>Ga0114938_1000364_pt1 | contig 35293 bp, 28 predicted proteins | sample AshMeaBigSpring_FD_88675 | JGI IMG/M metagenome (GOLD analysis project Ga0114938, IMG submission 88675) | Groundwater microbial communities from Big Spring, Nevada to study Microbial Dark Matter (Phase II) - Ash Meadows Big Spring | ecosystem: Environmental > Aquatic > Deep subsurface >... | reverse complement strand
TGCTATGGGACGGCGCCGGGAGACCTCGTGACGTTTAGTCGCATCTGGTACTCGACGGACGCCCGAAGCGCGCTTGCGGCAATCCAGGTCCCGACGATGGTGCTGGTGCGCGATGGATGGCCGCCACCCTTGCACGAGGAGGCGCGGTGGACGGTCCAGCAGATTGCGGGCGCGACGCTCAGGCGGGTGCATGGCGACGAGGACGACCCCTATCTCGGTGACGTCGCCGAGGTGGCCCACACGGTCGCGCAGTCCCTTTCGACCATCCACGAAGAGCAGGCTGTGTTCAGCCGTGTGCTGGCGACGGTCCTCTTCACGGACATCGTCGCATCCACGGCGCTTGCATCGGCCATGGGCGACAACGCGTGGAAGCGTTTGGTCGAACAGCATCACGCCAAGATTCGCGCGCTTCTCTGCCGATTCCGCGGCGAGGAAGTCGATACAGTCGGCGACGGGTTTTTCGCAACCTTCGACGGACCCGGCCGGGCCGTGCGCTGCGCGCAGGCGATTGTCCGAGCGATGTCCCGGCTCGGCGTGGAGATACGGGCCGGTATCCACACTGGAAAGGTCGAGGCGGTAAACGGCAAGGCCAGCGGGATCGCGGTATTGATCGGCGCCCGTATAGGCGCGCTGGCGCGCCCCTCCGAAATCCTGACCTCGCAGACCGTGCGCGAGCTCACCTCGGGTTCCGGCCTCGTGTTCCACGACGCGGGAGAACGCGAGCTGAAGGGCGTGCCTGGCTTGTGGCGTATTTCGCGGGTCGAACAGGCTGCGGCGACCGAAGCGATCTGACCGACAACGCGGACCTAGATGGTCGGGTGCTCCAGGTGCCACTGCGTGGCCTGCTCGTACGCGTGACCGATGCGGCACAGCACCGGCTCGCTCAAGCGGCGACCCACGAACTGCACGCTGAGCGGCAGGCCGTCCGCCGTGAACCCGCAAGGCACCGACAAGGTGGGACTGCCGCTGAAGTTGAACGGCTGGCAGAAAATGTCGTTCCTGACATTGGCGCTCCACGATTCGTCGGTCTCTTCGTCGAATGGATTCGCTTCCTTCACGCGCGCGCTGTTGGCCATGGACGGGCACAGCAGGCAGTCGACGCCGTTCAGCAGCGCATGGATCGAGGCCGAGACCTGCGACCGGATTTTCTTTACCTCTGCCAGCCTCGCGGGCGTGACCCGTTGCGCCGCCTCGAGTGCGGCGCGAAATCCGGGTCCGTATTCGCCGGCCCGGCTCGGGAAGGTTGCCGCATGCACCGCGAGCGCCTCGACGTAGCACAGGTCGAGCCAGGCGCCACCGACCTGGCTGACGTCCGGCATGGCGACTTCCACGACCTGCGCGCCGAGGCGCACCAGGGTCGCGAGCACCTCGTCCATCGCGGCCGCCACGTCGGGATCCACGTTGTCGGTGGCGTAGCGGCGGTCGAAGCCGATCCGCAAACCCGAAACGTCCCGACCGAGTTCTGCGCGTACCGCGGGCACCGGGTCCGGCAGCGACGTCGGGTCATTCGGATCGGCGCCCGCCATCGCTTCGAACAGGATGGCGGCGTCCTCCACCGTGCGGGTCATCGGGCCGACGTGATCCATGGAGGGCGCGAGCGCAAACACGCCGTGGCGGCTCACGCGGCCGTAAGTGGGCTTCAAGCCCACGCAGCCGTTCGTGGCCGACGGGTAGCGGATCGAGCCTCCCGTGTCCGTGCCGATCGACCCAAAGCACAGGCCCGCTGCGGTCGCGACACCGGAGCCGCTCGATGACACGCCAGTCCATCGCGTGGCATCCCAGGGGTTCACCGGCACCTGCAGGCCGGGAAAGTACGGACCGAACGCGCCTTCGCACAGGACGAGCTTGCCCAGGACGACCGCGCCGGCGGACTCCAACCGCGCGACCACGGTCGCGTCGAAGTCGGGCACGAAGTCGGCGAAAATCCTGGTACCCGCCATGGTGCGAACGCCGCGCGTATAGCAGAGGTCTTTCACCCCGATCGGTACGCCGTGCAATGGCCCGCGGTACCGGCCGGCCTCGATCTCCGCGTCTGCGCGCCTCGCGCCCGCGAGCGCCTGGTCGGTCATGAGGGTGACGTAGCTTTGCAGTTGCCCGTCCAGCGCGATGATGCGGTCGAGCATCTGTCGCGTCACGTCCGCAGACCGGATTTCGCGGGCCTCGATGCGCTTGGCGACGCTCGCCAGGCTCGAATAGTGCAAGGGAACGGTGGCCTGGGCCGCCGGAGCAGCCGGCGGGCTGCGTCCGCAAGATGCCACGGCGACCGGCAGCGCCGCGGCGCCAGCCAGGCGTGCCAGCAGGTCGCGGCGCGTCAACGTGGGTGCGGTCATGCCCGTCGGCGGTCGACGACGTGCGATGCGTCGATCCCGGCGACGCTCGTGGTTCCCGCCTGGCGCATGTTGCCGGCGAGTTCCGACTGCAGGATCTCGAGCACGCGCTCGACGCCCTCCTGCCCGAACGACGCGAGTCCCCAGATGTAGGGCCGGCCAATGCCGACGGCATCGGCGCCGAGGGCGAGAGCCTTGAACACGTCGGCGCCGCGACGCACGCCGCCGTCCATGAGCACCGGCACGCGGCCGGCGACCGCCGGCGCGACCTCGGCGAGGCTGTCGATCGAAGCGCGGCCGCTGTCCTCGGCGCGCCCGCCGTGGTTCGACGCGATGATGCCGTCCACGCCGTGCTCCACCGCGAGCAGTGCGTCCTCGCGTGTGACGAGACCCTTGATGATGAGCTTGCGCGGCCAGATGTCGCGCAGGCGCTTCACGTACTCCCAGGTCATGTCGGGTGATGTCAGGTCTTCGACTGCCTTGACGTCGAGTCCGCGGTACATCGGCTTGCGGGCGACTTCGTCGGCGAGCCTCGGGCTCGAGGTGTGGCACGCGGTGCAATCGCGCGAGTCGCGGCGTTTCTCGCGCTCGAGCGTGAGGCGGTTCGAGCCGGCCTGCAGGTCGACCGTCAGCACGAGTACGGGGCAGCCGGCCGCCTCGACGCGGTGAACCAGTGCCGAGGCCACGGACCACTGGTCGGTGGGATAGAGCTGGTACCAGACCGGCTCGCCGCGGGCGGCATTCACGTCCTCGACGCCGGTCGATGTGAAGCTCGAAAGCATCTGCAGGTGCTTCCGGCTGCGGGCCGCCCTGGCGCTCGCAATCTCGCCGTCAGGGTGGAACGCGCGCTGGCTTCCGACCGGATCGAGGAAGATCGGCGACGGCCAGGTCCTGCCGAACAGGCTGATGGACGTATCGATTCGCGAGATGTCCACCAGCCGCCGCACGCGCAGGCTGTAGTTCGCAAAACCCGCCTCGTTGGCGCGCAGCGTCGCGTCGCCGTCGACCCCGGTCTTGAGATACCCCCAGTGGGCAACCGGCAGCTTCGCGCGCGCGAGGCGCTCGAAATCGAAGACGTCCAGCGCCTCGGCGGCAGAAGCGACGAGCGAATCGTCCTCCCCGGATGCGCGCAGCGCGGAGGGAAGACCGGCGAGTGCCGGCGCGGCCAAAATGGACTGCAGGACGCGTCTGCGTGTGGTGTCGCCCATGATGCCCCCTTCGAACGCGAGATTGGTATTCTGAACCTACCTTCCCACATGGCGTTCGCGGGCGCAATCGCGGGAGAGTCCTTGTAAAGCAGCGGACTGCACAGGCATATTGATTACTCTCTCCGCCATCTTTCCTGGCCAGCGCGACCCTGGGGATCTTCCTCGATGACCACCAACCGCCGCGAGTTCATCGCCGGAACGGGCGCCCTCATCGCCGCGCTCACGAATCTCTCCGCCTGCGGCAAGCGCGCGGGTGCCACGGATGCCGAGGCGCTGCTCGCCGAGATCGCCGAGGACATCCTCGCTGATTACCCGGAGAACGCGACCACGCTCGGCATCGACAAGGCGCCGCGCGCCGGGCTCAAGGCGCGCCTGTCCGACCGCTCGGCGGCCGGGCAGAAAGCGATTGCCGAGCGGGTGGCGGCACGCATCGCGCGCATGAAGGAGATCGATCCGGCATCGCTCGACGAGGCGACCCGCCTCGACCTCGACGTGGTGCTGACCGCGCACGAGACCGCGGCCGAGGGCTTCCGGTTCCCCTACGGCGATGTCGCGCTGCTGAACCAGAACTGGTCCTGGCGCAACACCCCCTACGTGGTCGCGCAGAACGTGGGCGCGTTCGTCGAGATCCCGAGCCTGCTCGTGGAGCAGCACCTCATCGAGAATGCCGAGGACGCGGAGGCCTATCTCGCGCGCCTCGAAGCCTACGCCGGCCAGCTCGTGGCCGAGACCGGGCGGCTCACGGCCGCGGCGGCGCAGGGCGTGATCGCGCCCGACTTCCTGCTCGACAAGACGCTGGCCCAGATCAGGGTCGCGCGCGGCGGCAAGTACGAGGACTGGCCGATGGTCGCCTCGTTCATCAAGAAGACCGAGGCCATGCCCGGCAGGCTCGGGCTGCGGGCCTGGCGGATCGCCGCCGACAAGATCGCCCCCGCGCTCGAGCTGCAAATTGCGGAGCTCGAAGCGCACCGCAAGCGCGCCACCGCCGACGCCGGCGCATGGAAGCTGCCGGATGGCGAGGCCTACTACGCCTGGACGCTCAAGGCCGCCACGACCACCACGATGACTCCCGAGGAGATCCACGAGCGCGGCCAGGAGGAGCTGAAGGCGCTGCAGTCCGAGATGGACGCGATCCTGAGGGCCGAGGGGATGACGGAAGGCACGGTCGGCGAGCGCATGACGGCACTCGGCGAGGACCCGCGTTACAAGTTCCAGGAAGGCGACCCCGGCCGCGCCGAGGTCATGAAGTTCCTCGAGGAGCGCGTGGCCGACATCCGCGCGCGCCTGCCGCAGGCCTTCGCGCGCCTGGTGCCCGGCAACTTCGAGATCAAGCGCATGGCGCCCGAGGTTGAGCCCGGCGCGCCCGGCGCTTACGGCGGCCCGGGCAGCATCGACGGCAAGGTCCCCGGGACTTACTGGATCAACCTGCGCACCACGGATCTCTGGAACACCTTCAGCCTGCCGACGCTGACCCACCACGAGTCCCTGCCCGGGCACGTGTGGCAGGGCGAGTACGCCTTCAAGCTGCCGCTCATCCGCACGCTGCTTGCCTTCAACGCCTATTCCGAGGGCTGGGCGCTCTACGCCGAGCAGCTCGCCGACGAACTTGGCGTCTACGAGAACAATCCCATCTGGCGCCTCGGCTACCTGCAGTCCATCGCCTTCCGCGCCTGCCGCCTGGTCGTGGACACCGGCTTGCACGCCAAGCGCTGGACCCGCAAGGAGGCGATCCGCTGGTTTGCGACCACGAATGGTTCCGGCATCGAGGAAGTGACGAGCGAAGTGGATCGCTACTGCGCCTGGCCGGGGCAGGCCTGCGGCTACAAGATCGGCCACAGCGAGATCAACCGGCTGCGTGGGAAGGCCAAGGAAGCCCTGGGCGCGAAATTCGACTTCCGCGAGTTCAACGATTCGGTCGTGATGACTGGCGGCGTGCCGATGGTCGTGCTGGCGCGCCGGATCGACGATTTCATTGCCGCACGACAGCAAGCCTGAGGAGCACGAGCCACCGATGAGAATCGCCATGTATTTCGCCGCCACGCTCGCGCTCGCCTTCGCGGGCGCCGCCCAAGCGGACGCCGCGCTCGAGCACGCCAAGGCCGTGCTGGACGAAGCGATCCTCTTCGACGGCCACAACGACCTGCCGTGGGCCATCCGCGAGCACGAGGTCGCGAAAGGCGACCTCGACAAGTATGACCTCGCCACCCGCGCGCCCGAGAAAGGCCAGACCGACATCCCGCGCCTGCGCGCGGGCCGCGTCGGCGCCCAGTTCTGGAGCGTGTACACGCCGCCCGAGGCGCCGGGCGGCCACGCCCGCACCCAGCTCGAGCAGATCGACCTGATGCGCCGGATCATCGCCAGGTACCCAGACACCTTCGAGCTCTGCGCCACGGCCGCCGATATCCGCAAGGCCAAGGCGGCCGGCAGGATCGGCGGCATGCTCGGCATCGAGGGTGGGCACACGATCGAGGATTCACCCGGGGCCCTGCGCGCCTACTACGACCTCGGCGTGCGCTACATGACGCTCACCCACAACCGCCACACCAACTGGGCCGACGCCGGCCTCGAGGACCCGCCGCGCTTCGGCGGGCTGAACGCGTTTGGCGAGCAGGTGGTCGCCGAGATGAACCGGCTTGGCATGCTGGTGGATCTCTCCCACACCTCGCCCGACACCATGCGCGATGCGCTCAGGGCCTCGCAGGCGCCGGTAATCTTCAGCCACGCCGCCGCCCGCGGAAAGACCGAGATCCCGAGGAACGTCCCCGACGACGTGCTGGATCTGGTCGGTGCGAACGGCGGGGTGGTGATGGTCACCTTCGTCGCCGGCTTCGTCTCGCAGGACGCGGCCGATGCGCTCCTGCCCTTCATCCAGCAGTACATGGCCCAGGCCACCGGCAAGGGCGACGAGGAGCGCCGGGCAATCTACAAGGAGTTGCGAGCCAAGCTCGTGATGCCCAAGGTCACCGTCGGGGACGTCGCCGACCACATCGAATACATCCGCGACCGGATCGGCGTGGACCACGTCGGCATCGGCGGCGACTACGACGGCAACACCGACTGGCCCGAGGGCATGGAGGACGTCACCGGCTACCCCCTGCTCTTTGCCGAACTCATCCGAAGGGGCTGGAGCGACGGGGACTTACAGAAACTGGCCGGGGAAAACGTGCTGCGGGCGCTTACGCAGGCCGAAGCCGTGGCCCGCCGCCTGCAGCAGTAATCCCTTAACTATTAGGCCCTTACCGCAGTTGTGGTAGGATGCGCGCCCGCACGCGCCCGTAGCTCAGTTGGATAGAGTACCTGGCTACGAACCAGGGGGTCGGGAGTTCGAATCTCTCCGGGCGCGCCAATATCGAAAAAATTTAGGGGGCCGAAAGGCCCCCTAATTTTTTCGATTGGCCTGATCGGTGTACATTCGAACTCACACGGCGAAGCCCGCGAGCAGTCTCGACGGGCGCGCCGGCCTCGACTAGGCCTTGCGCGGTGCGTGAGCCTCTGGTTTCCTCACGACATCAGCGATTCAGTTTCGTATCCACAAAGATGTTCTTTGGCATGTGCATCGTCACCAGCATGTGCGGCACATCGACGGTCTCCGCGATCTTCAGGTCGCCGGCAATCGAGCACAGCATGTAGGCCTGTTCCCGGCTTAGCCCTCTGGTATCGACCAGGTATTCGATCATGTACCGCGTGGCCTTCTTCGCAGCCTCGTCGATCGTCGCGGCAAACCCGGTGGTGGCGTAATACTCGTCCGTTTCGTATTGCGGCTCCGGGATCGAGCGGCCACCCTTGATCACGCTGATCTCGTACACGATGCGCATCGGCGATTCGATCGCGGTGCCCGAGACCTCGCCGTGCCCCTGCACGGAGTGCGTATCGCCGATCGAGAACAATGCGCCCGGCACGAACACCGGAAAGTAGACGGTCGTGCCGGCCACCAGGTTCGGGTCATCCAGATTGCCGCCATTGGCGCGCGGCGGAATCGTATTCAGCATCTCGTCCGTATCCGGCGCCACACCCATGACGCCAGCGAAGGGCTTCAAGGGAATGCGGATGCCCTCTGCAAACTCGACCGCGTTGTTCTCCTTGTCAAGCCGGAAGGTCTGCAGCGCGGTCGCATCGAACTCGCCTGCAAGGAATCCGAAGTCCGGTATGAGCGCCATCCATCCCCAGTCCGCCGGCTCGAGTTCGATCAGGCGGACGGCGAGCACGTCGCCCGGTGCGGCGCCCTCGACATAGACCGGGCCGGTCAGCGTATGAACCCGATCCATGTCGACTGCATGGAGGGCTTCGGCAGTCGACCCCGGCTCGAACTGTCCGCCGGTCGCTTCGTGGGTGAAAGCTTCGATGACGCTGCCGGACGGCACCCGGATCGCGGGCTCGATCGCGCGGCTGAATTTTGAGTGCGTCTGGTCCTTCGTCAGCACAAAGTCGGGCTTGAGGGCCGGTGTGTCGACGATCTTGTCCGGGGTCTCGGCACTGCAGCCGGCCAGCAACACCACGAGGCACGCCGATAACACACCGAGTCTTGGCATTTCGGACCCTCCCCGGATCGGTGATTGCAGGGTAGGGAGGTCACGCCAGGTTTGCAAACCATGGGCGTGGTATCGCGACCAGGCTCATCGCACTCGCTGCACGTGCGGGCGATGGCGACTGCCGCGGCGGACGGGCAAGCGCAAGCGTCGCAGTTGATTCGCCTCGTGCAGCGATATCCCGGCACGGTCCAGGAATCAGGCCTCAAGCTGGAGCTGACTGCGCTTTCTCACCAAAAGAGAACGCAAGACCCGCCTCGGCCGGTACGCCGCCGGCGAGCAAGCGCGACCAGCCATCGGCGATAGCATCCTTGCCGGCCTGATGGCCGGCCGAAACGCACGCGCGCGACGCCGGATAGAAATCCCTGAGATCGCGCATCATTGCTACACCCGCGGCCGGATCCGATTTCAGCCTCTCGCCCGCATACTCCGGCACGAAGAAGAACTCCGGCTGCACGCCCTCGATCTCGCCCTCCGGCAGCACCACTCCTCCTGGCTTGCTGCCCCAATCCGTGGCTCCCACCAGGATGCTGCGCACGAGGCTCCGGCCGAGCGCCCGATGCACTGACGCGGTCAGCGCCTCGCGGCCCAGGAAATCCAGGTACACCGCCGGCGCCTCCACCCTGAGCGACCCCGCGTCGTCGTACGACCGAGCCTCGTCGTACAGCCCCGTCTCGCACACATACGCCAGGTTTCGTTCCGAGGTCAGCGCGACACGTCGCAGGCCACCCATCTGCTGCAGTCGATGCACGGTCGCAAGCGCCGTCTTCGACGACGCACTCGACACCACCACTGACTTCGGTTTCGGCTCGCCCCTCGCCACGCAGTCCGCCGCCCACCAGCCCGTCGCATACAGCGGCCGCCAGATCGCCTGCTCGGCCTCGAACGCGGCGTCGTACGCCGGATCCGAAGCCGCGTTCGGGTACAGGTTGTACACGGCCGCTTTCGCGCGCCGATGCGGCGCGCCGTCCATGAATCCGCGCGGGCTCACCCTCGTCGGAAGAACGTCGAGGAACTCGCTCGTCGGGAAATACCCATAAAAGCGCTCACCCGCCTGCACCCCTTCCGCATGCGACTCCAGCACGGTTCCAAACCCCCACACCGGCAACCGTCCCCAGCCTGGCGGCCCCGGAAAGAAGTCCCAGTAGCCGAGCGGGCCCGTGCCCATCGCCGCGTAGGTGACGTTGTTCGAGGTCAGGCCAAAGAGGTCGAGCCGCAACCGCACCGCGCCCTCTGCAAGCGGGGCGAGGTCCACCTCCACCATGCGGGCGACGCGGAGGTCGGATTTCTGGATCTGGAAATCGAGCATGCCTGGAAGTGTAAGCGAAGGTAGCCGGCCGGCTGCGCATTGCACCCCGGAAAGCAGGGCAATTCTTGCCAGTCGAATGCCGCGGGAGGATAGTCCCGCCAAAACGCCACGCCCGGCGCCGGGCGGGCAGGGGGAGCCATCATGAAGTCGCTATTCCGCGTGCTATGCGTACTGCTCGCTGGCACGTTTCCGCCGCATCCCTCACAGACCCAGCAAGGCCATATGCCCGTCTGCCCGGGGCAGAACCGCCATGTGGACGATCAGCGCCTCGAATACCTGACGACCACGTTCATCGAGGAACTGCGCGACGACACGGATCGCACCGGAATCGTCGCCCTCACCGGCCACGCCAGCTGGTCTGCGAGGCTCCGGCCTGTACTGCAGCCGCGGTTCGTGCGGACGCAGAGCATCTGCCGCGACATGCCGGGTCTATGCCAGCCGCGCAGTCAGGATCTCTGCGCCGCGGTTCCCCAGGCCTGCGAGCAGCCGCAGCCAACGGGTGCCGCGGTCTCGTTTGAGGATGCCGTGGAGGCCGCGCGCGCCACCGCAAGGGCTGCGATCGCACAGTCCACGCCGCTCGGCACGCGTGCAGCGCTGCTGACACAGGTGAAAGCAACCCAGCAACTGAGCGGCTTTTCAAACACGCTGCGGCAGCAGATTGCGGAATACGCGGTCGCCAAGGAACTGCTCGCCATGGGTGAGGAACTGCTGACCGAATTCCGCAACAGCCTGATACACGAGAGCTGCGCCGCCTCATTCATTGTCATCCATCCGCAGCTGGTCGGGGTTTCCCCGACGGCGACAACGATGGGCACGACGCTGCGCGATGTCGATATCGGGCTGGGCGGATTCGGGCTCCCGGGTTCGGCGACCAATGTCAACCTGCTTGGCACCATGACCGACCGGGCGAACTTCTTCGCCGGCTTCCTGACGCACGTCGGCGCCGCACAGGGCGTCGCCACCGACATGCTCCGGATCACGGGCAGCATCCGTGACCAGCTCGTCGGCTCGGACATGCAGATCGAGAACCACAACGCAGGCCTGCCGCCGGCGGCGGGAAACCACTTCACGGCGGAATGGCTGCTGTCGCCGCTGTTCACGCATCACTACTACGCGATGACGGCCAGGCGCGAACTCGACTTCGATCGCAATGCGATCGACGATGGCATTGCGCAGCTGCGGGCAGGACTCACGCAGTTCCCTCCGGGCGGAGGAGCCGGATCCAGCACTTTCCTGCCTGCGCTGGTGGAGTCGTATTGCGGCAGCAGTGGCGGACTGGCGGCGGACCTGCCCGCGGTGCTGGATGATCAGGGCCGCATTGCGCCTTTCCTGCAGGCTCAGGCCGCGGCGGGCATGCCGCGCGGCGACGCCCAGCTGATCGTCGAGGCAACGGTCATCTGCGCGATGCGCTGGGCGCACCAGGCGTCAAACGAGCTGCGGGCGAATTCGTTCATTCTGGATGCATCGTTCGCCCAGGAGCGGACTCCCTCATCGGTGCTGCTGCAGCGGATGAGAGACCGGCGCGATGCCTACACCGCCAGGGCGCAGCGCGTCTCCGCGCGTGCCACGGAGATCGACCAGATAGTGCCGTAAGCGCGGATCAATCCGGGAAGTCGATCTCGTAGAAGAGTTGACTGGTATTGTCGAGCGTCGAGTGCAGGCTCGCCCGGGACGAGAGCCGGTCGTTGGTCGGTTGATGCGGAATGCCGGAGTAGGTCTCCGTCCAGGTCGAGATCGCGGCCGATCGATTGCGGTTGTCCGGCGGCGCCTGCGGCAGGATCGCATCGAAGATGTCATCCGCCGGCGTGCCGTTGTGGCTGCCGTGATGCGAGACTTTCAGAAAGTGCACCGGCTTCAGGACATTCTCCCGGGCCATCGTCTTCCAGCTGCGGATCTCCGCATCGCCCGCGAACAGCAGGCGCCAGCCGCGCCACTCGAGGGAAAAAACCACGCTCGTGTTGTTGGCGGCCTTGTCGATCGCGAGCAGGTTGTCCGCGATGCCGCCGCGCCGGGCGTCGAGCAGGCGCAGGAAAGCGCCGAGATCCACGCCGGAGGGTGGCGTCGCGGCGGGCGCCGCCGGGCTCGCGCTGGTTGAACGGTCCGTGGCGACGGGCGCAGGGACGGCCCCAACATCCAGCGACTGGAAGTTGCCGTAGTAATCGCTCGTATCCTCCTCGGGCGCCCAGATCTCGAACTTCGCCTCCTTGAACGGGTGCTTCAAGTCCTGCTTCTTGATCTCCCGGTGGACAAATACGGTCTTGGCGGGATTCAGCTGGCGCAGGAACTCCACGCACTGGCCGGTCTTGGTCGGGTCGTTGTTGTTCAGCAGTTCCGCCAGCCCATGCATGGCCGCCGCCGGGTTCAGGCTGAGGAATGCCTGCAGCCGCTGGAACATCGCCATGAACTCGAGCTTTTTCTTGCGCGCGTTCGGGTGCTTGTCCTCGTCGTAGTAGTCCGGATGCGCCGAGGCCGTCAGCCACAGGCGGTTCACCTTGAACCGGTTGGCAAAGTCGAGCGCGGGCAATTTTTTCGCCGCGTAAAACAGGCCCTGCACGTGGTCCAGGTGCTCATGGGTCATCACATAGAGGTCGAGCGGCTTGCCGCCGAGCTCATTGAGGATGCTGGCGATGACGGGCTCGAATACCTCGTCTTCGCCGCCCTCTCCGGAGCCGGCGACTTTCGGGGCGTTGCCCACGTCGATCAGGATCCGGCGCTTCGTCGTGACGCCGGAATCCGGGTCGCGATCGGGCACGGTGACGAGGATCGCGTCGCCGAACCGGACGTTGTAGATGCGAACCGTCAGTTTGTCGGTCATGTGGAAGGTGGCCTGGTGACGTGCAGCATGCGTGCCATGCCGCGGACCCGGAGAATGCCGGAGGAGACATCGGCCTCGACGGCGCCGCGCAATGGCAGCTCCGGCGAGCCGGGCGACCCGCCGACGTGGAGGCGCTCCTCGTCGATCATCTTCCTCAGGAGCTCATCGGTGGCCGCCTGGTCGGGCCCGAGCCGCGCCGTCTTCAGCAGGGCGCGCACATAGGGCCTGGCCCGGTCCAGCCCGATTGCGAGGGTCACGCCCGCGCGATAGCGCCTCTGCTTCGGGAGTCCGCCGCCCGAGCCGTTCGGCTCGACCTGCGACCACGAGACCTTGAATAGCAGCTCGCGCACCGATTCCTTCCCGCCCCGGTGCCAGTAGAGCTTGGTGACGTCGAGCCGCGGCCGCACCTCGAAGGGCGTGTCCTTCGGGATGCCGAGGAAGCCTGCATTCCGCTGCGCGAACTGATAGGCCGCGTAGTCCGATGTCAGCAGGTCCTCCACGTCCAGCGCCGAGACCGCATCGTGCTCGAATCCGGTCCTGACTTCCAGATCACGCGCGGAATCGGCAATGCCGCGCCTGACGAACTCGTCGATGAGCCATTGCCGCAGGCGCGCGCTCTCCCGGTGCGACGCCTGGTCCGACGCCAGCGCCGCCCGCGCGAGGTCGAGGAAAGTCGTATCGCCGGGCGGCAGGTAGTCGAGGCCGCGCATCAGCGTGCGCTTGATGCGCTCGGCGGCGACGAAGAGCGCTTTCGAGGCGGCGGCCAGCCAGTCGCCATCGCCGCCGGCCGAGTGCAATTTCGCGACCTGGGCAACGTATTCCTCCTCGGGTTTCGCGATCAGTTCCGGATCGATGTCGGCCTTGGCGGCGTACCTGGAGCGCAGCTCGTTGTAGGTGAGGACCAGCACCCGGTAGAAGGCGCCGGAAATCACCTCGGAGAGCGCATGCGGCTCGCTGCGGGGGACCTGGGCAAGCGTCAGGTCATTGTCCAGGTCACGCAGGTGCTGGCGGTTCTGCGACAGGGCGCCCGCAAACTGTTCCGCCAGTCCGCTGAAGACGGACGAGCGCGTGATGTCGCCGTTGGTCGTGGCCAGCACGCGCTTGGTCAACTCCCCGCAGCGCAGGGACACGAGCAGCGCCGTGAGGTCGGCGACCGCCTCGTGGATCGCCAGTGACTGGGGCGTGATGGCGCTGTACAGGTCGGGCGCAATGCCGTCCAGGATGGCGTGAGCCGTTTCGTGGGCCACGATATCCTGCGAATGGGCAGTGTGAACCTTGCCTCCGCCCACGGGCGAATCGAAGTAGAAGAACTGCAGGCTGTGCGACTCGCGCTCGTAGTAGGCGTTGGCCCACTCTCCGGCGCGCGGCACCACCAGCAGCTGGGGCGCGCCGAAAGCCCAGCTGACCCGGCGGCCGAGATTGTCGGGCTCCTCGAACATCTCGATCGTCTTGTGGACTGCACCGAATACGGACACCGCGGCTGCCACCCGGTCCACCTGCGGGCTGCCCGGCAGGATCGGCGACCGGATCTCGTAACTGCCGGGCTGCTGCGGATTGGCGGGCGCGACGAACTTTGCCTGCGTCGCCAGCCGCCCATCGCCCGGCTCGAAATCGAGCACCGCCACGCGTGGCGAGATCGGGCCGTCGAGAAAGACCTCTTCCTCGATGTCGATCGGTTCCGTGGGATTGATGTCCTTGAACTGGGACACTTCAGGGTCCTTGACGATGACCGGGACGCGGACCTTCATGGTGGATTCCTTCGAAGCGTCGAATGGCCGGGGCCCGCGCGTTTCTAGCCCACGCCGGTGCCGGGATAGGGGAAATCTGCCGGCCTCGGCCAGCCGGGATTGACGTGGGCGCGCAGCGCGGCGTCGGCGAGGGCGTAGCCCCAGTTGATGAGCCGCTCCTGGAGGCGTGGTTCCTTGCGGGCGAGATCGGTGCCGACGGCGGCCAGTTCGCGCGTGCTCGTGAACGGGCAGGGCAGCGGGTCCGGGCATCCATGCACGGTGATGGTCTGTTCGATGTCCCAGAATGCGCCGGTCCGATCGCCCCGCGCGAGCGCACCGACCAGCACGCGCTTGCGCAGACTCGCGACCTGGTTGTCGATCAGGCTGATCACGCGCGAGCCCAGGCTAATCCAGTTGACCGGGGCCTTTCCCCGCACGTCGAATGGTGCACCGCCATTGCTGACGAGCACCGTTCGATAGCACTTGTAGGCGGTCTCGAGCCCCAGGTTGTCGTAAACGCCGCCATCCACGAGTTGCGGGCGCGTGGTGAACGGGGCGTGCTGGAAGTTGTCGGCGCCCTTGCCGCCGGAGTTCGGTTCATAGTCACTGTCGGCGAACTTGAACGTGGCCGGGGCCAGGAACGGCGGGAACGCGCTGGAAGCCGCGACCGCTCGCGCGACCGTGACCTTGCCGGTTTGCAGCATCTTGCCGACCCGCCAGTCGGCCACGTAGGGATTCGAGAACCGCCATAGCGATCCGGTCTGCAGACTGGCCGCATTGAAGATGAAGCGTGGGGTTGCCGGGACATGCTCGAGCGTCGCGTCCCCATAGAGGTGCTTCGCATAGGCGCGTGCCACGTGGGAATTCACCGAGCCCGGCAGCAGGACATCGAGCGCGAGCCGGATGCCACCGCCTAGGCCCCTGGCTGCGATGTTGACGCCAGCCAGCCGCCGGATGGGCTCGGTGACGCGGGCGCGAAAGAGATCCATGAACTGCGCGGGCGGTGCTCGCCCGAGGTCCGCCCAGGCCAGCGCGAGCTGGCCGGCGACTATGGATCCACCCGAGACGCTGGAAACGCGCTGGAGCGAGCCGAGGTCGACCGGCTTTCCTTCCTGGTCGCGCCCGGTGTGAGCATCGGCGCTCAGGATCCGCAGTTCTGCCATGCGCCAGAGACTGCCCAGGTGGAACAGCATTGCGCGGTATCCGCCCCCGGAAAGGCACAAGGCAATGCCGTGGCGAATCCGCTCATCCGCCCGATCAGGCGTGATGGCAGTAACGGGGGAGATGATGCCTGGCGTCAAAGTCGTCAACCGGGTGCCTCCCTGGCGACCCGACGGCCTTCCCTTCTTCGACTCTGGACTCTACGCCTTCCGCAAGCCCTGAGAAATATTCCTCCCGCAGGCCAAAAAAGTGAGACTTTGCGCAGTCTCACACCAGCTATTGATTCCTGAGGCCTGCGATTCCAGGCTGGTCCCGATCCTAGCCCGCCGGCGCCTCGTACCTCCACCCCGTCTCCACGCGAGGCGCGGCTTGGGTCGCCTGCGGCCCCGGGTGCAACTTGGCGTGATAAGCCTCTGCCTCCGCCAGCGTCTTGAACGCCCCGCACTGCGGCATGCCGATGAATGTCGGATTGTTCTTGATCACGTACTTGCCGAAGGTCTGGCGCCACAGCCCGTGCGAGTTCGCCTGCGCGGCCCGAAACCCTGCGCTCACGGGCACTGCGACGCTGAACACGGCGCTGTGGAAGTTCGGATTCCCGGCGGTGAAGCAGAATCCGTACACCTCCATGGTTCCTGCCGCAGGCGCGGGAGCCGCCGGCTTCGCGACCGTCGCCGGCGCCTGGCCCGGTGAGAGCGTCCAGCCCGTTTCCAGCACCGGATCCACCGTGCGTTGGGCGCGCGTGCTGGCGTAGCGGGCCTGCTGGATGAGCAAGCCCTTGCTCCCCTCGGCCATCTGCGCATTGTCCATCAGGTAGCACATGGCGTTGCCCGGGCTACGGTTCACGTAGCCGTACTTCTGCTGCAGGAATTCCGCGTAGATCTTCGCCATTGCGCGATTGTGATCGGGCTGGGCATCCTGCGGCACGCGGTACTCGAATACCGGCGTGAAGTAGACCCTCGGCTCGTAATAATTGGGATCATCTGAGCCGCAGAAGGCGCTCATCGTCCGTCCCGCGAAGCTTGGTGAACGCGGCTCGCCGGCGAAAACCGAAACCGATATCACGAGGCAGAAGACCGCAGCCGCGACTTCAGTCTGTCGGTACTTGTTCTTCATCGTCGCCTCCGTTGGATTGGTTCTTCGGTAGCCGCCCGCCGGTGTCAAGGCAGTCCTTCAGCGTATCGAATGGCTCGAAGTGAATGGTCCGTCCGTACCACGGCGAATCGCGGTCATGGCATATGCCGGCACGGCTCTTCTTGACCGGCGGCCACGGCAGCTCGTTGCCGGTGGCGTCGTGGCAGTGCATTGCGCCCGATTTCTGGTCCTTGTGGCATCCGTAGGAATCCGTATCGCCGGAATGCGCCGAAGCCACGATAGTGGCCGCCGAAAGGCAAGCAGCCAGGAGCAGGTGCCTGACCATGGGCGGATCATACGCGCCTGTGAGCGGGTACCAGCGATCCCGGTTTACAATACGTTCGCAGTCCGCCAACCGAGATGGACAACATTATGATTCACATCCGCCACCCGCAGGCCGCCGCCTGGCTGTCTGCCGCCATCCTTTCCTTCGTCGCCGGAGCTGCCAACGCCGCCGACATCTTCGCCACTGAGCTCGGCGCCGATGTCGCGGCGGTTGCCGCCGACGTCAAGATCAGCATGATGAACGGCGACGGCGACGGCGCCGACAGCGGCCGCGGCCCGGTGCCGTACCTGAAAGCGCTTGGCAAGCCGCCCGCCCGTGTGGCGCTCGTCTCCTTCTACGTCTGGGACTGCGGCAACAAGAAGGAGAGCAGCTACCGGATCTACGGCGGCAACTACACCTACCACGTGACGAACACCCGCAAGCGCGCGGTCGGCGAAGGCGAGGTCGCCGTGCTCGCCAACGAGCTGCACGACGCCGGCATTCCCGCGCTCAGGGACTCTTTTGCTGCGGTCGGCATGCAGCTGCTCACGGCCGACGAATTCCTCGATACGCCTGCAAAGCGTGAAGCTTACGACGCTTTCAAGATGGAGGCGGGTGGATTCAGCGGGCTCTTGCGCGGGCTGCAGGAAAAGTCGCATGGCGACGTCTGGCAGTGGGGCGCGCCAGACGGCTACCGTGTGCTCGAGCTCACCACCGTCGGCAACGTCAAGGGCAACCAGTTCCAGCTCGGCCAGACCGGCATCTCGATCGGCAAGACCGCAGCCGCGCTCGGCTACGACCTCGCGGCGAAGCTCGGCGTGGACGCGGTCGTGATCCTCTACAACGTGGTGCAGGCCGACAAGACCACGATCAACATGCGCGGCGCCGGGCTCTACATGTTTGGCCCGAACCCCGTCCCCAACAGCGGACAGAGCCTGTACTGGAACGGGCACCAGTACTCGGGCGTCTATCTCCGCATGAAGGACATCCCGTTCATCAAGACCGACAAGAACGGGAACCTGGTCGAGGCCGACTACAAGGGCTACGGGATCGTCGCTGGCGCGCTCGGCAAGCGCATGGCGGAGCACGTCAAGGGCAAGACCGGCTGAACGCGGCCTGCGCAAGGACGGCCGCGCATCCGTCAGTGCCGCACGGCGGTCATCCGCTGCGCGATGGTCCAGGTCTTGCGGTCGTCCGCCGATGACTGGGCGCGCCAGCGGAAGCTGTTCTCCCCGATGTCGTAGAAGATCCACTGGAAAGGATGGCCTTCGCCGTCCGTGGCATCCATCACGATCTCCCCGTCGGTCGCGCGCGCCTCGAACAGCGTGTAGTTGTGGTTGAGTACGCCCATCCAGTTCACGTGCCAGCTGTTCGATCGTGCATCGAACACCCGCACCGTCGTGCCATAGCCCATGATCTGGGTGGCGTCGCCGCGCTTCGCCCCGGGGCGATAGACCGTCCACACGTCCTGGATCGCGCGTCCCTGCAGGATCCAGCCGAAATGCCACTCGCCCACGGTGCCTTGCCAGCTGCCGTCGTCCTGCTGGTACTCGACGACGAGATCCCAGTCCCCGACGAACCGGCCGAAGGCCGCCATCTGTTCCGCCTGCGGCGCGTAAGGCCCGCTCGCGTGCAACGCCGCGAGCAGCGGTTCGGAACCCGTGGCAGAGGGGGTGATGAGAAGCGCGGCGAGCGTCGCGACGATGATTCTAGTCGGCATGTTGGTGTAACCACGGCAGCAGGATGTCCATGACGGCGGCGGCGTCCGGCGCGCCACCGCTCTCCGCGAAGGCCTCGGCTGGCGAGCGATAGCGGACGAAATGGTGGTCGATGCCCGGCAGGATGTGCACCTGCGCGCGGCCGGGCGTCCGCCTATTGACGATCGTGCCGATGAGTTCGACGGCCGCCGGGTCGTCGAACCAGTCGTACTCGCCGAACAGGGCCAGCACCGGCGCGTCCACCGATTCCCAGGCCGCCGCCCACTGTTGCACCTGCGCCTGTTGGTGGAAGGCGAGCGGCCGCCCGAACTGCGTCGTGCCCGCGCTCCCGGTGACGAGCTTCCAGTCCGCCGCAAGCGCGGAGTCGTTCGCGGCGATCTCGTCCAGGTTTCTGCGATCCAGCAGGACTGCGGCGTAGATGCGGCCGAGCTTGCGCATGCGATCGTCGATCTGCGCGCCGGCGGCGCCACCCAGCTCGAGCGCGCGGCGCTCGAAGCCGAGCTGGCGCTCGAACCAGGTCCGGGCACCGCCGCCCCAGACCGCGACGCCGCGTAGCGGCAGGCCGCGCGCCAGCAGCGGGGCGAAGTTGGAGCCCATGCTCGCGCCGAATACGAAGACCCGCTCGCGATCGACCCAGGGATGCTCGAACAGGCTCCCGAGCGCCTGCCGGTGGTGCGCCAGCTCAGTGTCGTAGTCGAGTTCGCTGCAGGGTCCGCCCTCGCTGTCACCGACGCCCGCCTTTTCCAGGCGCAGGACGACCATCCCGCTGTCCTGCACCAGCGAGCGCAGCATTCGGGTCCAGCCGTCGTTGCCAGTGCCGATCTCGACGCTGTCGCAGGACAGCCACTGCACGAAATAGACCGCCGGCAGTCGCCCGCTGCTGCCCTCGGGCCGGGTCGCGATGGTCCGCAATCGCAGGTCCCCGCCGGCCGCGATCTCGCCGAAGGTCGTCTCGACGCGCGCTAGCGGTTCGGCGCTCGACGGATTGCGCCGCGGGAGTTGATCGCCGGCCGCGCCGGCCGACGGCGCCACGAACCCGCCGATGAGCACGCAGGCAATTGCGCAGGCCCAGTTCATTTTCGCCCTCCGGGAATGTCCACAGACAGCCTTCACTCTAGCCACCGGGAATCGACCGGCTTCCATTTTCTTGCACTGCCTCCGGCGCGTGCCACGCCGCGAAATGCCGCGGGGCTGACCGAAAGCGCCCTGCGAAACGCCCCCGAAAGGTGGCCATGGCTCGAGAAGCCGAGGTCGAAGGCGAGCCTGCTGATGTTGTCTTCCCCTTCCGCAAGCCGCGCCAGGGCGGCCGCCAGGCGCAGGTTCACGAGATACCGATGCAGCGGCAAGCCCGTGGCGCGGCGGAACAGGCGCGTGATGTAGAAAGGTGTCTTGTCGAATCGCCGGGACAACGCCGCCAGTGACCAGTCGGTTCCGGGTGATGCCGTCAGCAAGGACTCGATGGCGTGCACCTCCGCCAGCGCCTTCGCGCCCGGCGCGGCGCGCGGGGGACAGGCGAGGGCGCGCGCGAGCAGCGCCAGGGAGCGTTCCTCGAACTCGAGCGTCGTGGTCGATGTGCTTGCGGCGCTTGCGGCGAGCGCGAGCGCATCCGCGAACAGTCGTGGGTGGATCACCTCGCACGCGGGCGCGGCGCTGGCCTCGGACAAGTCCTGGAACAGCTCCTGGCTCGCAAAGCTGAACACCATGCAGCAGTCGCCCGTCGGGTCCAGGTGCGAGGTCCGGTAAGGCATGCCGGCCCGGAAAAACGTAACCTTTCCGGCGTTGGCGACCTGTGATGACCTGCCCGTGTGCCTGACGAAGCCGCCACGGGTCACGAAGACCAGCTGATTGTCGACGGCGGACTTCTCGCAGGAACGCCCCAGCGAATCCGGGTGACACGTGAGCGAAGAGAGCCGCACGACGGGCGAGGAAAAAAGTTCGTCAACCGACCAATCGAGACGGGATTGCGCGGTTGAAAGCGATTCATACGATCTGGCGAGCATGCGGCACAAGCCTCCCGGCCACTTCCGGCCGATCGGCAGCGCCTCCCCGAACACAGTTGTAGCCGAGAATCCGCGACTTGTCACGGCGCGCACGAGGCGACGCAAAGGCGGCGTTGCTGCATAACCTGCGGGCTGCCTAGAGTTGCCGCAGCCACTGGTGGATCGTGCGATTCAGGGCACTCCCCGGCCCCACCAGGCTGTCGATGAGCCCTTCGTTGGTGAACAGCACGTAGCCGGTCCGGGTGACCGGGTTGATCTCGGTGACGTGGGTCATCTGCGAGCCGGCGCCGGTATGCCCGTACCAGCCAGGGTTCGCCGCCGCCTCGCGCCAGATCAGGCCGATATTGGAATTGTAGGCGAGCTGGTTGTTGGCGGGCGTCGTCATCGTCAGCATCGCGTCCACCGATGACTGCTGCAGGATGCGGTTGCCGTTGAATGTGCCGCCCGCGAGGATGGCGCGCATGAAATTGGCCCAGTCGCCCGTGGACGTGAACAGGCCCGAGATCGGGTAGAACCAGTTCGAGGTCTGGCTCACCAGGTTGTCGTTGGCGTCGTAGAGCGCCGCGACCTCATTCGGATCGAGGTCGGGAAAGTAGTGGCTGGTGTGGACCATGCCGAGCGGCAGGAAAATGAAGGCCTTCGCGTAGTCGATGAAGTGCATGCCCGACAGGCGCTCGACGACGTAGGTAAGGAGCACCATGCCGATGTTGGAATTCTGGTGCACGCTGCCGGGTGCGCCCGCGAGCCAGATCCCGTCCTGGTAGTCCGCGCTGCCCGGCGTCAGCACGTCCTCGATGAGCGGGTGCAGGCTCACGACCACGGATGGATCGTCGATTTCGAACAGCTTGTCGGTGACCGTGCCGAAGTCCGGCAGCGCAAGGCCCGCGCCTTGTTTCATCAACATGCGGACGGTGATGACCTGGTTCGGGAAAGCGGGATTGCGCACCGCAAACGGCAGGTAGTTGCCGATGTCCTGGTCGAGGTCGAGCAGCCCCAGCTCGATCTGCTGCATGACTGCGACCGCGATGACGAGCTTCGCGATCGACGAGGTCTTGTACAGCGTCGCCTCGGTCGGCGCACGGGTGCGGGCGGCATCCGCGAAGCCGGCCGTGTGGCTGTACACGATCGCGCCATCCTTGACCGCGAGCATCGCCACGGACGAGACGCGCGGGTTCGCCGCGACGAAATCATCCAGCACGCGATTAATGTCGATCGTGGCGGGCGGCGGCGGAGGCGGTGCAGGGGGAGCGCCACCGCCTCCGCCGCCGCAGCCGGCAAGCACTGCGAGGAGCAGGATCAGGGATGCAGGGGTTCTCATCGCGCCGATCTCGATGGCTTCGGCGGACGTCATGGCAACGTCAGCGCGGTGTACGCGCGGTCCTGGATCAGTCCGCCGGAGGGCTCGGTTTCGCCGTCGGCGTTGTTGAAGGTGATCGGTACCGTGTTTGATTTCACGTAGGGGCCGCGCGTGGCGAAGGCCTCGACGTGCAGGTGCGGACGATCGGAGGCGCCGCTGTTGCCGGAGAATCCGAGCAGGTCGCCGGTCTGCGCGGCCGTGCCCATCACAACCACGACGCTGCTCTGGGTCATGTGCAGGTAGTCCGCGACACTGCCGTCCGCGTGTTCGATCCAGACGCCGTTCTCGTGGCCCGGCGTGTGATCGTTGTCCGTGTAGCGATCCTCGGTGAAGATCACGGTCCCGTCCCGCATGGCGTGTATCGGCGTGCCGATCGGCATCTGGAAGTCGTACGCGTACTTGCCGTGATGTCCCCAAGCCGGATTTGGCGGGCAGTTGCCCTGGAACATGGTGAAGGTCGATCCGACCGCGTAGGGCAGGCTGTAGGGGGACTGCGCGGGCGGCGTGAATGTGCGCGCGAGGCAGTCGGTGGCCGCGGGCGGCGGCGGTGCCGGCGGATTGGCCGGGCTGCCGCCACCGCCGCCGCAGGCAGCGCCGGCGAGCAGCATCGGCATCAGCCAGAATCGGGCCAGCCGCCGCATCAGGGCAACGCCGTGCCGCGAATCACGTATACCCGCCCGCGACCTGTCGATCCTTGCTCGATGTCGCCGGACAGCAGGTAGTCGGCGAAGCCATCGCCATCGAGATCGCCGAGCTGGACCGCGTCGTAGCCGAGCGTCTCGTTGGCGACCGTGCTCGTCATCGTACGCAGCAGCGAACCCGTCGCGCCGGAATAGACGTAGGCCTTGCCCGCCAGCGCCGCCCCCTCGTTGTGGTGGTAGCCGGCGATGAACAGGTCGGCAATGCCGTCGCCGTCCGCATCGTGGCCGCCATGGCGCGCAATGCCGTAGAACTCGGAATTCTGCGTTCCCGTGAACGTGCGGATTGTCGCGCCATCGGCGCCGGAAACCAGGTGCCCGCGGCCACGGTTGCCGCTGTCGTTGATGTCGGAAGCGAAGATGTCGGGTCGCCCGTCACCGTTCACGTCGCCGACGGAGTCGATCCAGATGAACCCGAGTTGCCCGGAGGATACCAGCGGGTTCACGGAGTACAGCAAGGACCCATCCACTCCGGAACGCACCGCCACGATGCCCTGGCCGCCCATCGCCGCGCCAGCCGCGTAGTCGGGGACTCCATCGCCTGACACGTCGCCGATCGCGCCTCCGCCGTAGCCGTACCGGTCGCCGGCGTTGGTGCCGGTGTGACTGCGGATAGTGGCGCCCGTCATGCCGCTCACGATTCGGATTTCTCCGCGGCCGGCCGACGCATCCGGCGCGCCGATCAGCAGGTCGCTGCGTCCGTCGCCGTCCACGTCGCCGAGGCCCGCGACGATGGAGCCGAAGTTGGAGCCGGCGCCCGGACCGCCCAGGTTGTGCAGCAGCGCGCCGCTGGCACCGGAGAAGACGCGCACGGCCCCTGCGCCCGCCGAGGGTGCGCCCACCGCGATGTCCGGAACGCCGTCTCCGTCGGCGTCCCCGGCATCCGCCACGGACCAGCCGAAATTCCCGCCTGCGGCCTGGCCGGTCAGGGTATGCAGCACCGCGCGATCCGCGCCCGAGTAGACGTAGACCCGGCCTGCGCCGTTGCCGGCGGCGCTGTTGCCGGGCGCCCCGACGATGAATTCCCTGATGCCGTCGCCGTTCAGGTCGCCGATCTCGTCGGCCACGAAGCCGAAGCCGTCGCCCGCCGCCTCGCCACTGAGCGTGGCGATCGCCTCGAAGCCCAGCACCGTGCGTGCCGTATCCGTGTTGTTGGCGGCATTGCCGTCGGCGCTGCTGGTGGATGCCGCGAAGGTCGCATCGAGCGGCCCGGTCGGCGGCGCGCTGACGGTCACGGTCTGGTTGACGGTCGCGCCCGCCGCCAGGGTGGCGACCTGTGGCCAGGTGACGTTGCTGCCGTTCTGCGTGCCGCCGCCACTGATGGCGACCACCGTGACACCGGCCGGCAGCGTCAAGGTGGCGGTGACGGCCTGCGCCGTGCCGCCGGACGCCGTGATCCCGACCTGGTAGTCGAAATTCGCGCCTGGAACGACCGCGCCGGGTGCCGTCAGCGCCGCGGCCACGTCAAGCGCCGGCGGAGGAGGCGGAGGCGGTGGCTGTCCGCCCCCATTGCCGCCACCACCGCCACAGGATGCCAGCAGCACGGACACGAGGCCCACCCAACGCGGATTCTTTGCGCGCATTCTCCAGCTCCATGGTCGAAGACGAACTGGAGTGGAGTCTCCCGAACGTGCTGCGCCGGCCACAAGCGCCTGTGCGGACGGAATCGTCCATTAGTGCGTAGACGGACTCGATTGGCCAGGCGGCGCATCCAATGCGCGGTTGGCCCGGTACTCTGAGGGCGACTGCCCGGTCTGCTCCCGGAAGAGCTTGAAGAAGGTCGAGCGCGCCCGGAACCCGGCCAGCCGGCCCAGTGCCTCGATCTTGAGGTCGCGCTCGCCAGGTTCGGTGAGCAGGCGTCGCGCCTCGCGCACGCGGTAGCCATTCACGTAATCGTAGAACGTCGTGCTGCCGGCCCGGTTCAACGCCCGCGAGATGGCGTTCGGATAGGTGTCCAGCAGGCGCGCGAGCGCGCCGATGTCGAAGTCCGGGTCGGTCCAGGGGCGCTGCTCGCGCATGATGTGGTCACTGCGCTCCAGGAGCTCGCGGTCCGCATGACTGACCGGCGGCGTCCAGCCGGGCGCAAGTCGGCGCAACCACGGGGCATCGACCAGGGCCATGACCAGCGCCACCACCAGCCAGATCGACACGATGATGAGCGGCGCCTGGCGGATCGGCCGGAAATCGATCCAGCCGAGATAGTCGGCGATGCCGGCGGCCTGTGCGAGGTGCAGGCTGGTGACGGCGATCAGGACGCCGAGCACCGCCGGCTGTCCCGCGGCCGGCTGCGCTCCGCGCAGCCAGACGATCCATGCGATTCCCGCATAGCAGAACTCGACGAGCATGACCCTGAGCGTGCCGAACCAGAGATTCACGCCGAAGCCGAGAACAGCGGCTGCGGCCAGGTAGAGCAGAGGGGGCAGAAACCAGGCCCAGTGCAGCCGTTCGCCCCGTATCGCATACATGACGTAAGCCAGGACCAGCGGTCCCGCGAACATGGTCAGCGCGCCCACGATCACGAGGCCAAGCGGCGTGAGCAGGCCGTTCGGGTAGATCAGGAAGACCATTGCCCAGGCCGAGAACGCGAGCGTGCCCATCCACAACGCAAGGCACGTCACGCCAAAGGACCGCTGGCGCCAGCCATGAACGCAGAAGCCGACCAAGAACAGGGTCGTCAGTACGGCCAGGACAACGCGCAGCAACATCACCATCGGGGGGTTCCGGTGCCGGTCAGGCCCGGTATTCTGCCGCAACGGAGCGCGGACAACTAATTCAGGGGGAGCGCCGGCAGGATCCTGACTTCGCCGGGCGACCGGCGTGTGCGGTTGTCGAACGCGCCCGTCACTGCGACGCCCGGCGCACCAAAGGCAACGTTGGTGAGGTAACGCGCCGGCATGTCCGTCATGCCGAGCAGCCTGCCGTCGGGTGACAGGCAGAGCAGCCGGCCCTCGCCATAGATCGCGACGTAGAGATTGCCGTCAGGGCCGAACTCGAGCCCATCCGGACCGACGAGCGCGTATGCCTGGCGATAGCGGGCGGGGCGCGATAACCGCGTGAGGTCAGCGAAAGTCTGCGCCTCGCCGAGCTCACCCGGCGCCTCAATCTCGTAGCGCAGCACCCTGCGACTCAGGTGCTCGCTGACGAAGAGCCGATCGCCCGCGACATGCACGCCGTTCGGGTACCACAGCGGGCCGGCCACGCGCCGGAGCACTCCGCTCGCGGACAGATGCATGACCCAGCCCTGCGGACGGCTGTTGCGGGTGAAGGGGCCTGGATCGCTGAAGTAGACGCCGCCGCTGCCGTCCGCACTCGCATCGTTCGGGTCCATGAGTGGCGCGCCGGAGTCGTCGCGAATCCAGCGGCGGTGTTCCCGGCCCACGGCGTCCACCGCGACCACGCGCGTGCCGAGGTGGCAGAGCACGAGGAAGCCCTCGCCATAAGGCGCGATCGCGGTCGGACCGCAGCCCTTCTGCACGAAGAAAGCACTCGTGCCGGCCGGCGCGACGACCATGACGCGGTCCGCGTGCATCTCCAAGAAATAGAGCCGCTCGCCCTGCCACAGCGGGCCTTCCGGATAGAGCGCGGGGATCACGCGCGGCTCGCCGGCAATGGCCAGGCCGGCGGCGGCGAGCGCCGGCAGCAGGAGGGGCAGCCTAGCCGCCATCGACACGCGCCCGCAGGCGAAGCGCGATCAGCGCGATCCCGCAGGCGATCACGACCGCGGCGAACATCAGCATGATGTCCCTGCTCCCGAGCACGCGCATCAGGTAGAGCGGCGCGCCCAGCGTGCCCAGCACGTTGCCGATCGTCGTGATGGAATACACCGATCCCGCCACGCGTCCGCCGTGCTGCGCATCGGTGAGCAGAAGCCGCACCGCGAATGGCGAGAAGAAGCTCAGCAGCATCATGGGCACGAACATGAGCGCGACCGAGGCGGTGAGCGCTGCCGGCGGATCGTAGCCCAGGTTCTGCAGCATCCAGTCGAGCATCGAAGCCGCGAAGAACGGCACGGCCAGGACGAAGGCCCCGGCCACGAGCACGACGACGCCCAGCACCTCGGAACGCGGCGCCCGGTCCGCGACGGCGCCGCCCAGGTAATAGCCGGCCATCATCGAGAGCATCACTGTCGCGATCATGCAGGCCCAGATCTCGATGGCGCTACCGAAGTAGGGCGTCATCATGCGGATCGCGGCCATCTCGACGCCCATGAGCGCGGCGCCCAGCAGGAAGCCGATGAAGAGGATCGCCGCCTGCTTCCACGCGCCGATGCGCCTTGCCTCGCTCACGTGCGCCCCGCGCGGCAGCGCCGGTCGTAGGCCATGTATCCGACCGGCGCGAAGTCATCGGTGAATGGCGACTGGTCCGCCGCGAGCCCGGCGCGCCGCTGCGACAGCATGTTCGCCAGCGGATAGCGCAGCGCATGCGTGCGTTGCAGCTCCTGCGCGCGGGCAATCAGCTCTCCATCGGACTTCGCGGCGCCGTCGTGCGCGATGAGCACCTGGTTGGTGCCGGCGCGGTAGAGGTCCACGTGCGGGAATACGGCGCGCGCGGTCGCGACCATGCGGTCGAGGTCGAGCACGCGCGGCGCGATGTTCTGCGCCACCACGCCGCCGGGCGCCAGCCGCTGTCTCAGGATGCCGAAGAACTCCTGCGTCACAAGGTGGAAGGGCACGATCGTCCCCTGGTAGGCGTCCACCAGGATGAGGTCGAAGGATTCCTTCGAGCGCGCCATGTACACGCGCCCGTCGGCGGTCACGAGCTCGAGGCGCGGGCCCGGCTTGACGTCGAAGTAGCGCTGCGCGAGTTCCACGACGCCGGGATCGAGCTCGACACAGGTGACACGCGCGTCCGGGATGAAATCGTGGATGTAGGTGGCGATGCGGCCACCGCCGAGGCCGATCTCGACCACGCGCGCCGCATTCGCCGCGTAGGCGAGCGCGAGCGTCATGTAGCGCGTGTAGGTGATGGGGAGTTCCGCCGGGTCGCGCGGGTTGTACTTGCTCTCCGTGAAAAGGCAGCGGTTCACCCCGAAGCGCATGGTCAGGTAGCCGCCATCGCGGTCCACGTAGGTGGTGGCGTACTGTGACTCGCGGCGCGCGACGTTGCCGTAGCCCGGCGCCTGGGCAGATGCCCGTGGCGCGCAGGCCGCAAACAGGGCGGCCAGCAATCCGTCCGCGAACTGCCGTCGATTGACCCGGTGCTGCACCCGCTATTGTGAATCAAAGTCCGCCCGGTTGATCAAGGGACGCAAGTACCATTGATCCTGCAACTCCCGGCCGGCATTTGTCAGCCGGTGCCGCATCTGGTCGGCTGCCGGCGGCGGTTCGTCACAGCAGGCTGGCCCCGGACGCGGACCTCGGCAATAGTGCCGTACGGTATCCGGCAGGGAGAGGTCCGACATGCGCAAGTGGATTCGCCGAATTCTCGGTGGGCTGGCCGCGATCGTCATCATTGCGATCGTGGGGCTGGCGATTGCCCTGAGCTACACCGCGGACTGTGGCCCATCGCCAGCCCTCGCCGAAGGTGCCACGCCCATGAAAGCCGTCGTCCGTCGTTGCTATGGCCCGCCCGAGGTGCTGAAGGTCGAGGACATCGAGAAGCCGGTGCCCAAAGACAACCAGTTGCTCGTGCGGGTCCGTGCCACGAGCGTCAATCCGGCCGACTGGCACCTGGTGCGCGCCGAGCCCTACATCATCCGGCTCGGCGGCGGATTCGGCACGCCCAAGAACCCGCGCGTCGGCATCGACTTCGCGGGCGAGGTCGTGGCGGTCGGCAAGGACGTCACCCGGTACAAGCCTGGCGACGAGGTCTTCGGCGGCAAGGGCGGCGCACTCGCCGAGTACGTCACCCTGAACGAAGACGGCAATTTCGCCATCAAGCCGGCCAGCGTCAGTTACGAGCAGGCAGCCGGCGTCAATGTCGCCGGCCTCACGTCGCTGCAGGCGCTGCGCGACCGCGCCGGCATCAAGCCGGGGTACAAGGTGCTGATCAACGGCTCCTCCGGCGGTGTCGGCACCTTTTCGGTGCAGCTCGCCAAGTGGCTGGGAGCCGAGGTGACGGCCGTCTGCAGCACGCGCAACGTCGAACTCGTCCGCTCGCTCGGCGCCGATCACGTCATCGACTACACGCAAGAGGACTTTACGCAGGGTACGGAGCGCTACGACGTCGTCATGGACAACGTCGTCAACCACGACCTGCTGGATGTACGCCGCGTGCTCAAGCCAGGCGGCAAGTACCTGATCATCGGTGGCGGCGGGCCCGATGCGAACCCGTGGTTCGGCGTGTTCTGGGCGCCCATCAAGGCGTTCGTGATCTCCTGGTTCGTGGACGAGGACATCGCGTTCTTCATCTCGCATGCGAGCGCCGAGGATCTCGCCACGCTCGCCGGGCTCATGGAGCAGGACAAGGTCAGGACGGTGATCGACCGGACCTATCCGCTGGAGGCGACAGCGGAGGCGATGGCCTACCTCGAGACGGGCAGGGCGCGCGGCAAAGTGATCGTGACGGTCGAGTAGCCGCCACCGGCCCACGGGAATCGCCCCTGGCGTCACGCTAGACTAGCGTGATGAACAGCTTCACTCGTCGCTCATTCCTGGGGATCGCCGCGGCCGGCGGCGCGCTGGTGGCAGGCTTCCGCAGCTTTGCCGCCACCTCGTCGCCGGCCGGTCTCAGTTCGCTCACGACGAACGCAGAGCCCATCACGCCCGCCGAACACGCCGCCCGAATCGCGAAGCTCCAGGGCCTGATGCAGCGGCAGAAAGTCGCGGCCATGCTGGTCGAGGCGGGCTCCAGCCTCGAATATTTCACCGGCATCCGCTGGTGGCGCTCCGAGCGCACGACGGCGGCGCTGATCCCGGCGAGCGGCCAGGCGATCGTCGTGACACCGTTCTTCGAGGTTCCCTCGGTCGAGGAGTCGCTCAAGATCGAAGCCGACGTCCGCCCCTGGCACGAGGACCAGAGCCCTTTCGCCCTGATCGCGGACGCGATGCGCGCGAGTCCGGCCAGGGGTCCGCTCGCGATCGAGTGGACCACGCGCCACTTCATCATCGACCACGTGCAGAAGGTGCCCGGATTCAGGCGCCGTGTCGTCTCGGGCGAGGATCTCGTCAACGCCTGCCGCACGATCAAGTCGCCGGCCGAGATCGCGCTCATGCAGGCGGCCAACGACGTCACGATCGCCGGCATCCGCCACGTGCACGGCAGCCTCGAGGCCGGCATGACCGCCACCGACATCGGCGGCATGATCGCATCGGCGCACGCGGCGCTCGGCGGCAAGTATGAGTTCGGTCTGGTGCTCCTGAACGAGGCCAGCGCCTATCCGCACGGCACGGAGAAGCCGCAGGCCGTGCGCGAGGGCTCGGTCGTCCTCATCGACGTCGGCTGCAAGGTGCACGGGTACTCCTCTGACATCTCGCGCACCTGGGTTTTCGGCGAGCCCACGGCGAGGCAGCGCGAAGTCTGGAACACGGTGAAGCGCGGCCAGGAGATCGCGCTCGAGACCGCGAAGATCGGCATGCCGGTCGGCGACATGGACATCGCCGTGCGCAGGTACTATGAGGGTCTCGGCTGGGCGAAGGACTACGGTCTGCCCGGCACCTCGCACCGCACCGGCCACGGCATCGGCATGGACGGGCACGAGCCGCCCAACCTGATGCGCGCGGCCCGCACGCCGCTCGCCCCCGGCATGTGCTTCTCCGACGAACCCGGGATCTACATCCCGGGCGAATTCGGCGTGCGCATGGAGGACATCTGGCACATGACGGAGCAGGGGCCGAAACTCTTCACGCCGCTCGCGAAGTCCATCGACGATCCGATCTGAGGCCCCGTGAGAAGACAGATCGTCCTGCCGCTGCTGGTGGCGCTCCCGCTCGCGGCCGCTGCCGCCGATCCCCATTCCTTCGCCGAGTCCGACCGGTTCCGGGTCGAGCACATCGCGCTCGACCTGCGCGCCGACTTCGAGGCGCACCGCCTCGAGGGCAGCGCGGAGCTGACCGTCCTGCAGCTCGATCCCTATGCCCAGGAACTCATCCTCGACAGCCGCGATCTCGAGATCGAGAGCATCCACCTGATCGAACCCGGCGGCGTCGCCAAGGTCCTCGCGTTCACGCTCGGCGAGCGCGACCCGGTCCTCGGCAACAAGCTGACGATCCAGTCTGCGAAATGCTGCAACCCGACCGGGCGCATGCAGATCCGCATTGCCTACCGCACTTCTCCCGAGGCGAGCGCGCTGCAGTGGCTCGAGCCGGCGCAGACCTCCGGGCCGCATCCCTACCTGTACAGCCAGGGCCAGGCCATCCACGCGCGCAGCTGGATTCCCACCCAGGACACGCCCGCCGTGCGCGCGACCTACAGCGCGCGCGTCGTGACGCCGCCCGGGCTCGTCGCCGTCATGAGTGCCGCGCGCCGGGAGCCGCAGGATGCCGGGGCCGGCGAATATTTCTTCGAGATGAGGCAGCCGATCCCCGCGTATCTCATCGCGCTCGCCATCGGCGACCTGGAGTTCAGGAGCCTGGGCGAGCGTGTCGGCGTGTGGACCGAGCCCTCGCAGCTGGACGCCGCGGCGCAGGAGTTCGTGGACCTGCCGCGCATGCTCGAGGCCGGCGAGCGCATCGCGGGCCCCTATCGCTGGGACCGCTACGACATCCTCATCATGCCCCGGGCCTTCGCCTACGGCGGCATGGAGAATCCGCGCCTGTCGTTCATCTCGCCGTCCATCGTCGCGGGCGACCGCAGCCTCGTCTCCACAATCGTGCACGAGATGGCCCATTCCTGGTCCGGCAACCTGGTCACGAACGCCACCTGGAACGACTTCTGGCTCAACGAGGGCACGACGACCTACCTCGAGCGCCGGCTGATGCAGGCGCTCCACGGCGAGCGCCGCGCACGCATGGAGGACGCCATCGCCTTCGAGGGCCTGGTGCAGGCCGTCGAGGATGCGAGCGCCGCGGGCATGCCGGAGGATTCGGCGCTGCAGCTCGACCTCGCCGGTCGCGACCCCAACGACGGCATCTCCGACGTCGCCTACGAAAAGGGCCGCTGGTTGCTGGGTTTCCTCGAGTCGCGCTTCGGCCGGCCCGCGTTCGATGCATTCCTGCGCGAATACTTCGACGCGCACGCGTTTGGGAGCATGACGACAGCGGGCTTCCGCGACTGGCTGCTGGCGCGGCTCGGCAGGCCCGGCGCGCCCGCGATCAGCGCCGCTGAAATCGATGCCTGGCTGTATGGCAGCGGGCTGCCGGCGACGATGCCGGAGGTTCCGCAGGGCGTGTTCGACGAGGTGGATCGCCTGGCGAAAGACTGGCGCGAGGGCAGGCTCGCAACCGCGAAGCTGCCCGTGAGCGGCTGGGTGCCGCAGGAATGGGTGCGCTTCCTCGCGCAGCAGTCCGCGGACCTGCCCGATGGAAAACTCGCCGAGCTGCGCTCGTGCTTTCGTCTCGGCGCCACGGGCAATGCCGAAATCGCGCTCAGCTGGCTCAGGCTCGTGGTCCGCACCGGCTACGAACCGGCCTACCCGGACCTGGAGAAATTCCTGCTGAGCACGGGGCGCTACCGGCTGGTCGAGACCCTGTACCGCGATCTCGCGCGCAGCGGGTCAGGCCTGGCCCTGGGGCGGCAGATCTACGCCAGGGCGCGGCCTGGCTATCACGCGACCATCCGGTCGGCGGTGGAGCGGTTGCTGTGGCCGGAGCCGGAGCGCGGCGACGCCGCGCCCGCGGCCGCGGAACTGATGCAGCTGCTGAATGATTTCCTGGCCGGCGCCTCGCGCAACGACGTCGCCGTGCACGAGCGCTTCTGGGCGGACGACCTGATCTACACGCGCTCCGCGGGCGTGCGGGTCGGCAAGGCGGAAATCCTGGCCAACGCGCGCTCGGACCCGGGCGCGGCGGATGCCGCGCCGACGGCCTATGCGGCGGAAGACGTCCGCATCCAGCAGTACGGCGACACCGCCGTCGTGGCATTCCGGCTGGTGGGCACCACAGGCAGCGGCGACACGGCCGTCGTCACGAACTACCTGAACACCGGCACTTTCGTGAAACGCAACGGCGAGTGGCGCGCCGTCGCATGGCAATCCACGCGCGCCCAATGAACGCCGCCGGATCCCGCTACTGCGCCTGGCGCGAGCGAAGCCGCTCGAGGTAGCGATCGCGCAATTCCGTCTGCCGCGACTTCATCTCGACGGGCTGGCCGTCGACCCAGACCTGCTCGGCGACCGTAGTCACTTCCAGCGGGTCGCCGCTCCACAGCACCAGGTCCGCCGCCTTGCCCTTCTCGATCGTGCCTCGGTCGGCGATCCCGAAGATCTTCGCGGGTGCCGAGGTCAGTCCCGCGAGCGCGGCCTCCCAGGCCATTCCGTGTGCCGCCGCATTGCCGGCGAGTTGCCGGTTCTTCCGTGCCTGGTGCGTGTCGGTCCAGCTGAATGCGACCCGCACGCCGGCCTCGTTCAGGAGCTTCGCGTTGTCGAGCCTCGCGGTGAGGCGATCGAAGTCGCCCGGCAGGTTGTCGAGCGCATTCAGGATCACCGGTACGTCCGCAGCCGCGAGTTCGCGGGCCACCAGCCAGGCTTCGTTGCCCCCTGCGATCACGGGCTTCATGCCGTGGCGCCTCGCGTAGTCGATGGCTGCGCGGATGTCCGCCGCGCGCTCGACCCGGAACACGACGCGCCCGCCCGCGAGGTAGTCCTTGAGCGCCGCGCGGCCCTCGGGCTGGAGCAGGGCGCCTTCGCCGGCGGTGGCGGGCTCGCGCACCTCGCGGATCGCCTGGTCGAGCAGCATGTACTGCGCGGCGCGGCTGCCGCCGGAGGCCTCGAGCGCGGCGCTGCCGAGATTCACGAACAGCGTCCGGCCGCCAATGACCGATTCCCAGCGGCCAGCGAGCGAGACCGCCGCGCCCTGGCCCGCGATCATGCTGTGCTGTGCGGTTGGCGCCAGCATGGTCCAGGTCATTCCCTCGACGCGCGTCACGGGGATCACTGCCGAGCGCGGATTGAAGGCGCGCGTGACGTCGAACTCGGGCCGCCACTCGTGCATCCAGGCCGGCTGCTTGAATTCCAGTTCCGCGTCCACCGTGGACGGCTCGAGCTCGACTTCCTCGACGCCGATCTGGGTGAGTCCGCCGAACAGGCCTGGCGTCAGCGGCCGGCCCTTCGCATCGATGACGGTCGCACCCGTCGGCGCTGCGAGGCCCCTGCCGACGTCCGCGATCCTGCCGCCGCGCACGAGGACATCCGCGTCCTCGAGCGTGCCTGCGCTGCCCGCCGTGTGTACGCGCGCGCCGCGGATCAGCAGGTCCTGCGCCTGCGCCGCGCCCGCAGCCAGCGCGGCCGCGACCAGCATCGCCGCCATGCGCATGGCTGTCACAGCTCGAAATCCGAACGCGGCTTCGCGTCCGGCCGCGCGCGGTCGTAGCGCAGCACGCCGTCGATGAAGACGATATCGGGCAGCGCATAGACCGAGAACGGCGTGCCGTTCCAGAGCACGACGTCCGCCATCTTCCCGGTCTCCAGCGTGCCGGTCTGCCCGAGGATGCCGAGCGCTTTCGCGGCATTCGCGGTCACCCAGCGGATCGCGCGTTCGGGCGGGATGTCGAGGCCGGCCCGCACGCCGCGCGTCATCGCCTTGGCCGCCTCCTGGTTCAGGCGCTGGATACCCTCCGAGGAATCGGAGTGCACGATCGCGCAGCTGCCGGCGGGCGCATCCACGATCGCGAGGTTTTCCTGCACGCTGTCCCAGGCCTCGAGCTTGAAGCCCCACCAGTCCGCCCACAGCGCGCCGCACACGCCTTCCGCGGCGAGCCGGTCGGCGAGCTTGTAGGCCTCCACGCCGTGGTGGAACGCCGAGATCCGGAAGCCGAACTCCCTGGCGAGGTCGAGCATGATTCCCATCTCGTCCGCGCGGTAGCAATGGTTGTGCACCAGCAGCTCGCCGTTCATGGCTGCCGCGAGGGTCTCGAGGCGCAGGTCGCGCTTCGGCGGCTTGGGCGCCGTCGCATCGGACTTGCTGCCCGCCTTGAACACGGCGAGCTTGGCCTCGTACTCCTTCCACTGCTCCCGGTAGTCCTGCGCGTCCGCGAAGGCCTGGCGGTAGCCGGCGACGTTGCCCATGCGGGTGGAGGGCGCCTTCTGCCGGCCGCCGTACACGCGCTTCGGGTTTTCGCCGCAGGCCATCTTGAGGCCCTGCGGCGCGCCCGGAAATTTCATGTCCTGGTAGCTGCGGCCCCAGACGTTCTTGACCGTGACGCCGCGCCCGCCGATCAGGTTCGCCGAGCCCGGCAGGATCTGCAGCGACGTGACGCCGCCCTCGAGCGCGCGCTGGAAGCCCGGGTCCTGCGGCCACACCGAGTGCTCGGCCCACACGCCCGCGGTCACCGGGTCGGTCGCCTCGTTGCCGTCCGAGTGCGCGTTCAGCTGCGGCGACGGATAGACGCCGAGATGCGAATGCACGTCGATGAGACCCGGCGTCACCCAGCGCCCGGCGGCATCGATCACGGTCGCGCCCGCGGGAGCTTCGAGGCCGCGGCCCACGGCCGCGATGCGGTTACTCTCGATCAGGATATCGCCGCCGTCGATCCTGCTGCCGGTGCCGGTCAGGACCGTGGCGTTACGGATCAGGATCGGCGCGGGCTGCGCCGGCGCGGCGTAAGCGGAGGAGTAGGGCGCACGGCCGGCTGGCGCAGGCACTTCCGGCGGCACGGCGGCGGGCTGCTGCGCCTGCACCGCGCAGGCCGAGACGCCGGCCGCGACCAGCGCGGCCAGCAGCGCCTCGACCATGAACCCTGCGCGCGTGCCGGGAAGATGCACGTGCTGATTATGCACGACGGGCGTGCTTCACATCTGCCGGAACAGGTGCAGGTAGCTCCGGCTCACCGGCAGCACCTCGGGGCGGCCCTTCAGGTGGATGTCGGCGGTCTCATGGTCGCCGCGCTTCACGTGGCTGATGGCGTGCAGGTTCACGATCACGGAACGGTGCACCTGCGCGAACTGCGCCGGATCGAGCTGGGCGACGAGCTCCCGCAGCGGCGTGCGCACGATCGCGAGCGCGGGCTCGCCGCCGTC
>Ga0114938_1000363_pt1 | contig 35296 bp, 27 predicted proteins | sample AshMeaBigSpring_FD_88675 | JGI IMG/M metagenome (GOLD analysis project Ga0114938, IMG submission 88675) | Groundwater microbial communities from Big Spring, Nevada to study Microbial Dark Matter (Phase II) - Ash Meadows Big Spring | ecosystem: Environmental > Aquatic > Deep subsurface >... | reverse complement strand
ATCGCCGGCATTCTCGACCGCTACAGCGTCGCGCAGGTCGTCGAAGTGACCCTCCGGAAAATGCGGAGGGACGGGATCATCCCGCCGTTCGCCCATGATGGAAACACCCCGCTTTCGAAAGACGCCTCCAAAAGCAAGGCCGACCCCGCCGATGGATTCCTGGCCGGCCTTTCCCAACTTGCAACCCCCGCCAAGACCACCAATGGACTCGAACCCCTCTGAACCTTCCCCCGTCGCTGCTCCAAAAGCCGACTGGTTGGAGATCGTTCGCAAGAACGTCATGAATCTCCGCTTCGGTTCCGTGCAGATCACCGTTCACGACGGTCGCGTCACCCAGATCGAAAGCATCGAGAAAACACGCTTCGTCGCCCCACGCGACGACGGCCCGACCGGTCGCAAGTAAGCGGGCGAACGTCCGCCCCCAAACACTCAGGCCAAATCATCACGGCCCGCCCCGATCCTTTCCGCGCCCACCGCACCAGCGGAGCATTCCAAACCAATCACTGCGAACGCCCACCGGAACACCGGACGCGGACGCTCCGCAGAGAACCGTGAAATCAAAAGCATCAAGCAAACAAACTGAAATCCGAATTCCGGCCAAGCTCCGGACCAGCCGCAAATCCACCCTCGTTCTGAACTACCGCGTGCCACGCACCGCCGTCCTGGCGCTGCTAGGCATCATCCCCCTGCATCATGCCGGTGCCATTGACGGCATTACCGGATTCGCCGAACCCGACACATTCGACAAACTCTGGAGCCACGCCACCCTTTTCAAGGACAACGCGAACCCGATCCTCCAGGAGTTCAAACTCCGCGGCCGCTACCACGGGCAATACTGGAACGTTGACGCGGATCAGGGGAACCAAAGCGACTGGGATGACCGCCGTTCACGTTTCGGTTTCGACGCCAAGATGTTTGAGAAACAATTGGAAATCCGCGCGGACTTCCAAAGCAATGACGGATTCACCGATCTCTATGACGGACTCGTTGATGCCTATCTCCGCTGGAAACCCGCCTCATGGCTGAGCGTCACCGCCGGCAAGACCAAGCCTCTCATCGGGCACTATGACTGGCTGGAATCCACCAACTCCCAACCCACGTTCGAACGGTCGCAGATCTTCAACCAACTCGGCATCAACCGTGCCACCGCGCTGACCGTGGAAGGCACCACTGATGAATGGTCCTGGAGGGCCGGTGTTTACTCGAATGACACGCCTTCCACCACGGGAGGTTCAGGGGAAATCGGAGACGGCGAGTTCGGAGACCTTGATGGAGGCGTCTCTTATTCAATCGGCGTCGGATACGACTTGAAGGAGATCCTGAGCCTCGACAAGGCAGACATCCGGCTCGATTGGCTTCACAGTGACAGGGAACCGGGCGACCTCGTCCTTGGCAGATACGATGACATCCTGTCCTCCACACTCTGGCTCGAGCGCGGCTCCGCAGCGGTCGTGATCGAAGGCTATTATGCAAGCGGCGGCGACGGAAAGAACAGCGATGTCTTCGGGTTCTTCATCCAGCCCACCTACGACATCCTACCAGATCAACTCCAGCTCGTGGCCCGCTATTCCTTCGCCAACAGCTCGGGGCCGCTCGGGGTGGTCGGACAGGGACGATATGAACGCGCTGTCGCGGATTTCGGCGGTCGGGGCGACACCTATCATGCTCTCTACGGCGGCATCCAATACTTCATCTACGGCGACAAGCTGAAAGTCCTCGCCGGAACCGAGTGGGCCCGGGTTTCCGGAGATCATGACGCCTACGACGGTTTCACCTTCCTGACAGGTCTGCGGTTCTCGTTCTAATCGCCATTTGAATCCAACAATCCCATCGAATTCCATGAAAACCACACTGATCACAACGCTTCTCACCGCATCGATCGTCGCGCTCACCGCCTGCAAGAAGAGCGCCACACCCGAAGCAGGCAAGTCCTCCGTCAGCCTGCTGAATGTCTCTTACGACCCCACCCGCGAGTTCTACGTGGAGGTCAACGATGCTTTCAAAAAACAATGGACCGCGGAAAAGGGCGGCACGGTCGAAATCAAGCAGTCACACGGTGGCTCCGGCAAGCAGGCGCGCTCCGTCATCGACGGCCTCGAGGCGGATGTCGTCACGCTGGCCCTCGCGGGTGACATCGACAGTCTCGCCAAGGAAGCCGGACTGCTGCCCGCGGACTGGCAGACAAAACTGCCGGACAACAGCTCTCCCTACACGTCCACCATTGTATTCGTCGTCCGCAAGGGCAACCCGAAGGCGATCAAGGACTGGGGCGATCTGGTCAACGAAGGCGTCCAGGTGATCACCCCGAATCCGAAAACCTCCGGCGGTGCCCGCTGGAACTACCTCGCCGCATGGGCATGGGCCGACAAGGCCTTCTCAAAGGATCAAGCCAAGGTTCTGGATTACATGACCCGTCTCTTCAGGAACGTCCCCGTGCTGGATACCGGAGCCCGCGGATCCACCACCACCTTCGCCCAGCGCAAGATCGGCGACGTGTTCCTTTCCTGGGAGAATGAGGCCTATCTGATCGAGAAGGAATTCCCCGGTCAAACGGAGGTCGTCTATCCCTCGCTCAGCATCCTCGCCGAGCCCCCGGTGGCCGTGGTTGAGAAGAACACTAAGAAACACGGCACCACCGACGTTTCCCAGGCGTATCTGAAGTTCCTCTACACCGATGAGGCGCAGAACCTCGCTGGCAAACATTTCTACCGCCCGCGCAACAGGGAGATCGCGAAGAAGTTCGTCGACAAGCTTCCCACGCTGCCGTTGGTGACGGTCGATGCCGAGTTCGGCGGCTGGGCCAACGCACAGAAGACCCACTTCGACGACGGCGGTACGTTTGACAGGATCTACGGTGCCAAGTGAGCCGCGAGCCTCCATCCAACCCCTTCAATGCCGATGTCCAAACGACGCGTGATACCCGGTTTCGGGTTATCGATGGGTTTCACCATCGCCTACCTGGGCCTGATCATCCTGATTCCCCTGGCAGCCTTGTTCATCAAGGCCGCCGGCCTGGGCTGGGAGGAGTGGAGGGGAATCCTCGCTTCGCCGAGGGTGATGGCGGCGACCAGGCTCACCTTCGGGCTGAGCGCCGCCGCAGCCGGGGTGAGCGTCGTCACGGGACTGTTGGTGACGTGGGTGTTGGTGCGCTATCAGTTTCCCGGAAAGAGAGTGCTGGATGCGATGGTGGACCTGCCCTTCGCCCTGCCCACCGCGGTGGCCGGCATCACACTGACCGCGATCTACGGGAAATCCGGCTGGATCGGCAGCCACATCGCATCCATCGCCACATGGGTCAGGGATACGTGGAAACCCACCGGATGGATCGGGGAGCAGGTCGATACCTGGGCGGAATTCGGCGCTGCCTACAGCTCGCTCGGGATCTTCATCGCACTCACCTTCATCGGCTTCCCATTCGTGGTGCGCACCTTGCAACCTGTCATGGAGGATCTGGGTCATGAAATCGAGGAAGCCGCCGCCACCCTGGGAGCCGGGCGTTGGACCGTGTTCCGCCGTGTGATCCTGCCGTTGCTGGTGCCCGCGCTCATCACCGGCTTCACCCTCGCCTTCGCCCGCGCCATCGGGGAATACGGCTCGGTCATTTTCATTTCGGGCAACCTGCCGATGAAAACAGAAATTCTTCCGCTGCTGATCGTTTCACAGCTAGAGCAGTTCAATTATGGAGCCGCCGCCGTGATTGCAGCCGGCATGCTCACCGTTTCCTTCATCCTGCTCTTTTTCATCAATCTGCTACAACGTCGGCTCGATTGGTACAACCGCTGAAAACATGGCCAACCTCCAAGTCACCACCGAATCCAAAACCGTCCGGGTTGTCCTGATTCTCTCAGCAATCACCGTGCTGAGCCTTTTTCTGCTTCTTCCCTTGTTCGCGGTCTTCGCAGAAGCGCTGCGGCGAGGCTGGGAAGTGTTTCTGGCGTCCCTAACCGAAGATGCCGCGCTCTCGGCAATCAAGCTCACGCTCGTCGCCGCCGGGGTTTCCGTGCCGCTCAACACCCTCTTCGGCGTATCCGCAGCCTGGTTGGTGACGAAATACCGGTTCAAGGGCAGGGCTTTCCTCATCTCCCTCATCGATCTGCCATTCGCCGTTTCCCCCGTGATCGCCGGTCTTGTCTGGGTGATGATCTTCGGCGCCAAGGGCTGGCTGCCGCCGGAAACCCTAACAAGTCTGCTCACTCCCGCCGCCAACCTCGCCGCGTGGGCCGCCTCCAGTGAGAATTTCGGCGGGCTGTTCGAGGGGCTCGCCGCATGGTTGGCCAATCCGAAAATCATATTCGCCACGCCGGGCATCATCATCGCCACGGTCTTCATCACCTTCCCGTTCGTGGCCCGCGAGTTGATTCCCTTGATGGAATCCCAAGGCAGCGACCAGGAGGAGGCCGCAGTCACTCTCGGTGCCGGCGGTTGGCGGATCTTTTGGCGCATCACTCTGCCCAACATCAAGTGGGGCCTGCTCTATGGAGTCCTGCTCTGCAACGCGCGCGCCATGGGCGAGTTCGGGGCCGTCTCCGTCGTCTCCGGCCACATCCGGGGGAAAACCAACACGCTGCCGCTCCACATCGAGGTGCTCTACAACGAGTATCAGTTCAGCGCCGCCTTCGCCTGCGCCACGCTGCTCGCCTTCCTCGCGCTCTTCACTCTCGGCATGAAAAGCCTCGTCGAGCATTTCTCCGGTCATTCCGCCTCCGGCAAACACTGATTTCAGCTTTTCCGAATTTCAGCACTTCAGCATTCACCTTTCACATGTCCATCTCCATCCAGTCCATCAGCAAGACCTTCGGGTCCTACAAGGCCCTTGAGGACGTTTCTCTCGAAGTGCCCAATGGCTCGCTCACCGCGCTGCTGGGTCCCTCCGGCTCCGGGAAAACCACGCTCCTGCGCATCGTCGCCGGACTGGAGTTCGCCGATGACGGCCCCGGAAAAATCCTGTTCCATGGAGAGAACGTCGTCGGCATCCCCGCCGGCAAACGCAGTGTCGGATTCGTGTTCCAACATTACGCGCTGTTCCGTCACATGACCGTCGCGGACAACATTGCCTTCGGTCTCACGGTTCTTCCCCGATCGAAACGCCCTTCCCAAGCCGAAATTCGTGACCGCGTCCACGAATTGCTGGGCTTGGTGAAACTCGACGGACTCGACAAACGCCGCCCACATGAGCTCTCCGGCGGCCAGCGCCAGCGCGTGGCCCTTGCCCGCGCGCTCGCCATCCGGCCCAAGGTGCTTTTGTTGGACGAGCCGTTTGGAGCACTCGATGCGAAGGTCCGCAAGGACCTCCGCCGATGGCTGCGGGTGTTCCATGATGAGATCGGACTCACCACGCTCTTCGTCACCCATGATCAGGAGGAGGCGCTTGAACTGGCCGACCAGGTCGTCGTCATGCGCAACGCCCGCATCGAACAGGTCGGCACTCCACAGGAAATCTACGACCGCCCGCGCAGCCCCTTCGTGTATGAGTTCCTCGGCAACGTCAACAAGCTGACCGAACCGAGCGGCATCCAGCGCTACATCCGGCCCCATGAGATCGAGGTCCTTTTTGCCGCCGAGTATGATCCAACGACCGACCGCATGGCCCGGATCCAGCACCTGTTTTCCGCCGGACCGGTGGCGACTCTCAGCGTGCGCCTCGACGATGGGAAGTTCGTGGACGTGGAGCTTTCCCGCAAGCAACTCGACGATCTGGGATTGAGCGTGGGTGACGAGGTGGCGATTCGTAGCAATCCGCCGGGGTGACGATTGGCGGAGCGGACTTCCCCGTGCCGGTTTTTTGCTTCCGCCCGGCTCCCCCGACGGTGTTCTCTGGGCGCGTCCATGAAAATCGGCATCGCCCAGATCAACCCCGTCGTCGGAGATTTCCCCGGCAACGCCAAACGCATCCTCGCCGCTTACCGCGAATGCCTTGATGCCGGAGCGGACCTCGTGCTCACCCCGGAGCTCTCGCTCGCCGGATACCCGCCTCGCGACCTCGTCTTCAAGTCCCAGTTCGTCCCGAAGTGCCTCCAGGCGCTCGATTACCTCGCCGCGGAATCGCGCGGCGTGCCGCTGCTCGTCGGTTATGTGGACCACCACCACCCGGCAAAGCCCGGAAAACCCTTCCGCAACGCCGCCGCATGGCTCGAAGGCGGCGAAATCCGCCACCGCGTCTGGAAAACCCTCCTGCCCACCTACGATGTCTTCGACGAGCGCCGTTACTTCGAACCCGGCGACTCCTGCGAGCCAATCCTCTGGAACGGCTGCCGCATCGGCCTCACCATCTGCGAGGACATCTGGACGGAAGACTACCTCCAGCGCCCCTTCTACGACCGCGATCCGGTGGACGAGCTGGCAGCCAAGGGAATCGATCTCCTCCTCAACCTCAGCGCCTCGCCATTCCACCTCGGGAAACCCGCACTGCGCCGCGCGATGATCGCTGGCATCGCCCACCGCGTGAAAACGCCCGTCGTCTATTGCAACACGGTCGGAGCCAACGACCAGCTCGTCTTCGACGGTCACTCGCTCGCCGCCGCCGCCAGCGGCCGCATCACCACCCAGCTCCCCGGATTCCGGGAGACCTGCACCGTCATCGATCCATTCGCCACCGCGGAGAACGACGCGCCGCTCGACGAATGCGAGACCGCCCAGCTCTATCAGGCGCTGGTCCTCGGCGTCCGGGACTACGTCACCAAGTGCGGTTTCTCCAGCGTCTGCCTCGGCCTCAGCGGCGGCATCGATTCCGCGCTCACCGCGGCCATCGCCGCCGAGGCGCTCGGTCCGCACAACGTGCGCGGCCTCACCATGCCCAGCCCCTACTCCTCGCGCGGCAGCGTGGACGACTCCTTCGCCCTCGCCGCGAACCTCGGCATCCGCTGCGACGAGATTTCCATCACCGCGCCCTTCGAGGCAGTGAAGGCCGCCATGGGTCCGGTCTTCGAGGGTCGGCCCGAGGACGTCACCGAGGAGAACATGCAAGCCCGCATCCGCGGACTGCTGCTCATGGCGCTCTCCAACAAGGAAAACCACCTGCTGCTCACCACGGGAAACAAGAGCGAGCTCGCCGTGGGCTACTGCACCATCTACGGCGACATGAACGGCGGCCTGGCCGTGATCTCCGACCTTCCGAAGACCCGCGTCTATCAAGTCGCCCGCTGGCTGAACCGCGACCGCGAGGTCATCCCCTGGAACACCATCGACAAGCCGCCCAGCGCCGAGCTCCGGCCGGACCAGAAGGACCAGGACACGCTGCCGCCCTACGAGGTTCTGGACGCCATCCTGGAACTCTACGTCGAGCATCACATGTCCGCCGATGAAATCATCTCGCGCGGCTACGAAGAGAACACCGTGCGCTGGGTGCAGCGCCGCGTGGACCTCAACGAGTGGAAGCGCCACCAGGCCGCCCCCGGACTTCGCGTGACCTCCAAGGCCTTCGGCATCGGGCGCCGCATGCCCATTGTCCAGAGGTTCATCGGGTGAAATCCACGCCGCGGCCCCTATTCCCGGATCACATTCCGGGCAGGCCTTCGCGGATGCGCGCCGAAAAGTCCGGGGAGTCACCCGCGGCCTTCGCCCGCGCGTTGATCAGCGAGACGCGCTTGAGCTCGGAAAACGGCAGCGACCGGTCGATGCCGCCACGTTCATAAAGAAGCTGGTCGCCAAGCCCGTTGACCAGCATGCGCCAATCCCACGGCGCGCGCTCGGAGGCCGCCCGCTGGTGGCGGATCGCGGTGGTGCAGTTGTTGGTGATGGCGTTGTACCACCGCGGGCGCTCGTGGAGTTCGTTGACCGTCCGGACATATTCCAGAAAACTCTCCCTCACATAGGGTGCCTTCAACCGGTAGAGATACACGTCCTCGCCCTTGCGGTAGTTGGTCCGCACCCGGACGACGTCGCGTTCATCCGCGACAACGTAGGTCAGCTCGAACTGCCGGTAGAGACCGCCGATGGCGGAATAGGCCTCGCCCTTCTCCGGACGGGTCTCGATGCTGAAACAGATGCGCCCGTCGCTGCCGAAGTCATACGACACGATCGGATGCGCCATGTAGGGCGAGCCCCAGTAGTTGACGAAAATGTCCACTCCGCGGAGCTTGCGCAGGTCGAGACGCCGGGTCTCATACCGTGGAGTGAAATCCTCCGCCGTGCGGTATTCGAAATTCCGAACCTGATGGAAGACCACGATGTCGCCCTCCACCGTCGCATGGGGCGTCAGCGCCACCTCCGTCTTCCAGTCGCGGTATTGGCGCGGCTGCAGGCTGAGCCACCAGATCATGACCAGGACGATGCCGAGGGCGACCGCCAGTTTCGCCCGCCAGCGGGGTTTCACCAGCATGACGACAAGCAGCGCCACGCCTCCGAAAATCCCGGCCGCCCAAGGCCGCAGGCTGGCCTGCGGAAAATCGAACCACAGCGCGCCGAACGCCCACAGCGTTCCGATGAACAAAACCACCCAGGTGATCGCCGATCCCACCCACAGCAAGATCCGGAGAGGCAGTCCCAGCGGTTTCTCGTCGGTCATGCGGCGGATGCTGATGGAGGCCTGCGCGCTTTGCAACCGCATTGAACCGGCTGGAGGCCCCGTGATTTCCGGAATTTTCGCTAGAAGCCCCGTCGGCGATTCGTAATCTGAAGCCATGTCACACAAACCCATGAGTCACCTGCACTCCCTGATCCTTTGGACCGCCGCCTGTGGAGCCACCCTCGCCGCAGAAGCCTGGACCCCCCTTTTTAACGGAAAAGACCTCGACGGATGGGTCAAGCGCGGCGGCAAGGCCAGCTACGCGGTCGAGGACGGCTGCATCGTCGGCACCTCCACGTTGAACACGCCCAACACCTTCCTCTGCACGCCCCGCGACTACGCAGATTTCATTCTGGAATACGAATTCAAGATCGATCCCAAGCTGAATTCCGGAGTCCAGATCCGCAGCCAGAGTTTCCCGCACGCCATCGAGTTCGAGTGGCAGGGCAGGAAGATCAAGGTGCCCGCCAACCGCGTCCACGGCTATCAGATCGAAATCGATCCCGAACCCGCGAAAGACCGGTGGTGGAGCGCGGGAATTTATGAGGAGTCCGGCCGCAACTGGCTCTATCCCGGAATCCTCGGTGGCGACGAAAGGGCCTTCACCAACCAAGGCCGGGAACTCTTCAAACAGGGCGGCTGGAACAAGGTGCGCGTGGAAGCCATCGGCGATTCGATCAAGACGATGTTCAACGGCAGCCCCCGCGCCGAGATCAAGGACGGGCGCGTCGCCGCCGGTTTCATCGGGCTGCAGGTGCACGGCATCGGCAAGGACAAGTCCAAGGACGGCACCCAGGTCCGCTGGCGCAACCTGAAGATCCAGGAGATCGCCTCCACGCACAACACTCTCTCCGCCGAAGAGAAGGCCGCCGGTTGGCGCCTGCTCTGGGACGGAAAAACCAGCGAGGGCTGGCGCAGCGCGAAGTCCCCGGAGTTCCCCAAAAGCGGCTGGGAGATCAAGGACGGCATGCTCATCATCAACGAGAGCGGCGGCGGCGAGTCCGCCTCCGTCGGGGACATCATCACCCGCGAAAAATTCTCCGACTTCGAGCTCTCCGTCGATTTCAAGATCACACCGGGCGCGAACAGCGGCATCAAGTTCTTCGTCGATCCCGAGCTCAACAAGGGCCCCGGCTCCTCCATCGGGCCCGAGTTCCAGATTCTCGACGACGAGCGCCACCCGGACGCCAAGCTCGGCCGCGACGGCAACCGCACCATCGGTTCGCTCTACGACCTCATTCCCGCGCCCAAGGACAAGAAGGTCCAGCCGGTGGGTGAATGGAACCACGCGCGCATCCTTTCCCGCGGCAAGCACGTCACGTATTGGCTCAACGGTGTGAAGACCGTGGAATTCGAGCGCGGATCCAAGGAATGGCGCGACATGGTCGCCGACAGCAAATACAAGGTCTGGCCCGGTTTCGGCGAACTTCCGGAAGGCCACATCCTGCTGCAGGACCACGGCAACCTCGTGTTTTACCGGAACATCAAGATCCGCACGAAGTTCGAGGACTGATCCGCCGGGCGGCTACTGCATGATCTTCAGGTCGCGGCCGCCGAGGTCCTTGCTGGAGATCATCTCGAACACGGGGTCCGGCACATAGCGCCGGACCGTATCCTCCCAGCCTTTGGGGCCGATGAGGCTCTTGATCATGTTGGAGGACACTTCCGCGATGTCGCGCGGCGGCATCAGGAACACGGTGGTGATCTCCGGAGCCATGTCCGCGTTGATGTGGCGCATCACCCGCTCGTATTCGTAGTCATGCGGCGAGCGGATGCCCCGCAGCACATACTTCGCGCCCTTCTTCCGCGCGTAATCGACCAGATAGCGGTTGTCGAAATGCGCGATCACGAGGTTCTCGCTGGCGGTCGTCGAGGCGCGCAGCAGCCCCAGCCTTTCCTCCACCGTGAACGAGTAACGCTTCGACGGATTGTCGCCGATCGCCACGATCAGGCGGTCGAACATCTCCAGACCCTGCTCGATCATCCAAAGGTGCCCCTTGGTCGGAGGGTCGAAAGATCCGGCATAAACCGCGGTTCGCATGCGCCGAGCCTAGACTGGAAAATCCATGGCTGGAAACCGCAAATTCGCCGGGCCTGAAAACAAACCCGCGGATTTTCAGCCGGACTTTGACACCCGCCCTCCGGGCTGCTAAACCCCCTCCGCGCGTGGCGCCTGTAGCTCAGTTGGATAGAGCATCCGCCTTCTAAGCGGACGGTCACTGGTTCGAATCCAGTCAGGCGCGCCAAGCGCCTCCAAGAAACGGCCCGGAGGGCGCTGGCTTGGAAAGCCGTCGGAGGCAATCCAGTCAGACGCGCCAAGCGCCTCAGCCGACCCGGATCTGGATCTTGGTGATGGCCGCCGGATTCGCATCCCAGGCCGCCATGGCGGCACCCGCCTCGTCGAAGGACACGGTGCGGGTGATGGTTTCGGCGATGGGATAGCGACCGCTCGTCAGCAGGGCGATGACATCCTGGAAATCCTTCGGCGTGGAGCCGCGCGAGCCCATGATGTCGAGTTCCTTGAGCAGGAAATACTTCGTCTCATAGGAAACAGGGGCCTTGGCGTAGCCGATGTAAACGACGCGTCCCGCGTAGCAGACTTCGGTCACCGCGGCGACGAAGGTTTCCGCCAGGCCCACGGCCTCGATCACCACATCCGGGCCAAGGCCGTCGGTGAGTTCCAGCAGGCGTTGGTGCAGATCCTCGGTTTTCGAGTTGATGGTCTCGGTGGCTCCGGCCTTGCGGGCGAGAACCAGTTTGGAGTCGTCCACATCGGTGGCGATCACGCGCGCGCCCCGAGCCAGACCGGCTCCGGCGATGGCACCGAGGCCGATCATTCCGGCTCCGAGCACCAGCACGGTTTCCCCGGCCTGGACGCGGCCGCGGTCCACGGCGTGAAAACCCACGGCAAGCGGCTCGACCATGGCGTATTCGGTGAGGCCAAGCCCGGGCGAGTGGAAGAGTTTCTGCCATGGGACGACGACGAACTCGGTGAGAGCCCCCTCACGCTGCACGCCGAAGGTCTGGTTGAACTGGCAGGCATTGAAGCGGCCCTTGCGGCAACCCGCGCATTTTCCGCAACTGGTGTACGGCGAGCAGGTCACGGCCAGGCCGGGCTTCCATTCCTCAGGAACACCCGGGCCGCAGGCTTCGATGGTGGCACCGATCTCGTGGCCCGGCACGCGGGGGTAGCTGACGAGCGGATTGAGCCCGCGGTAGGTGTTCAGGTCCGATCCGCAATAGCCAATGACGGCGATGCGCAGCAGGACTTCTCCGGGCCCCGGCACGGGCACGGGCAGTTCGGTGATGGCAATTTTTCCGGGTGATTCGATGGCGATGGCTTTCATGACAGGAGCGGGTCGCGGTGCTGTGGCAGACCGCGGGTAAAGTTGTGGTTGTGGATGGGAGCGAGAATTTCCATAACCTCGGCGAGCAGGGTTTCATCCATCGGCTCGTTTACGTAGGCGATGTTGTCGCGGATGTTCCGCGGATTGGCGGTTCCCACCAGCGTGGTGGCGATGTCCGGATTCGCGCAGCAGAACTGGACGGCGAGTTTCACGATGTCCACTCCTCTTGACTGGCAGTGTTGCACGGCCTTCCGGCATCCGTCCTGGATGGCCTGCGAGGCAGGGTGCCACGCGGGCACGCCGCGGGAGGTGAGCAGCCCCATGCCGGTGGGCGAGGCGTTGATGATGCCCACACCCTTCTCCTTGAGATAGGGAATCAGGTCCTCCAACGAGGTGTCGTTCAGTTCGTAATGGCAGAACGAGAGAATGGTTTCCACGACGCCTGGCGGCACGCGGTCGATAATGGAGCGGAAGACTTTCAGTGGCAGCCCGGTGATGCCGACATGCCGGACCAGACCCTGCTCCTTGAGGCGGTGCAGCGCCGGCAGGGTCTCGTTGACGATCAGGTCGTGGTCGGCGAACTCGATGTCATGGCACTGAATCAGGTCGATGCAATCCACGCCTAGGCGAACGAGGCTGTGTTCGACACTGCGCTCGGTGCTGGCCCGCGAGTAATCGTAATCCCCGCGCGCCTCGCTGTAGCTGCCGATCTTGGTGGCCAGCAGGTAGCGGTCGCGCGGCACACCCTGCAAGGCCCGGCCGAGATTGAGTTCGGCGAGCGTGCGGCCGTAAGCGGGCGAGACGTCGATGAAATTGATGCCTCCATCCAGCGCGGCGTGGACCGTGGCGATGCAGTCATCGACGGAAACGGCGTGGAACACGGCGCCCAGAGAGGACGCGCCGAAGCTGAGGGTGGAGACGGAGAGTCCGGTATTTCCAAGCGGGCGGTATTGCATGGTGTGAATTATGGAGAGGGTGCTGCGGTCACGGGCTTGAGGTCATCCCCTTCGATTCTGACGGCCGCACTGTGTGGGGAAACCTGTTTCGAAGGAAGCGTGACTTCCAATCCATCGGCGCTTTGTTTCCAAACGGGTTTTTCATCCGAGCCCAACAGGGAAACTTTGTGGATCACATTGCCCTTGCCGTCCGCGGTTTTTGCGAGCGAGCGGACGACGAGTTTTCCATCCTCCGGCCAGCCCATGGCGATGGCGTAAAGGACCGGTCCCTTGGTGGTGAAGCGGATGTCCTTCGCAGAATAGGCGAAGTCCTCCTTGAACGCGCCGCCCTTGGCACGGACCGGCCCCTCGCCGAAGACCTGCCATGGGCGGGTGCCGAAGATCGCCTCGCCGTGGATGGCGTTCCATTCCGCAAGCTCCGCGAGTTGTTTCTCCACTTCCGGATCCAGCGAGCCGTCCGGCCTTTGCACGACATTGAGCAGCAGATTGCCATTCTTGGAAACGATGTCCACGAGCATGTGGATCGTCCAACTCACCGGACGGTATTTCCAGTGCTTGTTGTAGAACCAGTCGCCGATCGAAGTATCGGTCTGCCATGGCAGCGGCTGGATGTCATCGAGCACTCCGCGCTCCATGTCGTGGACACAGCTTTCGTTGACGAACTGGTTGGTTTCGCCGTCGGCGTTGTGACTCTTGCAATTGTAAACCGCCTGGGGCCTGCCGTCAGCATCCAGGCTCGCGTTGTAGAAATTGGCCAGCATCGTGCGGCCATGGGACCCGAAAGGCAGGCCGCCATCCGAGTAGAGCAGGTCCGGCTTGTAGGTTTCCACCAGGTCAGAGATGCGCCGGAACCATTCCTTTTGCCACTGCTCGTTGGTGGAATACCACTTCGAGTCCCCGGGCGCGGCGGCGGGGTGATAGAGATCCGCAAACTCCGGGTTGGCGCCATCGTATGGAACGCCGGCCTTTGGGCCGGACTTGTCGGCTCCGTGGCTGCCCTGCCACCAAGTGAAGCTGGCCGCCAGGTGCTCGGACACCCCGAAGCGCAGGCCTTCCTTTGTCGCCGCCTTCTGCCACTCGCCGACGATGTCGCGCTTCGGACCCATGTTCACGGCGTTCCACTTGTGGTGCTTCGAATTCCAAAGGTCGAAGTTGTCGTGATGCACGCCCATGCTGACGAAGTATTTCGCGCCCGCCTTCTTGTAGAGGGCCATCAGGCGCTCCGGGTCCCACTTCTCGGCCTTCCAAAGCGGGATGATGTCCTTGTAGCCATGCTCGGACGGATGGCCGTAGGTCTCCAAGTGGTGCTTGTACTGGCGGTTTCCCTCGAGATACATGTTGCGGGCATACCAATCGCCCTCCATCGGCACGGCCTGCGGTCCCCAATGCGCCCAGATGCCGAATTTGGCATCACGGAACCAATCCGGGCAGCGGTATTGTTTCAGCGAATCCCAGTTGGGCTCGAAGGTTTCGGCGCGTGCGGACGAGAACAGGGAGCAAACCGCCAGGGCAGGTGCGGCCAAGCCGACCGAAAACGAACGGATGGGTTTCATATCCGGGAAATGCTCGCACGGGCTGGCACGCCGGGGGAATGGATGATGTTGATGAAAGCATGAAGATTCTTGACCTCGCGTTCCGGACTGGAATCCTGAGGCGGTGAAACCATCACCAGACCCCGGATTCTTTTCCGAGCAGATCGCCGAGGCGGCAAGGTTCCACTTCGATCCGGCACCTCCGGAAAAAACGTCCCTCGCCGTGGTTTCCGGCGGTCGCGAGCATTGCTCCCCCGATTATGAGATCCATCGGAAAAGCTTTCCCCTCCGCGGCATCGAATTCGTGGCACAGGGCCGGGGGCGCGTGGATTTCGGGAAGCGCTCCTTTCAGATTCTTCCGGGCTCGGTATTCAGCTACGGTCCGCGCACCCCGCATGACATCGTCACGGATGCCTCTGATCCGCTGGTGAAATACTTTGTGGATTTCACCGGCAGCCGTGCGGCCTCGCTGCTGCGTCGGCACGGGCCCGCGCCCGGCACGGTCATCCAGACCTCATCGCCCGGCGAGATCATGGCCCTCTTCGACGACCTGATCCGCAACGGGCAGAGCCACACTCCGTTCAGCGGAAGGATCGCCGCGATCATTCTGGAACACCTGCTCCTCAAAATCGCGGAAACTTCGATTCCGAACGGCTCTTCCGGATCGCCCGCCTTCGCCACTTACCGGCGCTGCCGGCAGCACATCGAGGACCATTGGGCGGAACTGGATTCGCTGGGGCAGGCGGCGTCCTCCTGCAACGTGGCTCCCGCCTACCTCTGCCGCCTCTTCCGTCGATTCGACCGCCAGAGCCCCTACCAGTTCCTCCTTAGGCTCAAGGTCAACCACGCGGCGGAGCGCCTCCTGTCAGGCGAGGCCTCCGTCGCAGACATCGCCGGAGAACTGCGTTTCGCGGACCCCTTCCACTTCTCGCGGGTGTTCCGGAAGATCATGGGCATCGCTCCATCGCGGTTCGTCCGCCTCAGCGGACGCTGAGGGCTTTCCCGCGGAACGCGAAAAAGCCGCCTCCCCGTGAGGAGAAGCGGCTTGGAATGGAGCGAACCCGCCCCCGGACCGGCTCAGGGAGTCGGAACGGTGGAGATGGTCTTGAGAATCCGCGAGGCGATCTGATAGGGGTCGCCCTGGGAGTTCGGACGGCGGTCCTCGAGGTATCCCTTGTAGCCGTTGTTGATGAAGCTGTGGGGGATCCGGATGGAGGAACCGCGGTCAGCGATGCCGTAGGTGAACTTGTCGATCGACTGGGTCTCGTGCAGGCCGGTGAGGCGCAGGTGGTTGTCGGGACCGTAAACGGCGATGTGTTCCTCAAGGTTTTCCGCGAAGGCGGCCATGAGTTTCTCGAAGTATTCCTTGCCGCCCTTCTCGCGGAGGTAGGTGGTGGAGAAGTTGGCGTGCATGCCGGAGCCGTTCCAGTCGCCGCGGATGGGCTTGCAATGGAACTCCACGTCGATGCCGTATTTCTCGCAGAGACGCATCAGGATGTAGCGGGCCACCCAGACCTCGTCGGCGCACTTCTTGGAGCCCTTGCCGAAGATCTGGAATTCCCACTGGCCCTTGGCCACCTCGGCGTTGATGCCCTCGTGGTTGATGCCGGCGTCCAGACAGAGGTCAAGGTGCTCCTCGACGATCTGGCGGGCGATGTCGCCGACGTTCTTGTAGCCGACGCCGGTGTAGTAGGGACCCTGGGGAGCGGGGTAGCCGTTCTCGGGGAAACCGAGCGGGCGGCCGTCCTGATAGAGGAAGTATTCCTGCTCGAAGCCGAACCATGCGCCGGGATCGTCAAGGATGGTGGCGCGGCTGTTGGTCGGGTGCGGGGTGGTGCCGTCCGGCATCATGACCTCGCACATGACGAGGGCTCCGTTGCGGCGGGTGCTGTCCGGATACACGGCCACGGGCTTGAGCATGCAGTCGGAGCTGCGGCCCTCGGCCTGCTGGGTCGAACTGCCGTCGAAACCCCACATCGGAAGCTGCTCGAGGGTGGGAAAGCTTTCGTATTCCTTGATTTGGGTCTTGCTGCGGAGGTTCGGCACGGGCGTGTAACCGTCGAGCCAGATGTATTCCAGTTTGTATTTGGCCATGTTGGTCTGTAGTTCAGTGGTTTTGGGGTGAGAAGAAAGGCGTCGGCCATGGTTTTGATTCCGGGCCGAACTTCCCGCCATCGGAAAGCACGATACGGACCATCATCGGGACTTTTTTCATGAATTTTCCATGCCGGGAGTGGACGATTGACCGTTGATGTGGATGACGATGAGCGTTGTATCGTCGATCCCGCAGTTGTCCACCGCGCGTTTCAGCAGGGTGGCGGAAGTTTCCGCGGGCGAGGCGGGCGAGGACAGTGCATTGGCGATATGGCGTTCCCAGACGCCGTCGACCAAGCCGTCCGAGCAGATGAGGAAACGATCCCCCGGGAGATAGGGCACGGAGGCGAAATGAGGGCAGACGGAAGCGTGTCCGCCGCCCACCACCTCGTAAAGGGCGGAGCGGCGGGGGTGCGAGCGGTATTCGATTTCCGAAATCTCCCCGCGCTTCCACTGCCCCCAGGCCGCGGTGTGATCGCGGGAGAGTTGGGCGAGGTCGCCATTCCGGCTGATGTAGATGCGGGAGTCCCCCGCGTTGGCGATGTAGAGGTTCTGGGGCGTGAACCAGGCAAGGGCGAGCGTGGCGGCCATGCCGTGGTTCTCCTCGCGGGCGGCCTCGTTGATGTGGCCGTGTACCGAGCGGATGGCATCGGCGAGATGATCCAGGCAATCGGGGAAAAAACCCGAGGCGGCGATTTTGAAGGTCTCTGGGATGATTTCGGACATTTTCCGCAGCAGCAGCGAGGATGCGAGATCCCCGGCCTTGCCGCCGCCCATGCCGTCGGAAACAGCGAAGACCAGGTCGTCGAGTTCCAGTGAGCGGGCCCCATCGGCGGGGAGCGTTTCGGCTCCGTTGGGCCTGGAGGCGAAGGCGATGAGCGAATCGTCGTTGCGCGGTTTGCGCGAACCGCTGTGGGTGAGTGCCGACCAATGGAGGATCGAGGCTTCGGACACGGGGCGACGGGCTACGGTTGGGTTTCCCCGGGAAGCTCGGGAGCGGGCGGCGGCGGAAGGATTTCAGCAAGCTCGAAGTCGATGATGCAGAAGCAGCCGAGCTTGTCGGAGTAGGTGATGTTCCGCGGTTCGGCGTCGAGGTGCCGGACTCCGTATTCGGCCTCAAGCTTGGCGAAGAGCTTGTCGGCCTTCTCCTTGGAGATCTGAGTGGCGAGCTTGCCGCAGTTGGTGGAGACGAAATACAGCTCGTCAGGGTGCTCCTCGAGCAGGCGCGGAACGTAGGGGCAGCCGCGTTCCTCCAGCACCTTGAGCACGGCTACCTCGGTGGCGTAGCGTTTGTCCGCGTCCGTGCCGCGCAGGCGCTTGTGGACGTTGCCGTAGAAATCGATCCTCACTTGGGAACGGATGCCGTCTTTGAGAGGTTCGAGAGCCATGGCCTGCGCCACCGACGAAACCTCCGGGAGACGGGCGTGTCACGGTTTTTGTGATCCGCCCGGGGCGAAACAAGGCTGTGAAATTTCCGGAATTGCCCGTTGCCAGCGGGGCGGACCGAAGGTATGCAGCCCGCATGTCAATCACCGCAGAAGATTCCACCGTCATCGTGAAAACCCGTGAGCTGTGCGCCCACATCGCGAGCGATCCGAAATTCCTCGAACTCCAGGAATCCGTGGAGCGTTTCCTCAACGACGACGCCTCTCGCCTGCAATACCAGAGCGTTCACGAGCGCGGCGAGGAGCTTCATCACAAGCAGCACGCCGGCATCCAACTCGGAGCCGCGGAGATCCGGGAATTCGAGGCGGCTCGCGAGGCGCTTCTCGAAAACGCGGTCGCGCGCGAATTCCTCGCCGCACAGCAGGAGCTGGAGCGCCTGCAGAAACAGATCGGCAAATACGTCGGCATGACCCTGGAACTCGGCCGTGTACCGACCGCGGAAGACATCGCCGAAGCCAGCGGCGGCGGTTGCTGTGGCGGCGGTGGCGGCGGCTGCGGCTGCTCGCATTGAGCGGAAACGGAATCCGCCCCGCGAGGCTGGGCACCTTGCCGCTCGCTCATGGGGTTGAAACCCTCACGCGAACAAAGAGATTTCCCGCGAGCCCGGCCGGGATCGTGGCAGTGACGGATTCGGTGCTGTCCGTGAGGGGAACGGCCTGGGCTTGGACGATCCCCTCCCCTGTCCAGTCGTCGCCGAGGGTGTCCGACCACTCAACCTGATAGATAGCCTGACCGGGCGCGGTCTTCCGGCGGATGTAGGTGTATTGAAGGTTGTTTCCTATTTTTTCGGCGACGGGCTGGAACGTTCCGGGTTGTTTCGGATCGAGATTGAGCGCCCATTCGAGAAGATTGTTCAGGCCGTCTTGATCGGGGTCCATGCCGGGGCCGGTGATATTCGGATCATTCACGCCGGGCCAGTTTTGTGCCTGCCAGCCGGCGAGCGTGCCCGGGTCCGCGGCGATGACCTGGATTTCCAGCGTGCGTGAGGTTTCCGCCAAGACTCCGGTGGCCGAGAGCTTCAGCAGGTATGTGCCGGCCTGGTCGAAGGTGACGGAGCATGCCGCGGACGAGTCATTGGAGAACACAGCGGCTCCGGGACCGGAGAGGAGTGACCAGCGGCTTGCGGTGGTGTGATTGATCTGTCCGTTGAGCGCGGCGGGAGAACCCACGAAGGCGGCCGGTGATGGGCCGGGATCAACCTGCGGGGCGAAGTTTCCCGTGAAGCTGACATTGAGGCGCGGACGGATCGTGCTGGTCGAGTGATCGTCGGATGCCAAACGGGTCAGTGCGTCGGTGGATGAAATCTCGGTGGATGGCGAGTAAAGCATCAGGTCGAGCGGAGCAGCGCTGGTGAGAGCGGATTGGGCTGCGGCGACGAATGCAGGCGATGACGAGAACGAGACAGAAAGGTTGGTGGCGGGGTCGGTGTAGCCCGGGGTTTCGGAAAGCACGCCGCCGAGCATGTCTCCGCCGGCGGTTTGCCAAACCATGCCGGGGTCAGGCTGCGCGGTGCGGTGGTTCCATGTGGTGCCACTGGTGGCTGCGGTCGAGTTTTGACCGTTGCCGGTTCCTTCGGTGGGAGTCCCGTCCAGAAGTTTCAGTTGCAGCGGGCCGACGGCGGCAGTTGAGACATCGCCCGCGGTCCAAAGATCGAGCGAGACCGAGTGGACCGAGCCATCCGCGGGAAGGAAATCGAGCGGGAAGGAGAGCACTGTGCGCATTCCTTTTCCGGAATTCCGTCCGACCAGCATCTGGTCGCGCGCGCCGCCGTTCCAGGTGGGATTGTCGGCGCGGATCATCGCGGCGGTGTGCGAGTAGCCGTTGTTTCCTTGGCGGAGTGAGAGAGTGACCGGTGTGTTGACTGCGACCGAAACGTCATCGGACACCGAACCCGCAGGGTCGGATGCGGTGCAACGGAGGACGTAAAAACCCTCCAGCGGAAACGAGACGGAAGTTTCCGCAGCCACGGCGTTTTCGAATGCCGCCGGGGCGGGACCGGAAATCTGGGACCAGGAAACGGCGGGGCCACCGGGTAAAATGCCCGAGGTGGCCGCGGCGGAGAGACGCAGCCGTGTGAGTGTGTCGGCCAGCGTGATCGCAGGATTGGCCGGGCTTTGAATCTCGACGGTGGGCGGAACCTGCAAGGGAATCTGCACGTTATAGGAAACGCTGCTCTGATAGCCGTTGGTCGCGCCGAAGAGCCGGATCGGCAGGCCGGTTTCATCGAGAAGGACCCAAGGGCGTTCCACGCGGGTGCTGTTGAGTTGGCCTCCTTCCCAGGTGAAACTGCTGCCGAGCACCTTCGGCTGGGCCGAGGCGGACCAATGCAGGCCGTCCCCGGATTCGAATTGCGCCAGCCCGCCGCTGACGCCGGTGAAGGTGCCGACCACGTCGCGGGCCACCGCGTAGTAGCGATGACCATAGCGCGCGCTGTACCAAATGAAAGGATCCTCCGCCTCCATGTTCGAAGCACCGGGCGGCAGGAAAATCTGCCCGGCGACGGAAGTCTGTTTCACATAAGCGCCAAGCGGCGTGTCCGCGATGGCCGCGCCGTAACGGACCGGCCCGCCCATGGTCGTCCCGCTGTTTTTCACACCTTTGTAGACCACCAGGATTTTGCCGTCGGACTTCACCGTGATGGCGGGATTGGCGACGCAAAGGGAATCAAAGGCCGCGGTGCTGCCCGCCGGATCGGGAGTGATGTCGATGACCGGCTGGTCGAGGCGGTTCCAAGGTCCGGCCGGACTGTTAGCCCATGCCACGCCGATGCGGTCGTTGTTGCGGTGGACCTCGTAGGTGCCGTCGCCGTAATTGCCGATGTAGTAGAGGTAATAGATGCCGTCCTTGCGGATGCAATACGGGTTGTGGGTCATGTCGCCGTCCCAATATTTCTGGCCGGTGGCCGGGTTCGTGCCGCGGGCGGGCAGCGCGACGTTGACATGGGTGAACGGCCCGCCGGGATTGTCGGCGATCGCGTAGGCGACTTCCGACCAAATCGCCCAACCGGGAGAAAATCCGTTCGGGTTGTTCTTGGGCCAGCGTGAATAGAAAAGGTGGTATTTCCCGTCCGGGCCTTTCACACAGGAGCCGCACCAGATGTGGTAATTCGGATCGGTGAACTTCGCTGTCAAGGGGACCGGACGGACCATGGCTCCGAGATCGAGAGTCTCGGAACCGGATGATCCCGTGGCCTCGACGGTGAGGCCGCGCTCTACGGAGCCCAGCGCATTGGTGGCGGAAAGTTTCAACTGATAGGTTCCCGGCTCGGGGAAAACCGCGGTGGTGGAGGGCAGGGCGGAGTTGGCGAAGGCGACGCTGGCCGGTCCGGAAACCTGTTGCCACAGCGTGGCATCCGCTCCGGTGGCACTGCCGTTCAAGGTGGCTGCGGTTGCGGCCTGCGCGACAGGCGCGGTTCCGGGATCGACGGATGGCAGGGCGTTTCCGGTGATGCTGAGGCGCAGGGCCGGGCGCTCGGATTCAAGCGGGGCGTCGTCGCTGGCGATGCGGGAGAAACCGGAGGAGGTCAGTTCGTTGGTGGCGGACAGGATCAGGTCGAGAGGCTGGCCGGAAGTCCGCGAGGCAAGGACGGCGGCGGTGAGAGCGGGAGTGTCCGGCAGCGTGACGGCCCGGCCGGGAACGGTGGCGTCGAAGCCCGGAGTTTCTGATAGAACATCGGCAGCGTAGTCTCCGCCTGCACTCGACCAAAGGTCCGCGGCCTGGGTGCCGCCGGTGCGGGTGGTCCAGGTGGCTCCGGTTCCGGCACCAGTGTCCGCGCCGGTGGTGCCATCGGAGATGCCCGTGCCCTCCACCGGAGTGGCGTTCAGGGCGCGGAGTTGCAGCGCGCCGACACTGCCGCTTCCACCGATGGTTTTCAAATCCAGCGCCGCGCCGTGAATCACCGTGTCAGGAGGAAGAGGCGAAAGGTCGAAGGAAAACACCGAGCGGAAGGGAGCCGAGTTGCGACCGACAAGGATTTGGTCGCGGGCACCGGCGTTCCATGAGGGATAGTCGCCGCGGAGAATGGTGGCCGTGTGGCTGTACCCACCCACGCCCTGCCGGAGTTCGACGGTGGTGGGCGCGGCGACGCCGACATGGATGAGGTCCGTGCTGGTGCCGCCCTCGTTGCTGGCCGCGCATTGCAGGGTGTAGGTTCCCGTCCCTGAAAATGACGCGCTGGTCTGCGCGGCGGCGGGATCGGAAAAGATCACGGTGCCGGGTCCGTCCACGAGCGACCAGGCGATGGCGGGCGTGCCCGACTGGGAGGAGACTTCGGCCTCAAGCCGTAGTGTCACAGCCGGACTGGCGAGTGAGACACCGCTTGAGGAAGGACTGGTGATCTGGACCGTGGGAGCCGGGAATGGCTCATAGTAACGGACGTAGTCGAATTGCGCCACCGCCGGGAGCTGGGTGTCATCCACGCTCGTCGTTCCACCCAGCGGCGCGGCGATGGATGTGAGCCAGATATTCATGTCGTTGTGCGGCAGTTGCGTGGCATCCACGGTCTGCACCAGCGCGCCTTCGAAGTAATACTTGATGGTGTTGGGCGTGAACTCGCAGCCGAGCACGTGGAAATCCTGGCTCAGCGAAGGCGTGGTGACGCTCTTGTTGCCGAAGGTCACATGGGGTGCCGGCAGATGGCGGTGGACGTTCACGCCATATTTCAACGGCGTGACCGAATCGTTTTCGATGACATCCAGCTCGATCGCCACGGTGTCGGTGGCGGGGCGGTTGTATTTCATCATCCAGAACGAGGTATGCCAGCCGCCGCCCGGCGGGACTTTCATGCGCGCCTCGTAATAGCCGTAGCGGAAGAGGTTCCGGCTGATCACACCGCCGGCGGTGTAGTTGACCGAGCCGACGGTTTCCTTTTTCAGATGGAGGTTCAGGACACCGTTCGAGACGCTCACGTTTTGCGGAAGCTGGGTGCTCCAGTAGCGGGTATCGGTGCGATACTGCCATTTGACCGTATCGAGCGCGGTGCCGTCGAAATCGTCCTGCCAGGCTAGGCGGTGACCGGGTGTGGGAGCCGCCAGGGCCATCCCCGGGAACGCGGACCATGCCATGACCGCGGTCAGGACAAGGCGGATCAGGAAACCGAAGGGCAGGCGCTTGGAAAACATCACCGGGATATGTTCAGTCGGACGAATCTTTTACCGGACGAACCCGCCGGAAGGGTGACGCGCACGGATTCCTTTTCGCCGGAGAGCGAGACCGGCGGGTCCGCGACGACTCCGCTGGAGGACCAATCGTTGCCGAGGGTGTCCGACCACTCCACCTGATAGGCGGCACCGCCCAGGGAGGCCTTGCGGCGGGTGTAGTGGTATTCGAGCACGGCTCCGGTCTTGCCGACGACGGGCAGGAAGGGGCCGGCCTGTTTCGGATCGAGGTGCAGCGCCCATTCGAGCAAGTTTTCGAGCGTGTCAAAGTCGGGGTCCGCCGAATCCGCGGCGTTGCCGGCATTCGCGGCGGAGCCGAAATTCTCATATCGCCAGCGCTCGATGTCGGAGTAGGCGGTCCACTGGAGGGTGACGCCGCTTGCGGCGTGAACGAGCGAGAAAACGCCATATGGCGCGGCTGCGCGGCCGCCGGAATCGGTGGTGACTGGGTTGAGTGCGAGCGTGCCGGTGAGCGAGGTGGAGGACAGGACCGTCCACGAGCGGTTCGATTGCCAAAACGCGTCGGAGAAATTCACGCTGCTGCCGGGGGAGTTGAGGATCAGGTTGAGCGCCGCGCCGGAGTTGAGGGTGACGGCGGCGGCGTTCACGAGGTCGGTTCCGGAGAGCGAGTTGGCGGGAAGCTCCCAATCGAGCCGGCCGGTGGATGAAAAGGAGAGCGGGCCGCTGAACTGGATCGTGCCGATGCCATTGCCCGGACGAAGGATGCCCTGGATGGTGGTGGCGGCGGCGAGGGAGCCGTTTCCGGCGAGTTTGCCCGCATTGGCGACGGTGACGGCTCCGGCGGTTCCGATCAGTGCCCCGTTCACGACGAGCGTTCCGCTGGTGACGGTGGTGGTGCCGGTGTAGTTGTTCGTGGAGCCCGCGAGCGTCTGGGAGCCGGAACCGAGGTCGAGCGCCAGTTTGATGTTGGACTGGACATTGCCGGAGAAGACGTAATTGCCGGAGCCTTTCAGATTGATCGTGCGGGCACCACCGGCATTGGCGAGCGTGCCTCCGGCTCCGGCGATGTCCCGGAGCCCCGCGAAGTTCCATGACGAGCCCTGCGCATTGAGATCCACCGTGGCCCCGGAGGCGATGGACAAGACGGTGCCCGGATGAAAACTGGAGCCGTTCGCGAGACGGAGACGCCCACCGGTGACGAAGAGGTTTCCCGTGAAGGTCGTGGCACCCGCCCCGCTGAAAGTGATGACACCCTCCGCGAAGGTGAGATCGCCGCTGCCGGACAGGGGCCCGCTGAGCGTGTGGCCCGCCGTGTTGCCCATGTTCGAGCGGATGGTCCGGGCTCCGCTGCCGGCGGTGACCACGAGAGGATTCGTCACGACGGTGCTCGGGGTGATGCTGAAATCCATCGTCACGGACGCGGTGCCGCCTGTTTCCCCGAGGGTGATGCCACCCGTGCCGAACACCGGGATGTTCAAGGTGCTGCCGCCATAGCGGAGGGCCCCCTCCTTGATGACGATGCCGCCGGAAAACGACGGGCTGTTTCCCGAGAAGGAGAGAACGCCGCTGCCGGACTTCGAGAGGATTCCCGCACCGGAAAGCGAACCGCTGCTGGAAATCGAGGACGCACCGGTGTGCCAAACCTGATTCGCGGCGAGCGCGACATCCGAGGCGAGCGTGAGGGTGGACGGGGTGGCGCTCATGTCGATGCCTTGTGAGCCGAGCGCAAGCGTGCCTCCGCTGCCGGGCTGGATCGTCACGTTTCCGACCGGGTTGGTGATCCGGATGCCGGAGAAACTCACGCCATTTCCGATGTTCGTGGTGCTGGTGGAGGTGACGGTTTGATCCCAAAGGGCGAGATCCATGGGGCCGGGCACGCCCGCGCTTTTCCAACTGGAGTCCTGGTCGAGCTGGACCGGATTGTCCGCCTTCGCCGCCGTGCCGGGAACCGGGGTCACCGCGATTTCCATGGATGGCACCGAGGGGCCGGCGGGATTCACTGCCTGGATGACGTAGTAAACCGGCGTGCCATTGGTGAGGCCGGTTTCGGTAAAGATCGTCGCGGAGATTCCCGAGGCCACGACCGTCAGCGGACCACCGGGCGAGAACGAGCGGCTGACGGTGTAGCTGGAGGCGTAGGGCACGGCGTTCCAGTTCAACGTAACGAAGCCGAAACCCGTCGCCGCCGTGACGTTGGTGGTGCTGGACGGAGGCGTTGGAGTGAAGCCGTTGGCGCTGACGTTGACGGTGAAGGTGGAAACCGCCTCGTTGAGTGCGGCGTCGGCCGCGCGGCAGGTCACGGTGGTGGAGCCGATGGGAAACCCGCTGCCGGAGGGTGGGAAACAGGTCACCGGAACCGCGCCGTCCACGTCGTCGCTGGCGGTGACGGAAAAATTCACGATGGCTCCGAGTCCGGAGGTCGCGTTGACGGCCAGCACACCGGGAGTGCTGATGACGGGCGGAGTGAAGTTCGTTTCCTCGGCGTTCGCCTTTAGGGTGATCTCGTCCACGAGGGCGTCACCGGCCGGGAACGCGGAGTCCAGGGCTCCGTTGGACAGCATTAGCTTCCAATGGCGGAACGCGAGGCCTTCGATCCCGGCGGCGAGGTTGAGGTCCGACCAGCGGCCTTGCAGGACGAGCGGATGCTCCTCGCCATCCATCGTTCCGACATTGGGGCCGCTGGTGATCAAGGCCTGCTTGCAGGCGAGGATGACCTTGCCGGGGAAGTTCGTTTCAAGGTTGGCGGCGGGGCGAATGAAGGTGATCTGGAAACCGTTGCGATCCAGCAGCAGGCGGAGGTCCTCGCCGCGGAAATCCTTGGTTTTTCCCACGTATTCCGGCGCAAGCGCGGCGTTCCAGAACATCTTGTCGCCGGCGGCGGCGTCCATCGGGTGGGTGGTCCCCGCGTGGTCCCACCGGGCGAGTTCGACTTCGGTCCCGTTGGCGAGCACGAGGACGGCGCGGTTCTTCGCGCCATGGTTGAGGAAGACATGGAAGCCCGGATTGTCGGATGGAGTGTCGTCCGAATCGCCGCGGGCGACGTGGAGGCCGATCCGCTGGTTGTCTCCCGTGGCGGTCTCGGCCCGGAGTTTCGCATCGATGGTGATGCCATCGGGGTTGGTCCAGTTGAAACGGTTCTTCGCCTCGACGACGGCGGCATTCGAGCCGGGTCCGGGCGTGAGGCGGAGGACTTTCTGGATTTTCGAGTTGTAGGAATAGTCGGTCTCGACGGCCGAAGCTCCGGCCTGCGATCGGTTGAGGAAACCGGAACCGGCTTCGAGCGTGTTGACGGGATCGGTGTTGGTGGCGAGATTGCCGTTTTCAAACCGGTCGCGGACAATCGTGAGGTCCGGCGCAGTCATGAACCGCACGGCCTCCTCGAAGGACGAGGACTCCGGCACGGCGTGTCCCCCAGGACGGACCATGAGGCGCACGGGATTGCCGTGGTTGAGGAAAAAGTAGCGGTAGATGCCCGTGATCTCCATGCGGCGGAAATCCGTCTCGTTGGTGAGGATGGCGAAGGGGTGGTTGGGAAGCAGGCAATAGGAGGGATTGAGGAAACCCACGGAAAAGGCGAAGTCCGACCAACCATACTCCGTGCCGCTGTCGTTGGTGGTGCCCGAATCATCCAGGCGGCCGGGTGGAGCCCATCCGGGGATCACCTTGTCGGTCTGGGAGCTGAGATAATTGGTGGCATACGACACGCCGGCCAGGCCGATGAAGCCCTTGAAGAAATCCTGGCGCATCAGAAGGAGTTGCGCCGCCATCTGCGCGCCGCCGGAGGTGCCTGCGGAATAGATCCGGGCGGGATCGATGTTCTGGAGCTCGGTCATGCGGAACGCACCCATGATCGAGACTCCCATGCGGATGTCCGTCGCCGTGCTGTTTCCGATGTGGGTGCCGCCGATCCAGATGAGGTCATACTTGTCCAGCACCGGCTGCCAGGCGGCGTAGGCGGTGCCTCCGGGGTCCACCCAGTCGATGAAGGAAACCAGCCCGTAGGTTTTGTCCGGATCGTAATTCGACGGCAGGCGGACCTCGTAGGTCTGCGTGTTCAGGTTGATGCCGTAATCGATGTAGGCTCCGAAGCTCGTCCGGTTGAAGGCCGCCGGATTTTCAAGCGGACCGAGAAACACGGGCGCGGACCGCACGGCCGTGGCGGCGAGAAGGAAAGCGGCGAGGAGGCGCAAGGACATCGGAGGAGAGGAGATCAATCAGGTGGAGGCAATTCCGTTCTGGCCGAGACTCCATTTCCCCGTCCGCGGCGCGGAAGGGAATCCGGAATTCAAAGGCTTTGGGATCGGAAATGGACCATAAAGTCCGAATACATCCCCGGCAAAACGAAAAATCCGGACAAGCATCCGTAGAATATTCAAGGTCATCGACGCCGGGCATGTTCCGTTCCGTGAGCCGACTCCTGAGCAGAATCCCACCAGGTGGCACGGATGATCCGGGATCAGCGAACGGGGGCAGAGTACACAAAATCACATTATCCTTCCGCGGCCAGTGTTTGCCCATGGCACGGCAACCTCGGTTTCAATATCCTGGTGCGGTTTACCATGTGATGGCCGGAAGACCTTTCTCCATCGTCTCGGACAAGCATGCGAAAGCCACGGTTGGAAGATTCACGCCTGGGTGCTGATGGGCAATCCCTTCCATCTGCTGCTGGAAACCCCGCAGCCGAATCTGGTGAGCGGCATGAAATGACTGCTATCGGCTTACAGCCATTGCATGGGGTCAAAGCATCGGATTCACATTTTGTATCGTTGTTTCGGCACTTGAAGAAATGCGGCTACCTTCCGACAAACCGGCGGTAGCGGTCCACGCCCGCGCCCATGCCGGGCCTGCCCTCGAAGCCGGTGTCCTTGTGGATGCTCGCGCAAGACGGATGGGCTTTCCCGAGTTCACGCCACTCGATCCACAACGCGTCGTAGCGGTCGATCGCCTCGCGGAGCTTTTGCCGGTCATACCTGCCGGAGGCGTCTCCGGCCTTGCCGACGAGGAAGATCGTCCACGCCTGCTCGACGATGGCATACTTGATCCGGCCGTAGGTGGCGGAGGTTTTCACGAATTCCGCCGTCTCCGGATCGGCGAAACGGATCTCACCGGCGAGCCGCTCGATGTCGCGCCACATCGCCACGGCCTCCGCCTTTTCCGCGAGGGCCTTTTCCGCCAAGCCGCGCCGGGCGAAATCCGATAGATCCGGTTCCTCGAAGAAATGATCGCGGGCCCACCAGACGTCGATGTCCGCGCCGAGCGTGGTGAGCTGTCCGCGCAGGACGGCTTTGGCGGAGAGCAGGCAGAGTTCGCGGAACCGGTCGGCATCGGGTTCGGAGAGCCTGAGCTCCTCACGGGCGAACCTGCGGAAAACCGCCTCCTCGGTCAGCGCCGGGTTCCGCACGAATCCCGCCACAACATAGGTGTTCAGCTCGCACCAGAGGCCGTTCCTGATGAAGGGCCCCTCCCAGCCTCCGCCACGCGACCATGTCCAGACACCGGCGTAAAGCGGATGGGAAACCACGTCGCGCAGGCCCTTCGGCACGCCGGGTTTCATCATCCACGCGTATTCCTCCCAGCCATCGATGACGCCGGAGCCGATGTAATACGGATGCGCTCCCTTGCCGTAGGCCTCGCGCTGGGACTGCACCTCGATGATCTGGCGGTGCCTGCCGATCATGAGCGTGGGATTGAACGGAGTGAGCTGATGGAAATCGCCCTTCTGGTGCTTCACCGAAAAGATCAGATTCGGATGGGGCTCGATGGCATCCGTGACCTTGAGGTAGTAGCCGGGACTTTCGTGAAAGCTCCCCTCCCCGAAGCTCCACGTCCGGTAAATCACCGTCTTGCCGCGCTTCACGCAGACCTCGTCGCGCAGGATCGAGAGGATTTCCCTGTGGCTTTCCGGACCGCGCAGGATGGCCGAACCGCCCTGGCGCTTGTCCTCGGAGAAATCCCCGCTGGCGGCGTGGTGCGGATAGCGGTGCAGATAGACCTCTCCGGTGCGGACGACGATGCCGTCGAGGTCCGGCACCTTTTCGAGCGTCTCCGCCAGCATGGCGCGGAAAATTTCCCACATCTTTGGCCGGTGGATGTCGAGGCGGCCCTTCTCGTCGCAGATTTCGTCCCGGTGCCTCGCGACGAGCGCTTTGGGCAACACGAAAAGATCGGTTCCGACAAAGCACCTCTGGCCGCGGGCATGTACCTCCGCCACTTTCCGGCGCACCGCCTGCAAGGCCTCGTCCGCCCATCGCCGCGCGGGATCGTCCGCAGGCAGAAGGCCCGGCGAATAGGCGTCGAATGTCTGGATGCCGCACACCGAGCCGCCGACCTCGGCGTTGAAGCCCCATGCATCGTGGGGTGGCGGTGAGGCGGAATCCATCAGCAGCGGGTCCGCGGGCGCGGCGGAGACCGCATGGGAAAGGACGACGACGATGCCGGTGAGGATCGTCCGGAGGAGGGCGACTGGGTTTTTCATGAACGCGTGCTGGCGACGCATCCCGAAACGTTGCGGCAGCCCGCGTGCTTTCACTGCCGCGATGTGGAGCTCACTTCCCGCTCCATCCGCCGCCGAGCGCCTTCGCCAGGGCGGCGAGGGTGATGCGTTGCTGGGCATCGAGCTGGGCGAGCACGAGGTCCACGCGCAGCACGGTGCGGCCGGCCTCCACCACTTCAAGGTAGCTGCTGAGACCCTTGTCGTATCGTTCCTGGGAAATGCGCTGGGTGTCCCGCGCGCTGGCGAGCGCCTGTTCGAGCGACGCCCGGGACTTGGCAAGCCCCTTGAGATCGACGAGCGCGTCCTCCACCTCGCGGAGCGCGGTGAGCAGCGTGGTCTTGTAGTTGGCCAGCGACTCGTCGCGGCGGCTGACGGCGGCATCGAAGTTCGCGCGGTTGGTTCCGCCGTCGAAGATGGGCGCGGCGACTCCCGCGCCGAGCGAAAGCACGCGGTTTTCCCAATCCAGGAAGCTTTTCACGTCCACCGACTCGAAGCCGCCGCCCGCGCTGAGCGCGAAATTCGGATAGAACGCGGCCTCGGCCACGCCGATGCGGGCGTTCGCGGCGCGAAGTTCCTGTTCGGCGGCGCGGACATCGGGACGCCGGCTGAGGACTTCCGCCGGCAGGCCGGCGCGGATGGACGGCATGGACGCGACCCGGGCGCTGGCGGCGAGCGAGAAATCCGAGGGACGTGTGCCGCAAAGCACGGCGAGCGCGTGCTCGGCGGAGCCGCGTTGGCGCTCGACGATGGCGATGTCGTTGCGGGCGAGTTCCAGCTCGGTGCGGGCCTGGCTGGTGGCGAGTCCGTCGGTGAGGCCGGCGTCCGCCTTGCTTTGCAGGAGATCCAGGGTGCTCTGGCGGCTCTTGATGGTTTCCTGAAGCACGGCCGCCTGGCGGTCCAGCCCGCGTAGCAGGAAATACTGGCGGGCGACCTCGGTGGCGACGCCGAGCCGCTGAGAATCGTAGAGCGCCTCGGCGGCGGCGGCCTGCGCGCTGGAGGCCTCGATCAGCCGCTTGTTGCGCCCCCACAGGTCGGGATCGTAGGCGAGGTCGAAGGTGCCGCGGTAGCGCTCGGAGTTGAGATCGATATCAAATCCCGGGGGCAGACGGTCCGTGGTGGCTTCCTCGGAGCTGCGCGAGATGCCCGCGGAACCGGCCAGGTCGAGCGTGGGGAAAAGCCGGGCGCGGTCCACGCCGACCAAGGCGCGGGCGGTGTCCACGCGGAATTTCGCGGCGGCGAGGTCGGTGTTGGCGGCGAGCGCGCGGTCGACCAGGCGTGAGAGTTCCCGATCATTGAAGAGACGCCACCAATCGTCCGGCAGACGAGTGCCGGAAGTGGCGCGGGTTTCCTTCCACTTCGAGCCGCCGGTGAGGTCCGGAAGCTGGAAATCCGGACCGAGAGTGCAGGATGCGAGCGCGAGAGCTGCCAGCGGGATGGGGCTGAGGATCTTCATGGTTTCTAATCGAAGGCGGTGGGAAGGGACGGATCCGCGGCGTGGCTCAGCGCGAGCGCGAGGTAGTGGGACGCCGCGCGATGCGGGCAGAGGGGAGGCAGCGCGTCCGGCGCGAAGTATCCGGACCCGCTGATCTCGTGGCTGGTGACGAGCGATCCGCCGACGGGACGGCAGAGGAAGACAAGCTTGTAAACGTGCTCCGGCTGGCGCGGGTGGCCTTGAAGATCCTTGTCCCAACAGGCGATGAGCTTGAGAACCTCCACCTCGATGCCGGCCTCCTCGCGCACCTCGCGCGCGACGTTTTGGGACGGGCTGGCATTCAAATCCGCCCAGCCGCCGGGAAGCGTCCAAAGCCCGGAGCCGGCTTCCTGGACTAGAAGGACGTGGCCGTTGCCATCCAGCACCGCGGCCCGCACATCCACCTTCGGCGTGGCGTAGCCGAATTCACAGGGCCAGCGGAAATCGGGAGCAACAGCCTTCATCGGCAGCGAGGAAAGCTCGTGAAGACGCTGGTAACGCTCGCGGTCGTAGGGGCCTTCCGAATACCGCAGCCCGGCCTCGGCGATGGCCTTGAGCTCGCGGCTCAGGGCGATCCAGTCGAAGGGCGGTTCGATTTGCGGACTGGCGGTCATTTTTCCGGGGCTTCGATAAAGACGTCCACCTGCTGGCCGACGTAGAGCGGCGGGTCATCCGGCCGGTCAAGCGAGAAGATCACCTGCAGGACCCGGGTGTCCACGCGTTCGGTGCCCGCGCCGGTCAGGGAAACCTTGGGGATGACGTAGGGCTCCACGCGGACGAAATCCAGCGGGAAGGTCACGGAGGGGTCGCCCTTCAAGCTGGCATGCCCCTTCTGCCCCGGACGGATGCGGGTGGCGTTCTGTTCGTCCACATCCGCGCGGACCTGGAGGCGGCCGGTTTCGCCGACGATCATCGCGGGATTCTTCGGCGCGGTGGAGGCGTATTCACCGGCATGGATGTTCACCTGGATGACGGTGCCGTCGCGCGGAGCCCGGACGGACAGGCGCTCGACAAGCAGGTCGATGGACTTCAGCTCGCTTTCCGCGGCGGCGAGTTCGGCGCGTGCGGCATGGAGTTGGGCCTGCGCCACGGCCACGTCCTGCCTGCGGTTTTCCAAATCATCGCGGCTCACCGCGCGGGGATCGTTCACGGCGGCGAGTCGGGAGAGCTGGGATTCGAGCTTCACGAGCTGGGCCTCGCTGACGGCGATCTTCGTCCGTGAGACCTCCAGCCTGGAGCGGGCCGAAATCTCCTGCGCGCGGAGATCCCGGTCGTCGAGACGGAACAGGACGTCGCCGGTCTTCACCGCGTCATTCACCTTCGCCATGACCTCGGTCACCAGTCCCGGCTGGGGCACGCCGATGGCGACGTTCTCGCTGAGCGCCTCAAGAATGCCGGTAGCGGAAACCGACTGGGCATAAGGCCGCGGAGCCGGGGCCAGCGGGGGATCGCCGGCCGGCGGCATCTGGCGCTCCGCCTGGAGGCGGGCGATTCCAAGGATGGCGGCCACGCCGCCCAGAGATGCGGCGATGGTGCCGTAGCGGAGAACATTGGAGAACATGTCAGTGCGTGAGGATGGAGAGGGAGCTGCCGGTCATTGTAGATTCTTCAGAATGTCCGCAGCGAAGGGGTTGCCTTCTTCAGCGAGTTCGCGGAGGAAACGCAGGCCCAGCTCGCGGATGGTGACGGACGGGTGGGATAGCGCGGCTTCGGCCACCTTGGGCGTGAGGAAACGATCCAGCATGTGCCTTGCGGCGGCTTCATCGGCATGCGGAAGTTTTTCGAGATATTCGCGTTCGGCCTTGGCCTCCAGAAACGCGATGTCCTGCAGATCCTTGTCACGTCCGGTGTCCTGTTTGCTGAGCAGCAGATCCACGACGTCCGGCAGGCGGGTGCCGTCTTCGAGCGGCAATGCCCGTGACCAGACTTCATCAAACGATGTCATGTCGATCTCATTGGGATCGCGGAAGATGTCGAGAGGTCGTTCCAGTCCCTTGATCCGGACCACACCATCCCGGGCTATGATGTCGGCGAGATCAGTCTGTCTGACCGGCTGCCATGAGCCGATGGTGATGGGGTGATGTCCTGTCGCGTAAAGAAACACGCCCACAGCCTTTGCCCATTCCGCGGCAGAGGCCATGGGTTCCACCCAGATGTCCGCGTCATGGGTATTTCTTCCAAAACCATGGGCGATGACGGCAACGCCGCCGAGTGCCAGAACCCTGAAGTGCCGGACCAGGACCTGGGTCAAGTCGTCGGAGGTGAGGCAATCTTCCATTGTTCCATATCTTTCTTGATCTGATCCGAGATCCAGATGGCGTCGGCCATCGAGCGGACGCCGCCGGGCAACCAAGGTTCGGAATTGTCGGGAATGGGATTGAGACCGCGGGCGACGCGGGAGTTCCCCTCCGGCCGGTTTTGCTGGCGCTTCACCCAGGCCCGCGACTGGCGCATCGAGTAGAGCCACTTGGCGCGCTCCACGTCGGGACGGTATTGTTTCATGCGATGAAAAGTAGGTTGTGGGGAGTCTTCCCGCCAGTCGAAAATCCTGTCGCACACTCATGCAAGAGCGTGTTCGTGAATGAAATGCGGCGGCTGTTCGTGGAGCTGGACCTTCTCCTCGATGATCTCGCCGTCGTCCATGCGGGCGATGCGGTCGGCGTAGGAGAAGATCCGGTTGTCGTGGGTGACGATGATGACAGCGCGGTCCGGCGAGCGGGCGACGTTGCGGAAAAGCTCAAGCACGATTTCGCCGTTCTGGGCATCGAGCGCGGCCGTCGGTTCGTCGCAGATGACGAGCGGCGGCTCGTGGACGAGCGCGCGGGCGATGGCGACACGCTGCTGCTGGCCGCCGGAGAGTTTGTTAGGATGTTCCTTCCAGCGTTTGCCGAGGCCCACGGCATCCAGCGCGGCGCGCGAGCGTTGGAGCGCCTCGCCGTTGCCGACCCCCTGGATGAGCAGCGGGATGCCCACGTTCTCCGCCACGCTGAGGGTGGGGATGAGGTTGAACTGTTGGAAGATGAATCCGATGTTGCCGGCACGGAATTTGGTGAGCGCTCCGCCGGACATGCGGTGCAGCGGCTTGCCGAAAACCTCAATCTCGCCGCTCTCGACGCGCAAGGTTCCGGCGATCGCGCTGAGCAGCGTGGTTTTCCCGCAGCCGGAAGGCCCCACCAGCATCAGGATCTCGCCCGCGAAGGCCTGGAGATTGACCTTGCGCAGCGCATGGATGCGGTCCGGCCCGTCGCCGAAGTGTTTCTCGACGGAGCGCACGTCCACGACCGGACCGTTGTTTGCGGAAGTGCTCATGCGCGGAAAACCATCGCAGGTTCGTAAAGGCTGAGGCGGATGATGCCCAACAACGCGGCCGCCATGCAGATGAGCTGGATGACGGCGAATGCCACCACCGGGATCTGCCAGGGCATGACGAAGGGCGGCTGCTGGTTCTGGATCGCGGCATAGGCGAAGGCCGAGGTGGCCAGCAGCCCGATGCCGAAGCCGATCACCCCGACCGTGGCGGACTGGATGACGAGCATGAGGCTGAGCCGCAGGTTCGTCATGCCCATGGCCTTGAGCGCGCCGAGGTGCTTCAGATTGTCCAACACGAAGGCGTAGAAGGTCTGGCAGGCGATGGCGATGCCGACGATGAATCCGATCACCACGGTGGTGCCGAAGGAAATCGGAATGCCGGTGTTTTTCACATACCACCAGACGGTCGAGGTGTTGAAATCCGCCGGGCTCCCGCCGAATCCGCGGTTCACATAGGCGCGCAGGCCGGTCCTGCGGGTGATCTCCGCAGCGGCCTCCTCCGCCGTCATGCCGTCCGCGGGCGCGGCGATCACCGCCGATAGCATTTTCCGCGAAGCGGGGGTGTATTGCAGGGCGCGTTCGTATGTGGTCCAGACATACGGACCTCCGGTGAACGAGCGCATCGCCTTGCAGATGCCCACCACACGGGCCTCGATGTCGTTGATCTCGAAGCGGTCGCCGACCTTGATCGGGCGGTTCTTGTCCAGCGAGAGGCGGGTCACGGCGAGTTCGTCGATGATGACCGTATTGGGCAGCCGCAGGTCCTCAAGCCGACCCTCCACCAACCGCGAGGGTGCGCCGGCCAGCGAGGCCGAATCGATTCCCAACAGCTGGATGGTCTTGAAACTGCCGTCATCCATCCGTGCCCGCTGGATTCCCGAATACAACGGCATCGCCCAGCGCACGGCCGAAACCGACCGCACCCGGGAAACATCCGTATCCCGCAGCGGATTCGTCTCGTTGACCTGCTCGACCCGTTCCTCGACCACGAAGATCGGCGCGCCGACGTTCTTGAGCGTGGCGGTGGT
>Ga0114938_1000362_pt1 | contig 35311 bp, 35 predicted proteins | sample AshMeaBigSpring_FD_88675 | JGI IMG/M metagenome (GOLD analysis project Ga0114938, IMG submission 88675) | Groundwater microbial communities from Big Spring, Nevada to study Microbial Dark Matter (Phase II) - Ash Meadows Big Spring | ecosystem: Environmental > Aquatic > Deep subsurface >... | reverse complement strand
TTTCCGGCATGTTGCACGCGGCCGACCGGCTGGCGGCGGCGAGCGAGGAGCGCATCATCGTCGCATTGATCGGCGAGGACGAGGCGGCGATCCACCTGCTCGAGGCGCAGCTCCGGCTATTGCTCGGCGAACGCAATGACATCATCATCGTCGCTGCCGAGATCGCGCGTGGCGAGCCCGCGGTCGCCGCCGAGGCACTGCGGCGGCTTGCCGGCGGTTTTGTCATCGCCCAGTTCGGCCGGCTCGTCGTGCCCCATACGCGCGATCTGACCCCGCTCGCCGCCGCGCTCGAATGCCCGCTCTTCCTCGTCCGCTGAAACGCGCTAAGGCCGCAGCAGCCGGCCGAGATCGGGCATGCCGCCGCCGCGGCCATGCGCCTCGAGCGCGGCACGCAGCCGCGCCTCCATCTCGGCGGCGGCACGGCGCATCTCCTCGGAGTTGCGCAGCTTCTCGATCTCCTCGCGCGAGGGCTGCGGAGGCGGCGGCATCCGCAGCATGTCGGTGAGCGCCTTCGGATCGCGGGGCAACGTCCCGCCACCACCCGGCGCCAGCTGCTCGATCACGCGGCCGACATCGGCGCCTGCCGGATCGAGACGGCCGATCGCCGCGGGCGCCACGGGCAGCGCGGCGCGGCTCGTCACCGACATGCCGATGGAGTTGACGCCGACCATCGCCATCAGGGTGGTGTCGACCTTCGTCTCGAGCGTCACCTCGAGCGACCGGCGGTCGTCGGCGACCTTGAGCTCGAACGGCAGGCCCTTGAGACGCTCCGGCAGGTTGGCGTCGAGGTGCGCCCGCATCGACTGCGCGACCTCCGCCTCGCCCATGAGCAGCCGGCTGCGGCTCGCATCGACCGCCGCATCGGCGGCATTCTGGATCAACGACCGGACCTTGAAGACCCGGCCATAGTCGATCGCGCCGCTCACGAGCATGACAGCCGGGATGATGCAGATCGCGAAGATCACCGCGACGGCGCCGCGCTCGTCACGAGCGAGCGCACGCAGGCGATCGGAGAAGCGATGGCGCATGGGACCCGCCCGGGCTGATCTGGTCCGGCGAGGCTCGCGCGCGCGAGCGAAATTTCTCTTGCCGGCGGGCATCGCCGCGCCGGTCTTGCCCGAAATCAGTTGGGTTTGGTTGACCGGGCCCTAATTCACGCCTCGATGCGGGGCAAGCGCCACCGCCTGCGGCGGCGAGGCCGGCAAGTCGGGCTGAATTTGCGCTCGTGTGGTGCCCAGAAGAGGACTCGAACCTCCACGCCTCGCGGCGCTAGTACCTGAAACTAGTGCGTCTACCAATTCCGCCATCTGGGCTGTGGCTGCACCCATTAGTCGCGGCTCCAGGCCTTGTCAATTGTGACGCCGGGCCCGCTCCGGCCTTCCCAGCCGGCGCGCCGCTCGTGTATTGCTCGCGCGAAGGCGAAGCGCGCGCGAGGGGAGCGGCGGCGACATGGCAGCAGATCGGACGGGCGGGCTCGTCACAATCTTCGGCGGCTCGGGCTTCGTCGGCCGGCACACCGTGCGCGCGTTCGCCATGCGCGGCTGGCGGGTGCGCGCCGCGGTCCGCCGGCCCGATCTCGCCGGCCACCTGCAGCCGATGGGCAGCGTCGGCCAGATCCACGCCGTTCAGGCGAACCTGCGCTATCCGGAAAGCGTGCGCGCCGCCGTCGACGGCGCCGATGCGGTCGTGATCTCGGTCGGCATTCTCGCGCCGACCGGCCGCCAGACGTTCGAGGCCGTGCACGCGGAAGGCCCGCACGCGGTCGCCCGCGCCGCGCGCGAGGCGCGCGTCGCTCGGCTCGTGCTGGTCTCGGCGATCGGCGCCGATGCGAACGCACCGAGCGCCTATGCGCGCACCAAGGCCGCCGGCGAGAAGGCGGTCCATGAGGAGTTCCCAGGCGCCGTGATCCTGCGCCCCTCGATCGTGTTCGGGCCGGAGGACGGCTTCTTCAACCGCTTCGCCGCCATGGCCCGCATGCTGCCGGTGCTGCCGCTGATCGGCGGCGGGCGGACCCGGTTCCAGCCGGTGTTCGTCGGCGACCTCGCGACGGCCATCGTCACCGCGGCCGAGGGCGGCGCGCGGCCCGGCACGGTCTACGAGATCGGCGGGCCCGAGGTCGCCTCGTTCCGCCAGCTGCTCGAGCGCACGCAGCAGTGGGCAGGACGCGCTCGGCCCTACGTGCCGATGCCGTTCTGGCTCGCCAAGCTGCAGGCCCTGGCGACCGTGCCGCTGCCCAATGCGCTGCGCCCGATCACCGTCGACCAGGTGCGCAGCCTCGAGACCGACAACGTGGTGAGCGAGGCCGCGCGCGCGGAGGGGCGGACGATCGCGGCGCTCGGCGTCGCCGAGCCGCATGCGATCGGCGCGATCGTGCCCGCCTACCTCGAGCGGTTCCGCCCGAGGGGGCAGTACTCGCACTATCGGGGCTGAAGTCGCGCCATACTTGCTTGCGCGCGGCCGCCCCACCAACCCCGCGCGCGGATACCACCTCGCACAAGGCGGAACTTGCGCTCGTTGGCATCACTGCTCGCCGATCGTCGGGCGGGCAAGCTTCAACTGCGAGGCCCGCGACTTGCCGAGCCGGCGGCAGCTGTCGATCGGATTGGGGCAGCCGCGACGGCGCTCGACGCGCTGGATCAGCTTGACGTTGTCCTTGACCGCCTCGCCCGCCGGCTCCTCGACACTCGGGTCACAGCTCGCGTCGTTGTCGAAGTAGCCGACCGCGATCGGCGTCACGAAGCAGTAGTTGGCGCGCAGGTAGACCTCGTTGCGCGCGACCCACAGGTCCGCACAGTCGAGCGCGCGAACCTCGCCCCAGCCGAGCTTGCGCGTCGCGCTGTCGGCGAACACGGGCTTCCTCGCATCGTAGGTATAGATGCAGGTCGGACGCACGCCGAGAAGCAGCGCATAGAGCGCGATCGTCGCGGCGAGCCCCATCAGCGAGAAGAACGCGATCATCGCCCAGCGCGGCACCAGCGAGGAGTTCCAGAGCACCGTCGCGGTGCCGATGACGATCGCGATGATGATCTGGTGCGGGTCGGTGAGGCCGGTGAAGCCCGCCGCATTGAGCGCGAGGTTGATCAGCGAGTCGATGAACTGGACCATGCCGCAACATCTAACGCGGCGCCGCACGCCCGGTCGAGAGCACGGCGGTCACACACGCGGATGGGCACCAAAGCTCGACAGCGCCCCGGCGTTGGCCGGGACGCTGTCGGAGAAAGCTTTCGCGTGCCGGCGCGCTCAGTGCACGCTCTTGACCTCGAGCTTGTCGCCGCGGGCATGGCCGACGGCTGCCTGCCGGCTGTCGGTGAGCGCGATCGGCGTGCCGTCGGCGGCATGCAGCGCGAACAGGCTGATGCCGGTCGGCAGGCCTTCGATCGCCGGGAACATGCGGCGCGCCTCGTCCGAGGTCATGACCCTGATGTAGGCCACGCTGCCGCCGCCGAGGCGGGCGAAGTCGGTCTCGCTCATGATCGGCGGCGCAACTTTACGGCGGCGCGAGGCCACCTTGGTGCGCTTGTTTTCTTCCATGACGCCAACTCCTCCTCATCCCAAGGTTATGGCACGTCATGCCGGCTAAAGTGCGGCTGCAAGTCGTCGCAGCTCACGAAGAATCCTAGCCTGCATGGTCGTTCGATTCGATTAAATGGGCCATCCTGAAAGCAACCCAAGGTTTCTGATTCGTTGACGACCGTGGCCGCTGCGCCGCTTTGGCACATCTCGGCAACAGACTTGTGCCTGAGCCGCTGACCAGCTTTCGACGGGTCAGGGCTTGCCCGGGCGGCCAGCGATCTCGATGCGGCGCACGAGCCGCTCAGGCTCGTGGCGGACGAGATCGATCGACAGGAGCCCGTTGTCGAGGTCGGCGGTGCGGACCTCGATGCCGTCGGCGAGGACGAACGTGCGCTGGAACTGGCGCGCAGCGATCCCGCGGTGGATGTATTCGCGCGCCTTGTCGTCCTGCTGCTTGCCGCGCACGACGAGCTGACTGTCCTCGAGCGTGATGTCGAGCTGGTCGCGGGTGAATCCGGCGACCGCGAGCGTGATGCGCAGCAGCTCGGGCTTGCCCGCCGCCGGCGCGATGCGCTCGATGTTGTAGGGCGGGTAGCCGTCGCCGGAGGCCTTGCCGGCCCGGTCGATCAGCCGCTCGATCTCCTCGAAACCGAGCAGCAGCGGGCTCGAGAGCAGCGGGAGGCGAGACATGCGTGAGGCCCTTTCGCGAAGCGACCTGTGATACGTTCCTGCGAGCCGTTCCGGCCCCGCAGTCCGCCTGGACCCTGCACTGAGGCGTCCCGGCGTACCTGGCGAGCATATGGGGTGCCGAGGGCCGTGTTCAAGCCGGTCGCGGCCCGGTCTGCCGCCGTTGTCGCCCGGCCGGCGATGGCCTAGAAAGGGTCGGAGCACCGCCCCGTCCGCAGGAAGCCCCCGCTTGCCGTCCGAGACCACCAGCGCCGCCCCGCATGCGATGATCGACCCCTACGGCCGTCACGTCACCTACCTGCGCGTGTCGGTGACGGACCGGTGCGACTTCCGCTGCGTCTACTGCATGTCGGAGCACATGGCGTTCCTGCCGAAGAAGGACCTGCTGACGCTCGAGGAGCTCGACCGCGTGTGCTCGGCGTTCGTCGCCAGGGGCGTGCGCAAGCTGCGCATCACCGGTGGCGAGCCGCTGGTGCGCAAGAACGTCTTGTACCTGTTCCGGGCGCTCGCGCGCCACCTCGACAGCGGCGCCCTCGACGAGCTGACGCTCACGACAAACGGCTCGCAGTTGCCGAAGTACGCTGCCGAGCTCGCCGCGCTCGGCGTCAGGCGCGTGAACGTATCGCTCGACACGCTCGATGCCGACCGGTTCCGCTCGATCACGCGCTGGGGAGACCTCGCCGACGTGATGGCCGGCATCGCGGCGGCGGAGAAGGCCGGCCTTGCGATCAAGATCAATGCCGTCGCGCTCAAGGGCGTGAACGAGGCCGAGATCGCGGACCTCGTGCGCTTTGCCCATGGCCGCGGTGCCGACCTGACGCTCATCGAGACGATGCCGCTCGGCGAGATCGACGGCAATCGCGTCGACCAGTACCTGCCGCTCTCGATCGTGCGGGCGCGGCTGATGGACCACTTCACGCTCGAGGATATTCCCTATCGCACCGGCGGTCCCGCGCGCTACGTCCGCGTGATGGAGACCGGCGGCCGGCTCGGCTTCATCACGCCGATGACCCACAACTTCTGCGAAAGCTGCAACCGTGTGCGGCTCACCTGCACCGGCACGCTCTACATGTGCCTCGGCCAGGAGGATGCGGCGGACCTGCGCGCGCCGCTCCGCGCGAGCCCCGACGATGCCCGGCTTCTCGCGGCCATCGACGAGGCGATCCGGCGCAAGCCGAAAGGGCACGACTTCGTCATCGACCGCCGCACCAGCCGCCCCGCCGTTGCGCGGCACATGAGCGTGACCGGCGGCTGAGCCGATTGCCGCGTCCCCTCACGCATGGCTCCAATGCGCCGTTTCCGGTAGCCGCTTGGCAGTCGAAGCGGCTAGTTGGCGGCACGCCATCTGCGGGGACCGCCTTCAGTGCCTCACGACGGAAAACGGCCGTCCGGCGCCAGCATTCAGGCTTTGGCCACCGCGACGGGCAATATGCGCGGCATCCTCGCGATGATTGCCGCGATGGCGTCGTTCACCTGCGGCGATACACTGATGAAGCTCGCCTCGGACAAGCTGCCGACCGGCGAGCTCGTATTCCTGCGCGGCGCCTTCATTACGCTCATGGTTCTCGCGGCGCTGGTCGCAACAGGAGCGATCCGGCAGATGCATCGTGTGTTCATTGCACCGATCGGCATCAGGGCGGCAGGCGACGTCGGCGGCGCCTTCTTCTTCCAGTCGGCGCTCGCCCGCATGCCGCTCGCCGATCTCATGTCGGTCAATCAGCTCAATCCCATGATGATCACCGCCGCTTCCGCGGTGTTCCTCAAGGAGCCGATCGGCTGGCGGCGCTGGACGGCGACGATCGCGGGGCTCTGCGGCGTACTGCTGATCATCCGCCCCGGCACCAGCGCGTTCACGTGGTGGGCACTGGTCGGTTTCCTCGCGGTATTGTCGTCGACGGTGCGCGACCTCGCGACCCGCCGGATCGACCCGACGATCCCGACGCTCGCCGTGCTCGTCTGCTCCTCCGCCGCGACGACGGCGTGGGGTCTTTTCATGTCGCTGTTCGAGAGCTGGAGCGCGCCGACGCTTTGGATGCTCGCCATCCTCCTCGCCGCGTCCGTCTTCTCGATGATCGGCCAGCTCTGCATCATCATCGCCATGCGCTCGGGCGAGATCTCCGTCGTTGCACCGTTCCGCTACTCGCTGATGGTGTTCGCGATCCTCATGGGATTCCTCGTCTGGGGCCACCTGCCCGACGCGATCGGCTTCCTCGGCATGGCGATCGTGGTCGGCGCCGGCCTCTACACGTTCCATCGCGAGCAGGTGCGCCGCCGCCCCGTCTCGGTTGCGAGCCATGACCGATGAGGCATGAATCGCGACCCGGAGCGGCCGTGAGCGACATGGCGACCCGGATCGGCGGCGGCGGAGCCGAGCGCGACGTGCGCGTCGGCATCGCCGCGATGCTCGCTGCGTCCGCGATGCCGGTCGGCGAGATCGTACTCGTGCGCGGCATCATGTCGTCGCTGCCGATGCTCGCCTGCGCCGCGGCGACCAACTGCGGCGGCTGCTACGGCATCAACATCGCCATGCGCGCCGGCCACATCTCCGCCATCGGCCCATTCCGCTACGCCGCGATCGTCTTCGCCGTGGTTCTCGGCTATCTGGTGTTCGGCGAGGTGGCGGACGCACCGATGCTCGTCGGCATCGCGATTGTCATCCTCGCCGGCCTCTACACGCTGCGCCGCGAGCGGGTTCGCGGCGTGTACGGCCTGCAGGCACCCGGGAGATCGCGCCGATGAAGCTCAACCGCATGAAGGAGCTGCTCGAGGCGGGGCGGCCGGCGCTCGGCTGCTCGGTGATGTTTCCGTCAGCCCAGCTCGTCGAGATGCTCGGCCATGCAGGCTTCGACTGGGTGCTGATCGACTGCGAGCACGGCTCGATCGACCTCGCCGACGTCGAGGTGATGGCAATGGCGGCGGAGGCCGCCGGCATCACGGCGATCGCGCGGCCGCGCTCGAACGCGCCGGGCGACATCCAGGCGGTGATGGACCGTGGCGTGATGGGCGTGCAGATCCCCCACATCAACTCGGCCGACGACGCTCGATCAGCGGTCGCAGCGGTGAAGTTCGGCCCTGGTGCAGCGCGGGGGCTCGCGGCCGGTACGCGGCCCGATCGCTGGGGCCTCGGCGCACGGATGGCCGACTTCACGGCGCAGTCGAATGCGCAATCTCTCGTCTGCGTCCAGCTCGAGCATGAGGCCGCGATCGGCAATGCCGACGAGATCCTGAAAGTCGAGGGCATCGACGTGTTCTTGATCGGCCCGTCGGACCTGTCGCAGTCGATGGGATTTCCCGGCGACCCGAAGGCGCCGCCCGTCGCCACGGCGATCGACACGACGCTCGCCAGGATCCGCGCCGCCGGCAGGACATCCGGCATGCCGGCAACCGCCGACAGCATCGGCGAAGTGCTCGCGAAAGGCTGCCGCTACGTCTACACGCACGTCCCGCGGTTGATCGGCGCGGGGGCGTCGGCATTCCTCGGCGCAGGCCGAAAGTAATTCCGGTTCAGGCCTCCGGCGCCATCGGATGGATGCCGGCGGCGAGCAGCGAGACCGTGACGTCGACGCCGACGCCAAGCTCGTTGCGCCGGCTCGCGTGGGTCGGCAGGCGGAAGTCGAGGATCGCGCCGGCATCGGTCGATCCCGATTGACCTCGGGGCGCGGTTGCGCGACCAAGATGCCTCGCTCATCGATCCCACAGTCGCCCACGCCGAGCAACCCCGCCGATGAAGACCCGCGCCGCCATCCTTCGCGAGGCCATGCGGCCACGGCCCTATGCCGTATCGAAGCCGCTCAGCATCGAGGACGTCGACCTCGATCCGCCGGGCGAGGGCGAGGTGCTGATCCGCATCCGCGCCGCGGGGCTCTGCCATTCCGACCTCTCGACGATCAACGGTGACCGCCCGCGCCAGATGCCGATCGCGCTCGGGCACGAGGCCTCCGGCGAGGTCATGGAGTTCGGCCCCGGAGTGCGCGACCTCGCGATCGGCGATCACGTGATCCTCGTGTTCGTGCCGAGCTGCGGGCATTGCCTGCCCTGCCAGGAGGGCCGGCCGGCGCTCTGCGAGCCGGGCGCGAAAAGCAACGGCGCCGGCACGCTGCTGTCCGGCGAGATCCGCATCCGCCAGCAGGGCAGGCCCGTGTTCCACCATGTCGGCGTCTCGGCCTTCGCCGAGCACGCGGTCGTCTCGCGCCACTCGGTGGTGAGGATCGACCGCAGCCTGCCGTTCGAGGAGGCGGCCCTCTTCGGCTGCGCGGTCGTGACGGGAGCCGGCGCGGTGATCAACACGGCGAAGGTGCCTGCTGGATCGAGTGCCGCCGTCGTCGGCCTCGGCGGGGTCGGCCTGATGTCGCTGCTCGCCGCGCGCATGTCCGGGTGCCGGCAGGTGATTGCCGTCGACCTGGTGCCAGAGAAGCTCGCGCTCGCCCGCCAGCTCGGCGCGACCCACGCCGTCAGAGCCGATGACCCGAGGGCGATCGAAGAGGTCCGCGAGCTCTCGGGCGGCGGCGTCGACTTCGCCTTCGAGATGGCGAGCTCGGTCAAGGCGCTCGACCTCGCCTACCGGATCACCCGCCGCGGCGGCACGACCGTCACGGCGAGCCTGCCGCATCCGAGCCACACCGTGGCGATACCCGCGACCCACCTCGTCGCCGAGGAGCGCACGCTCAAGGGCAGCTACATCGGCGGCTGCGTGCCGGCGCGTGACATCCCCCGCTTCATCGCGCTCTACCAGCAGGGGCTGCTGCCGGTCGACCGGCTGCTGAGCGAGCGCATCGCGCTTCGCGACATCAACGAGGGCTTCGACCGCCTCGCCGACGGCGTCAGCGTGCGCCAGATCCTGGTGCCGTGACGGAGCGGACCCGCTCACGCCGATTTCTTCGGCGCGGGCTTGGCGGTGCGCGCGGCCGGGGCCGGATCGGGCGCCAGGAAATGCGCCTTGAGATCGACGGTCGCACGCTTGCCGATCGCGGCGCGGTTCTTCTCGTACCACTTGGCCGCCTCCGCCTGGCCGGCGCTGAAGAGATAGGCCGCGACGCCCTGATCGGGCTTCATCTTGCTGTCGGCATTGAGCCCCGAGGTGTAGCGGCTGGCATCGATCACGTGGAAGCGGTGGTCGCGGATGCGCGAAATGCGGCCCTGCCGCGGCGCCAGGATGCCGAGCTCGCCCTCCTGCGCCGCGACGATCTCGGCGATATCGCGCAGCAGCGGCTGGTTGAAGGTGATGGCGTTGATGCGCGCGGTGATCTCGGCGGCGGAGCGCAGCGAGCCCGTTTCGATGCTCGGATTGAGCTGGACGAGCAGCGTGTCGCCGGTCGGGCTCTCGGTTGCGAGCGTCACGAGGTCCGGGTTGGCCGAGAACCCCCCGTCCCAGTAGGTGCGGCCCTCGATCTCGACGCCATGATGCAGCGTCGGCAGGCAGGCCGAGGCGAGCACCACCTCGACCGTCAGCTCGGCGCGCCGGAAGAGCCGCGCGCGGCCCGTCGCCACGTCGGTCGCCGCGACCAGCAGCTCGACCGGGCTCGCCGCGCGCACGTCGGCGAACGCGATGTGCTTCTCGAGCAGCGTGCGCAGCGGATCGAAGCCGAGCGGGTTGAAATCATAGGGCGAGATGAGACCGGACACGTTCGGGATCGGTGCCGCACGCGTGAGCCCCATCAGCAGCGGATTCAATCGGACGAGATCGGGGACGCCGGCACGCTGGACGCCCTCCCAGACGTCGCGCAGCCTCTGGCGTGCCGCCGCGCGCGATTTCGCCGCAAGCCCTGAAGCCACCGCGACCGCATTGACGGCGCCGGCACTGGCGGCGCTGATCCAGTCGAATTCCAGATCCTCGATGGTCAGCAGCCGGTCGAGCACGCCCCAGGTGAACGCGCCGTGCGCGCCCCCGCCCTGCAGCGCGAGATTGATCCTGGCGCGTTTCCTGCGCAGTGCCACCCCGCTCTCCCCCTGCCTGATCGGGCGCCCGTGCCGCGGTGCCGTTCCGATCTGCGGCGAGCGCACGTCATACCATCAAGTGCGCAAGGCCTGTGTCGCACATGTGTCCGACGGTGCCAGCCACCCTGCGGCAAACTGGCGGGGGTCATGCCGCCACGCTATCCACAATCCGAACTCCGGGGTTTTGCGGCGGCTCGAACCCGGCTACTCCTCACCCATGGCTTCCTCGCCCCATGCCCGTGCCTTCCCGGCGCTTGCCGGCGCACCATGGCTCGCGCGCCGCGACACACGGTCGCTGCTCGCCATGCTCGGCGCAGCCGGGCACGAGGCGCGTGTGGTCGGCGGCGCGGTCCGCAACGCCTTGCTCGGCGCTCCGGTCGGCGACATCGACATAGCGACCACGGCGAGCCCCGAGGCGGTGATCGCCGCCGCCGCCAGGGCCGGACTCGCGACCGTTCCGACCGGCATCGCGCACGGCACCGTCACCGTGGTGGTCGACGGCCGGCCGTTCGAGGTGACCACGCTGCGCCGGGACGTGGCGACCGACGGCCGCCGCGCCGTCGTCGCCTTCACCGACGATTGGGCGCACGATGCGGCCCGCCGCGACTTCACGATGAACGCCCTCTACTGCGATGCCGATGGTGTCGTCCACGATCCGCTCGGCGGCCTCGATGATCTGGTGGCGCGCCGCGTGCGCTTCATCGGCGATGCCGACCAGCGCATCCGCGAGGACTACCTGCGCATCCTGCGCTACTTCCGCTTCAATGCCGAGTACGGCGCGGGCAATCCCGAGCCGGCCGGCATCGCCGCCTGCGTGCGCCAGCGCGCCGGGCTCGCGTCGCTCTCGGGCGAGCGCATCCGACGGGAGCTCGTTGGGATCGTCGCCGCGCCGGGAGGCGCGCCCGCGATCCGCGCTGCCTGCGAGAGCGGCATCCTCACGGCGCTCTTCGGCATAGCGCCGCATCCGCTGCTGCTCGAGCGGCTGATCGCCATCGAGGCCGGGCTCGGCGCCGCCGCCGATCCGGTGCTCAGGATCGCCGTGCTCGCGGCGAGCACGCCGGAGGACGCCGCCCGCATCGATGCCCGTCTGAAGCTCAGCACGCAGGAGCGCGACCGCCTGATCGACGCCGCGGTGCATCGCCCGATGGCGGCCGCGCGCGATGGCGAGGCCGCGGCGCGACGAGCTCTCTACGCCGCGGGCTCCGCCCGGAGGTTCGAGGCGCAGGTCCGCGGGGCCTGGGCGCGCTCGGCAGACCCCGTCGCCGACCCGCGATGGGCCCGACTGCATGCGCTGCCCGGTCGTTGGCCGCGGCCGGACTTCCCCCTGCGCGGCGCCGATGCGCTGGCGCTCGGCGTTGCGCCCGGCCCCGCCGTCGGGGCGCTGCTCGCGCGCCTCGAGGGGTGGTGGGTCGACAACGGTTTCCCAAGCGATCGCAGAGTGTTGCTCGATCGGCTCGCCGCCGAGGCGTCGGTAATCTCATCCACGTGAACCGCTTGTGCCGGGTGACCGGGGCGCTAATGTAGGGTCGCGATGGAGGGAGGCGGTCGATGCGTGCGTGGGTCGCCGGCGCTGCATTAATTGTGTTTGCGCTCGCGGGCCCGGCGCCCGCGGGCACGAAGCTCGACGGCCAACGCATGGGCCTCGGCGTCGAGCCCCCGACAGAGACCGGCCTGCCCCCAGGCAAATCCACCCGCGGCGCCGGCTCGACCTGCCGCAAGTGGCGCCGCGTCGCCGATCGGTTGGGCGAGACCCACGCCGGCGTCACGTTGCGCCGGGCGGTCGTGGAGAAGGCCTGCGCATTGGCCGGACTGGATAGCCCCGACGACGCGGTCTGGGCCTGGCCCTGGCTCGGTGGCGCGATCGACGCGGCGTTGCCGCCGCGGCTGCACAAGAGCGACGGGCCTTGGGCCATCCGCTGCGCCGAGGTCGGAAGGCGCGAGCGCTGCGCGCTGATCTACACGGCGCTGCTGCCGCTCGGCACCGACGAAGCGGACGCCATGCGCATCACGACCCATTTCGTGATCGATAAGATTGCCGGCCACCAGCGGCTGCTCTGGCGCGTTCTCGCCGAGCGGCTCGGCGGCGACTGGTACGGGGTGGCGCGGCGCGCGGCCCGTCCGGCCGCGACGGAGGTGGTGCGCGTGGCCCTGACCCATCGGCAGGTCGAGGAGCCATTCGACGGTTGCAGCGGCGCGGGCTGCCTGATGGAAGCCGACGTGAAGGTCGGCGCCGAGGCCGCCGCGCAACTTCTCGACGGCCAGGCCCTGCGACTGACGCTGACGCCGCGTGCCGGCCTCGCTTTCGATCTCGTCATCCCGGCGACCGGGTTCCGGGCGGGGCTCGACGAGCTCGCGCGGCTCAAGCGTCGCGAGGAGCACGCGGTCATCGGCCGATGAAAGCATGAGTTGAGGTAGGCGAGCGGGCGCGTGAGTGTGGACGACAGTATGCGTAAAAGTGCAATCGCCGAAGCGCGGCGGAAAAGCTCGGCGAACGTCATGCTGACCATCGGGATCATGGCGCTCGCCGCGGTCGCGATGGCGATCGGCATCAGGCTCCAGGCCGATGCGCTCGGGCTCCCCGAGGATCTCGCCCGGCTGGTCGCGACGGCGCTGCTCGCCTGCGCTGTCGTCGACCTCGTGGCGCTGCAGGTGTGGGACCGGGTGTTCCATTCGCCGCCGCGCGAGGAGTGAGCGCCGCGCCGACCCGCGACTTTCCGATCGAAGCGGGATTGCGCGGGCGGGATGGAGCGGGAACGGCGTGCGCGGTCAGCGTGCCGGCTTGCAGGGACGCGCCTCGATGTCGCAGCCCCAGCCGCCGCTGCCCTGCGTGCAGCTCATGCGCTTCGAGCCGGCGATATTGAAGTTGCCCCAGTGGTCGCCGTACTCCCACGCCGTGAAGCCGGCCCAGTCCCGGATCGCGGCAACCTCGGCGGCCTTGCGGTTCGGCTGGCCGGTCGACGAGCCGCTATGCGTGTGCTCGCTCATGCAGACTTTCCGGCCCTCGCGCCGGCGCTCGTGCAGCTCGACCAGCGCGCCGTCCTGCTGCGCGTAGGCCTCGATGCCGAGTGCTGCAACGCCGATCAATCCGCTCATCACAGCCAACCGCGCTCTCGTCATGAAACGCCTCGCCGGTGATCGATTCTATTCTGCGATGGTACACAATCAATACGCAGCCCGGACCCTCGCGTCGCAGCAAACGCCATGACGCCGCCGGATGCGTTGCATCGCGGTCACAGAATGGCCGGTCAACGCAGCAGCCGCTCGAGCGCTTCGCGTATGGTTACCGGGATCGGCACCGGCCGCATCGTCGCGCGGTCGACGAACACGTGCACGAAGTGCCCTTCCGCCCGCGCCTCGGTCTCGCCGGCGCCGAACAGGCCGATCTCGTAGCGCACCGAGGTCGTGCCGAGGCGGCCGGTCGCCATCCCGGCCTCGATGTCCTCGGGATAGGCAAATGCGCGGTGGAAGCGGCACATCGTCTCGACCGCGATGCCGATGACCGGCGCCTTGTGGATGTCGAGCCCGCCGGGATCGATCAGGTAGCGGTTGAGGATCGTGTCGAAGTAGGCGTAGTAGACCACATTGTTGACGTGGCCGTAAAGGTCGTTGTCCATCCACCGCGACGGGATCGTGCGGAAGTGACGATAGTCGCTGCGCAGCGACGGCCCCTTGCGCTTGCTGCTCATGCCGTCTCCTCGAGGTCGAAGGGCTCGCGCCCGCGCCCGCCGCGCCATCGCACGGCTTCCATGCGCATGGCCGACGAAGCATCTGTCACTTGGCTGCGATGACGCCGATCTCGACCAGCAGGCGCGGATCGGCGAGCTTGGCCTCGATGCAGGCGCGCCCGGGCAGGTTCTTGCCGCCGGTCCAGGCATTCCACGCCTCGTTCATCGCTTCGCGGAAGCGGATGTCGCTGACCCAGATCGTCGCGGAGACGACCTTCGATTTGTCGGAGCCGGCGAGCTTCAGCAGCCGGTCGATCTCCTTCAGGATCTGCTGGGTCTGGCCTTTGGCATCCTGCTTGGCGTCGTCGGCGACGATGCCGGCGGTGAACACGAGACCGTTGGCTTCCACGACCTTCGAGAGGATCGCAGACGGCTCGTGGCGAACGATCGACATGGGTGGGCTCCTCGGTTCTCTGGCTCCGCGCCTCTCATAGCACGGGCGTGCCGCACGGCGAGCCCGCTCGCCGCGCACGTCAGATCAGCGGCTCGTCATAGATGCGCTTGCCGTCGATGACGAGACCCTTGATGGCGCTGTTGCCGTTGCGGTCGACGGCGACCATCACCTGCACCTGCCGCTTGCCGACCAGCTTCTCGAGCTCCTTGCCCTTGCCTTCGGGCACGAAATAGCTCTCGAGGCCGTAGCGGACGTCGAGGTCCTTGGCGGTGCCGCTCACGAAGTGCATCCGCGCCTTGAGCACGACCCGATCCCGCGACGGCTCGCCCTTCGGCGGCTCGCGCCCGGCCGCGGCCGGTGCCCAGTCGCCCGCGGCATTGCGCTCGAGCGTGACGTAGAGCGCCTCGCCGCGCTTGAGATTGCCGCGCTCGCCCGGCACGCTGCCCGGAATGCGGCGCACCGGCAGCGACAGGATCACGTAGTCGCCGCGGAACAGGCTCCGCGGGTCGACCGGCTCGACCGGCAGGACGATCTCCTGGCCTTTGCGGAGGAGCTGGATGCGGTCCACGACGATCCAGCCGAGCGCGAGCGTCTGGGCGAGCGCGACCGCGGCGGCGGCGCCCCAGATGCGTTTGCGAAGGTCGATCATGGGCGCGTCTCCGGAGTGCTCTGGCCATGCCGGTGCAGGCGCAGCGCCAGCGCGGCGAGGCAGGTGACGATGAGGCTCGCGACGAGGAAGAACAGCGAGGTGTTGAGCAGCGTGCCGAGCGTGCGGAAGTAGAGGAACAGGATCTCGATCGAGAACCCCGCATAGCCGAGCCAGACCAGCGCCCGCTGGCCGCTGCGCCAGCCCCATGCGACGAGTGCCACAAGCATCGCGAGGGTGATCGCCGCGAGCACGATGAGTCTGACGAGGTCGGCACGGGGCTCGAGAAGCTGGAGCATCCACAGACCCCAGAACGCGACGAGGCTCGCATAGCCGGCGGCGACAGCGGCCGCCGCGCGCAGCCGCGGCATCCGGTCGGCGACCATCGCGGCACCAACGACCCCGGCGGTGCCGATGAGGCTCAGCACGGCGCAGTGCGTGGTGTAGCCCGTGTAGATGCCGCGATCGATGGCGAGCGCAACGACACCAGTGATCAGCCACCCGGCGAGCGTCGCGAGCGATATGTGCAACCCCGACGCGGCGCCGAGCCAGTGGAACGCGAGGGCGATCGCGGCCCAGAGCGGCAGGAAGGCGAAATGTACGCTGCCGCCGAGTGTCATCATCCAGGCGCTCCAGAGCAGCGCGAGGCCGGCCGCGGCGGTGAGCGCCGTCACCGACCTCAGCAGCACGCCGGCGAGGAGCGCGCCGAGCGCCCACAGCAGCACCGCTTCCGGCGGGTTGCCCTCGATGTGGTACATCTGCGAGATCAGCATGATGCTCGCGCCGAAGATCGCGACCCCGGCGAGCACCGCGGCCTCCGCGAAGCGCTGCAGGCCGCGCGCGGCGAGCGCGACGGCGAGGCCGTAGGCGCCCCACAGGCCCGCGCCCAGCAACAGCAGCCGCATCAGCTTGGATAGGCCCTGCCAGTTGGCGGCGACGAACGACATGGCGGAGAAGCCGAGCAGCACCGCCGCCAGCACCGCGAGCGTCCCGGCGAGCCCCGGCCCGCGCCGGGCGGCGAGTTCGGCGCGGATCGCCTCGGCGCCGCCGGGCGTCACCCAGCCCTTGGCGATCCAGCGCTCGAGGTCGCCGCGGAGGCGGTTCTGGGACGTGAGCATCGAAGGGGCCTCGACTTTCGAATGAACTATGTTCACATTAACATGATCATTGTTCACGTGTCAAGGGCGCGCGGGGTCCGAGAGCGAAAACGGCTCGATCACGGCTCGGAATGGTGAACGGCGCGCGCCGCCGCGCGCGCCTCAGCCAACGCAATCGTGATCGCCGCTGTGCCACCCGGAACAGCCCTCGCCCGTACTCCCAGGTAAGACCGCTCTACATGAGACGCATGAGCAAAGTTATCGGAGACTCGACCATGAAAACGCAAGCCCTGATCGCCGCCGCCCTTCTCGCTGGCGGCATGATGCTGACCTCGACCGCCGACGCCGCGACTCGCAAGGTGCGCGTCTGCGAGACCTGGCGCGGCACCACCACCTGCACCACGCGCTGGGTCGACACGAGCGACCAGGCGACGCGCATCCGTGCGAGGAACCTCGATCCCGCCGGCGACTACGCGGGCTATCCGGCCTGGGCGCAGTTCGCGCTCTCGCCCAAGCTCGACAACGGCTACCGCCGCTGACGCCGGTCGATGTCGGGCCGGCACTCCATCCGGCCAGGCCGAGTATCGGCTTGTGATGCGACAGGTCCGCGGGCCCCGCCCGCGGACAACGCTTTTTAGGGGCAACTCCGAGGCGCCCGTTCGGTTCGCCCTCGTCGCGCGAACAACGACGATGGCGTCCCCTCCACCCTCGCCGCAATGTGACTGGACAAGGCGGGTCAGAGGCATCTACTGGCGAGGCGCCATGGCTTCGCCGCGATCGTCCAATCCGGTGATCCGGAACGCCGGCTCGTCCAACAGACAGGACCATCGTCATGCCAACACGCGACTTCCGACCCACATGCGCCCGTCCTGCCCTCGCCCTGGCGCTCGCGACCGCCCTCGCTGCGACGCTGCCCGCCGCCGGCGCCCGTGCCGACGCCCAGCCCGGCAAGCCGGCACCCGAGTTCCAGCTCAGGGATACGAGCGGCAAGGACGTGTCGCTCGCGAGCCTCAAGGGGCGCATCGTCGTGCTCGAGTGGACGAACCACGAGTGCCCCTACACGGTGAAGCACTACGTCGGCGGCAACATGCAGGGCCTGCAGAAGGAGACGACGGCAATGGGCATCGTCTGGTTGACGGTTGCCTCATCCGCCAAGGGGCAGCAGGGCCACGTCAGCGCCGCCGAGGCCGACAAGCTCACTGCCGACCGCAAGGCGGCGCCGAGCCATGTTCTGCTCGACCACGACGGCAAGCTCGGCCGCCTCTACGGCGCCCGCACGACGCCGCACATGTACATCGTCGACAAGGACGGCAAGCTCGCCTACGCGGGCGCGATCGACGACAAGCCGACCGCGAGCGAGCGCGACATCAAGGGCGCGCGCAACTACGTGCGCGAGGCGGTCGGCGCACTCGCCGAGGGCAAGCCGGTCGCGACGCCGGCAACGCGCGCCTACGGCTGCTCGGTCAAGTACGCGCCAGCAAGCTGAAAGGGCTGCAGGCCGCGCGCGGCCGAGACGTGCGATCGCGCCCACATCGCTGCGTGCCGATCCGGAGCCTGCGATGGGTCGCGACACGAAAGTGATCACGCCGCACGCCGAGAGGTGACGGCCCTCGTCATACCAGCAATCATGAGCATGTCCGGGGCTGCAGCATGACCTGTCCGGACTGTGGACCGGCCGCCGACGGTGGCTCGTGACCCACAGGTGACGCCGCGATCGGGTGCGCATGCGGCGTGAATTCGGTCCGCTCCTGCGGATTGCTGAAAAGCTTGCAGTAACCAGGGGCAGCCGTCACGGGCCGTTGCCTGGCCGATGAGACCTGCGTGCTCCCAAATCCGCCAAGGTTCCGCAGACATCGCATGGTTGCAGCATCATCAGGCAGTCAAGTATGTGGCGCGTTCCGGCGATATCGCCATGCTGACCGTTTCGCCGACGGCGCGCAGGTCTCCGGCGGACCCGAACGCAGACTCCACGAGCACCTCGGATGTGCCGAGGCTTACTCCGTAACGGACGATTGCGCCGAGAAACTCACGGTTCAGTATCTGGCCCGTAAGACCCGCTTCGCCGGGCGCTGCTAGGCGGACGTGCTGGGGGCGGAAGACGAGCTTTGCGCCGGGCGATATGACCGCGGATGCGGGCACCTCCACGCGCCCTCCGCCGGCCACTTCGAACACGCGGGTCGCGCCGGAGCCGCTGACGGTGCCGTCGAGAATATTGGCGGTGCCCAGGAAGTTCGCGACGAACAGGCTCGTGGGACGTTCGTAGAGTTCCATCGGCGTGCCGACCTGCTGGATTGTACCGTCGTTCATGACGGCGATGCGATCGCAGATCGAGTTCGCCTCCTCCTGATCGTGCGTGACGAAGATGGTGGTCAGGGCGAGGCGCCGCTGAAGGTCGTGCAGTTCGCGCCGGACCTGCATGCGCATCTTGGCATCGAGGTTCGAAAGCGGCTCATCGAGCAGCAGCACCTTCGGCTCGACCGCGATCGTGCGTGCAACGGCGACGCGCTGCTGCTGGCCACCGGAAAGCTGCGAGGGATAGCGATCCGCCAGGCTCTCGAGGCCGACGAGGCTCAACGCCGCTTTCACCTTCTCGTCGATCACCGAGCGCGGAGCTTTCCGCTCCTCGAGACCGAAGGCGACGTTGCGCGCAACCGTCATATGCGGCCAGAGCGCGTAACTCTGGAAAACCATGCCGACATCGCGCTTCCAGGGCGGCAGCCGGGCGATGTCCTTGCCGCCCAGCAGCACCTCGCCGGAATCGGCCTGGTTGAAGCCGGCAATCAACCGCAGGAGCGTGGTCTTGCCGCAACCGGACGGCCCGAGAAACGCGAAGAACTCGCCAGGCTCGATCGCCAGGTTGACGTTCTTGAGCACGTGGTTGGTGCCGTAGAACAGGTTGACGTTGCTAATCTCGATGCCGGCTGTCCCGGCCCCGATGCTCCCGGCGGCCGCAAGCACACCTGTCGTCTGCCCGTGTGTCATGACGGTCACTTGCCGCTCCGCTTGTTCTGGCTGCGCTCGATGACCCAGTTCGAGAGCAGCGTGCAGACGGCGACCAGCAGCACGGCGATGATGCCGAGGGCCGCGCCCGGCCCGCGACCTGCCGGTGACTGCATGAAGACGTAGAGACCGTACGCCAGCGGCGCATCAGAGGTGTTTTGAACCAGCATCAAGGTTGCCGAAAGCTCGACCGCGGCGGTGGCGAAGCTGGTGACGAAGCCGGCCAGGATGCCGCCGATCATCAGTGGCACGACCACCCGCCTGACTGTCCGGTACTTGGTTGCGCCGAGCGACTCGGCCGCCTCTTCCAGCGCCGGCGCCACCTGCTGCAGCGCGGCGTAGCACGAGCGCAGTGCATAAGGCAGGCGGCGGATCGCGAGCGCCAGCACGATGATCATCCAGAACGAGGCGAGCGAGGAGCCATCGGGGAGCTTGACGCCATAGAACGTGCGCAGATAGCCGATGCCGAGAACCACGCCAGGAATGGCGAGTGCGGCCGAGGCCGTCCAGTCGAGCCACTGGCGGCCGGGCAGACGCGTGCGCAGCACGAGATAGGCGATGGCAACGCCAAGGACGACGTCGATCAGGCCGGCGAGCGTCGCATAGAGCAGCGTGTTCTTGATGAACACGCTCGATTCCAGGAAGACGCGTCCGTAGTGCGCGACCGTATAGCCGTCCGGCAGCGCGCTGAACGACCATACGGTCGCGATCGACAGCAGGAACAGGCCGACGTGGGGTGCAAGCACGAGCACCAGAATGAGCAAGACGACACCATAGGCTGCGGCACTTTCCCAGCGGTTCAGCCTGCGCTGCGCGAGGCCGCCGCCGCCGCGCTGAACCGTTGCATAATCCCGCCCGCGCATGGTCCAGGCCGACAGCCCCATGGCGGCAACCGAGACCAAGATCAGCACGACCGAGATCACGTAGCCCATCGGGTCGGCGAGGCCGATCGAGGTGATGCGCAGATAGGCCTGCGGCGCCAGCATGTCCTTGACGTTCAGCAGCAGAGGCGTCGCAAGGTCGTCGAACACTTTCACGAAAACGAGGCTCGCGCCGGCGATGTAGCCCGGCATGGCGAGCGGGAAGACGATGCGGCGGAACAGTCGAAAGCCATGACTGCCGAGGTTCTGCGCCGCCTCCTCCATCGCGCGGTCGAGGTTGCGCAGCGAGGTCGACAGATTGATCAGGATGAAGGGGAAGAAGTGAATCGCCTGCGTGAAGATCACGCCGTTGAGGCCTTCCATGAAGGGGATCTTGAAGCCGAAAGCGTCGTCGAGCAGCAGGTTGATGCTGCCGTTACGGCCGAACAGCAGTTGCATGGCGATCGCGCCGGCGAACGGCGGCATGATCAGCGGGATGAAGCCTAGGGCCTGGATCATCCCGGCGCCGCGGAACTCGAAGCGCGTCGTCAAATAGGCGAGTGGCAGTGCGAACATGGAGGCGAGCGCCACCGTCATCAGCGACACGTACATCGAGTTCCAGAACGAGGTGATGAACAGATCGGTTCTGGCGAAGTCGGCGAAATTGATCAGGGTGAAGGCGCCGGAGCCCTTCTCGGTGAAGGCAACATAGACGACGGTCACCACCGGCACGACGAGGAACAGCGCGAGAAACACGGCTATTGCGCCGGCCAACGCGATCTGGCCGGGTGTCGCAATCCGCTGCCGTGTCGCGGCGCGGGGTTTATCGAGCGCGATGGTCATGACGGCCTGTCAACGGCAGGGGCGGGCCCGCGGAAGTTATCTCGCGAGCTTGGCCGCCTCTTCGGCCCGGGCCTTGGCTTCGGTGTAGGCGGCCTTTGCGGCCGATGCCCATTGCTGCTCGACTTCCGCCTGCCGCGCCGACTTCTCCTTGCCGCCGGTGAAGACGGCGCGCATCTCCGGCGACGCCGCCTGCACTTCGGTGACCGGCATCGCGGCGATGAGGTCGCGCGCCTGCTTCAATTTTGCGCGGCCGTCTGCGTTCTCCTTCTTGGACAATGCCGCGTCCGCTTCGTGGATCGCCTTCGTCGCCGCCTTGAGCCCGGCGAGCTGGAAGGTGATCAACTGGTCGAACAGCGTATCGACCACCGCCGTCCGCTTCTCCGAGACTTCCGAGTTGAACGTCACCTTGCCGCCGAGCGAGGGGTTCTTGAAGGGGTTCGGGTAGTCGGCCGGCGCCTTCGCGTAGGTATCGGGCCGCACGGGCAGGCGGCGGATCGTCTTCTCGAGCAGAACCTCCTGGCCGGCCGGCGACAGCAGGTACTCAATGAAGGCTTCGCCCGTCACCTTGTTCGGCGCGTTCGCGACGAGGCCGACGTTGGCTGGCACGATGGTCGTGACCGACGGGTAGACGAACTTGACGGGGAAGCCGGAGGCCTGCGCCGAGAAGGCGAAGAAATCAATGACGATGCCGTAGCCGACCTGACCGGAATTCACCGCGTCCGGCACGCCGAACGACCGCTCCAGGACGTTGCGGAAGTTGCCGCCGAGCTCCTTGACGGTGCGCCAGCCCTTGTCCCAGCCCTCACCCTGCAGGATGGTCTCGATGGTCAGGTGGGTGGTGCCGGAGCGCGACGGCGATGCGATCGAAACATGGTCGAAATAGGCGGGCGTTGCGAGGTCCTGCCACTCCTTCGGGTCGGGCAGCTTGTTCGCCTTCACGTACCGCTCGTTCCACATGATGCCGTAGCCGGACGCGGCGAAGCCCGAAAAGAAGCCGTCCTTTTCGTTGATCGGATAGGCGCCGATTTTCTCCGGGATGCCGGTGGCCTTCGACTTGAACGGTTGCAGCAGTTTCTTTGCCTTCAACACCTCGAAGGCGTCGGGCGCGGATGCCCAGAAGATATCCACTTGGTTGGCGGACTTCGTTTCTTCGAGAAATTTTATTCCAGCATTGGTATTGCGGTTCTGGATCTCGACGGTCGTGCCTGGATGCGCCGCCTCGAACGCCTTCTTGAACGGATCGGTCACATCCTTGGAAAACGACGTGAGCACGGTCAGTTTGCCGGCCGGAGCCTGTGCGTGGGCGCCGATCGGCAGCGCGAGCGATGCGGTGGCGGCCAGCAAGCGGAGCGCTCTGAGATCCATCGTGCATCTCTCCTTCAATCGTCGCACTTTGCAGGTGGGATTTGGTCAGTCGTCGGGTCGAGGAACGAAACCTATGCGGTTGGTCAATTCGGCGTGCCCACTCGGCGCCAACATCGCTTCCGGTCGCTTCGACTGTCGACCGCCCGAGCGCGAACTGCCGCCATCCTACCCGGAAGCGGTCATTCTGTCATTGCCCGCTCAGAACGGATTGAGGCTCGGCGTCGGCGTGAACTTGAGGTAACCGACGCTCGCGCCGAGCCGCAGGCCGACGCCCGAGCGGATCGGCGCAAGCACCAGCCGTCCCTTCTTCAGAAACGTGATGCCGACGCCGCCGATGATATAGGCCGAGCCGTCGACGCCGGCGAAGCGGGTGAACAACTCCTCCCCGTCGCGCAGATTATAGACGAGGAACATCACGCGCGAGCCAGCGAGGCCGAAGTCGTAGCCGAGCGATGGACCCTGCCAGAACACCTTGCGCTCGCCGAAGCGTTTCGTCACGAGCGTACCATCGCCATAGCGCAACCCCGCGATGAGCGCGCCACCGCCTTCGGTGCCGAGCACGTAGCCGGTCGGCCGGCCGTAGCTCTTGAAGGCGTACTCCATGACGCTCGCGAGGTTCGCCGAGATCGAGCCGAAGAAGCCGCTGCCGGCAGCGCGGATGTCGTCCTCGCTGAACTCGGCGTCGGCGAGGTCGCCGACACGCGGTGGCAGCTCGCCGACGACTGCCGGGCCCGGCACGACGGCACCGGCCGGCGGCTGCTTCGTCTCGGTCTGCCAGGCGGGGGCGGCCGGGGCAGGCTTTGCCGGCGCGGGCGCGGCAACGGCCGGCGGAGCCCGCTGCGGCTTGGGAGCCGGCTCGGCCTTGGGGGCGGCCACCGTCGCGCTCGCCGGGCGGAGCGCGCCGTCGAGCCGCGCCGAGATGTGCGTCGAGCGTGCCGTGGTCACCTCGACGAGCTGGCCGGCGACGGTCTTGAGCTCGGCGAGCCGCTCGCAGGTCGGCTGCTCGCTGCCGAGCCGGTCGAGGCGCACGAGGAGACCGCTCGCCTGGTCGTCGAGCGCGCGCATCTCGTCGTCGGCGATGTAGGCGTAGGCCTTCTCCTCGACGTCGGCTGCCGCCCACCGCTCACGCTCGCCGAGCTGGCGCATGCGGGTCTGCAGTCGCGGCTGGGTATCGGCGTTGATCTGGCGCAATCGCTGACCGGTCGCGTCGATGACGGCGGCAATCTCGCCCGCCGAGCAGGCGCGGGCCTGTTCGAGCGGAATCGCAATCATGATCGCGAGCGCACATGGCGCCAGCCCCGCCATCGCGCGCCGAGATGGCACGACGGTCCGGGTGAAGCGCTCGCTCGCCGATTTCATGGGGCATCCTGGCCGCCCCGGCTGCTCCGAGTCAATCGGCCCAGCGGAGCCGGAGGCTCCGGTCCCCGCTCGCGCCATCGGGGAGGGACCCCCGGCCCGGATCATCGCAATTGCGTGGCGACAGCGGGGTCGAGGGTCCGAGGGGCCGACCCCGAAACTCCGCTCAGAACACCACGACGGAGCGGATGCTCTCGCCCTTGTGCATCAGATCGAAGCCCTCGTTGATCTTCTCGAGCGGCAGGATGTGGGTGATCATCGGGTCGATCTGAATCTTCTTGTCCATGTACCAGTCGACGATCGTCGGCACGTCGGTGCGCCCGCGCGCGCCGCCGAACGCGGTGCCTTTCCACACGCGGCCCGTGACCAGCTGGAACGGCCGCGTCCTGATCTCCTGGCCCGCGCCCGCGACGCCGATGATGATCGACTGGCCCCAGCCGCGGTGGCAGCTCTCGAGCGCGGTGCGCATCACGTCGACGTTGCCGGTGCAGTCGAAGGTGTAGTCGGCGCCGCCGATCTGGTCGGCGCCGCGCTTGGTCATATTGACGAGGTGGGCGACGAGATCGCCGTTCACGGTCTTGGGATTGACGAAGTGCGTCATGCCGAACCGCTCACCCCAGGCCTTGCGGGCGGGATTGATGTCGACGCCGATGATCATGTCGGCGCCTGCGAGCTCGAGGCCCTGGATCACGTTGAGGCCGATGCCGCCGAGGCCGAACACGGCGGCGGTCGCGCCGGCTTCCACTTTCGCCGTGTTGAGCACCGCGCCGATGCCGGTCGTCACACCGCAGCCGATGTAGCAGATCTTGTCGAACGGGGCGTCGGTGCGCACCTTGGCGACGGCGATCTCCGGCAGCACGGTGTAATTCGAGAAGGTCGAGCAGCCCATGTAGTGGTGCACCTTGCGGCCCTCGTAGGAGAAGCGGCTCGAGCCGTCGGGCATCACGCCCTGGCCCTGCGTCGCGCGGATCGCGGTGCACAGGTTGGTCTTGCGGCTGAGGCAGGAAGGGCACTGGCGGCACTCGGGCGTGTAGAGCGGGATGACGTGATCGCCCTTCTTCACGCTCGTGACGCCGGCGCCGATGTCGACCACGACGCCCGCGCCCTCGTGGCCGAGCACGGCGGGGAAGAGGCCCTCCGGATCGGCGCCAGACAGCGTGAAGTCGTCGGTGTGACAGATGCCCGTCGCCTTGATCTCGATCAGCACCTCGCCGGCCTTCGGTCCCTCGAGGTCGAGTTCGACGATCTCGAGGGGCTTCGCCTTCTCAAACGCGACGGCGGCGCGGGTTTTCATCGGTGGGTCTCCTCGGAGGCAGCGGCGGTAGGGGAAAGCGCGAGCACGAGTATTTCAGGCTTCGATGCCGGAGAAAAGCGGCGGGTGAGAGCCGAGGCTCATGCGTCCTTGCAGAGCCGGAGCGCATCGTAGATCGCGGCATGGACGTTGCGGGAGGCGACGGCATCGCCGATCCGCCAGAGCCGGTAAGTCCCGTCCGGGTTGGCGACGGCGTCCTGAGGCCGGCCGGCGACGAGCGCGGCGTAGTCGACCGCCCCGCGGTTCACCGAGCCCGGCTTCAGCGCGTGGTAGAGCTCGTCCAGCGGCCGCGTGCCGTGCTCGACGACGACCTGGTCGACGGTCCGCATCTCGGTCCGCGTGCCGTAGTCGGAGCCGAGCACGGCGGCGAGCCGGTTGCCTTCGCGCCGGACCGCCATGAGCCGCGTATTGATCGTGACCAGCACCCCCGCCTCGTTGAAGGCGCGGGCATAGGGCACGTGGTTCAATCCGCCGATCTCGGGCGCAAAGAACCGCTCGGGGCTGACGAGCTCGAGCCGCGCGCCGCTCGCTGCGATCTTCTCGGCCGCCTGCATGCCGGGATGGCCGCCGTTGTCGTCGAACAGTAGCACCTCGCGGCCGATCGGCACGGTTCCGGCGAGGATGTCCCAGCTCGACGCCGCAAGCTCGACGCCCTCGGCGAGGGGCGGGGCCTGGGGCACGCCGCCGGTCGCGACGACGACGAGATCGGGCCGCTCGGCGAGGACATCGCCGGCCTCCGCCAGCACGCCGGTCTGCACCTCGACGCCGAGCCGCTCGAGCTCCGCGAGCCGCCAGTCGACGATGCCGATCAGCTCGCGCCGGCGCGGCGAAAGCGACAGCAGCCGCACCTGCCCGCCCGCCTCGCCGAGCGCCTCGAGCAGCACAACCCGGTGGCCTCGCTCGGCCAGCACCCGCGCCGCCTCGAGCCCCGCCGGGCCGGCGCCGACGACGACCACGCGCTTCGCCCGGCCGCCAGCCCGCGCGATGACATGCGGCATGGTCGCCTCGCGGCCGGTCGCGGCATTGTGGATGCAGAGCGCCTCGCCGCCCTCGTAGATGCGGTCGAGGCAGTAGGTGGCGCCGACGCAGGGGCGGATCGCGTGCTCGCGTCCCGCGCGCACCTTGGCGACGATGTGCGGATCGGCGATGTGGGCGCGCGTCATGCCGACCATGTCGAGCTTGCCTTCGCGGATCGCGTGGCGGGCGGTGGCGACATCGGCGATGCGGGCGGCGTGGAACACCGGGAATTTCGTCGCCGCCCGGACCTCGCCGGAGAAGTCGAGGTGCGGCGCCGACGCCATGCCGTGGATCGGGATGACGCGCGCGAGCGCGGCGTCGCTGTCGATGTGGCCGCGGATCACGTTGAGGAAATCGATGTGGCCGGTCGCGACCATGCGCCGGCAGATCTCGAGACCTTCCGCCTTGGAAATCCCCTGGTCCCAGTCCTCGTCGGCGACGAGCCGCATGCCGACGATGAAATCCGGCCCGACGCGCTGGCGCACCGCGGCGAGCACGCGGCGCGAGAAGCGGAGCCGGTTGTCGAGCGAGCCGCCATACTCGTCGTCGCGCCGGTTGGTCGCCGGCGACCAGAAATGATCGAGGAGATGGCCGTAGGCCTCGATCTCGACGCCGTCCATGCCGCCTGCCTGCATGCGCTCGGCCGCCTCGGCGTACTGGGCGACGATGCGGTCGATGTCCCAGTCCTCGGCCGCCTTGGGGAAGGCGCGGTGGGCCGGCTCGCGGATCGGCGAGGGGGCGAGCACCGGCAGCCAGTCGCCCCTGTTCCAGCCGGTGCGGCGGCCGAGATGGGTGAGCTGGATCATGATCGCCGCGCCGTGCGACTTGACGCCGTCGGAGAGCTCGCGGATCCACGGCACGATCTCGTCGCGGTAGGCGTGCAGGTTGCCGAAGGCCGGCGGGCTGTCGGGCGCGACGATCGCCGAGCCCGCGGTCATGGTGAGCGCGATGCCGCCCTTCGCCTTCTCGGCGTGATAGAGCCGGTAGCGCGCCTTCGGCATCCCGTCCTCGGCGTAGGCGGGCTCGTGCGCCGTCGACATGATGCGGTTGCGCAGCGTCAGGTGCTTGAGCGGGAAGGGCTGCAGCAGGGGATCGTCGGGTGTGGTCATGGCGGTCAGGGCGGTTTCCCGAGCTTGGCCGGCGAGTCCTAACCGCGCTTGCCCGCCGCGACAACCGCCGCGCGCCATCGCCCGGACTCCTGACTGGGCGCTCGCGCCAAGAGTGATGCGGATCAACGAATTCTTCGACCCGTCGTCGTGTCCCCCGCTTCCCTTCCCCCTCGCGCGCGCGCGCGCGTCCGCAATCGAGGTGATAGCGAGGTGATGGCGTCTACTCGGTGTCCCGGGCGGCCTTGGCGTGCAACCGAGCCCATCGAGCCGTACGCCCAAGCCGCATGCCGACCAGCTTCGCTGTTGAACAGCATACGACGCGATGGGAAGGTCAGCGGCCGTAGCAAGCATCAGCCGCCGGACCGGCGAGAGTGGCGCGAGTGACCCTGAGCGTCCGTCATCCATCACTGGCGGCCTCCTCCAAACCGGACCCACAAAGCTGCCACCATCGCGACGTGCCCGCACCTGTTTGACGCGGCGACGGAGCGGTGCGAGATGACAGGAGGCCAAAGCCGTCCAAATCCACCTGGCGCTCGAGCAAATCGGCGGTGAGAACGGCAAGCTGATGGCCCGCCGCCTCAAGAAGCTTTGGCCGGAGCTTGCCGCCACGATAACCATCTGACCGGCTGCCGCCGACAAGGCCCCAACTGGCGCCGCGCCGGTTCTATCTCGTCAGCTCCCGTGGTACTACGATCTCCGCCGCCGATCCGCACTGCAATTCATGAGCCGCATGTCGATGTCCGGCATTCCCGTCAACATACGCAACTACATCGACCAGGAGGTGCGCGTCTCGCGCCGAACACCCCTCCTCCCCGTGTTCGAAGCAGTTCACAACGCTCTTGATGCAATCGTCGAGCGCGGCACGCAGGGGACCGTCTCCATCCGCGTCGAGCGCCACCCGGCTGAGACGGACGGCAGCCGAGGCGCCCCCTTCAAATTCATCGTCAAGGACGATGGTATCGGCCTCGATGACGACAATACTGCCGGGTTCGATGTGTTGTCGTCTGACCGAAAGAAGTCCCGCGGCGGAAAAGGGCGCGGCAGGTTCACCTACCTTCGCGTCTTCGATGAGGTCACCATTGAGAGCAATTTCGACCGCGAAGGGCGGCGCTACAAGCGCGTATTCCGCTTTGGCTTCGACTACAGGGGGTGCCCTACGCGAGGTATCCCGACCTCCGATCCCGTCGGAACCACCCTTACCCTCTCTGCCATGTCGCCCGACTTTGCGAGGTACGTTCCCAAAGATTCCGCGATCCTGGCACGCGAATTCATAACCCATTTCATTCCCGTCCTGCTCTCACGACCTGGACCCGCCATCATCCTCGACGATGGCAAGGCCGAGGACTTGGCCTCCCTGGTCAAGAACGAGCTGTTTGTCAGCAGCGAGGCGGATCCGTTCTCGATCGGAGACCGCACCTTCGATCTCCAGCACGTCCACCTGCGGCCACGCAGGGGGCTCCGCCACCGTCTCGTCATGGCAGCTGCTGCGCGTGAGGTCGATGGCGTCGATCTCGAAAAACACATACCGACGCTCTCACCCAAACCCCTCGAAGCGACGGATACCGACGAGGGCTATCTGGTCTTCGGCATCATTCAGGGAGACTACCTCGACGAGATTGCCGATCCTCATCGGCTCTCGTTTCGCGATGATGCAAACGCCGGCAATGCATCTTCTGATGCCGCTGGAGAGCCACAGGCCGACATGCTCGGCGACCCCTTGTCCGTCGCCCAGGTCAGACGAACCGCGATCAACAGAATTCGGGACAAGATCACCACTCAGCTGGAGCAGGCGGTCAAGGACCGCACCGACGCGATCACCAGCTACATCCGCCGCGACGGCATGGGCTATCACTTCCTCCGAGGCCGCATTCCAGATCTTGCGGAGAAGCTCCGCTCAACCGAGGATCACGAGATCGAGGCGGCTCTCCATCAAGCTGCTTACGAGGAGCGCAGCGACCGCCGGACAAAAGTCGAGCAACTGCTCAAGGCCACGCCGAAGGAAAAGAGCGAGAAGACCTACTTCGATCGCTGGCACGCCATCGTCTCGGATCTCAGCGACGAAGCCAAGAGCGACCTTGCCGACTATGTCGCTCACCGACGAGCCATCATCGACCTTGCCGAGGACCTGCTGCGCACAACCCCGGAGGGCACCTATCGCCGTGAGGAAATTCTGCACAGCATCCTATTCCCGAAAGGCAAGCAGAGCGGCGAGGTCGGCTACGAGCAGCAGAACCTCTGGCTTGTCGACGAGCGCTTGAGCTTCCATGAGCACCTCTTCTCGGATGTCAGCATTCGTAGGATGTCTCAAGGCGCCGATCCTTCCCTGCTTCGACCCGATTTGACCATTTTCGAGTCTGGTTTTGCAGCCTTTCATGACGGCGACACCGTGGTCTCCCAGGTCGTGCTTGTCGAGCTCAAGCAGCCGGCGCGCGATGACGTGTCACGCGACGATCCAATAAAGAAGGCCATTGAATACGTGGATAGACTCAAGAGCGGGAAAGCCAAAACTGAAGGTGGTGCCGTTATTGATGTCGACGACGGCGCGCTTGCGACTGTGTATCTGCTCAATGACTGGACCGCTGATTTCCGCAAGCTTCTGCGCCTCTACAATTTTGTGCCGTTGCCTGGCGACTCTGCCGAATATGTCTACAGAGAGCGCGACAAGATCATGATGATTGCGATCTCCTTCAAGCGGCTCATCGAGAACGCGCGCCGTCGCAACCGGATATTCTTCAGAAAGCTTGGGATCGAAAACTAGAGCTGCCGCTTCGACTTCGGAGGGTCCGGCGAGAGCTGCATGCTGGATGCCGCCGACCTGACGCCAGCCCGCAACCCGGATGGCAGCTATCCGGCGTCAGGATTGGGCTCACCGGATGGCAAGTATTTCTCTTGTTGGCCCATCGCGTCGAGAGTTCGCTTCGGTCTCGCGGCGCCGTGGTTGGAGGGTCAGCTGCCGCAGCTCCACCCTTCGCGCAAGCCGGGCACGCTCCCGGCCACACCCCCGCTCATGGCGCCCGTCCCTGGAGCAAGCGGTGTCGGGTCGAAGGCCAGACACCGCGGCCGGCGCACCACCCCCGCCGTTCCCCCGTCGCGCTCCGCGCGCGGCGCAAGTCAGGGCACAGGAGAGGGCCATGAGCGAACATTGCGCGGGCCGGGTCGGGCAAGGGTTCAACGCACCGAGGGATCGGCGTAGCACTTGCGCATGTACTCGCACCGGTAGGAGCCGGAGAAGTGCATGGTGTCGCCCTTGGCGGGCGCGATGAACCGGCAGACCTCCTCGAGGCCGTCGGCGCTGAGCCAGCCCTCGCGGCGGCCGCGCTGCACCGCGAAGCAGTCGGCGGTCTCCTCGTCGGGTCCGCGGAACTGGTGGCCGCACTCATGGGCATAGATCCAGAGCTTCACCGGCCGTGACACCTTGGCGAGCAGGCGCGGATTGAGAATGAGAAATCCCGGATAGGCCGCGCCGTAGTCGTCGAGCTGGTTGTCGAGCACGGTCGGGCGGTGGCCGCAGATCATGCGCATGTTGTCGAGCTTGAGCTGGCCGCCCGGCACGATCGTCGCATCGCCGCCGACGTGGGCGACATACTCTTCCGGCGTCGGCGGCTTGTCGGCGCGCGCCGCTCCCATGGCCAAGACGAGCCCCGCAGACAGCGCGCAACCCAAGGTGCGCGCCGCCATCATGAAAGACGCTTGCATGCGCTCGTGATCCCGGCCCTCTTGCGTTGCAAAGGCATCTCGCACAGCTTGCCGGACACCGCAACCCCTGGCAATGGCAAGGTAGCAACGATCACACGAAATCGTTGTGAACTGGTGCTCAGGGGTCCCGACCCGACTCCTGTGCGAGCCCCGCGGCGGCCTCGATCTCCTCCATGTCGGCATCGGAGAAGCCGAAATGGTGGCCGATCTCGTGCACCAGCACATGGGTGACGAGTTGGCCGAGCGCCTCCTCCTCCTCCGCCCAGAAGTCGAGGATCGCGCGGCGGTAGAGGAACACCATGTCCGGCCCGCGCGGCGCATCGGCGACACTCTTGTGGGCGAGACTGACGCCCTGATAGAGCCCCATCAGGTCGAACGGGCTCTCGAGGCCGAGGTCGTCGAGCACCTCGTCGAGCGCGAAGTCCTCGACGCGGATGACGAGGTCGCCGCACATCTGGCGGAACTCGCCCGGCAGCCGCTCCCAGGCGGCGGCGGCGAGTTCCTCGAAGTCGGCGAGCGTCGGCGCCTCGCGATCCGCCCAGAAGCTCCTCTCCGCCATGGCGACCTCGCGTGCGATGCTGATCCAGGCAGAGACATAGGCGACCGTCGCGCGCCCGGCCAGTGCCGGATGCCGGCGAACGCGGTCGCAGGTTGCCGATCGGGACCACCGGCCATGGCGCTCAGAGCCCCACCGTCCGCTCGGTGTGGATGCAGCGCACGTGGTGAGCCGGCGTGACCTTCACGATCTCCGGGCGCGCGGCATCGCACGCATCGGACCTCAGCTTGCAGCGCGGCGCGAAGGCGCACCCCTTGGGCATGTTGGCGAGATCGGGCGGGCTTCCGGGGATCGCCGGCAGACGCTGCCCGATCAGCCGGCCGCCGTGCGCGCGCGTGGCGAGCAGCCCGATCGTGTAGGGATGGCGCGGCTTGCGGATGACGTCGCGGACCGGGCCCTGCTCGACGATGCGGCCGGCGTACATGACCGCGATGCGGTCGGCGACCTCGACCGCGACGCCGATGTCGTGGGTCACGAAGATCACGGAGAGGCCGAGCTCGCGCTGCAGCTCGCGCAGCAGCAGCAGGATCTGCACCTGCACCGTCGCATCGAGTGCGGTCGTCGGCTCGTCGGCGAGCAGGATCTGCGGCCGGCTCGCGAGCGCGAGCGCGATCATCGCCCGCTGCCGCATGCCGCCCGACATCTCGTGCGGGTAGGCCTCGAGGCGGCGCTCGGCGCTCGGGATGCGGACGCGCTCGAACAGCTCGAGCGCGCGACCCCGCGCGGCCGACCGCGTGACGGTCTCGTGCCTGAGGACCGCCTCGACGATCTGCTCGCCGACGGTATAGACGGGATCGAGCGCCAGCATCGGCTCCTGGAAGACCATCGAGGCGACCTTGCCGCGGAATGCCGCGAGCGAGCGCCCCTCGAGTGCCAGCACGTCCGTTCCGGCGGCGGTGACCTTGCCGTCGATCCGCGCCCGGCGCGGGTCGTGCAGGTTGAGGATCGTGCGCAGCGTCACGCTCTTGCCCGAGCCCGACTCGCCGAGCAGCGCCAGCACCTCGCCGCGACCGAGCGCGAGATCGACGCCGTCGACGGCGCGCACCGGGCTCGACCCGCCCGTGAACGTGACGGTCAGGCCGGCGATCGCGAGGATGGGCGATATCGCCGCGGCGCTGTTCATGCGCCCTCCCGCCGGGTCCGGCGCGCGCGGCTGTGGCCCGACAGGGGATCGACCGCATGGCACGCCGCGCGATGACCGCTGCCAGTCGCCTCGAGCATCGGCTCCTTTTCCGAGCAGAGATTCTCGGCATAGCGGCAGCGGGTGTGGAACCGGCAGCCGGGCGGCGGGTTGATCGGGTTGGGCGGATCGCCGGCGAGCGGCGCCTCGCGCGTGCGCCGGTCCGGATCCATCGACAGCATCGAGCCGAGCAGCGCGGTCGTGTAGGGGTGCCGGCTCGCCGTGTAGAGCGCCTCCGTCGGCCCGATCTCGGCGATCCGGCCGAGGTACATGACGAGCACTCGCGAGGCCATGAAGCGGACGACCTCGAGATCGTGGCTGATGAAGATGTAGGTCAGCCCGAACTCGTCCTTGAGGTCGAGCAGCAGGTTCAAGACCTGCGCCTCGACCGACTTGTCGAGTGCCGACACCGCCTCGTCGAGGATCAGCAGCTTGGGTTGCAGGGCGAGGGCGCGGGCGATGTTGACGCGCTGGCGCTGACCGCCGGAGAGCTCGTGCGGGTAGCGGCCGGCGAAGCGCGCCGGCTCGAGCCCGACGCGCGTGAGCAGCCCGCGAGCGCGTTGAACCGCCTCGCGCCGCGAGATGGCGTGCACGGTCGGGCCGAACGCGATGGATTCCACGACCGTCAGCCGCGGGTTGAGCGAGGCGTAGCTGTCCTGGAACACCATCTGCACGGCGGCCCGGAACGCCTTCAGCGACAGCTCCGGCGTGCCCGCCGCCCTCCCCCCGAGCCTGATCGTGCCGCGGTCGGGCCGGATCAGGTCCATGATCAGCCGCGCCGTCGTCGACTTGCCGCAGCCCGATTCCCCGACGATGCCGAGCGTCTCGCCCGGCACCACGTCGAACGTGATGTCGTCGACCGCGCGCACGACGCCCCTCGCGCCGCCGAACAGGCCCTTCTTGATCGGGAAGTGCTTGACGAGGCCCTTGACCTCCAGCAGCGGCGCGCCCCGCGCCGGCTCGCCGCCGTCCCACTCCCTGATCTCCGCAGCGGTCAGCATTGCCTCAGGCCTTCATGTCCATGGCCGAGCGCATGCCGTCGGTCAGCAGGTTGAACGAGATCGAGGTGATGAAGATCATCAGACCCGGCAACGCGCAGAGCAGCGGCTGCGTGTAGATCGCGGTGCGCAGCGTGTTGAGCATCAGGCCCCATTCGGGCTCCGGCGGCTTCACGCCGAGGCCGAGGAACGAGAGGCCCGAGGCGAGGATCATCGACACCGCGATCAGGCTCATCGCGTAGACGAAGATCGGCCCGAGCACGTTGCCGAGCACGTGCTTGCGGATGATGGTGAGCGCGCCGGCCCCGCTCGCGCGCGCCGCGTCGACGAAGTCGCGGTTGCGGATGCCGGTCGTGACACTTTCCGCGACGCGGGCGATCGGCGGCACGAACACGACGGTGAGCGAAATCAGCCCGTTCATGATGCCGGCGCCGAGCGCGCCGGAGAGGGCGATTGCGAGCAGCACCGAGGGAAACGCGAAGAACACGTCGATCGTGCGCATCAGCACGGTGTTGAGCCAGCCGCCGGCGTAGCCGGCGACGATGCCGATCGCCGAGCCGATGAACAGCGCGATGAACACCGGCGTCACACCCATGAACAGCGAGATGCGCGCGCCGTAGATCAGCCGCGAGAGCATGTCGCGGCCGAGCTCGTCGGTGCCGAGCGGGAAGCCCTCGGTGCCGGGCGGCTTCAGGCGGCGCAGTGTCATGCCCTTGTAGGGGTCTTGCGGTGCGATGTAGGGGGCGAGGATCGCAATCATCACGATCGCGACGATCATCAGGCCCGCACCGACGGCCACGGGATCGCGGCGGAACCGGCGCCACACCGTCGCCCAGTAGCCGGGCGAACGGAGGATTTTCTCGCTCGGAACGCTCGGTGCACCGGCGATACTGGCCATGGCGATCAGCTCCGCTCGACGCGCGGGTCGAGCGCGGTCTGCATCACGTCGACGGTCATGTTGAGAAGGACGAAGAACATCGCCAGAACCAGGATCGTCCCCTGCAGCAATGGCAGGTCGCGCTGGAAGATGGCATCGTTGAGCAGCAGCCCCGTGCCCGGCCAAGCGAACACGGTCTCGATCAGGATCGACCCGCCGAGCAGGTAGCCGAGCTGGATGCCCATTACCGCGAGCGCGGTCGGGGCCGCGTTCTTGACCACGTGGCGGAGCACGTCGAGCTCAGTCATGCCCTTGGCGCGCAGCCCCGCGACGAACTCCTGGCTCAGGATCTCGCCGACGAGCGCGCGCACGGTCCGCGCGATGATGCCCATCGGGATCACCGACATGGTGATGGCGGGGAGGATCATGTGGCGGACGTGCGCCCAGTCCCATTTCCAGGCCTCGGAGCCGCCGGGCCCGGCGCCGGTCGGCGGCAGCCAGCCGAGCGTCGCGGCGAAGATGATGACCAGCACCATGCCGAGCCAGTAGTGCGGTACCGACACGCCGACCACCGAGAGTGCGGAGGCGGCCTTGTCGATCCAGCTGTCGCGGAAGTAGCCCGCGACGAAGCCGAAGAGAGCGCCGAGCAGAAAGCCGATGAGTGTCGCCAGCGCTGCCAGCATCAGCGTGTTGGAGACGGCCTTCGCCACCTCGGCGACCACCGGCCGGTTGGTGCGGATCGAGGTGCCGAGATCGCCCTGCAGCGCGCGCCAGAGCCATTTGGCGAACTGCTCGATGTAGGGCCGGTCGAAGCCGTAGAGGACCAGCAGCTGCTGCTTGAGGCTCTCGGAGGCGTCCGGCGGCAGCACCGAGACGAGCGGGTCGCCGGGCGCAAGGTGCACCAGCATGAAGCACACGACCGCCACACCGAGCATGATCGGCAGCGTGTAGACGATGCGCTTGGCGATGTAGGCCAACATGGCGGGTGGATTTGGATGACGATCCCGAGCTAGCTCTAGACCTTCTCACAGGGTCGCGGTCGGCACGGCGGCGAAAATGACGACAGAGCAGGAGCGGCGCGCAGAGCATAGCATAGCCTACGGTCGAGCGTCGCGACGCACGCTGTCGTCATTTTCGCCCCGCCCC
>Ga0114938_1000361_pt1 | contig 35394 bp, 25 predicted proteins | sample AshMeaBigSpring_FD_88675 | JGI IMG/M metagenome (GOLD analysis project Ga0114938, IMG submission 88675) | Groundwater microbial communities from Big Spring, Nevada to study Microbial Dark Matter (Phase II) - Ash Meadows Big Spring | ecosystem: Environmental > Aquatic > Deep subsurface >... | reverse complement strand
TGGATGGACGCTTACAAGGGTATCCTTATTAGATTTGAAAAACTAAACATCACGTGGTGGAATATGCTATGGTTAAGCATTATAGCCATATTTCTAAAAAAATTAAAAAGTTAAACAACTTCCATTTTAAATTCAGGAAGATATATTTTTCTATTGTCATTTTTATTGTATGTTGGTTTACATCTTAGCAAGCCCGACGTTGGTGCTGCATTTGTACCAGATTATATTCCATTTCCCTACTTTTGGAATTACTTTACAGTAGTTTGTGTGCTACTTTTTATCGTAAGCGCTTTAATAGGAAAGTACGATAAATTGGCTTATTGCTTCATGGCTCTTTATGTAATCCTAATGGCTTTCTTAGTTCACTTACCAAGAGCAATGGGCCACGAATTAGACACCACTTCCATGACAGCAAACCTTGACAGAGAAAAGGAACTTGAAATGGTAAACTTTTTTAGAAACATCATGGTAACAGGTGCATTATTGGCATTTGCACAATTTGTTTCAAAAGACAAAAGAATTATTGGTTAGACAAGCAAAACCATTTTTAAAAGTCGGGACATAACGTTCCGACTTTTTTATGTTCATTCGGCTGACAGAAAAGCACCACGCCCAATAGGAGAATAGTGGGGAGTAACGGAACGCGCATCCCCAATTTATAAATTGTAGGCAACTTAAATTGCAGTTCGGCGGCACTCACTCAACCGCATGCCTCTTATACATGCCACTTCATTACGGCGAACAATTGTTCTTTATATTTATTCGCTGTAACTATTTTTTTTAGACGGTGTTCTCAGTACGCGTTTCTTCTCGGCAAAGTAAGTTTAGCCGGTGATTGTATGCTGAGGAATAAATGTTACAAGAAACGCCACAAGTTGTTTAGCCCTATTCATTTAATTTATTGAATGCTGTACTGTTTCAATTTCTTCAAGTGGTATTGATTTTTCAGTTTTGAGCATTTGGGTTAAGTATCTGCAACATTTGAGCATGTATTGCAAGTGCTTTATGATGACTTTTACAATGAATTTTAACGAATTGTTGCGTTGTATGAATCATTTTCCCCAACATATGCATATTCATGGTGCTCAGTGTGTGCTCTTGTCGGCTTTATTGAGTGTTGTCATTGATTTATTTGTAATACACAGTGAAGTGTGGTCTATTCCATTTTTATTTCTTGGCCTTTGTTTTCTCAAAAAGTATCATTTAACATTTTGGCAGTTTATTTATATCGAAATAAAAATTTTCAGGAATTTATTTTCTTCAAAAAGGTTCATGATTTGCATAGCTAGTACATTGTTTCAATTTTGCTATGAGATGAATCTAGGGAAGGGCTAATGAGGTTATGAATAATCTGAATTGTGTTAAAAGTATAAGATTGATAGTTGTATGATTTTTTGTAAAAATAATATGCGGTTTTTTGCTTGGTTGGTGTTGGCTTTGTGTATCATTCCGCTGTTTTTTGGGTTTGTTGGTAATCGCACCATTAAGTTGAAAGGCCGGATTATGAATATGCATAAAGTACCATTGCAAGGTGCCGTCATTAAATTGAAGGATAAACATCAGTTTACAAAGAGCGATGTTTATGGTAGATTTAACATAAACGTTGAAAATAACGATACCTTGCTAGTTGATTATGTTGGGTACAATACCAAAATAATAGGTGTAGGAAGGGTGCAACATTTAGAGGTCATATTGGTTGAAAACAATAGAAGCCTCAATGATGTATTGGTCAAATAGCGTTTTAAAAAGTTTTGAATCATTTTAACAAACAATTGCCATATGTTTCGATTGTGTTTATCCGCAAAGTCAGGTAAAATATTACGTTATTGCCTGTATTTATTTTTAGCTTTTTGTTGTACCCTCTCTAGTCCGCAGCAGTCATGGGCTCAAACGGGTGTAGTGGTTACCGGTACCGTTACCGATATTAAAGGAAATACACTTGAGGGTGTATCGGTAACAGAAAAAGCAACCAATAAGAGTACCATTACTGATAAAAATGGTATGTATAAAATTACCTTAGCCGATAGAAAAAATGTTCTCGTTTTCACTTCGGTGAACTTTGAAAAACAAGAACGCTCGGTTGGGGCCAAACCCATTATCAATGTTATTTTAAAAGAAGAAGCCAATGCGTTGACTGATGTAGTGGTGGTTGGATATTCTACTGTTAAACGAAAAGATTTAATTGGTAGTGTGGCTAAAGCCAATATGGAAGATATTCAAAAAGCGCCTGTTACTTCTTTTGATCAAGCATTAGGGGGCCGGATAGCCGGTGTAGTGGTAAGTTCGAACGATGGGCAACCGGGTTCCGCTTCGCAAATCGTGATTAGAGGAAGTTCTGTAACACAGGATGCGTCTCCCTTATATATTGTTGATGGATTTCCCATAGAAAATTTAGATATTAATTCCATCAATATAAATGATATCGAATCTATAGAAGTATTAAAAGATGCCTCGTCTATTGCCATATACGGTGCTAGAGGTGCTAATGGTGTCATTATCCTTACAACAAGGAAAGGAAAAGCAATGCCTACACGCGTTAGTTATAATTTTTCCAACGGTATTCAAAAGGATATTCGGAGAATGAAAATGCTCAGTCCTTACGAGTTTGTAAAATTACAACTTGAGTTAGATAGCATTCAAGGCACACCCGGCAATCCTATTACCCGTTTTGCAGATAGATACCTTGATCCTGCAAATGGTATCACACTAGAATCGTATAAAAATCAGAAGGGGCTTGACTGGCAAGAAATGTTGCTAAGAACAGGCATGTTGCAAACACATAACGTAAGTGTAATTGGAGGAAATGCCGATACCAAAATTTCTTTAAATGCGTCTTATACCAATCAAAGGGGCATCCTCATCAATACGGGTATGGAAAGATATGATGGTAAGTTTAGTTTGGATCATAAAATTGCCAAGAATCTTAAACTTGGTGTTATAGCATCCTACACCAATTCAGTAACTTTTGGAACAATACCTACGGCAAATGCGGGGGGAGGAGTGGTGTTTAATATGTGGAATTTTAGACCCGTAAATGTATTAGGCGGACAAGATTTGGATGGTTCACTCATTGACAGTACTACCCTTGGCGATGTGGGAAGTACTACATTGGTACCGGATAACTTGGTAAATCCATTGCAGCAAGCTCAAAACGAGTACAGAAAAAACATTACCAATACAGCAATTATCAATAGCTATTTAGAGTATACCTTTTTAAAATATTTTACTTTGAAAATAAGTGGCGGCATAACAAGTACCACGCCAAGGGCTGAAACATTTTATAATTCAAAAACAGCACAGGGCTTATTAACTACCAATAGTCAAGGTACAATAATGAATGTGAATGGTATTAATGGATCTGTTAATAACGCAGTGAACTTAAATTACTTAAATGAAAATACTTTAATATACAGGCCTAAAATAAATAAAAATCATGTTTTAGAGGTTTTGGCAGGCTTTACGCAGCAATATGCGAAATCAAACAGTGACGGTTTTAGGGTTACACGTATACCTGAGTCGGTTGAGTATTTGGGTATGTATGCTGTAAATACTTCTACTACAGGGTCGTTTTCAAATTCGGGTACGCATTGGAAGCTATTTTCATTATTAGGTAGGGTAAATTACAACTTGAACGAAAAATACTTGTTTACAGTATCTGTTCGGGAAGACGGTTCTTCAAAATTTGCTGCCGGAAAACAATGGGGCTACTTTCCTTCGGGGGCTTTTGGATGGAGGTTTAGCAAAGAAAAGTTTGCTAGCGGATTACGCTCTTTTCTTAGCGATGGTAAATTACGGATTAGCTATGGTACTGTTGGAAACAATAGAGTGGGCGATTTTAGTTATTTATCGCAATTCGGCTCTTTACAAAACAATTATGCCTATGCATTTAACAATGTGTATGTGCCAGGTATTCAACCTTTTTTCTACGGAAACGCTAATTTAAGATGGGAAACCACCAAAGAGTTGGATTTGGGTATTAATTTATCCCTATTTAAAGATCGAATTACCATAGATGCGGATTATTACTCCAAAAGAACTAGCGACTTTTTGATTGGAGCACCGGTACCCATCTTCCTAGGTTATGGTGTAGGTAATAGTACGCAGTACCAAAATACCGGCGTTGTTCGTAACCGTGGTTTTGAGTTGTCGATCAGTACTGTTAACATCAAAAATCGAAAATTCTCTTGGACTAGTAGTTTCAACATCAGTTTTAACAGAAGCAAAATACTCAGTTTTGTTAATGGGGTAGAACTGATACAAACACCTTCACAATTTCCGGGTATAGCAACTGCAAGCAATGGTACTGCATGGATTGCTAAAATTGGAGCTCCAATAGCTCAATATTACGGTTATCAATGGGCGGGAGTGTATCAATATTCCGATTTCAATCAATTGGCCAATGGCAATTTGGTTTTAAAGCAAGGGGTGCCATTTTACAATACGAGCAATTCCACAGTCAATATCCAACCGGGCGATCCTAAATATGCCGACATTAATGGCGACGGAATTGTAGATGTATTTGATCAAAAGGTTATTGGCAATCCATTGCCTTTACATACCGGTGGATTTACCAACAACTTTACCTACAAAAACTTCTCTTTAGGCATCTTTTGTCAGTGGAGCTATGGTGCCGATAAATTAAATGCGAATAAATTGGTTTTTGAAAGTGGTTCTTATTACTTGAATGGTAATCAGTTTGCTACATATGCCAATAGATGGACGCCCACAAATCCTACGAACGACATACCAAGGGCTACTTACAATACCAAAACCGACCCTGCGGGCCTTACAAGGGTATCATCTAGGTTAATTGAGGACGGTTCGTTTTTACGATTAAAAACGGTATCTTTTGCCTACTCTCTTCCTGCACAAGTACTAAAGAAAATTAAACTAACCAATGTTAAGGTTTTTGTAGCGGCTCAAAATTTATTGACACTCACCAAATATACGGGTATCGACCCCGAAGTATCCACTTTTAGGCCCGCAAATCCGGCCGCAGGATTACCGGGTACTAGCGGAACAGGTTATGTAACAATTCAACCAAGTTCAAGTTACGTAGCCTTAGCACCGGGTTGGGATTATACGCCTTATCCACGCACCCTTACAGTAACATTTGGTACCAATATTACATTTTAATAAAGTAAGTTTGTTAGCTAATTAATAATTTAAATAAACATGAAACTATATAATAAATTTAAATTCTATAGCTGGATACTGATACTGATGGTCAGTATGGCAAGTTGTAACAAGAATGTGACGCTAGATCCAATTAATTTTCAACCGACTACTTATACCTCTGCTGCTCAAATTTACTCTCAACTAGCAGCCTGTTATGCCAACCTATCGGTAGACAATTCTGCCGGGTTTGGTTTATACAGCCATGCAATTTGGGGATATATGTCAGCCGGAGCCGATGAAACTTTTAGAACAGATGCAGCAACCCAAACTACTTCGCAAGTATTAACCGAATCGTATAGGGGTACAAGCGATGAAGTAACCTATTCCAACTTTTGGAGAGCTTGTTATAAAGGAATTGAACAAGCTAACATTATCATTAGCGTGATTAACCAGCCCAATATTAGCGAAGCGGAGAGAAAAAACATTTTAGGTCAGGCCGTGTTCATGAGGGCTTACTATTTGTATTTGCTCACTAGTAATTTTGGCGATGTTGTTCTGAAAACAACACTTACCTCAGACATGTCGAATTTTAATATTCCGGCAACACCTACGGCTGAGGTATACAATTTCATTGTAAATGAAATGAAAAAAGCCGACACGCTTGTATATACAATGCCAAAAGTTACCAATACTTCTATGGTTACTCAAACGGCGGTAGAAGCCGTATTGGCAAGGGTGTGTTTGTCTATGGCTGGACAACCAGTGAAAGATCAATCTAAATATGCAGAGGCGCTTTTTTGGGCAGAAAAAGTGATTAACTCCGGCTTACACGACTTGAATGTAATTCCCCTATCTGTTTTAACTTCATTACCGGCTACTGTTGGCGTACCTGCTTATACTGCATATGCAAATGTGTTTGTAAACAATATGCAGAATAACGTAAGTTGGTTTTCAGGTAACAGGGAAGGTATTTGGGATGCTGCATTTTTATCAAAGTCAAATATTACGGGTGCATATGCAAATACCAATTATCCAGTATCGCAGCAGTTGGGTTCATTAATGGGCATTACAAACAATTCTACTGCCAATCCATTTGGTGCATTAAATATTTCAAACTTTGGTTTTTCAGCAGGAACTTACCGTGTTTTTCCCAAGCTGTACAACTTGTACGAAGCGGGAGATATGCGTCGCGATTGGGCTATTGCTCCATTTGTTTACAATGCCACAGTTAATGGCAAAGCACCAATACTTTCTGTAATTATTTCCGGTGGTGGTGGTACAGGTGCCACCGCAATTGCCAAGGTAAATGCTTCGAAAATCATGGAATCGATAGTGGTGGAAAATGGTGGTAGTGGTTATACTTCGGCACCTACAGTTTCATTTGTAGCAACTTCCGGATCTGGTGCCACAGCTACCGCAGAAATTGGGGCCGATGGAAAAGTTACCGAAATCAAACTTACTAGAGGTGGGTCAGGCTACCCAACTATATATGATAGACCTGTAGGTAAATGGCGTCGTGAGTTTGAAACCAATTTAAGTGGCGTTACAAGAATCAACCAAAATACGTCGTGCAATTTCCCTATTATTCGGTATGCTGACGTTCTATTAATGGCCGCCGAAGCCGATTTAATGGTTAATTCAGGATCACCTTCTGCAAAAGGTTTGGCCTATTACAATCGGGTTCGCAGAAGAGCCTTTGGCGTTGCTATCAATACACCTAATGCAGCTGTAGATGTGTCTACCTTTACGCTTCAAGACATCATTAACGAACGCTCTCGCGAACTGTGCTTTGAAGGTTTGAGACGTTTGGATTTAAAAAGATGGGGTGTTATGCAGCAAACCATGCAAGCACTATTAGCCGATAACAATTTAAATGCGCCTTCTGGTGCACAGCAGGATGCAGCTACCATTACGGCACGCAACTTTTTATCCAATCCCACCAAATTTATCATGTTCCCAATTCCATCTTCAGAATTACAAATAGATGCAGCTTTGGTACAAAATCCAGGATGGTAATTCTAAATATTAAAAATTGATTGTTGTATGAAAAATATTTTATTAATAATTTGTACCGTTTGCTGCTTATTTGCAGCAACATCCTGTCATAAAGTAACAGTATTGGATATAGATGATTTTTCTGTATCTACTGAAGTAGCATCAATTCAAGCGGGTGATACGCTTAAATTTAATCTTACCGGGAACCCCGACATTATCTTGTTTTATTCTGGCGAAGCAGGTCGAAATTACGACAGCGCAAAACAATTAACCATGTTGGGCTCACCCAAAATTGTATTTCAAAGTGCCATGCAGCAGGGTTCATTGCCTAATCAGGATTCTTTGAAATTAATGGTTGTTAAAAATTTGCCCGCTTACGATTCGGCAACAATTGTTAATGCAAATTGGGTAGACATTACCAACCGCAATAAATCTTGGCCAACTACTTTGTCTACTACTTACACTACTTCCGATTCTATTGATATTTCTGATTTTTCGGATGCCGATTCAATCAACATTGCGTTTAAATTTACTGGAAAAAAATATGGTACACCTCGTGCGCAACAGCGCAAATGGCAAATACAAGGTTTTACACTTACCAATTGTTTGAGCGGCGGTGTAAATATTCCAATTTTTTCCACATTTTTCAATACAGGGTGGTTTCAGCTAAATGTAAAAAATAACCCGTTGATAGATACAGTAGATGCTACTAAAAATGCGCAGGCTTGGAATGTGGGAGAATATGGAATCAATGCAAATAATGCACCTTTGATTTTGCAAAATGGTTCGCGTAAAAGCGCTTGCAATAAAAACGGAATTGCCATCCAAACAGCGTATCCAATTTCATTTAATCCCGGATCCGGTACCAATGTTGACGATAATGAAGATTGGTTAATCACTTCTGCCGCCAACTTAAAATATGCCCGTCAAATTTCGGTTCCTGTAAAAAGTACAGTCATGAGTAGGGTTACTCGTTTTAGGTACGTATTTAAATTCCCGGGTGTATATCAGGTTGCTTTTGTAGCCCAGAATCAAAAATTAAATATCAAAAAAGAAGTAGTAAAGCGTTTAACGGTTACAGTCAATTAATGATCGTAAGTAAAACTATCAATATTGTACAACCTTATTTTGGCAATATCGTTCATAACGATGTTGCCAAAATATTTTAATATCATCTATGAATAAAATTTTATTTTTTTTATTTTGTTTAGTCAATACCATGTCGGGCGGTTTGCTTTATGCGCAAAGTAAGCGGCTTCCATTGATTATTGACATGGTACACCACAATCCCGGCGAAGCATTAACACAGTCAAAATTTTCTGATCCGCGTTTTGTAAAAACCATGCCTTTCAATGGTCAGGTGATGAACGATTTTGTGTTTGCACACACCGCCATCACGTTTCGCAGTTTAGATAAGCAAATGTTTTTGCCTGGCTCAGAAGAATACAATTGGATTAAAAAAGCAGCAGCAACCATCAATAAAAATATACAGCAAGCACATGCCGCCGGACTAAAGGCCTATTATTTTACCGATTTAATTGTGTTGCCGAAAAAGTTGGTTCAACAATACAAAGACAGTTTGTGCGATGCCAATGGGAAAATTAGTTTCGAAAAACCATTTACCCTATATGTACATAGGTTGATGTTACGCGAACTATTCGAAAGTTTCCCCAATTTAGATGGTTTGGTTATTCGAACTGGCGAAACGTATTTAAACAATGTGCCTTATCACACGGGTAATAACCCTATTACCAATGGTGCTGCAAGCCACATAAAATTAATCAATTTATTGCGTGAAGAGGTATGCGAGAAACGCAACAAAACCATTATTTACCGTACCTGGTCGTTTGGCGGTATGCACGATTCATTGAATTATTATTTACAAGTAACCGACCAAATAAAACCGCATCCCAAGCTAGTATTTGCAATCAAACATACGCAAGGCGATTATCACCGTACTTATCCTTTTAATCCAACTATTGGTAAAGGAAAACATGCGCAAATAATTGAAGTGCAGTGTCAGCGCGAATACGAAGGCAAAGGCGCATTTCCCAATTATGTAATGGATGGTGTTATAAATGGTTTTGAAGAGTATGCCCAAAATAAGGGATTTAAAGGTTTAAAGGAAGTTGCTAATACGGCTCAGTTTGCGGGTGTATACACTTGGAGTAGGGGTGGTGGCTGGCGTGGGCCGTATATAAAAAATGAGTTTTGGTGTAAACTAAATGCATTTGTAGCAAGTAATTGGGCGGCTAATACGCATTTGACTGAAAAAGAAGTGTTTGATAAATTTATGGATGCGCAAGGTATTCGTCAAAACGATGCACGCAAAGCATTCCGACAATTGTGCTTGTTATCCGCCAAAGCTGTACTTAGGGGGCATGCTTCCGCACTTTATCCGGTTAAAAAAGATTGGGTTTTTTGGATGCGAGATCATTTTTTGGCAGGTTGCGATACCGCAAATCTTTCTCCCAAAGCCTTTCCTTCTGAGGGCTTTTTGCACGAAGCCTTTACCCAATATCTGCAACAAGGGGTTTTAGATGAAGTAGTTAAAGAGAAATATGTGGCACAGCAAATGTGGGATACCATTGTACTTTTGAGTAAAAAAATTGTTACAAACAATCGTTTCGATGACGAATACATTCGAATTTCTGCGCTTTATGGAGCGCATTTACACGCTATCATTGCGTCGGGTTGGCATATCATGGCGTTGGGAATGCAGCACGATAAAGGTATTGCGATTGATAAAAATGTGCTAAAAACGGCTATAGCCAAATACGATGCAGCATGGATGCAGTATGAAGTATTGGAAAAAAAACATAAACAATGTGCAAGTTTGTATGTACCCTATGCTTTTATATACAAAGCGCCCGACTATCATAATGTTCAGGGTTTACAGGCATCTGTAAACAAGTATCGTTTATTAGTAAACTAGTAATCTTACTTGCATGTTCCTACCTACTATTTTTGGGGCACTCAATAACCAAATAGTGGCCTCATTTCCATTATTTTTTACTTTTTTGGTCTTTTATTGTGCAATACCATTAACGGTTTTGCATAAGCAAGGCATTGTTTGTTATATTCGTAATCGTATGCTTCGCTAATGAAAAAAGTACTCTTTTTCTGTTTAAGTAGTTTTATCGTATTGTTGTCGGCCGCCAACGATGATTTTTTGCATAGTAATGAAAATGCATTTGTTCAAAGCTTGCTATTTAAACGATTTTTTACCTACAACGGCCTTCCGGACGAACGTATTCGTTCCATTTTTCAAGACAAAAAAGGTTTTTTGTGGATTGGAACCATGAACGGTATTTGCAGGTACGACGGGTATTTGTTCAAAAATTATTTTGGTACGGATAGTCGGCAGTCAATTGCGGGCAATTGGAATTATGCCATTACGGAGGACAATCAATACAATATTTGGGTAGCTACCAATGAGGGTTTTAGTAAATTTGATCAAACAAAAGAAGTATTTACCAACTTTTCATTACCGGTAATGAATGGTAATGCGTTAGCTGCAAAACGCGTGAATACGTTGTTGTGGAGCCCAACGCAACAGCTTTTGTTAGGTACAAAAAATGGGTTATATGTATACAATATCAATACGAATCAGTATCAGAAAATAGCTATCCCAGCTTTGTGTGCCCCTGTTAGCAAAATCATCGCATCGGCCAATGCCAACCATTTGTGGATTGCTACAGATGCTAGTATTGTTGATTATAACATTAAAACCGGTGTGTATAAAGTATATCCTTTGCAGGTGCGGCCAAGTCCTTATGGCGACAAAGTGTGGTCGATTGTAGAATACCAACACGATGTGTACGTGGCAACGGCAGCCGATGGTCTACTAAAATTAAGTTACAATCCGGCTACTCATATGTATAGTCAGCCTGTAGCATTTAACCAATTTGAAGGCAGCAAAGAAAGTCTGGAAAATACGCAAGTGTTTGATATGCGTGTTGCACAAAATGGGGATTTGTGGCTAGGTACGGTAAAAGGATTGGCCAAGATAAAGAAAACTGCCAAAGGATTTACGGGGTTAGAATTTTTTAGAAACAATACAGTTAATAATAAAAGTATCAGTAGCGATAGGGTATATGCGCTTTTTATCGACAAAACAAATGTACTTTGGTGTGGCACCGAACTTGGATTGAACAAGTTAGATTTGAATAGTTTACCTTTTCATTATTACACGTTTAATAATCAACGATTAACAGATCAGGTTCGGGGTATTCATACCCACAATGGGGTAGATCTTTTGGTGGCTACTTTCAAAAGTGGCTTTCATAAATTCAATCTGCTCACCAAACAGGCCGAAGCCTTTTCTTTTGTTCCGGAACCTTCTTTTTACAATGCATCGCGTTCCGTTTATGCCATGCCCGATGGAAAAATATTGGTAGGTACCTTAAACGGATTATTGCAGATAAACAACAACGGTTATACGCCCATGTTAGGTTCGCACGCCGTTTTTGCTATTTTGCGCGATCAAAACAACAATCAATGGATAGGCACCAACATCGGTTTGTTTAAAATTGATGCTAGTGGTAAAATGTTTAACGTAACCCAAAATACCGCAAGCCCAAGCAGTATTACTTCGCCATTTGTGCGCACTTTATTCCAAGATAGCAATGGTAATATTTGGGTAGGGTTCGAAAATGGCGGTTTGGGCTATATAGATGTTACCTCCAATCAATTGGTAATGTGCGTTTACCAACAGCAAAACAAACCTATTATTGGCAACACGGTATATGCCGTAACAGAATATCCGAAAAATACTTTATGGGTAGGGTCGGAAAGAGGGATGGCAAAAATTGTGTTTAGTACATCTAAACCAGATATTAATAAAGCAACTATAACCCAGTATTCCGAACAAGATGGTTTGCCAGATAAGTCGGTAAATGGTATTCTGAGCGATGATGCTGGTAATTTATGGATCAGTTCTATAAAAGGGTTGGCCCGATTTAATTGCCAAAAAGGGTCGTTTCAAAACTTTTTACCCAATATTTATTTTACCCATAGCTGTTGTTTTAAATACAATAAACATCAACTGTTTTTCGGTACAGCCGACGGCTTTCTAACTTTCGATCCCGCACAAATTGTTTCAGATACGGCTTTGCCTGCTCTTACCATTGCCGATTTTAAATTGTTTAATAAAACCATACATATTGGTGATGAGGTAAATGGTAGCGTTGTGCTAAACAATGCTATGGCTTTTTCTAAATCGCTAGTGTTGAATTACAAGAATAATGTATTTACCATCGATTTTGCAGCGCTCCATTTTGCCAATCCGGAATACAACAAGTTCGCGTATAAAATGGAAGGATTCGACAAAGATTGGATTTTTACCAACGTGGCCAACCGAAGTGCTACTTATACCAACCTTGATCCGGGTACCTACACTTTCAAGCTAAAAGCTGCCAATTATTTGGGTGTATGGAACAATGTGCCACACGAACTTACCATCAAAATTTTGCCGCCACCATGGAAAACTTGGTGGGCTTACGCTATTTACTTGCTTATTTTAGGAGCAGGTATGTATGTTTTAAGCCGCTATTCCATCATGCAACTCAAACAACGGCAACAATTGCGTTATGAGCAAATTGAAAAGGCACAATTGAAAAAATTGGACGAATTAAAAACGCATTTTTTTACCGATATTTCTCACGAGTTTAGAACCCCTTTATCGCTGATTGTGGGCCCAACTCAAGAATTGCTTGAGTCTGACAATTTGAGTTTGGAGGAGAAAAATAAAATGTCGTTAATTCAACGAAACAGTAAAAAACTATTGTATCTGATTGACGAGTTAATGACTTTTCAAAAGCTAGATCAAGGTAAATTGCAACTAAAGCCCGAAACAATTGAAATGGTGGCTTTTGTATATGGCATTTACCAAAATTTTCAGTATTTGGCTAAGCAAAAAAAGATATTTTTCGATTACTTACCCCAAAAGGATAGCTATTTTGTTCATGCCGATTTGGGGAAAATGGAAATGGTACTTAATAATTTACTATTCAACGCTTTCAAATATGTACCATCTCAAGGTACTATTCGCATAACATTACAACATTGCACCACAGCGCAATTGCCTTCTGAACCAGTTATAAGTAACACAAATTGGTTGTGCGTTGCTGTTGAGGATAATGGTAAAGGCATTAATGAGGCTGATTTTGAACATTTGTTTGAACGCTATTTTCAATCCAATAATTCCGTAAAAGGCACGGGTGTGGGACTCTCGCTTACCAAAAATTTAGTGGAATTGCACAAAGGCATCATTACTGCAAGTAGTCATCCAGGCGTAAAAACAAGTTTTGCATTTTATTTACCGTTACTTTCCGAAAAAGAACTAGCCGAGGCGCAAGCAGTACCGAAAAACTATTTGCCTGAGTACCATTTAACCGATTTGTCGGGCGGTGCTTTATCCTCAATTGATAGCCAGGAAGATGCATCCGAACAGGATAAACCCATCCTGTTGTTGGTAGATGATAATACCGAAATTCTGGATTATTTAGATATGATTTTTAAGCAACACTACCATATAGACAAAATGGGTAATGGTGTTGAAGCCTTACAATATTTGCAGAACAACGAGCCCGATTTAATCATCAGTGATGTGATGATGCCTGAAATGGATGGAATTACTTTTTGTAAAAAAATGAAATCCAACATTCAAACATCGCATGTGCCTATCATTTTATTAACGGCAAAATCTACCGTAGATAGCATGGTAGATGGTTTACAAATTGGTGCCGATGATTATATAGCCAAACCATTTTATCCGGAGGTATTGAAAGCAAAAGTGGCTAATTTTATTGAAAATCGCCGCCGTTTGTCGGACAAACTCATAAAAACAAGTACTGAAAATGGCGGTGTCATTATTCCAAAAGACATCACCAAAAATCCACTTGATGAAGCCTTTTTGAAAAATGTAATGGATGCAATTTTAGCTAATCTAGATAATGAAGAGTTTAGTGTAGAAGAATTGGGAAATATGGTAGCAATGAGTAGAAGTAACCTATTCCGCAAATTAAAAGCCGTTACAGGACAAACACCTAATGAATTTTTATATTTCGTTAGGTTGAATAAAGCCATGGAAATGCTATTAGAAAGGAAAATGAGCATTTCTCAAATTTCGTACGAAGTTGGGTTTAAAAGTGCTTCCTCTTTTACCAAATCATTCAAAAAACAGTTTGGCAAAGCCCCAAGCGATTATTTGAACGACATGATTCATCACCAATTAGAAGATCAAAAAAATAAGCAATCGGGTATATAGATTGTCAAAACCTATCTTGTAATGCTATTGTATTTATAGATAAAACGGCGATTAACAAACTGTCTATATTAGCAATATTGGAATATGACTTTGTATTGGTTTAACTCCCATTTTTCAAAAACTATTTGCGTTAAAGGTCTAGTATTCATGAATTGATTTTATACTAAAACATACTTGATTTTTTTATACGCTTAATTATAGATTACTAGAAAGTTTATGATAGGGTAGCTGCAAGAGTTTGATTCCTTCAGTATTTGCAAACCTTGTAGCATATGGTGACTGCATTTTACCTACTTTAAAGTAGATTTGATTGTTTTAAAAATACAAGCCGATGCACTTAAATTTACTTTTTTAAAGTACACACACACATTGTATAAAATTGGAAGCCTTTTGGTATGCGTTTGTTGGTTGCATGTGTGTGCATGGACGCAATCTTCTAATGGTATTACACAAAAAATTGCTACCAAAGGTATTATTGTGCTGCATCCAAAGAGTATTGCACCGGGTAGTGTATACATGCCCAAGTACGATAGTTCGTATTATAGAATCAACTATGCATTAGCAACGCTTGTTTGGTTAAAAAAAGCGAATACCGATAGCACCATTATCAATTTTAGAGTGTTGCCAATTTCGTTTGTAAGTCCTTATTTCAAGTATCGATACGATAGCGTTAAAAATAATTTTCTAGCTCCGGCTAGTCGCTTTTTTGTAAAGCCCGACGCCAATGCCGCCAACATAAACGCATGGAAAAATAAAAGCAGTTTGCAATACGCAGGCAGTTTTGGTCGTAGTATCAGTATTGGCAACCGTCAAGATGCCGTATTCAATTCGCAGTTAAATGTGCAATTAAGCGGCTATTTGGCCGATAGTGTGCAAGTAGCTGCCGCGATTACCGATAACAATATTCCCATTCAACCCGATGGTACTACCGCCCAATTAAACGAGTTTGATCGTATTTTACTACAATTTAAAAAACAACATTGGCAAGTAGATTTAGGGGATATAGATATTAGGGCAAGCAATAACTATTTTTTGCGCTTTTACAAACGTATGCAAGGGGTAGGGTACGTTCAAAGGCAGGCCACAGCAAAGCAGTTGGTAGTAAGTGCTGGGGTAGGTAAGGGAAAATTCAATCGTTTTATATTGCCGGTAGTTGAAGGCAATCAAGGGCCTTATAGGCTACCGTCTGCCAATGGCGAACTGTATTTTGTAGTGTTGGCCAACACCGAGCGCGTATTTATAGACGGGGTACAAATGCAGAGGGGTGAAGACCAAGACTATACTATCAATTACAACACCGCCGAAATTAGTTTTACACCCAAGTGTATGATTACCAAAGACAAACGTGTTCAGATAGAATACGAATATATTGATAGAAATTATTTAAATACCATTTTGTATGTAAACAAATCGTGGCAAGTTGCTCCTAAGTGGCAAGCCGAAGTACAGTTTTACCAATCGGCCGATGCCAAAAACGCACCTATCAATAACAATTTAGATACAGATCAAAAACAATTTTTAGCCGCTTTGGGCGATAGTATACAGCAGGCTTTTTACGCTACATCGGTAAAAGACAGTTTTAGTACCGGTAAAATTTTGTATGCCAAGCGCGCGAGCCCTCAAGATAGTAGGGACTCAATTTATGTGTATTCTACCCACCCGGATAGCGCTAGGTATAGCCTCAACTTTGCATTTGTTGGGCAGGGTTATGGCAATTATATTCCTTATTATAATAATGCAAACGGGAAAGTATACCAATGGATAGCACCAATCAACGGAATGCCACAGGGTAGTTACGAACCGGCACAGTTTTTAGTAACGCCCAAAGTGCTGCAATTGGCCAATATGCAGGTGCGTTACCAACTTTCAGCACACACCAACATGCATGTTCAAGGAGCCTTGAGTAATTACGATGTAAATACCTTTTCGTCCAAGCATAAAAGCAACAATGTAGGCGGGGCTGCTAAATGGCAACTACAACATACCGGCCAAGCCGCGGTATTGGGTAAACTTTGGAAAACAGATGTAGTAGCCGAATATGAATATGTACACCAACAGTTTACTCCCATCGAAAGATTGCGTACTGTAGAGTTTTTGCGCAATTGGGGCATGTCATTACAGTCTGGCAAAGCCACAGAACAACTACCCAAAGTACAAGTTGTTTTGAAGGATTCGGCAGGGAATACTTGGCAATATGCCACTCAAGCGTATTTACGGAACGATGGTTTTACGGGTTACCAACAGCAATTGCAATGTAACCAACAAATACATGACTGGAATTTGCAAGTAAATAGCAGTTTCAATAGCAACAGCAATACTGCCGCAATGCAAAAAGGCTATTTTTTAAGACCTACTGTAGCCATTCAAAAAAACTTTCCCCGATGGAAAAACTACCAATGGAATGTGGCTTACGCAGTGGAGCACAATGCCCAAAAATGGATGGCCACCGATTCTGTTTTACCTATGAGTTTTGGCTTTCAAAACTTTTCTACCGGTTTCAATAGCAATCCACAGCAAGCCAATAAATGGGCTTTTCAATATTTTACTCGTACCAATCAAATGCCCTTGGGCAAAGCGTTGGTTAATGCGGATAAAAGCCACAACTTTCAATTGCAAGCCGATTTTTTGGCCAATCCCAATCAGCAAATCAAACTCAATGTAGCCTATAGGCAGTTAAAAGTGCTCAATAATGCAGTAGCCGATACCAAGCCCTACAATACATTATTGGGTAGGGTAGAATACGTTTTTTCTCAATACAAAGGTTTGATAACCGGTACTGCCTTGTATGAGGTAGGGGCAGGGCAAGAACAAAAACGTGATTTTAGTTATTGGGAAGTACAGCAGGGCCGCGGACAATACACTTGGATAGATTATAATGCCGATGGCATACAACAGCTCAATGAGTTTGAGTTGGCACTCTATTCCGATCAGGCCAAATATGTTCGAATTTATACAGCAAGCAACCAATATGTTCAGGCGCAGTACGCCCAATTCAATTACCAACTTATGTGCCATCCGAAAGTGTTGTTCCGCACTCCCTATACAAATATTTGGCAAAAAATTGCTAGTCGCATACAGGTGCAATCTGCATTACAAACAGCCCAAAAAGCCATAGCCGGTAATGGTTTACAGTGGCAGCCTTTTAGTGGCTACATTGCCGATACGGCATTAATTAGCTTACAGCAATTGTGGAGCAATACCCTCTCTTTCAATCGGTTTAGTGCCGTATGGGGGGTAGATGTTTCGCAAGTACTTAGCAACAACAAAAGTTTGCTGACCTATGGTTTCGAAACCAAAACGCTTAACGAGTATAGTGCAAAGATTAGGTGTAATATTTTTCGAAAGTTCACTATTGAATGGTGGCAAAAAATGCAAATCAACAGTTTGTTTACGCCTGCTTACAACAACCGCAACTATCAAATTAGTAGTTGGCAATGGGAACCGCGCTTTACGTATACCAATGCCACCAATTATCGGTTGCTAGTAGCCTTACAATTTGCTACCCGTAACAATGCGCCGGCCTATGGTGGCGAGAAAGCGTCGTTGAAGTCCGTGTTTGCCGAGGCTAAAGCCAATGTTGCCGCTAATACGAACATTAGTGCCAAAACAACTTATAGCGTCATCCGATACTCCGGTGTTGGCAATACCACCACTAGCTACATCATGCTCGATGGCTTGTTAGTAGGGCAAAACCTACTTTGGAATACAGAAATTACCAAACAATTGAAAAATAATTTTCAGCTAAGTATCCAATATGAGGGTCGTCAGGCTGCAAATAGCAAAGTTGTACACTTAGGCAGGGCAAGTATTCGAGCTATGTTATAAGCCGAGATAGGCTTTTTTACCAATGAACTAGGACAATTTTGGGCGTTCCCCTTCGGGTCGGGCCTTTACGCTTTTACTCCTCGCCACCACCTTTCAGGATGTTGGCTGTGGGGTAACCGCTTCAGTCCCTAACGCAATTTCCCCTACAAATAAGCATCTTGCTTGGTCAAAATAGCTTTTTCAAGCAGATCCTAGCAAATAATTACAAATCAATATGGCTAGCGCAATACATTTGCAACCTAAAATAGTAACACATGCAGCTAACTACCGTAATTTTTGACATGGATGGCCTCCTGATCGATAGCGAACCTCTTTGGCAGCAAGCGGCTTATGAGGTATTTAAACAATATGGAGTTAGCTTTACACAACAACAGTACAACACAAGTGTTGGCCTGCGTACCCGCGAATTTGTTGCTTATTGGTTTCAATATTTTCAGCTTGACGAGCAATATTTGGCTCAAGCCGAAAAAGACATTTTAACAGTAGTTGGCATGTTGATAGAACGCAACGGAAACATTATGCCGGGTGTGCCGCAAATATTTGAGTTTTTTAAACAACGAAATTTTAAAATTGGTATTGCTACTTCTTCGCCACAAACATTGATAGATATAGTAGTTCGCAAAGCCAATTTGTCTTCCTATTTACACGCTACCTCATCGGCAGAAGACATGGAAAATGGCAAGCCCCATCCACAAGTATATTTAGATTGTGCCGCCAAGCTAAATAGTGCGCCTTTGCAATGCGTGTGTTTTGAAGATAGTTTTAATGGTATGATTGCTGCAAAAGCTGCTAGAATGAAATGCGTGGTGGTGCCACATGGCAGTATGCAAAAGGAAGAAAGATGGGCCGCCGCCGACCTTAAACTTTCCTCGCTGCAAAATTTTGGACAATTACATTTTGGCTTGCTCAATCAGTCATAAATAGAACTGTGGTTAAACAAATGGTGAGTGTATAATCGTTTAAATAACATTATCACCAATGATATGGCTATTTTACTCTTAACAATTTATTTACATTACCTATATTGCAGCAACGTAAACCGAAAATAAAACCCTATATGGCGCTAACAGACAGGATAAAGCATTTACGCATTATAAGGTCGTTAATATACACAGTGGTTGGAGCAATTACTTACCCCGGAATAACGCTGATTAATAAAATAAAAATCACAGGAACGGAGCACCTTAAAAACTTGCCCAACAACAATGTACTGTTTGTAAGTAACCACCAAACCTATTTTACCGATGTAATTACTTTTATCCATATTTTCTGCGCTGTAAAATGGCGCAAACAAAATAAGTTAGGCATACCATATTATCTCTTGTTTCCCTTTACCAACGTATATTTTGTAGCAGCAGAAGAAACAATGAACGGTAGTTGGATAAGTCGCTTGTTTAAATTAGGCGGATGCTTAACAGTAAAACGTACTTGGCGAGCCGAGGGAAAAGAGGTGAGGAGAGGACTCGACCCGTCCGATACCCGAAAAATACACAAGGCGTTGGAAACAAGTTGGGTAATTACTTTTCCGCAAGGTACTACCAAACCTTTTGCGCCTGGTAGAAAAGGTACTTCTTATATTATCAAAAACAATAGACCAATTGTAATTCCCGTTGTGATAAACGGTTTTTGGCGTGCATTCACCAAAAAAGGGCTCACATTTAAAAAGAAAGGTAGTTTATTAAGTGTAAAATTTAAAGAACCATTGTCTATTGATTTCGACGCTTCTCACGAGGAAATATTAGATCAAGTGATGGATGCTATAGAGCAAAGTAAAAAGTTCATGTTAAAAGGTAAGCACCATTTAATGAATGCGTTAGACAAATAATTGCCGTCTTCTCTCAACTATTTTCTCAAAATCTATTTTGGCCTATCGGTTATCTAGAAGTAACACTCAGATAGTTATTTGCATTTTAATAATGATTTTGCGGCAACAAGTTTGGTAACACAAACAAGACTTGGCAATAGCTCGAGTTTTATCAAACATGTCGCTCCTTTGCCTTGAATAAAGATATAGAAGTTGAAATTCTATTCTTATTGCTTAGTTGAGTGCTCTGTAGGACTAGAGTTAATTTTAAGAGTAGTTGTTCAATACTTAAAATGCATTTTTCGTTACGGTCAATTATTGAACAAGACTGTGTTTAAAAGTACCAAGGTTTTGTTTCGCCCCTCTCCAAAAAGGGTTCAAATTTTTTGGTTATTTATTTTTAGCAGATAACTAGCAAGTGATTCAGTTTCCTCAAGGGAGAATATTGGCTTAAATTTCCTAATATAATCAAGCAGTTCATTAACCGTTAAGACTTTGACGTATTGAAACTCTTCGTTCGGCTTTGAATTTGTAAGTACAATTAGATTTTTTACTGGTATTTTTTTATCTCCCCAATGATGTTGATTAAGTTTTACCCTCTTTCTTGCAATATTGTTAGTAAGTATTTTATAGAAAGCAAAGTTTGTACGCTTTATTTGTTGAACAGGAGAGCGTAAATCTAAATTCGCTATTGATTTTTCACTCCAATTTTTAGTTTCAATAATAAATATACCAGAAGGTGCAATTAGTAGATGATCAATTTGAATTGATTTGATGTAATCGTTTTCCTGTCGATTGTAAATAGCCGGATTAAAAGCTAGGGTAAAATCATTTATCACAGTGCAATCATCTGGTAAATTTTCCAATTCTTTTACAACTTTATGTTCGCCAAGGGCTCCATAAATTGAATTTTTTACCTCATTTATGATACGTTTTTTGTTGTCTATCCTGTCTATCTCTGTTAAACTACTTTGAATAACTGCTTCCTTAAAATGCAAAGTGATATATTGATAACGATTGGTTTTATAATTAACTTGGTTAACCAAGTTGCTAATTGCATAATTGACCTTACTATCCAAATTGAGTTCTAAACTTTGGAGTTTCTTTTTTAAAGACCAACGCTTTCCAAAGTTGATTAGCCTCTGTATGAAATTTAAATTCGTAGAGGTGGATAGGCTACTTAGTTTTTGATTAATTTCTTCAATCTCATTACGAAAATTAGTTTCAAATTGAGCTTTATCAGTTTTGATGGTATTTGCTAATTGTGAAATTTCTGCCTCGAGAGTGATTTTTTCATTTTCTATTACTTGTTCATGCTTTGAAATGATTTGCAGCCTTAAAGTTGAAAAGTCCTTTTGAAAATTTATAACTTCTTTTATGGAATTTAAGTCATTAATGTTATGTTTTCTTAAATGAGTTTTTACTGCTGTTAAACTGCCAACAGAGTTATAAACTTTGCACATTTTTTTTGTAAATATTTCGAAGGTTGTTTCAAAATCCTTTTCATGCTAAAACTACAATTCCCTATCAATAACTTTCTTGTTCGTTAGGGAAATCACCTGATTTTACATCTGTTACATAATTGGTAGCGGCTGCTACGATGGCATTGTGCAATTGCGCATACTGTCTTAAAAATCGGGGTTTGAACTCCGTATTTATACCAAGCATATCGTGCATCACCAATACTTGACCATCGCAATAGTTTCCTGCACCAATGCCAATTGTAGGTATTTGTACACTTTCGGTTACGGTTTTTGCTAATAAAGCAGGTATTTTTTCTAATACCACCGCAAAGCATCCGGCATCTTGCAACAATGCGATGTCTTTTTTTAGCTGATTCGCTTCCTCTACTGCTTTTGCCCTAACATTATATGTACCAAATTGGTAAATGCTTTGCGGCGTTAGACCAAGATGACCCATTACAGGAATACCTGCTTTCACAATACGTTTGACACTATCAATTACTTCCTCTCCACCTTCAAGTTTTATGGCATGTGCCCCCGTTTCTTTCATGATTTTTATAGCAGATGCTAAGGCAATATCACTATTGGATTGATAGGTGCCAAAAGGTAAATCTACTACTACTAAACTTCTGTTGATACCCCTCACCACGCATTGTGCATGATAAATCATTTGTTCAAGCGTAACCGGAACGGTGGTTTCGTAACCGGCTATCACATTTCCGGCACTATCGCCCACCAAAATAACATCTATGCCCGATTGGTCAAACAACTTAGCAAAAGAAAAGTCGTAGGCCGTTAACATGGCTATTTTTTCACCTTTCGCCTTCATATTACGTAAGGTTTGGGTGGTTACTTTTTTGATGGTAGGCGTATGAACAGACATTTTTGTAGCATTTGTGGTTAAGAAATCGTGACTGTTAATGGATTTAATCGAACAAAGTAGGTTTATTCATTTCGTACAAATTTTTTACAATACCATCCGCCAGGCCAATTTTGGGTACGTATATTTCGTTAATGTCGGCCCAACGCATTACGTTGGTATAAATTTGTAAAGCAGGTACAATTACATCTGCACGATCCTCGCGCAGTTTGTATAAGCGAATACGTTCGGCTACCGATACGCTGCTTAATTCTTTGTAATAATCTTTAATAAGTTGAAACGACAAAGGTTTGCCTTCTTTCTTTTTACTCAACGAAAAAATTTTATTGATATTGCCGCCACTACCAATAGCCGAAATAGGAAGGTTGGTTTTGATGTTGTTGCGTAAGTGGTCTTTCATTTCGTCCCACACGTTTTCGGATACTTGGTTTTTCAGTAGTCGGATGGTGCCAATATTGAAACTTTCTCTATATTTCATTCTTCCTTCTGCAAAAAAAGTGATTTCGGTGCTGCCACCTCCTACATCTATATACAAGTATGCGTGGTTGTTATCGAGTGTTTCTGCTATGTGATTTTGATTAATCATACTAGCTTCTACGTCGCCACTAATAATTTCAATTAGAATATTTGTTTGATCTTTCACCTGTTGAATGATGTGGGCACTATTTTTCGCATCGCGCATAGCACTAGTGGCGCAAGCACGTACTTTGGTAACTTGATAGGCGTTTAACAAATGTTTGTAGGCGTGCATTGTTTCTACAAGCATTGCACTACGCATAGGGGATATTGCTTTGTTTTCAAATACATCGAGCCCTAGCCTTAGGGGAACCCTTACCAGATTGAGTTTATTAAACTGTGGATTTCCGGTATCATCAATTGTTACTTCGCTAATTAATAAACGAGCTGCATTACTTCCAATATCAATTGCTGCTAGACGCACTAGAATTTAAAGTTTTGTTGTGCAAATAATGGTAGGTTTCTTCTTGCGACCGTACCTTTTTTTTAGGGTTGGAAGATACATAATTATTGCTAAGCTCATTGGTTAGAATTCTTGCTTTTACATTGTCCTGCAATTGGATTTGTATAATTTCTTTGATTTCAGCACGAATACTAGCGTCTAGTATTGGTATAGCTGCTTCAATTCGATGGTCTAAATTACGAACCATCCAATCAGCGCTCGAAATATATATTTTTTCAACTCCTCCATTGCCAAAAATACATACTCTAGCATGTTCCAGATATTCGTCTACAATGCTGATGGCTTTAATAGGGTGCAATTGTTTTTTATTATCAAAGGAAGCACAAAAAATTCCCCGTACTATTAAATTAATTTTTACTCCATGAGCACCCGCTTCATAAAGTTTTTCAATGAGTTTTACGTCGCTCAGCGAGTTGACTTTCAACGTAATTGAAGCTTCTTTTCCAGATTTTGCCAATTTGATTTCTCTATTTATTGCGGTTTCAAACTGCTTGCGCATGTTAGTAGGGCACACGAGCAATGTTTTACATTCCAAAAGGGGGCCAAAACCAAGTTGCCAATTTTCAAGATAACGGAATATACGATTGATGTCGGCCATTACATTTCGGTTAGCAGTCAATAAGCAGTGGTCTGCATACACTTTAGCCGTTTTTTCATTCAAATTTCCGGTACTTACAAAGCCATACTGAATAGTACGTGTCCCTTTTCTTTTTTTAATGATGCACAGTTTGGCGTGTATTTTCATTTTTGGAACGCCAAGCAATACTTTCACTCCTTCCTCATCTAGTACTTTTTTCCATTCCAAATTAGCCTCTTCATCAAAACGCGCTTTTAGTTCCAGCATTACAATTACTTCTTTTCCATTGCGCGCCGCATTAACCAATGCATTGATGATTTTGGAATTAGAAGCTAATCGATAAGCCGTAATTTTAATACTCGTAACGTCGGGATCCATAGCAGCTTCCCTTAATAAATCTATCACCGTATTAAACGTGTGATAAGGAAAATGCAACATGACATCTTTTTTCAAAATAACATCGGTAACCCGAATCGTGTGTTGTAACAACGGGTGTGTAAAAGGTGCATTGCGTCTGCTTTTGTGGCCAAAAACATCCGGGAAATCCATAAAATGCCTGAAGTTATGAATGCGCCCTCCGGGTATGATGTTGCTTTTTCTGTTGAGATTAAGTTTTCTGATTAAATATTCCAATAGTCCGGCATCCATTTCTTTATCGTACACAAACCGAACGGGCTTTCCTTTACGCCTATTTTTAAGTCCTTTTTCCATTTTTTCAACAAAAGAGGTACTCAAATCGTTATCTATATCAATTTCTGCGTCTTTGGTTACTTTAAATACATGCGATTCAAAATGATCGTAGTCAAAATAAGTAAATATATTAGGTAAATTAAATCTGATTACGTCTTCTAGTAAAATGATATGATGTTCATCCGCTTTTGAGGGCAATTCTACAAAACGGCCAACAGCTTTGGCAGGTATTTCTATTAAAGCGTACTTCTGTTGGTAGGCATCATTTTTTTTGCGCATAACCACACCTAAATACACACTTTTGTCGCGCAGATAGGGGAGTTGGGGCAAACTTTCAATCATCAACGGTATTACATTGCTTCGTACTTGTTCATCAAAAAATTTCTTCACATATTCTTTTTGACTTTTGTTCAAATGCGTTTCATCAACAAGTGCAATTTTTTCTTTTTTCAACTCCAATAAAATACCATCCCATATGCGGTTAAATTCATTTTGTTGTCTTAATACAATGGTTTGTATTTGATCCAAAATACTTTGTGGATCATCTTCCATATGCATATTGGCCTTTCTTCTTTTTTCAGCAAATTCAATCATTCTTTTAAGTGTGGCTACGCGTACACGAAAAAATTCGTCGGAGTTGTTGGAGTAAATTCCCAAAAAGCGAATCCGCTCTTTGAGGGGTACAGTGGGGTCGTTTGCTTCTTGTAAAACACGTGCATTAAAACTAAGCCAGCTAATATCTCTTTGGATGAAATGTAATTTACTCATAATGCCTTCCTTTGTGAGTATCAAATATAAAACAACTATTAAGTTGCAAATGTTAAGTTTTAAAACAAAAAGGGCTGCTAACTACAAAAGTGTTAGCAGCCCTTGGTAGCAAAGGGTAAATAGTAATAAAACTATAAAGTTTTTAGAACATCGTTCATGCTACGTACAGCTTCGGCACTTTTATTAAAGGCCGCTTGTTCGCTTTCTGTTAAACCAAAGTCAAGAATTTTTTCCCAACCATTTCTTCCAATAATTACGGGAACACCAAGGCATATATCTTTTTGTCCGTATTCGCCGTCTAAGGCTACGCAACATGTAAATAGTTTTTTCTCATCACGCAGAATGCTTTCTACTAAAGCTGCGCCGGCTGCACCGGGAGCATACCAAGCAGAAGTGCCAATTAATTTTGTGAGGGTAGCACCTCCAACCATTGTATCAGCAACAATTTTTTGTTGTTGTTCTTCCGTTAAAAAGTTACTAACCGGAACGCTGTTCCAAGTAGCAAGACGGATAAGCGGAATCATGGTAGTATCGCCGTGACCGCCAATTACAACAGCATTCAAATCGCCTGCACTTGCTCCCAAGTGTTGGCTCAATTGGTATTTAAAGCGTGCACTGTCGAGCGTTCCGCCCATTCCAATGATGCGGTTTTTGGGTAAGCCTGTACTTTGTAATGCCAAATACGTCATTGTATCCATCGGATTAGAGATAACAATGATTATGGTATCAGGTGAATATTTTAAAATATTTTCTGCTACACTTTTTACAATACTTGCATTTGTGCCAATCAACTCTTCACGAGTCATGCCGGGTTTGCGAGGCAAGCCAGAAGTAATTACTACCACATCGCTATTGGCTGTTTTAGAATAATCGTTAGTGCTACCAACTATTTTGGTATCGAAACCCAATAATGCAGCGGTTTGTTGCATGTCTTGCGCTTTACCTTCTGCAAATCCTTCCCTTATGTCCAACAATACCAATTCGCTAGCCAATTCCTTACGGGCAATGTTATCTGCGCAAGTAGCACCCACGGCACCTGCACCTACTACTGTAACTTTCATAGATAAAAATTTATGGTTAAATTTATTTTTCACCGCAAAAGTAAAGGCATTCGGCTTACAAAAACCTTGACACATATCAGTATTGAAAAAACCTTGCGTCTATTAACATTTTTTTCTCTTGAAGGTGCTTATTTCAGCCATTTTTGCAAAGCTTCAATAGTGGCGCCTTTTCTAAATTCTGTTACAAATTGCTTTTGTGCGTTAAATACAGCTATATAGGGCGTGAAAGCCACTTTGAAATAGGCCGGTATTTGATAAGTGAGTATTTTACCTAAAACTACGTTCCGGCATAGGTTGAGCTCATACTTTTGATAAAAATTCCATAAGTCGGTATTGCTATAACTGTAGCTCATCCATACAAATTGGGCATTCGAAAAACTATCTGCATATTTACGTAGTTGTTGAGCTTCTAGTTGGCAGTGGCTGCATTCGGGACTAAAGTATACAAGTACAGTAAATGTATTTTTTGGCAAACTGTCTTGAGTATACCAACTACTATCGCTAGCCGCTTTGCCTATTTTTTCTTTGGTTATCAATAATTTAAAGTTGGGCAAGCTCGATCGGAGTAAAAACTGTGGAATGGTATCGTTTTCGCTTTGTGCAGCAAGCGTGTAGTAACTGCAACAAATAATAAGTAAAACAAAAAGTTTGTGTTTCATACCATACTTTATTTAGACGAGCACTTTTGCTAGATATAAAGGTAGCGTAGTTTATGTTTATAATGCATCTATTAGCAGAAGTGATACTAGCGTAATTGTTGCCGGTTTTCAAGTTTTGAATAGTTAAATGCAAAAGGAGTATCATGATTTCCTGAGTGAATAATCGACATGATTTTATCCATTTAAGTTGACAAATGGTAACTGTATCATACGAAAAGAGGCTGTTTCGTAATGAAAAACAGCCTCTTTTCGTATGATTTTGGGTTGCGTATGTTTAGAATCTTTCTAATTTGCTGAAAAAGAAGTCGCCTTCAATTATTGCGTTCTCATCGCTATCACTGCCGTGTACGGCATTTTCTCCGATAGAAGCTGCGAATTTTTTACGAATTGTTCCCTCTTCGGCTTGAGCAGGATTGGTTGCACCAATTAATTTTCTAAAATCTGCAACGGCATTTTCTTTTTCTAAAATTGCAGCTACAATTGGACCGCTACTCATAAAACTAACCAATTCACCAAAAAAGGGTCTTTCGCGATGGATATCGTAAAATAAACCGGCTTGTTCCTCAGAAAGTTTAATCCATTTCATGGCTTTAACTTGAAAGCCGGCCTTAATAATTTGATCTAAAATGGCACCGGTATAGCCTTTACTTGTGGCGTCCGGTTTAATCATTGTGAATGTTCTATTGCTCATATAAAGTGCTTTTGCGGTTGCGAAATTAGTTGTTTATAGCCTTTTGATAAAGGAAATTTTTTGTTAGTAATTTGTTTTGTTTGTGGAATAGCAATAAAAACAACTATTAGCGAACATCTGTTTTTTTAAGTTATTGACTATTTAAAATACAAATTTGGTAACTGAAAGTGATTGATTTGCTTTTTATAAATAAATAATTTACTAGTTTATTTTTTAAGATAGAATTGATATAGATTAAATGATAAGTCCACTATTTGTCGAAAGTACAATGTGTCCGATAAAATCATTGGGGCGACTAAAGGCGCCAATCTACCACTGTGTTTGCCCACTCGTTTCGGTAGGGAGTTACCACTCTAATATAGTTATCTGTATAGCCTTCCATCATTCCATTTTTATTGAATTCCTCAAAAAGCACTTTTCGTGTTTGTCCCGTAAATTGATTGTTGAAAAATTGTTGTTTCATATAGCTGAGGTTGCGTAGCTGCTTGTTTCGCTGGTTTCTTACCGTTATTGGGACAACTCCTTCTAGGTCTAAAGCGCTTGTATTGGTACGCTCGCTATAAGTAAATACATGCAAATAGGATACATCTAAACCGTGCAAAAAATGAAAGGTTTCCTCAAAAGCTTCATCTGTTTCGCCCGGAAAACCAACAATTACGTCAACTCCAATTGCACAGTGGGGCATTAATGATTTTATGAGTGCTACACGTTCGGCATATAATTCTCTTTTGTATCTGCGGCGCATTAACGACAAAATACCATTACTGCCACTTTGTAGCGGAATGTGAAAGTGCGGCATGATTTTTTTGCTCTCTGCTACGAATGAAATGATTTCATTCGTAAGCAAATTGGGTTCTATTGAAGAGATACGGTATCTTTCTATCCCTGTTACTTGGTCGAGTGCTTGTAATAATTCAAAAAAAGTTTCGCCATGTTTTTTTGCACCATCAGGTCCTTTGCCAAAGTCACCCAAATTTACACCCGTTAATACAATCTCTTTCACACCACTATCCGCAATCGATTGTGCATGCTGAATTACATTATCAACTGTGTCGCTTCTGCTTTTTCCTCTAGCCATAGGAATGGTACAAAACGAACAATTGTAGTCGCAGCCATCTTGTACTTTTAAGAATGTTCTTGTACGGTCGTTAGCGGAGAAGGAAGCATTAAAACCGGTAACTTCCTCTATATCGCAACTGCATATTTTAGGACCCTCGTTTTTTGATAAGTTGGCTATGTGTTGGGCAATATTAAACTTTTCCGAGGCTCCAAGAACTAAATCCACACCCGGAATAGCTGCTATTTCTTTAGGTTTTAACTGTGCATAACAGCCGGTAATCACTACAAAACTTTCGGGGGCTTTTCTTTGGATTTTACGAACCAAATATTTACATTCCTTATCTGCATTCTCGGTAACCGAGCAGGTGTTAATCACATATACATCTGCAATGTCGTCAAAATGTTTTTTTTCGAATCCTTCTGTTTCTAGTAGGCGCGAAAGTGTTGAAGTTTCAGAAAAGTTGAGCTTACAGCCAAGTGTATGAAAGGCTACAGATTGCTTTTTTTGCATACCGCAAATATACTGCCATTCAGCATTTGTAGCTTCACGTAAGAACGAATCAATGACTATGCATTTTGGTGCTAGGAAAGATAAAACGGAAAATGCACCAATAAATACATTTTATGGCCCAATTTGGCCTTGATTTCGTATTTTTATATATCGTAGATGTATGCTGAAGTGTTCTGTTCTACATATATTACTCAAGTTAATATGGTTTCATGAAATTACGTACTAAATTTTTTCTGCTAACTACCGGTTTTCTATCATTTTTTCTAGGGCAAATAAATGCACAAGTAGATCCGCATACCTCCCAATATTATGTATATCCTTTAAATTTAAATCCCGCAATGGTGGGCACTTTTGATGGCGATGTGAGAGTTGGTGGGGCTTACAGAAATCAATGGGCTAATATTGTAAATCCGTTCATCACACAAGCCATTAGCGTTGAGGCTAGAACGAATCGCAATATTCAGTTTGGCTTTAATATCCTCAAACAGTCCTCAGGCGGTGGCGGTTTTAACTACTATAACACTTCTTTTTCTCTAGCTTACACGGGTATTCAGTTTGGTGCAGAAGCAGAGCATCATGTAACTTTTGGAATGCAAGCAGGCGTGATTGATAGAAGTGTGAATCCTTCGAAGTTTCAATTGGGAGATCAGTGGAATCCAATTACCGGATACAATCCGGGAGTTACTAACGATAAATTTACTGTTTTAAGGTCATCCGTATTAGATATTGGGGCAGGACTTTTGTATTTCAATACTTCCGAAAGTAGTAGGTTTAATCCCTATTTGGGCTTTTCAGCTTTTCATTTGAACAAGCCAATCGACCCCTTTTCGCAATCGGGTAGTAATAGTGGCGATATAATACCTGTTCGGTATGTTGTACATGGTGGCGCATCTATGCAAGTGGCTGAAAATATGCTTTTTGTGCCCCATTTTATTCATATGAAACAAGGAACTGCCAATAATTTTGTTGCAGGTGCATTTTGGCAAATAGACGCTAGTGATGATGCACAAGTACTGATGGGCGCCAATTACCGTTTCAAGGACGCTTTGATACCTTATGTGGGATTGCGATACAATCAACAAGTGTTAGCAGGTGTAAGTTACGACGCCAATGTTTCGTCATTAAAATCATTAGCAGGAAATGCCAATTGTTTCGAGTTCACGTTGTCCTATACGTACAAAAGTAAAAATAGAGCAAGCTATTTAAAATGCCCTGCTTTGTAGATTCATTATACTACTACTATGTCATTTGGGAGTGTTGTATTTGTTTTAACCTGTAGTACTGTTTAGTGGCTAAAAGAATACACTATTCCCATTTTTTGGGCTTATATAAATAAAAAAAGCCCCTCTGTAGAAACAGAGCGGCCTCTAACGATTGCTTGCCATATGAAAAAGCGTTTAATTATACTTCGCCGCAATCGGGCACCTCAAATCTATGTCACTAGTATAATTGATTTCAATTATTTCTTAGTAGAATCAACTTTAGCTGAATCAACTTTTACTGAGTCAACTTTTACTGAATCAACTTTTACTGAGTCAACTTTTACTGAATCAGCAGCAGGGGCATTAGTTTCACCAGAGTTACAAGCTGCGAAAGCTCCAAGAGCGATAACGAACATTAATTTTTTCATGTTAAAGGTTTTTGAGTGAGTGAATGTACCCTTTATACCTAGTGGAGCCCTTAGGTAACCTTACTTTTTTTATTTTTTTTCGATTTTATAGAGAATGAAAAAAAAGATATTGAATATTAGATTAAATAATGTAATTTTTTATTTAAATAGTATCGAAAATTTCCTATTTAGCTATCATAAAGTATCTTTACTTTATCATGTTGGTTGTAACGTCCTTTAGAAATAACCAACTGATATAGTCAATCTAGTTGCAAATAGATATTTGGAATGATTAATTGCAATTAGAGCAACTTTGGGTGGGTTACTTTTATTTACTGAATTGTATTAATCATAGTAGCAAGTGAAAAATGAAATTAACGAACAGGTATTATTAAAAGGGCTGGCAAATAATGACACAAAATCTATTGAACTGATTTATAAAGATAATTTCAATAGTATTCAGACCTTCATTATTAACAACAATGGCTCCTATGACGATGCAAGAGATGTATTTCAAGAAGCCATTATTGCTTTGTACGAAAAAGTCAATAATGAAAATTTTGTACTTACTTGTAAGTTGAACACCTACATTTATTCTATTTGCAGGAGGCTTTGGCTTAAAAAATTGCAACGCATTGGTAAGTATACCAACGAAATTGAAAATATTGAAGAAACTGTATCTGTAGAGGATGATATTTCTATACACGAAAAACGTGATGCCGAATATGCTATTATGGAAAGAGCAATGGGTAGTTTGGGTGAGCCATGCAAAAGTTTGTTGGAGGGATATTATTTGAAAAAATTAGATATGCAAACCTTGGCTAGAGATTTTGGCTATACCAATGCCGATAATGCCAAAAATCAAAAATACAAATGTTTGATAAGGTTAAAAAAGTTGTTTTTTGCACAATATAATATCGGAGAATAAGTACCATGAATAACATAATGAACGAAGATGTTTTAATGCTGCAAGCAGTGGAACGCTACTTAGACGGCACAATGTTGCCCGATGAAAAGGCGTATTTTGAACAGCTTAGAAAGAGTTCCGCTGAAATAGATCAATTGGTTGTTGAGCATAATATGTTTTTGCACCAAATGGATAATTTTGCATCCCAAAAGCAATTGAAACAATCGCTAAATGCCATCCATGCTAAATTGTTGACCAATGGCGATATTAATGAAGGCGGAGTTGTTACGCCTAAAGGCAAAGTGGTGCAGTTGTGGAACAAATACAAGCGCGATATGGCGATTGCAGCATCTGTTGCAGGTGCTATCGCCATAACAATAAGTGGTTTGTTTAGTTATTTTTCTCCCGGCGTAAATGGCAATCAGTTGCAACAGTTAAGTAAGGATATAGCCATTATTAAATATAATCAACAAGTTCAGGGTACCATTATTAATGAAGTTAAAAGCAAACTACCGGAAGGTGTAAAGTTTGTGAGTGGGGGGACTGGCTTTTTAATTGATGGTAAAGGGTATATTATCACCAATGCCCACGTATTAAAAGGGAATGGAGCAATTGTAATCAACAATAAAGGGCAAGAATTTAGTGCTTCTATAAAGTTTGTAGATGTAAACAAAGATTTGGCTATTCTTAAAATTACGGATGCAGAATACGAGGCCATCAAAGATTTGCCATATGGTATAGCTAAAAATAATGAAGCCGATTTAGGAGAAGAAATTTTTACACTTGGTTATCCAAGAACAGATAATGCTATCGTATACACACAAGGTTATTTAAGTGCTGCATCTGGCTTTCAGGGAGATAGTATTAGCTGTCAAATTCAAATGAGTTCGAATCCGGGTAACAGTGGTGGACCCGTTTTGAATAAAGAAGGAGAGGTGCTTGGTATTTTAAGCAAACGTCAAACTCATGCAGACGGTGTGACCTTTGCTATTAAAAGTAAAATTATTTATCGATTAGTTGATGAGGTTGCACAAAAGGATACTTCATTACAAAAATTAGTGTTGTCTCCCAAGTCAACTATCAAAAACAAAAATAGAATTACACAAGTAAAGAAAATTGAAGACTGTGTTTTTTCGGTGAAAGCCTACAACAACCGTTAAGATAGTTTTCTAATGGTTTATGACATAAAAAAGGTGATTTTACTTTGTAAAATCACCTTTTTTATATTTTGGACTGTACACCTTTTAGTAAAAAAAGGCAGGCTACTCACATCGCACCGCTACAACCGCCTATCCTTGCTGTATTCCTACCCTGGGGAGGTTCAGCAGGAGCTGGTCGTGTAAGACCTGCCGGGTGCAAATGTAGGGTTTTGATAGTTTTAAACAAAGCTTTTTTAATAAAAACTGCTAAAAAGGTGTAAAAATCAAAAATGACAACGCATTACAAAGTCATTCATATAATAATTTTGGCCAAAATGAAAATCTTGGTTGTCTATAATAATAAAACCTAATTTTTCATAAAATTGAACAGCGTTGTTATATCTATTTACTTGCAGGCTAATTTGCGAAACATTGATTGAACGAAGTTCTTGTTGTATGTGTTGAATTAATTGTTTGCCAATTCCTCGACCATGCATTTTTGGCAAAACATATAGCTTATTTAGTTTGTATTCCCAATACGTATCTACATACCCATAGGAGGCAAAACCGACATTCCGACCATTTTGTTCGGCTAACAAAAAAATGGTATTGGCATCATATTGTTTTTGCAACGTGTTACAATCGTACATTTGGCCAATCATATACTCAATTTGTTCAGCAGAAATTATATGCCCGTAAGTTGAAGGCCAAGTAGCTTTAGCAATTTCTTTTATTGCATCAAAATGTACAGGAGTAGCCACTTTTATTTGTACAGAATTATTCATGACTAGCTTTTGTCAAAATCAATTTTTTATTTATCCAGTGTGTTAAATAGGCACTAGCAATACCTACTGCCGCACCTGCTAGTACATCGGATGGGTAGTGCTCGCCTAAGTAAATTCTCGAATAGCCTACGGATGCAGCCCATGCATATGCAGGAAGAGTGAAATACCATTTTTTTTGTTCCAAACAAATATTCGTAGCCAAAGTAAAAGCACTTGAGGTGTGGCCACTTGGAAAGGAGTGGTCATTTTCAATAGTATAAGGATAAACAATCGTTGGATATTGATTGTATGGGCGTTGACGCCGGATGATTTTTTTTAAACTTTGGGTTGTTATTGTATTGATTGCTAGTGCTTCAAATAGATGTATAGAAGATTGTTGAAGCTGTTTATTATTGTATATAAGACTCGATAGCAATAGTGTTGTTGGCAAGCCGATACATATTGGGTAAGTTGATTTTGAGCTTGCTTTCCAAAAGACCGATGTAGGCGTTTGGTTGGGGTTGATGGAATTTAATAAATTAATATCTGCGTTTTGTGCATTGCTATTGATGCATAAAAAAAAGCATCCTATTGTCAATAGGATGCTATGGTGAATTGTATCTTTCATACTTTATGGTGCGAAATTATAAATTGGCTAAACTTTCTTCGATTGTTTTGATTCTTGCTTCTGCATCTGCTTGTTTTTTTCTTTCTAAAGCAATGATTTCCGGTTTGGCATTTTGAACAAAGCGTTCATTGTTCAATTTTTTAAGTACACTTTGTAAAAAGCCTTGTTGGTGCGCGAGGTCTTTGATTAATTCATCTTTTAAAGCAGAGCTATCAATTGCTTTTTCACTTTGAATGAAAAATTTATCTGTTTCTACGGCCACTACTATCGCATTTGGAACAGAACCGTCTACATATTGTATAGTATGCGCATTTACCTGTTTGCTTAAAATGCTTTCAATTGATTGGTAGTTGCTGATGGATTGTGTTTGAATGTAAAGTGCAATAGTATCTTTGTTTTTGAGCTGATTTTTTGCTCGGGCCTCTCTGATAGCTGTAATTACCTTTTTTAATAACTCGCCTTCGCTTAATTTTTGGGTGCTAAACACAGCAATGGGCGATTGTTGCTTGATACATAAATCGACAGATTGTTCATCGATTAAATGATACAATTCTTCGGTAATAAACGGCATAAATGGATGTAGTAGGAGCATTAATTCTTCAAAAAAATAAACTGTCTTTTGAAAAACATTTGGTGCAATAGGTTGTTCATACCCTGGCTTAGCCCATTCTAAATACCAACTACAAAAATCGTCCCAAATGAGTGAGTAGAGCGTTTTTAGGGCCTCACTAATTTTATACTGACTCATTAAAGATTCTATTTCCTGCTTGCTTTGTTCAAGTCGATTAGTAAACCAATCTATTGCGAAAGAAGGTTGTGCAAGATCAGCTGCTATTTCGGTAGCTTGTTTTGATTCCCACATTTTAATGAGTTTCAACGCATTCCATAGTTTATTATTAAAATTGCGACCTTGTTCTAGGGCAGATTCATCAAATAAAATATCGTTACCAGCAGGTGAAGCAATCATGATACCAAAGCGTACCGCATCGGCACCATA
>Ga0114938_1000360_pt1 | contig 35641 bp, 35 predicted proteins | sample AshMeaBigSpring_FD_88675 | JGI IMG/M metagenome (GOLD analysis project Ga0114938, IMG submission 88675) | Groundwater microbial communities from Big Spring, Nevada to study Microbial Dark Matter (Phase II) - Ash Meadows Big Spring | ecosystem: Environmental > Aquatic > Deep subsurface >... | reverse complement strand
CCGGCGCCGCAGGCAACGCTGATGAAGACCATCATCGAAGGCGTGCTCTCGGGCGCGCTGCCGTGGGACCTCGTGCTCACGGGCGCCGGCCTCGCGATCGGCGCGATGCTGTGCGGCGTGTCGGGCCTCGCCTTCGCGATCGGCGTGTACCTGCCGCTCGCCACGATGGCGCCGTTGTACGTGGGCGGCTGCGTGCGAGCGCTGGTCGAGCGCAAGCGCGGGCCGCGTGCCGAGGGCGACGGCGATCCCGGCATCCTCGCCGCCTCGGGCCTCGTCGCGGGCGAGGGCCTCGCCGGTGTCGCAGTGGCGGGCCTCGTGGCCGCCGGGCTCGCACCCAAGGCGATGGAACCGAGGCTCGGCGGCCTCACCGGAGAAGTGGCGGCGCTGCTCGTCGGACTCGCCATCTGCGCGTTCCTGCTGCGTGGCGGGCGCGACAAGCGCTGAGTCACTTCAGGCGACCAGCTCGCGTACCTCCCGGCGAACGCGGCGCTCGATGAGGGCGGCCTCCTTGACCAAGTTGATCTGCATCGCCACGCGGGTAACCTCCATGAGCTGCGGCTCGATCACGTGACTGCCTCGATCCGACAACCACTGCAGTACATGCGTGAGGTGCCACAGCGCGAGGCTGCTCGAGTGCACCGGGGCCGGAAAACTGTCGGTGTGTGCGAGTGACAGTTTCCGCATGTTCTGACGGCTCATGCCAACCAACTCAGCGACGTCGGTCAGGCCGACGAGGTCGGGTCCCGCCTCGATCAGCAGCGCATTGGGAACGGCCCTCTTGACATCTTTCAGCGCGCTGACGATTGCCTCCTGGGCAGAACCGGCCTCGCGAGTAAAATCCAGCGCGATTCGCCCGGCCTGGCCGATGCCAACGAGCGCATCGTCACAGCCGGCCGCGCCGAGTCGCTCGACCAGAGTGTCGATGTCGGCATCGTCGGACGCGATCTTGAAGCTGAGTGTGAACTCGTATTTCATGCTCACTCCGAGTCGACCTGATCACCTTCGGGGCTCGCGCACCTAGTCCGCGCAGTGCAGTTGTCGACCATCCGAACGAGTTTTCGCGCGTAGTTGCCCGGATTCCGCGGGGTACTCCAGATACTGGTGATGCAGAATTCACCGCAGCGGCACTCGGCATCGTCGTACGGACAGTACATCTTGCCCCAGGCATGGCTACCGCCGATTTCCACGCGCCAGCCGTGAGCCTCTGCGTGACGTATGGCTGCCTCGACTTCTTTCTTCGGGTGCCTTGTCCTTGCCACGTGCTGTGTCCTACGAAGACTAGCGCCGGGACCGTTGGTTGTCAACTGACAACCGGCCCGCGCACGCGATCGCTGCCCAAGCCCCGAGGCACCCTACCCAACCGTTCTGCCGCAGTCCGCCCGCATAACTGACGTGTTCGCCAGCAAATGCACGCTTGGGTCACCACCTTGATCACGTGAACGAATTTCCGCCGGGCGGTCGCGGCACGTAAGATCCCCGTCCATGACTCACGCCGAGGACATCGAGGAGGCCCCGGCCCACCTGTCGCCGGAGGCAGCCCGCGCCTACGTCGACGCCCGCGCGCAGGGCCTGTGCCACGAGGGTGCACTCGAGGTTGCGCTCGGCGTGGAACCGTCGGCCAGGTCCGGCGCGGAGCGGCTCGAGGCCGTCGAGTTCAAGATCGCGCACCTCGAGCGGGCCGTACAGGAGCTGAGCGACGTCGTTTACCGCCAGCAGCAACAACTCGACGCCGCGCTCGCGATGAACCAGCGCCTGCGCCAGCAACTCGAGGACATCGAGAGCCGCACGGCGGACCCGACGGCCATCGAGATCCCGCCGCACTACTGAGCATGATCAAGAAGGCCTGGACCGCTTACGCCGCACTGTTGACCGCCGCGGTGGCGATCGGCGAAGCGACGAATCTCGCGCAGGGCGGATCGCTCGACGCACGCACCTTCGCCAACTGGGTCGTGACGGCGGTGCTGCTGGTCGCCACGTGGGGGTACGCGCTGCAGCGCCCGATCGGCGCGCCGTACTACTGGCGCGCGGCCTGCTGGGTGGTGCTCGGGGCGAGCCTGATCACCGTCATTCCGGCTGCGCTGGCTGGCCCGGCAGCGGTGTTCATGGTCGCAGCGCTGTTGCCGCTGGTGGTGCCGGCCTTCATCGCCAGCTTCCTGTACGCGTACCGTTCGCCGCAGGTCTGGGCGTAATGGAGGAAATGGTGCCGGTGTTACGGTTTTCGGTTTCCAATGGCGACATGCCGCTGGGTCTTGCCACGGACCGTAACCGAAAACCGTAACACCGGCACCATTACCACGCGGCGACCGCCAGCACCTCCATTCCGGCGCACAGGCGGGCACCCGCACCGGCGACCACGATCAGGTTCTGGCCGAACGTGACGCCTCGCAGCCGCGGATCCCAGCGGTAGGTCCTGAGCGTCCGCAGCGGCTCTTCCCCTTCCACCGTGCCTGTCGCCTGGTCGGTGGTGGTGATCGCACAGCGCGTGCAGGGCTTCACGCGACGCAATCGCAGCGCTCCGGCGAGCAGGTCCTCGAGTTGGTCCTCGCCGTAGGGCGGCAAGCCGTCGAGCTCGAGGTTCGGGCGGAAGCGGTTCATCGCCAGCGGCACCGCGAGCCTCGCGTTCAGGTCGGCGAGCGACGCGCGCGAGATCGCGAGCAGCGCAAACCCGTCGGAGAACCGGTTGTCGGCATCGACACCACCGGTCCAGGCGGGGTCGCTCAGCCGCCGGCGTGCGGGATCGAAACGGACGAGTCGTGTCGGCCGTTGCAGCCACTCGCTGAGCCAGCGAGCTGCCTCCGATCCCTGGTCGTGCGCCTGGCATCGGTCGCGCCAGACGGTCACCTCGGCGGGCGCCCCGCGCAGGTCGAGCGGCACGGCGACACTACCGCCGCCCTCGGCAGCGAGGGTCAGCGCGCCCGCATCCAATGCAACCCGCACGGTGGCGAGGCGCGGGCATTCGCGCTGCGTGACGAACCGGCCCTGCGGAGTGACGACCATCCACTCGCGATCGTGCTCGAGGCCGGCGCCGGTCACCGTCGCCTCCGCTACCTGGATGCCGCGGCAGGACTTGACCGGGTAGAGGTGGAGCGCCGCGAGCGAAAAGGTGCCGGTGTTACGTTTTTCGGTTGGCAAGGGCGGCCCACCGCTGGGTGCTGCCACGGACCATAACCGAAAAACGTAACACCGGCACCATTATCCCCATTATCCGAGCGGCTGGGGGCGGCCGACCTGATAGCCCTGCAGGAAGTCGACGCCCATGCGCTTCGCGGCCTCGAGCGCGCTCATGTCCTCGACGTGCTCGGCGATGACGCGGAAATTGAGCGAGCGCGCGAGCTTGATCATCGCCGTCACCATCGCCTGGTTGACGGTGTCGGAGGCGAGGTTGCGGATGAAGTAGCCGTCGATCTTCAGGTAGTCGAGCTGCAGGTTCTTCAGGTTGGCGAACGAGCTCAGGCCGCGGCCGAAGTCGTCGAGCGCGAACTGGCAGCCCATGCCGTGCAGCACGCCGATGAAGCGGCGCGCGTGCTCGATGTTGGTGATCACCGAGTTCTCGGTCACCTCGAAGCAGACGCGGTCGGGCGCCACGGCCGTGCGGTCGAGGCAGTCCACCACGAACTCGAGGAACGCGGCGTCGCCGAGCGTCTGCCCGGACAGGTTGATGCACAGGCTGCGCCCGGCGGGCACGCGCACGGCGCCGCGGCCGAGCGCCGCGAGCGCCGTCTGCACCACCCAGCGGTCGACGTGCGGCATCAGCCGGTAGCGCTCCGCGGCGCGCATGAACTCGGCCGGCGCGACCGACGCGCCGGATTCGTCCTTGAGCCGCAGCAGCACCTCGAGCGCCGGGCCCGAATCGCCGGCCGGATCGACCGGCACGATCGGCTGCACGTGCAGCTCGAAGCGGCCTTCCTTCAGCGCCGACTGCAACTGCTGCAGCCAGTGGATCTCGCCGCGGCTGCGCGCCGCCGCCTCGTCGCGCGCCGAGTAGACGTGCACGTGGCCGCCCTGCTTCTTGGCGACGTAGCAGGCGGAGTCGGCCGCGCTGATCACGTCCTCGAGCGCGCCGCTCTCGCCCGAGATCTCGACCAGGCCCACGCTCACGCCGATGTTGAAGATCTTGTCCTTCCAGACGAAACGGTAGTCGGCGACGGCGCGCACGACGTCGTCGGCGATCTGCCGGGCCTTCTCGAGCGGGCAGCCGACCAGCAGGATGCCGAACTCGTCCCCGCCGAGGCGGCCCACGGTGTCGGAGTCGCGCACCGCGTCCTTGATGAGCGCCGCGACCTCGCGGAGCATGTTGTCGCCCGCCGTGTGGCCGCACTCGTCGTTGACCGCCTTGAAGCGATCGAGGTCGAGGTAGCAGAGCACGTGACGGTGGTCGCCGCCCTGCGCCGACTCGATGGCCTCCTGCAGGCGGTGCTCGAACTCGCGGCGGTTCACCAGGCCGGTGAGCGCGTCGTGGCTCGCCTGGTAGGACATCTGCCGCGTCAGGCCGCGCAGGTCGCTCACGTCGCGCACGGCGATCACCGTGCCCGAGATCTCGCCCGCCGCGTCGCGCAGCGGCGACACCGACACCTCGATGGAGCGCTCGCGGTCGCCGTCTCCCGACACCACCATGCCGCGACGGCCCACGTGCACGCGCCCGCCCGAGGTCAATGCCTGGCGCACCGGGTCGGCGAGCGTCTTGCGATCGCCCTCCTGCACGAGGTCGATGACCTCGGGCAGCGTCTTGCCGAGCGTGTCCGCGGCCGGACGCCCGAGCAGGTCCTGCCCCGCCTTGTTGAGGTACACGATGCGCCCGTCGAGGTCGGTCGTGAGCACGCCCTCGCCCAGCGCGTCGAGCGCCTCCCACGCGGTGGCGTGCACGCGGTGCGGCTCGGCGACGTTGGCCTGGGGACCCATCTCGACGGCGGACACGAGCAGCGCGGGCTCGCCCTCGAACACGACGCGCGCGAAGGAGAACTCGAGGCGCACCACGCGTCCCTCGAGCGACCGCAACTCCGCCTCGAGGCGCTGCGGCGCCGGCAGCCCTTCGCGGTGGCGTCGCAGGTGCTCGTTCATCAGCTCCGCGAAATCGGGGTGCACCAGCTCGCCGAGCGAACGGCCGACGAGCTGCGTCGGCGAGGACACGCCGCACAGCTCGGCGAACTTGGCATTGGCGGCCTGGATGCCGCCGCGTTCGACGACCACAGCCTCGTGCATCGCCTCCGCCAGGCGGCGGTAGACGGATTCGCGCTCCGCGCGGGTCGACGTCTCGCGTTGCAGGCGCGCGATCAGCCGGTCGGCGCTCTCGGCCAGCTCGCCGGCCGTGCCCGCGCCGGCGTGGGGCGTGAGGCGCTCCGCGAGGTCGCCCGTCTGGGCGACCGCGACGAAGCGCTCGCCGAGCTCGCGCACGGCACGCAGCTCGCGGGATCGGCGCACGAGCAGCACCACCAGCACCACGGCCACCAGGCCGAGCACCACGAGCGCGGGGGTCACCATTTGATTGCCGGGGCCGACCATGTACCCTTGGAACCCTGCGCAGCCATGCGCGCTCTTTCCCCTTGAATTTCTTCGTTCTGGCGGCGTGTGGCCGCAGCATAGCGGAACCGTTCGCCGTCACCCGCGAGATTCACCATAATCATGCGGCTGGATCGGCTTGTCGCCGGCAGGCGGAGTCCTTAACCTTCGCCGCTTCCCGCGCGCCTGCCACCGGTCGCCACGACCCGCATTCCGGAAGTGATCGCCATGCTTGACGTCCATACCGCCCGCCGCCAGATGATCGAGCAGCAGGTGCGCGCCTGGGAGGTGCTCGACCTCAAGGTGCTCGAGACGATGGAGCGCGTGCCGCGCGAGGAGTTCACGCCGCCCGCCTATCGCGAGCTCGCCTTCGCCGACATGGACGTGCCCCTCGGCCACGGCCAGCACATGCTGGCGCCGAAGCTCGAGGGCCGCCTCCTGCAGGCGCTCGAGCTGCGCCCGGACGACGCCGTCCTCGAGGTCGGCACGGGCAGCGGGTATTTCGCGGCCTGCCTCGGTGCGCTCGCGCGCTCGGTGAAGTCGCTCGAGATCCATGCCGATCTCGCGGCCGCCGCCCGCGCCAACCTCCAGCGCAACGACGTCCACAACGTGACGGTCGAGACGGCCGACGCCTTCGGCCACGCGGAAACCGCCCGCTACGACGCCGTGGTGTTGACCGGGTCGCTGCCGATCTACGATGCGCGGTTCGAGCAGTGGCTGGCCGTGGGCGGACGGCTGCTGGTCGTGGTCGGCCAGGGGCCCGTCATGGAAGCCCGCCGAATCACGATGACCGGCCCGGGCGAACTGCTGCTGGAGAGCCTGTTCGAGACGGTGATGGACCCGCTGGTCCACGCCGCGGAGCCGCCGAAGTTCGTGTTCTGAGCCAGGATGCTCCGGCCGCGCGCCGAAGCGTTCTGCAGAGTTGGGCAACTTTTCCCCGGGTGATATAGCCTAGTAGAACACCCGTTGACCCTGAGGGCGACCGCGGTCGCCGTACGGTGAGTGCATGCGTAAAAAATCGATCCTGATCGCTTGCGGCGTGGCCCTGGCCCTGTTGGGCACGGCCGTGCGCGCGGAGAACCTCCTCGAGGTCTACCAGGCCGCCGTGAAGGGCGACCCGCTGATCCGCGAGGCCGAGGCACGCCGCATGGCGGCGCTCGAGTCCAAGCCGCAGGCCCGCAGCCTGCTGCTGCCGCAGGTCAACGTCGGCGGCCAGATCTACACCGCCAACAGCGACGGCGAGTCCACGTTCCCGCAGGTGGACCGCACCACGGGCAACATCGTCACGGTCGGCAACCGCAGCTCGACCGACGTGAGCCAGTACTGGGACTACTCGGCGCAGCTGACCCAGACCGTCTTCCGCTGGGACCAGTGGCAGGGCCTGCAGCGCGCCGGATCGGAAGTCGCGCTCGCCGAGGCGAACTACCGCGCCGCGCAGCAGGACCTGATGGTGCGCGTGTCGCAGGCGTATTTCGAGGTGCTCGCCGCCGAGGACACGCTGGCCGCCGCCGAGGCCACCGCGCAGGCCTTCGCGCGCCAGCTCGAGCAGGCCGAGAAGCGCTTCGAGGTCGGCCTGATCGCCATCACCGACGTGCAAGAGGCGCGCGCGGCCAACGACAGCGCCACGGCCGGCGTGATCCTCGCCAAGCGCGTGCTGGCCACGGCGCAGGAGCGCCTGCGCGAAATCACGGGCGACGCCTTCACCTCGCTGGTGAAGCCCGCCGACGACATGCCGCTCGACCAGCCGCAGCCGCTCGACGAGCAGACCTGGGTGGACCAGGCGCTCGAGCAGAACCTCGACGTGATCGCCGCCCGCCTCGGCGTGGACCTCGCCAAGCGCGACGTCAAGATCGCCCAGGCGGGCTACATGCCCACGGTCGACCTGTTCGCGCAGTACGGCGAGACGAACCGCGATGCGGAACAGACCAACCAGTCCTTCGACCCTTCCGGTACGCTCGGGACCGGCGACAAGGTGCGCGGCTCCGCCGATTCCGAGACCAACAACGACGCGGTCGGCCTGCGCCTCAACGTGCCGGTCTTCAAGAGCGGCGGCACGAGCTCGCGGGTGCGCGAGCAGGTGTACCTGCACCGCGCCTCGCGCGAGAAGCTCGAAGGCTCGCAGCGCGCCGCCGAGCGCGAGACGCGCGACGCCTACCTCGGCGTGATCGCCGAGAAGGCCCGCGTGGCGGCACTCAAGCAGGCGGTGAAGTCGAACCAGACGGCGCTCGAGGCCACCGAGGCCGGCTTCGAGGTCGGCACGCGTACCACGGTGGACGTGCTCGACGCGCGCCGCCGGCTGTTCGAGTCGCAACGCGATTACGCGCGCAGCCGCTACGACTACCTGATCAACCTGGTGAAGCTGAAGTCCGCAGCCGGCGTGCTGGTGCCGCAGGACCTGGACGCGATCAACGGCTACCTGACGATGCCGACGACGCTGCCGGCCGTTCGCCCGGGTCCGGCGACGCCGCCGGCGGGCTGAGCAGCGGCGCCACCATCGCGACGAGCCGGGTCACCGCGCCACGGCTCTGCGCGACGGCCTGCCGCCCCCGCTCGCCATCCGACCGGGCGCGCGCGGGGTCGTCGAACCAGTCGCAGGCTTTCTGCGCCAGGTCTTCCTTGCTGCGCGCGACGCGCAGCGCCCCGCACTGCTCGAACAGGTCCGCCACGTCCTGCGCGTTGTGGTTGTACGGCCCCGACAGCATGGGCAGGCCGAGCACCGCGGGCTCGAGCAGGCTGTGCCCGCCAATCGGCACGAGGCTGCCGGCGACGAACGCGACGTCCGCGGCGGCGTAGAACATCTGCAGCTCGCCGAGCGTGTCCACCAGGAAGACCGTGTGGTCCGGCCGCGGCTCCTCGCCCGCACTGCGGCTCGCGAACTCGACGCCGCGCTTGCGCAGCAGCACCCGCACGGCTTCGAAGCGCTGCGGGTGACGCGGCACGAGGATGAGCAGCGCGTGCGGATGCCGCTGGCGCACGATCGCGTGCGCGGCAAGCACCGCCTCCTCCTCCCCGTCGTGCGTGCTGCCCGCGATCCACACGGGGCGATCGGCGGCCACGCGCCGGCGGAAGGCGCGGCCCGCCTCGACCGCTGCGGCGGGGATCTCCATGTCGAACTTGACGTTGCCCGTGACGCGCACGCGGTCGGGCGCCGCGCCGATGATCCGGAAGCGCTCGGCGTCCGCGGGGGTCTGCGCGCCGATCAGGATGCCGTGCGAGAGCGTCGTGCGGAACAGCGAGGCCAGGCGCCGGTAGCGATCGACGGAGCGGGTCGAGACCCGCGCGCTCGCCATCACCAGCGGTATGCCGCGCGTGCCGAGCGCGTGGTAGAGCGTCGGCCAGATCTCCGTCTCCAGGATGATCGCCACGCGTGGCCGCGTGCGGTCGAGGAACCGTCGCACGGCACCGGGCAGGTCGTACGGCAGGTAGCAGTGGAACACCGTGTCGCCGAACAGCGCACGGGCCCGCTGGGCACCGGTGGGCGTCACCGTGGTCACGACCACCGGCAGGTCGGGGAACTGCTTGCGCAGCTCGCGGATCAACGCGGCGGCTGCCTGCACTTCGCCGACGGACACGCCGTGCAACCACACGCACGGGCCGGGCGGCTGCGGACCGTCCAGTCCCAGGCGCTGCGGCAGCCGGCCGCGGTACTCCGGGTTCCACAGCGCCTTCCACGCTTCCATCGCGATGACGACGGGCGCGAGCAGGTAGATGAGCAGCACGTAGACCAGTCGCATCACGCGTCCTTCAGTCCCTGCAGCAGGGCCTGCCAGGCCTCGTCGTCGAATCGGCCGCGTGGCATGGCGGCCGTCACCTTGCGCAGCGAGCGCTGCAGGCGCTCGAGCACGGACTGCTCCCACGCGCCGCGCGGCCGGAGGCGGCCGCGGTCGAAATCGAGCACGTACACCGTGCGGTCGTCGCCCAGCAACAGGTTGTGCGCGTTCAGGTCGGCGTGGTGCACGCCGTGCGCGTGCAGCCGGCCGACACAGGCGCCCACGGCCCGCCAGGTCGCGGCGTCGAGCGGCGCGGCCGTGAGCGCGTGCGTCAAGGTGCGGCGCGTGGGCAGCTCCGCCGTGACCAGGTCCGCGCGGTAGAAGAGCCCGTCGCGCTCGTAACGCGCCGCGATGGGTTCCGGCACTGGCAGACCCGCGGCGCGCAGCTCGCGCAGCAGTCGCCACTCGCGGAAGGCGCGGGTGCGGTCGGCGCCGGTCCAGAAGTAGTGGTCGCCGAGCAGCTTCGCCACGAGCCCGCCACGACGGTAGTGGCGCAGCACCCAGCGCCGTTCGCCGTCACGGATGAAGGCGACCGTGCCGCGGCCGCCCGCCGCTTCCTCGAGCGCGCCGCGGGCGCGCCAGTGGTCGCGCACGAACAGCTGCTCGTCCGGCTGGCCGCAGCGCGAGGCGTCGTATAGCATCGCTCCGCGCGCGGTCGGCGCGAGGGTTTCGGGGCCGGCGCTCACGCTGCTCGGGACTCCAGGCGGGCTTTCACGGGACGGATTGTTCACCATCGGACTGCCGCTGCCTACCGATTCATCCGCCGCGCACCGCTCGCCATGTCATCCGGACCCACCGCCACCCCGCCCCGCCGCGTCTGCATCCTGCGGCTGTCGGCGCTCGGGGACGTGTGCCACGTGCTGCCCGTGGTCCGGACGCTGCAGGATGCCTGGCCCGGCATAGAGATCACCTGGATCATCGGCAAGCTCGAGCACAAGCTGCTCGGCCACCTGCCCGGCATCGAGTTCATCGTGTTCGACAAGAAGGCGGGACGCGCCGCCTACCGCGACCTGCGCCGGCGCATGGCCGGACGTCGCTTCGATGTCCTCCTGCACATGCAGATCGCGTTCCGCGCGAGCCTGGCCGCGGCACGGGTGCCTGCGGACGTGAAGGTGGGGTTCGATCGCGCGCGTGCCCGCGAACTGCAGTGGCTGTTCACCAACGCGAAGATCGCGCCGCGCGAGCGCGAGCACGTGCTCGACGGCCTGTTCGGCTTCGCGGAGGCACTCGGCCTGCGCGAGCGTTCGATGCGCTGGGACATCCCGCTGCCCGAGTCCGCGCTCGAGTACGCGCGCCGGGTGATCCCGGACGAGACGCCCACGCTGGTGATCAGCCCCTGCTCGAGCCACGTGCTGCGCAACTGGAGCGCGGAGGGTTATGCCGCGGTGGCCGATCACGCGGCGGCGCGGCTCGGCATGCGCGTGCTCGTCTGCGGCGGACGCAGCGAGCTCGAGCTGCAGTACGGCGAGCGCATCGAATCGCTGATGCAGCAGCCCTGCGTGAACCTCGTCGGCAAGGACACGCTGCTCGAGCTGCTCGCGACCCTGCAGCGCGCCAGCGTGCTGATCTCCCCCGACTCCGGGCCGGCGCACATGGCGACGGCCGTCGGCACGCCGGTGATCGGGCTGTACGCCGCGACGAATCCTGCGCGCAGCGGACCGTACTACAGCCGCCAATGCTGCGTGGACCGCTACGACGCCGCGGCGCGCAAGTTCATGGGCAAGCCCGCCGCCGAGTTGCCCTGGACCGAGAAGATCGAGCGGCCCGGCGTCATGGACCTGATCACCCCCGCCGACGTGATCGAGCGGCTGGAAATGGTGCCGGTGTTACGTTTTCGGTAACTCGCGGCCCGGCGGCCGCACACCACGGCGGCTGACGCCCGCGCCCCGCTGGGCGATAATGCTCGCCCCGGACCCAGCGAGAGCACCGCCGTGACGGCCGAACGCAGCGTCAAGCTCATCCAGCCGAACGCGCAGAACCAGTACGAGGTGACACCCGCCGACCTGCCGCTGTCGTGCCCGATGCCCGGCATGCACCTGTGGAACAGCCACCCGCGCGTGTTCCTGCCCGTCGAGAAGACCGGCTGGGCCAAGTGCCCGTACTGCAGCGCCGAGTACACGCTGAAGCGGGGATAGTCGCGCCCAACACTCCGCCTGCGTGCGATTTCTCGTCGTGGGCGACCTGGCGCTGCTGCTGCACGGGCTGGATCGGCTGACCGCTGATGTAGACCTGGTGATCGACCTCTCGACGGACGCGTCGCAGGATGCCGTGCGCGCGCTGACCGAGGGAGGTTACCGACCGCTCGCGCCCGTCGATCCGATGGGTCTCGCCGATCCGCAACAGCGGCACGCCTGGCAAACGACCCGCGCCATGCAGGTCTTCAGCTTCTGGGATACCACGAACACTCGCCCCACCGTGGACGTCATGCTGGCCCCGGTGGTCAGCTTCGATGAACTGTGGGCGGATGCGTCGGTCTTCACGATCGGCGGATGCGAGGTACACGTCGCCTCGATCCCGCACCTGATCCGGATGAAGGAAGCGGCCGGCCGCGCCCAGGAGATCGCCGACATCGAGCGGCTACGCGCGAAGCTGCCGGACGAGGGAAAGCCCGGTGCCTGAATTTGACCCCAGCCAGGAGCCCAGCGCCTGGGGCGCCTGGGAGGACGCGGATGCCCTGCGGCACCGGTCATTTGCACGCCGCACGCCCGAACAACGCCTGGCCTGGCTGCAAGCGGCGCTCGATCTCGCTTACCAGAGCGGTGCGATCAAGCCGCGGCGTCCGGAAGAACCGGACTCGTGAAATGCAAAAAAATGGAAAAATGGTGCCGGTGTTACGTTTTCGGTTGGCTAAACCGAAACCGTAACACCGGCACCATTTCCCCTACCGATCAGCCGGCCGCCATTCCCAGCCGGGGATTGCCAGGTCGTACCTGGTCGATCGGCCCGACGACCCTGCGGCACGCACGATCAATCCTTTCTCGAGCAGATCGGCCAAGTGACGTGACGCAGTGACGCGCGTGGTACCGGCGATCACCATGTACTTGCGTGCCGTCAGGCCGCCAGCGAACTGCCCGGGGCCTGCTTCGAGCACCTTGCCCAACACGCGGCGCTGCATGTCGTTCAAGGCCACGGCACGGTGATCCGCCCAGAAACGGGCGCGTGCCAGCGCATCGCGGATCAGCAGGGCGCTGCTGCGACACGCTTCGACGTAGGTGTTCAGGAACCATTCGAGCCAGGCGGTGATGTCTCCATGTCCGCGCTGCGCCTCGTTGAGCGCGTCGTAGTACGCGTCCTGCTGACGACGCATGGCCGCCGAGAGTCCCAACAGGCGACTCGAGCGCTGCAAATCCTGCGCGAGCGCCAAGTCGACAACTGCACGCCCGACGCGGCCGTTGCCATCCTCGAACGGATGAATCGACTCGAACCAAACGTGGGCGAGCCCCGCGCGAAGCAGACCATCGAGCGGCTCGCGGCGATTGAACCAGTCGACGAACAGCTGCATCTCGGCGCGGACCGCCGGACCTGGAACCGCTTCGTAGTGGACGGCTTCGCGGCCATGCGGTTCGCTCACGATCTGCATTGGCTCTGCGCTGCTGCGGTATGCGCCCACAAGGACGTGCCGGATACCGAACCCGCCGGGAAAGAGGGCGGCCTGCCAAGCGCACAGTCGTTCTTGTGAGAGAGGTTGATCCCAGTCGTCGGCTGCGTTCTCCATTACATCCAACAGACCCTCGACGCTGCGCGGGACACCCGGGCCACGATGAGTGAGTCCGAGACGACGCGCCACCGATGAGCGCACTGCCGCGAGGTCGAGGACCTCACCTTCGATGGCCGCCGTGCCCACAGCCTCCTTGGCCCAGACTTCTCGCTCGAGTTCGGTACGCTCGTCGAGCCCAACGGCGGCAGCAGCTCCAAAGAGCGCACCGGCTTCTTGACGGGCAAGCGCCAGGGGCCGCACCAAACGGGCAGCATCGAACGTGAATTTTGGCCAGCTCAGGGCCCGCCAGACCCAACGCACGGGATCCATATTGGTATCAGCCTATGATGCGATTATGGCCATGCGAGCGACTTGAAGCGATCTCCAGGCCTATTAGTATCATTTGGTGATACGAATATCCAAAATAAGCGTATCGCGGGCGTCGGCAACCCTAAGGCCACCCACGCAGCCGATCTCCTCAAGCCTTACCACCTGATTCGAAAGGGTGCGCGCCAGATACGCTGCGAATGTCCGCGTGCTCGACAACCGAGGACGTCCGCATGACCGTGCCTAAGCCGGGCGCGCTCGCGATCCTCGGGCTCGGGTTGCTAGGCGGCCGGCTCGCGCGGCGGCGACGGCGCTGATCAACGCTTCGCGGCGGCCACGACGCTGATCAATATTTCGCGTAGCTCTTCTCTTCCACCAGCGCCGAGCCGAGCCGGGTGTTGATCTGCTTCTTGATCGCGGCGCGCTCGTCGTTGGTGACGTAGACCGCGCGGGCGAGCTCGATGAACCGCGCGTCGAACGCGCGGCTGCGCTCCTGGTCGCGGATGTCGTCCTCGATGTCCCACAGCTTCGCATTCACCTCGCGCAATGCCGCCCACTCGGCGCTGATGTCGGTTGCCGCGTAGGGCGAGGCGTTCCACGTGTCGGTGAGCAGCGCGAGCTCCGTGCGCACGTTGTGCAGCTTGGCCGGGTCGGTCATGCGCTGGGACTTGATCTCGAGGATCGTGATCTTGTCGATCAGCTCGCCCGGGGAGATCGGGACCAGGAGTTCAGCCATCGAAAATGGTGCCGGTGTTACGTTTTCGGTTCTGCTTGGAAAATAGGTGAGATCCGGCAGATTCGCAATCACGGAAGGGCTGGCACGGCCCTAGGATGGTCGCCAGAGCGCTTGCCGGTACGTGGCCCCGGGTGTGTAATTCGTTACACACCCCTCCCAGGCGAGCGCGGACCAGGCACGATGAGCAGGCGCATCAACATCATGATCGACGACGACACCTGGCGAATCCTCGGCAAGATCCCCGCCGGCGCTCGCAGCCGCGCCGTCAACGAGGCGTTGCGGGCGTGGGTGCAGCGCCGCCGCCGGATGGACGCGGCGCACGAACTCGACACCCTGCGCGCATCGCTGCCCGCCGTCACGGCCGCGCAGGTGGCGCAGTGGATCCGGGTCGATCGCGATCGCGAACCCTGAGCCATGCGGGTCGTCGTGCCGGATGCGTCCGTGATCCTCAAGTGGGCGCTGCCGCCCGACGCAGAGCCGGGGGCCGATCGGGCGCTGCTGTTGCGCAACGCGATCCGTGACGACGTCGTTCGTGCGGTGGTTCCGAGCCTGTGCCTGTTCGAAGTTGGCAACACGGTGGCGCGGCGGTTTCCGCAGCATGCTCGTGCCTGGCTGGCCGCGCTCGCGAAGTTCGGCCTCGAGGAGCAAGCCATCACGGCGCAGTGGTTGCGAGAGGCGGTGGAACTGACCGAACGCTATCCTGTGTCGTTCTACGACGCGGCCTATCACGCGACGGCGATCGTCCAGGGCGGCGTGTTCGTGACGGCAGACGAGCGCTACGTCGCCCAAGCCGCTCTGCACGGCGCCGTGGTGTCGTTGCAGGAGTGGGCGCCGCCGCGTCGGTGAGTGGGGAAATGGTGCCGGTGTTACGTTTTCGGTAACTCGCTGAGTTACCGAAAACGTAACACCGGCACCATTTCCCCAAAACGTAACACCGGCACCATTTCCCCGTCCCAAATCGCGGTGACGGCGGCGCGCGTCTCGCGGAACTCGTCCTCGGGCACCACGTTGCTCGCCGCCTCGAGCGACAGGTGGTGCATGCGCTGCCGGTAGGCACGGTACGCGCCGGTGAGCACGTCCACGGTCTCCTGCGGCACGAGGCACGCGGAGGCGAGGCTCTCGAGCTGGCGGATGTTGTCGGAGTACGTCACGAGTTCCGGGTAGCGCTCGCAGTGTAGCAGTGTCCAGTACTGCGCGAGGAACTCGATGTCGGTGATGCCGCCGGAATCCTGCTTCAGGTCGAACTCGCCGGCGCCCGACTTGGACAACTCGGCCCGCATCCGCTCGCGCATGTTGCGCACGTCCTCGCGCAACGTCTCCCGCCGCACGGCGGTGCGCAGGAGGTCGCGGCGCAGCGCCTCGAATCGCTCGCGTAACGCCGGGTCGCCGGCCACGACGCGCGCGCGCAGCAAGGCCTGGTGCTCCCAGGTCCACGCCTCGCCGCGCTGGTAGTCACCGAAGCCCTCGAGGCTCTGCACCAGCAGACCGCCCTTGCCGCTCGGCCGCAGGCGGGTGTCCACCTCGTAGAGGCGGCCCGCCGCCGTGTGCACCGACAGGATGTGCACGAGCCGCTGCACGAGGCGCAGGAAGAACACGCCGTTGTCCACCACCTTGGGCCCGCTCGAGCGCTGTACCTCGCCCGCCGAATCGTGCAGGAACACGAGGTCGAGGTCGGAGCTGTAGCCGAGCTCGATGCCGCCGAACTTGCCGTACGCCACCACGATCATCCCCGCCTGGCTCAGCCGTGACTCGTCCGGGCCGTACTGCGGCACGCCGTGGCGCTCGACGATCTGCTGCCACGACAGTGCGAGCGCCTCGGCGCAGATGAGTTCGGCGATGTCGGTCAGCCGGTCGCTCACCTTCATCAGCGGCAGCCGCCCGGTCAGATCGGGGACGGCGACGCGGAACACGGCGACGCGCTGGAACTGCCGCAGCAGGTCGATCTGGCGCTCGGGGTCGTCCGTCTCGGCGCCGGCCATGCGGGCGCGCAGGTCCTGCTCGAACTCGGCGCGCGACGGCACCGTCTCGAACAGCCGCTCGTCGAGCAACTCGTCGAGCAGCAGCGGGAACGCCGCGATCTGGTCGGTGAGGAACTGCGAGTGCGCGCAGAGTTCCACGAGCCGCCGCCGCGCGACGGCATTCTCGTTGAGCAGCGCCAGGTACACCGTGCGCCCGCCGATCAGCTCGATCACGTGCAGCACGCGGCCGAGCGCCACGGCCTCGCCGTCCCTGCCCGCGATCGCCCTGAGCAGCGACGGCAACAGCGTGTGCAGGCGGCGCCGGCCCGTCTCGTCGAGCCGGCGGTAATAGGTACTCTCGCGCAGCACGGCCAGGCGCTCGAGCACGCCGTCCAGATCCCGGATGCGCGCGCGACCGAGCAGGTCGCGCCGCTGCGCGTCGTCCACGTGCGTATCGAGCAGCGTCTCGAGCGCGCGGTCGACGGCGTCGCCGGGCCCCTGCTCGCCCGGGCCGATGATCAGGGCGCGGAAGTGCCCGCTCACGCGCTGCCGGTGACGCTCGAGCTCGGCCGCGAGCGACGCCCAGTCCGGCATCCCCATCGCGAGCGCGAGGCGCACTCGCCCGGTCTCGTCCTGCGGCAGGTCGTGCGTCTGCTCGTCGTTGCGCTCCTGCAGGCGGTTCTCGACGCGGCGCAGGAAGCGATACGACTCGCCGAGTTCCTCGACGGCCGACACCGGCAACAGTTTCTGCCCCGCGAGCAACGGCAGCGCCTCGAGCAGGCGCCGCGTCTGCAGCGCCGGCTTGCTGCCGCCGCGGATCAGCTGGAACGCCTGCACGATGAACTCGATCTCGCGGATGCCGCCGGGCCCGAGCTTGACGTTGTCGCGCAGCTCGCGACGCTCGACCTCGCGCGCGATCAGCTCCTTCATCTCGCGCAGCGACTCGAACACGCTGAAGTCGAGGTAGCGGCGGAACACGAACGGGCGCAGCACGTTGCGGTACAGCTCGTCGAACGGGCCGGCGCCGAACACCGGGCGCGCCTTGACGTAGGCGTAACGCTCCCAGTCGCGACCGTGCTGCTGCAGGTAGTCCTCGAACGCGTCGAAGCTCACCACCTGCGGCCCCGATTCGCCGAACGGGCGCAGCCGCAGGTCCACGCGATAGACGAATCCCTCCGCCGTCACCGTGCCGAGCAGTTGTGCGACCTTGCGGCCGAGCCGCGCGAAGTACTCCTCGTGCTCGAGCGGGCGCGCGCCGGCCGTCTCGCCATGCCCGGGGAACAGGAACACCAGGTCGATGTCGGACGAGAAGTTGAGCTCGCCGCCGCCGAGCTTGCCCATGCCGAGCACCATCAGCTCGAGCGGCGTGCCCTCCGCGTCGACCGGCACGCCGTGGCGCGCTACGAGTGCCGCGCCGGCCCTGCGGCAGGCGGCGCGTATGCACACGTCGGCGAGTAGCGAAAGTTCGGCGAGGATGGTCTCGACGCTCGCAAACCCGGCAATTTCGCGCCACGCGATGCGCACCAGCTGGCGGCGTCGGAAGCGGCGCAGCTCGTCCATGAAATGCGCGTCGTCGCCGGCGGGGTCGAGGCCGGACGCGAGGTCGGCGTCGAGCGTCGCCTCGGTCACGCCGTCGCGCAGGCGGCGCCCGTCGAGGAGCCACGACAGCAGGCGCACGTCACGCAGGCAGGACTCGGCGACGAAATCGCTACAGGCCCACACCAGCGGTAGGGAAAGCACGGCGCCCTGCCCGGACTCCGGATTGAGCGACCGGCCGCACTCCGTCTCTGCCAGCCGTGCCAGTCGCTCCCCGAGGGCGGGCCGCAGCGGGTCGGGGATGTGCGCGAGGTCCCAGTGCATGGCGTCATTCTCGCGCGGTCGCGCGGGCGGCCACCACGGCCCCGAGCGCGAGCAGCGCCGCAGCCAGCACGAAGGCCGCGCCGGGCGCGTGCCAGCGCACGCCTGCGCTGATGAAATACGCGAACGTGCTCGCGAACAGCCACGGCCCGATCAGGGCGGCGATGCCCATGAGGCTGCCGGTCGCGCCCTGCAGCTCGCCCTGCTCCGACGCGCCGACGTGCCGCGTCATGATGCCCTGGGCCGCGGGCGAGGCGAGCCCCCACAGCGCCACGATCGGCACGGCGGCGAGGAACAGCGCGCCGTTGGGCGCGATGCCGTAGCCGAAGAACCCAATGGCCCCGCAGGCGAGCCCGGTGAGCAGCACGCGCCGCTCGCCGAGGCGCCGCACCGCCGGGCCCACGAGCGCTCCCTGCACGATCGCCGAGCAGATGCCGACCGCCGCGAACACGAAGCCGACCTCGCGTTCCTGCCAGTCGTAGCGGTAGGCGGCGTACAGCACGAACGTCGCCGGCAGCGCGGCGTGCGCGAGGTTGCTCAGGAACACGACGCCGGCGAGCCCCGCGAGTTCGCGGTGCCGGCTCAGCATCCGGAGCGAGCCGAACGGATTGGCGCGCTTCCAGTCGAACGGCCGGCGGCGCTCGGGCGGCAGCGACTCCGGCAGTACGAACGCCCCGTACACGCCATTCAGCAGGCTGGCCGCGGCGGCCGCCCAGAACGGCAGCCGCGGATCCACGCTGCCGAGGATGCCGCCCAGCGCGGGGCCGAGCACGAAGCCGAGCCCGAACGCGATGCCCATGCGGCCGAACGCCGTCGCGCGCTGCTCGACGGGCGTGACGTCGGCGACGTAGGCCATGCCGGTGCTGATCGTGGCCGCGGTGATGCCCGAGATCACGCGGCCGACGAACAGCCACACGAGGTTGGGCGCGAGCGCCATCAGCACGTAGTTGACGCCCAGGCCGAGGTTCGACAGCACGATCACGCCGCGGCGGCCGTAGCGATCCGACAGCGCGCCCATCACCGGCATCGAGAAGAACTGCATCAGCGCCCAGACGGTGCCGAATACGCCGTACACCTTGGCCGCGCCGACCGTGTCGCCGCCGAGGAAGTCCTCGATCAGGTGGGGCAGCACCGGGATGATCATCCCGAGCGCGAACATGTCGAGGACGATCGTGATGAAGATGAAGGCGAGCGCCGCGCGGCGGCGGCCGGCCGGGGCGGCGGCGTTCATGGCCGGGTCAGACGTACTGGATCACCGAGCGTGGCGTGAGCTCGCCGCAGCGGAAGCCCGGCACCAGCCCGATGTCGAGCAGCACGCCGATGTCCTGCACCCGGTAGCCCGCGCGGCCGCACAGGACCACCGAGGCCTCGAGGGTGCCGCCGGTGGCGAGCACGTCGTCGATCAGCAGCAGCCGGCCCTGGCCGGTCTGCATCTCGAGCACGCCGGAGCCGTACTCCAGGTCGTAGGCCACGTCGATCACCGGCGGCGGCAGCTTGCCCTTCTTGCGGATCGGCACGAAGCCCTTGCCACGCCGCTCGGCCATCGCCGCGGCCAGGATGAAGCCGCGCGACTCGACCCCGGCCACGACGTCGATATCGGCCCATTCGTCTCTCGAGAACAGGTCGTCGAGCGCGCCGATGGTCGCGTCGAAGTGGTGGCGCAGCAGCGGGCTGATGTCCTTGAACAGGATGCCGGGCTTCGGAAAGTCCGGGATCTCGGTGACCAGTGCCTTGAGTTCTTGCATGCGGAAATGGTGCCGGTGTTACGGTTTTCGGAAACTCTACCCGAAATGGTGCCGGTGTTACGTTTTGGGTAACTCAGCGACTTACCGAAAACGTAACACCGGCACCATTTCTCCACACCGGCTGCAGCCGCGCCGGTCCGCGGCGCCGGTCGAGGCTGCGCACCAGCACCAGGCATCCGAGGCCCGACAGCACGAAGCCCGCGACGAACGTGGGCGCATACCCCACGGCGTCGGCGATCACGGCGCCCGTGAAATTGGCCAGCCCCATCGCCACCACGATCGCGCAGGCGAGCAGCGTGTAGTCGGTCCCGGCGTGCTCGGGATCCGAGGCATCCATCATCAAGGTGAAGAGCGCCACGGTCGCCATGCTGCCGAACAAGTGCTCGGCGACGTTTCCGGCCCAGAACATCGCGACGCCGCCGACCCCGTATGCGGCGGCGACGTAGCACAGCAGGCTCGCCGTCTGCAGCAGTCCGCACACCAGCAGCGCCGCGCGGCGACCCGCCCGGAACGCAAACCAGCCACCCACGGCCGCGCCGGCCAGGCTCGCGAGCGAGCCGACCGTGCCCTTCATCAACGCGATCATCTCCTTCGAGAGGCCGGCGTCGCGCATGAACGGCCCGATCAGCGACGACACCATGGAATCGCCGAACTTGTAGCAGCAGATGAGCGCGATGAACGCGCCCATGCCGGGCAGGCGCAAGCGGCGCGCCCAACCGGCCGCGACGCGTGCCACAGGCCGTGCCGGCACCGCCGCATCAATCACCTTGGGCGGCTCGCGCAGCGGCAGCACCGGCAGCACCGTGAGCGCGAGCAGCACGGCCATGCACGTGAACATGGTCGCCCAGTCGGTGCGCGCGAAGATCCACAGCAGCAGACCGCCGCCGAGGATCATCCCGACTCGATACGCCCCCACCTGGATGCCGTTGGCGAGGCCACGCTCGCGCGTGTCGAGGATGCGCACGGCGAGACCGTCGGTCGCGACGTCCTGACTGGCCGCCACGAGGTTGAACAGGAATGCCGCCGCGAGCACCACGACGTAGCCGCGCGACAGGTCCACCTGCGTTAGCACGAGCGCGCCGATGACAGCGGTCACCTGCAACGGCAGGAGCCACTGCTTGCGGGTGCCGTAGTGGTCCACGAACGGCGCCCAGAGGAACTTGAGCGCCCAGGGCAGAAACAGCAGGCTCGTCGCGCTGATTGCCTTGAGCGAGAGGCCCGCGTCGCGCAGCAGCACCGGCAGCGCCTGCGTAAAGAAGCCGTATGGCAGGCCCTGGGCGGCGTACAGGGCGGTGAGCAGCGCGATCTTGTGGGTGCGGGTCACGGGGAAAAGGTGAATATGGTGCCGGGGAATATGGTGCCGGGGGGAATATGGTGCCGGTGTTACGGGGAATATGGTGCCGGTGTTACGTGTTCGGTAACTCACCGAGTTGTCGAAAACGTAACACCGGCACCTTTTCCCGGTTGTCGGGCAAGCTACGGGGCGTCGATACTTATCACCCTATGCCCCGCCAGATTACCGAGCAACCGTAACACCGGCACCTTTTCATGAACGTCTCCGAAGCCCTCGCCACGCGCATGAGTTGCCGCGCCTTCCTGCCCACGCCCGTGCCCGAGGCCACGGTGCGGGCGATCCTCGAAGGTGCGAAGCAGGCGCCGTCCGGCGGCAACCTGCAGCCGTGGCGCGTGTATGCGCTCAGCGGCGAGCCGCTCAAGGAGTTTCTCGCGCTGATCCGCAGCAAGATCCCGACCCACCCGCGCGGCGAGGGGTCGGAGTACGAGATCTACCCGACCGGGCTCTGGGAGCCCTACCGGTCGCGGCGCTTTAAATGCGGCGAGGACATGTACGCGACCATCGGTGTCGCGCGCGAGGACAAGCTCGCCCGGCTGCTGCAGTTCGCGCGTAACTACGAATTCTTCGGCGCGCCGGTGGGGATGTTCTTCTGCCTCGACCGCCGCATGGGCCCGCCGCAGTGGTCCGACGTCGGCATGTACATGCAGAGCGTGATGCTGCTCGCCCGCGAGCATGGGCTGCACACCTGCGCCCAGGAAGCGTGGTCGGTGTGGTACCGGACGGTGGGAGAGTTCCTGAAGCTTCCGCCCGAGCTGATGCTGTTCTCGGGGATGGCGCTCGGCTACCGCGACGAGTCGGCGCCGATCAACACGCTGAAGACCGACCGCGCGCCGCTCGAGGAGTTCGCCGAGCTGCGCGGGTTCTAAAATGGTGCCGGTGTTACGTTTTCGGTAACTCGGCGAGTTATCGAAAACGTAACACCGGCACCATTAACCCCGGCACCCTCGATCGAGCGTCGGATTTTCTTACGGCGCCGTGAGTGCCGCTTATGTCACCAAGACGATCCGCGCTCGTCAGCGGCGTGAGGCGCATCACGCTACGGGGCCGGTTGTTGGCCGCGCGCGACGGTTGGCGGCGTCGCGCAGGTTGACACACCCCTCCCGCTCCCCTTGCCGAACACGAAGGGAGGCGCCGTGAGGATCGGGAAAAACGTTGAAATCCGGCCCTCGCCGCACTGCGAATCCTCTCGCACAGGACGCTGGCACGCATCCTGCAAAGTTTCACGCAGCAATGTCGTTTGCACGCTACGGAGAGGACCGCATGAGTCTCAGTTGGATCAGCAACCGCAGCCTGAAACTGTCGCCGCGGGCGCGCCTGGTGGCCGACGGTGAGGCCGAGGCGCTGCGCCGCAAGCTCGAGGGCCTGGAGTGGCGGCCGGAGAACGGTTTCCTCAAGGACCAAGTAGTCGAGAAGACGCGGCTCGCAGGCAGCCGCACCGCTCGCGCCGCTTGAAAAAGGTGCCGGTGTTACGGATTCGGTCAGCGGTGGCGCCCCGCAACCGAAACCGTAACACCGGCACTATGTGCCCCGCCCTTTGAACTGCGTCGCGAATTCCGCCGCAATATGTCGCGAACGGTCCAAGGCAGGGGCCACCGTGTGACATTCTCCGCGCCAGTCAAGGTGGATGTCAGGGAGTGTCGGATGCGTCTCAGCTGGTTGTTCGATCGTGGCCTGGACGTGCCGACCAAGGCCCGTCTCGTCGACGACAGCGAGACTGAGGCGCTGCGACGCAAGCTTGAGTCGGTGGACTGGCAGCCGCCGAGTGGGTTCCTGAAAGACCGGCGGGTGGAAAGCCGGCGAATCATCCGCGCCCGCGAGCAGAACCTGCCGTAACGTCCGAGATGGAGATGGTGCCGGACCGGAAATGGTGCCGGTGTTACGGTTTCGATAACTCCCGCGAAATCGCGGGGGAGTTTTGTATTCGATTCGCGTCGGGCCGGGGGAAAATGGCGTTGGCGTGATGGATTCGGCTCGCGATGGCGCGAACCGAAAGCGTAACACCGGCACCATTTCCTACTACTGCCGCCGCCGCATCTCCATCGGATGCTCGACCTTGCGCAGCTTGTCGAGCAAGTGCGTCAGCGCGAGCCAGGGGTGGCGGTAGGTCATGCGCGGACCCGCGTAGCGCATGATTGCCTTGGCCTGCTCACGCTGCGCCCGCTTGTAGCAGTGAATGGGGCACTTCGCGCAGGTTGGCTTGCCCTCGCCGTACGGGCATTTCTCGAGGCGCCGTTCTGCGTAGTCCAGGAACTGGCTGCACTCCGCGCACGGGATGGCCGCACCCGCGCCGTGGTGGTCGCGGCAATAGATCTCGACCATGCGCTGCATGGTGAGGTGCTCGCGTTTCAGGCGGGGTGTCGTGAGCGGCATCGTCGCAACCGGTGGGGTGGCTCGGGCCCGTAGGGTGCCGCAGCCGGCCGACCGCTTGCGCTCGTGGCTTTCCGCAATCGGCGGATCTGCCACAATGCGCGCCCCATGCGCGGCCCGCCCCCGAAGCCCCCGGTTATCGAAAACGTAACACCGGCACCATTCTCGGGCCTGGCCGCTGCGGTCGGCGCTTTCGTCATCTGGGGGGTGTTCCCGCTGTACCTCAAGCCGATGGCGGAGGTGCCAGCGCTGCAGATCATGGCGCACCGGGTCGTGTGGTGCTGCCTGCTGGTGTTTGGGTGGCTGGCGATCCGCGGCGAGCTCGGCGCGGTGCGCGCGGCGCTGGCGGACCGGGGGTCGCGGATGCGGCTCGCGGCGTCGGCCACGCTGATCAGCATCAACTGGCTGCTGTACGTGTGGGCGGTGAACAATGGCCACACCGTCGAGGCGAGCCTCGGGTATTTCATCAATCCGCTGCTCAACGTCGTGCTCGGCGTGATGGTCCTGCACGAGCGGCTGAACCGCGCGCAGTGGCTGGCGGTGTCGCTCGCCGCGCTCGGCGTGATCTACCTCACGGCCGCGACCGCGCACCCGCCGTGGATCGCGCTGGCGCTCGCGGTGAGCTTCGGCACCTACGGGCTGATCCGCAAGGTGGTCAAGGTGGACTCAGTCCCCGGGCTCGCGACCGAGACGCTGCTGCTCGCGCCGTTCGCGATCGCGTTCCTGGCGTGGTGCGAGGTGCGTGGCGTGGGGGCACTGGGGCATGCGAGCGTGGGGATCAACGCCCTGCTGGTCGGCAGCGGGCTGATCACCGCGCTGCCGCTCGCGCTGTTCGCCTACGGCGCGCGGCTGATCCCGTACTCGACGATCGGGATCGTGCAGTACATCGGCCCGACGCTGCAGTTCCTGATCGGCGTGTTCGTGTTCCGGGAGGCGTTCACCGCGGAACGCGCGGTGGGTTTCGTGGCGATCTGGGCGGCGCTCGCCATCTACGCCGCCGACGGGGCGCGCCGGATGCGCAAATAGGACCGGAAATGGTGCCGGTGTTGCGTTTTGGAAAAAGGAAAAGGTGCCGGAGAAAAAGGTGCCGGTGTTACGTTTTCGATAACTCCCGCGAACCGGCTGCCTGAGTTACGTATTCGAATCGCGCCGCGCCGGCGGATAATTGTCTCGGCGTGATGGATTCGGCTCGCGATCGCGCGAACCGAAAACGTAACACCGGCACCATTTCCGCTGACCAGGCACCTTCACCATGCGCACTACCAGATCGACGCGCGGCTTCCTGACCGCCGCTGCGGTGCTCTTCTGCGGCATCCCTTCGGCACTCGCCGCCGACTGGCCGGTCTTCAAGCCGGGCCAGTGGACATTCGATCGCACGATGACCGGCGTCGGCGCCCCGGCGAAGCCTCTCGTCCGGACCGACTGCACGGACCCCACGGCCGACCAGAAGAAGCAGCGCGACATGCTCGCGAAGTCGGGCTGCCAGTTCACTCCGCTCGAGAAGAGCGGCAACTCCTACCGCTATTCGGCCACCTGCAAGATGGGTGGCATGACGACGACGTCGAGTTCGGTGCTGGTGGTGGAGAGCCCTGAGGCCTACACGATCACCGTCGACTCCGACGTCGGCGGCGAGAAGAGCCACGAGGTGCTGAAGGCCCGGCGCGTCGGCGACTGCGCGAAGTAGGAAATGGTGCCGGTGTTACGTTTTCGATAACTGGCGCGACATGCCGGAACGGTGCCGGTGTTACGCTTTAACCTATGCCAGCTTCATCCAACCGCACGCCCCATCCGCCGCCATGTCGTCAGTGAGACTGTCCAGTCGCGCCACGCGGCTACTCGATCACCACCGCCACCGAGGGCACGCCTACCCGAAGCCGCGCTACTGGGAGCGGCTGCACCAATTGCTGCAGGAGGAGGCGGAGAAGCGCGGCAAGACCCCGCCGCCGCCGCCGCTCGCGAGTTCGCTCGACCACGAGCCGACGCTGGACGACATGGTCGAGTGCCTGCGCGAGCAGGTGGCGTGGGCCGACCGCAACCAGCTGCTGCACCGCATCCAGGACTTTTTCGACCACATGCCGCCGTCGTGCTGGGTGCGGTTCGACGGCCGATAAGCGTAGCCGGCGTGCCGGGGGCAGCACGCGGCGCACGGGGGCCGTCGTTTAGCCGTCGGACGCTCGCCGCCGGAACGTAACACCGGCACCATTTCTTGCGCCGCTTCCTTGCGCGTGATGCTCGCAGACGCGCAGCAACCCTTCCGGGTCGGCGCCCAATCGACGCAGCGGTTCAGACGCCGCGACGTGATTGTCCGCGATGACCCAGCGCACCTGCCGCAGCTTCATGCCCCACGCGTCGCTGACGATGCGCCACGCTTCCTCGGGCGTCTTATGCATGAGCCTGGTGAGGCAGAGGTAGTGCAGCGAGATGTACACCGGGTCGGAGGAACGGCGCGCGTGCGGAGGTTTCATCCCGATCAGGCCGGACACATCCTCGCCGCGCAGCAGCGCATCGAAGACTGAATCGAGGAGCTTCCGCTCGCCTTCGGTGACGAACCGCCCCTCGAGCGATTTCGACATCGCCCGGATGAAGTAGCGCTGCTTGTCGACGCGCTTGGTTTCCTGGATGTCGGACGTCGGCATGTCGGGCGGTCCGCGGCGGCGGGAAGGGTTGTTCCTTGCTGCTATAGAGCACAAGCAGCCGGCGCCCGCAACGACATCACGACATAACGTCGGAAAATAGTGCCGGTGTTACGTTTTCCCGATGTTACGTTTTCGATATCTGCACACTCACGCGCGATTTGCGCGAGGCGCCGGCCCCCCGGCCGCACGCACCATCCACCGGATCGCTTCGCACCAGGATCCGCCGATGCCGCGCCCACGCCGCGTCCACGTCCCGGGCGGCCTGCACCACGCCGTCCTGCGGGGCAACCATCGCCAACCGATCTTCGACTGCGCCCACGACTACCTCGACTTCGAGGCGCTGTTGGCCGAGGCGCTTGCGCGGTACGAGGCGACCGCCCTCGCCTACTGCTGGATGACGAACCACGTACACCTCGCCATTCGCGTCGGCGAGGCGCCGCTGGGCGCGGTCATGGCGAACGTCGCCTCCCGCTACGCGCGTCGCCGGCAGCGCGCCGTGCCGACCACGGGGCACCTGTTCGAGCGCCGTTACCGCGCGCGTCTCATCGATACCGACCGCTACCTGCTCGTGCTCGTGCGCTACATCCACCTCAACCCCGTCCGCGCGGGCATGGTGGTGGACCCGCGCGACTACGACTGGAGCAGTCATCGCGCGTACCTCGGCGACGGTGGCCCAGGCTGGCTGACGACGTCACCCGTGCTCGGGCTGCTCGGCGCGCCGGATGACGCGGCGCGGGAGGCCTACCGCCGACTGATGGGCGAGGCGCCGAGCGACGCGGATCGCGACGCGGTCAGCGTGTCACTGAAGGCCGGACGACCACGGCGCGCGACCGAGGCCCCCATGCGGCGACCCGCGACCGGTGCGGAATCCCGGACCGCCGGCGCGCCGACGCTGGATGCGCTCGCCGCGGCGACGGCCGTGCGCCTGGGTGTGACCGTCGAACAGATCCTGTCTCGCGGGCGGTCGGCGCAAGCCGTCCGCGCGCGTGCGGAGTTGGCGCGGCACGCGGTCGCGGCAGGGGCGGCGACACTATCGGAGGTCGCGCGTCACCTGGGGCGGTCGCCGTCGACGGTCAGTGACCTGCTCCGCCGCCGCCGCCCGGTTGACGAAACCTGATGCGGGATGAAAGGCTGGCGGTCGCGGCCAACTGAACCGAAAACGTAGAACGTAACACCGGCACCATTACCCAGATGAAAACATTGCAGCTCGGACGCACCGACGCCCTTCGCATGATGGCCTGGGTGGCGGGTCTCGCGATGCTCGCTGCGGCGAGCCGGTCGCGGGCCAGCGCCGACGCACCCGACGACACGGCTGCGCTGTTCAAGACGACCTGCGCGATCTGCCACGAGGTCCCGGAGACCAAGGCACCGCCCACCGCGACGCTACGCCAGTTGCCGGCCGCGCAGATCCTGATGGCGATGGAGTTCGGCAAGATGCAGCCGCAGGCCGCGGGGCTGAAGCCGGAGCAGCGCGTGCGGCTCGCGAAGTGGCTGGCGGCCGAGGAAGACGCGAAGCGCGACGCTTGGATCGCCGACAAAGCCTGCCCTGGCGAGACACCGGTCCCCGTGACTGGACGCGAGAACTGGGGCTTGGGCCGCGACAATGCCCGGCACGTCACGGATGCCCACATTGATCGCAGGAACGTCGGCCAGCTCGAGCTGCAATGGTCGATCGCCCTGCCGGCCGTCACGACCATGCGCTCGCAGCCGGTCGTCGCGGGCGACACCGTGTTCCTCGGCAGCAAGGGCGGGCACTTGCTGGCGCTCGACCGCCGCAGCGGTTGCGTCCGCTGGTCGCTGAAGACCGAGGCACCGGTTCACTCCGCCTTGACGCTGGACCGGACACCGGACGGCGTTGCCACGCTGTTCTTTGCCGACGAGATGGCCACGGTGTACTCGGTGGACGCGACTCGCGGCTCGGTGCGCTGGCGCGAGCGCGTGAAGTGGTTCCCGACGTCGATCGTCAGCGGCCCGATCACCTACTACGACGGCTTGCTGTACGTGCCGCTGTCGTCGTTCGAGGTGGCGGCGGCCGGGTTGCCGACGCACGAGTGCTGCCGCTCGCACGGCGGGATCCAGGCCCTCGACGCCGCCACCGGCCAGGCCGTGTGGCGCCATGACACCACGCCCCAGGCAACGAAGACCTACGTCAACCGCGACGGCGTGCAGATGTGGGGCCCGAGCGGTGCCGTCGTCTGGAACAGCCCGACCATCGACGCGAAGCGCGGCGCGCTGTACTTCGGCACGGGACAGAACTCGTCGTCGCCCGCCACCGGCACGAGCGACGCGATCTTCGCACTGGACCTCAAGACCGGCGCGCGGCGCTGGGTTTTCCAGGCGCTGGCCGGCGACGCGTGGAATGCGGCGTGCCTCGGCGGCGGCGCGAGTTGCCCGAAGGAAAATGGACCCGACTTCGACTTCGGCGCGTCCGTGATCCTGCTCGAGCGCAAGCAGGGCGACCTGTTGCTGGCCGGACAGAAGTCGGGGGAAGTGTTCGCGCTCGACCCCGACCGCAATGGCGCGGTCGTTTGGCGGCACCGCATCGGGTCGGGCAGTTCGAATGGCGGCGTGCACCACGGCATGGCGACCGATGGCAAGCGCGTCTACGTGCCGATCGCGGATCCGGAGCGCAAGGTGGCGGGCTACGTGCCGCGGCCGGGCGTGTCCGCGCTGTCCGTCGACGACGGTCGCGTGCTCTGGTCGCATCCCGTGCAGCGCGGCTGCACCTTCGATCCCGCCGATGCGCCGCTGGTGGGGCTCGCCGAAATGGCCCAGGGCCGGTCCGGCCGCTCGCCGTGGCCCGACTGCAGTTACTACTACGGCCAGTCGGCGGCCGCGGTGATTGCCAACGGCGTCGTATACGCGGGCGCACTCGACGGCAAGTTGCGCCTGTTCGACGCGCGCAATGGCAAGTTGCTGCGCGTCATTGAGACCCGGCGGCCGTTCGAGGCCAGCAACGGCATCGGGGGCCACGGCGGCGCGATCGACGTCGGCGGCGCCATCGTCAGCGGCGACCAGCTCTTCGTCGTGTCCGGCTACGGCATGTTCGGGCAGATGCCGGGCAACCTGCTGCTCGTGTACGCGTTGCCGGCAGGACGCTAGAAAAGGTGCCGGTGTTACGTTTTCGGTAACTCCGAGCCTGCGCAAGTTACCGAAAACGTAACACCGGCACCTTTTCTAAAACGTAACACCGGCACCTTTCTGCACCCGGATCAGGGTGGACTGCCCATCCTCGACGTGCCAGCCGGGGAAGTGGGCGATCGCCGTGTAGGCCGTGCCGTCGGGTTCGAACTCGACGTCGCGGGTGAAGGTCACGCGGCGCGGCATGGGGATCTGCTGCCAGGCTTCGCTCGCGATGTCGAACGTGTACAGCGAGTCGCTCTGGTTGCCGTTCACCCAGACGATGCCGCGCGGCCGGTCGACGTTCAGCGCGTACGGCGTGTCGCCACCCTTGGGCTGCAGCGGCAGGTCGAAGCGGGTGAATTGCCCCGTCGCGGGATCGAACCGGACGATGGCCGACTCGGGGAACGCGGTGATCCACAGCTTGCCCTGGTCGTCGGTGCGCAGCCGGCGCGGGCCCTTGAACGGCGTCGCGATCATCGTGATCTTGCCGGTCGCGGGATCGATCGAACCGATCTCGTCCGTGTGCAGGCGCGCGAACCACACCTTGCCGTCGGGCGTGACGTCGATGCCGTAAGGCAGCGGCGTGCCCGTCGCCTCGCGATCCACCGGCAGCCAGTTGGCGAGCGGCACACCCCAGCTCATCAGCTTGAAGATGACGCCGATCAGTTTCACGTTGAGCCACTCGCGGAAGCCGCGCGTGGGCAGGTCGTACATCGTGAAGCGCTGCGTGCCGCGATCGAACATCGCGACCTGGTTCGAGAGCGCGACGGTGAACCAGACGCGGTCCCGCTGGTCGACGCGGATGGTGTGCGGGTAGAAGCCCTCATCCATCTCGTGCAGCGTGAAGGCCTTGGTCTCTGGATCGAACTCCACCAGGCGGCGCTGCGCCGACGGCGTGATGAAGATGTGCCCGTCCACGCGCGACTCAGCGAGCGAGTGCGCGTTCGACGTGCTGTCGTGCTTCGGGAAGTCCCGGAGCCGCCCCGCGAGCAAGCCGCCGTTTCGCTCGCCCTCGCGGTGCGGGATCTTGTAGACGGTGACCTCGTTCGTGCGCGGGTTCACCTCATACAGCCGGTCCTGGATGTTGTCCGCCACGTACGCGAGGCCGTTCGCGGCGTACAGCATGTCGTGCACCTGGCTGAAGATGTCGCCGAGCGGCCATTCGGTGATGGTGACGCCGGCGAGCACCGGGCTCCACGGCAACGGGTCAGCGAGCAATTGCGGGTTCTCGCGCAGCTTGCGATAGCCCGCGGAGAGCCGGTCGGGCAGCGCCCGCTGGTCCTGGCTCGAGAGGCGCGCGCCGTAGCGCAGCATGCGCCGGATGATGTCGCGCCATTCGTCGGGCGTGCGCTCCATGCGGATGAACGTGTTGCCCTGCTGGTGGCAGAACGTGCACTGCAGCTGGAAGTGCAGTTTCTTCCCGGCGTCACCGAGGTCGAGCGCGCCGAGCCAGGAACTCGCGGGCTTCGCCTCGGCGAGTTTCAGCGGGTCGGTCTCAGGCACGAGCGTCACTGCCAGTTCGCGCTGTTCGAGCGGCGGCTTGAGGGCGAGGTCCTGGTAGCCGGGTCTGCGCACCAGGTACTCCATCGGCTCGCTGCGATCGGCGAACGCCACGCGACCGGCCGCATCGGTGAAGCGCGTGATTTCCGGCGACACGACACGCGTCACGCCCGGCGCCTGGTAGCCGTTGTCGGACGTGTCGAGGTTGGGGCCGTCGGCGCGACGTTCGCGCACCATGACCGTCGCCAGCGGCTGGCCGGACGGATCGTTCACCGTCAGCGTGGTCGCGAACGTGGGGGCGGTCAGCGCCAGCAGCAGCACCGCCGCCGCTGCGCTCGGCGCCTGCGAAATCCGATCCATCGCGCCCCTCCCGGCCCGAGCTAGTCTTGTTCGAGTTCGTACATGTTGCGGTCGTTTCGCTGCGCATACAACTGCGGCAGGAAGTGGGGCAACAGCCCGACCTCCTCCACCTGGTGCCGCTTCCACTCGCGCAGCATTCCCTCGGTGAAGACCCAGCGCCGCAGCAGCGCATTGACCCACGGGCCGACCCACGGCCAGTCCACTCCGATCACCGACTCGACGGTGTAGGTTGCGCCACGCGGCGACGCACCCCAGACGTGACGGAGCTCGCCGATGGCGAGGCCGGCGATCTTCGGCTGCGTGACGAAGCGCTGCGGCGACAGCTCGATCACCCGCGCGGCACCCTCGCTGTCGTAAGGCCCAAACCATTCGTAGCGCGCCACGACCCCGCCGGCACCGACGCCGGGCGTACCGTCCGCAGCCGGCGCTTCGACCCAGATGCGCCCGTGCTCGTAAGGATGGAACAGGTGGTACATCGGCCGCACGGCACCGTCGAACTTGACCTCGCTGATCGGGAGCACCCGGTACCACCACGCCAGCATCTCCGGGGTCACGCCCGGCAGCGGCCGGTGCTCGATGCGCAGGTGGATCCGGCCGTCCGGCAGGATCTCGTGCGATGCCTTCGCCGTCGTCGCCGCGGGCAGCGGCCATGGCAGCCGGCGCGGCGCGTCGTGCCTCGGGTTCGCCGGCAGCGCGAAGGCCATCAGGTAGTCGCCCGTGCCGCGGTTGTACATCGCGTGGCCGCCGGCGTTGATCACCACGTACTGGCGGCCCAGGTGCGTGTAGCTCATCGGCGTGGACGTCGCGTCCACCGGCAGGTCGTGACTCCAGAGTTTGCGGCCGTCGCGGACGTCGAAGGCGCGGAACTGACGGTCCATCGTCGCGCCGATGAAGAACACGCCGCCATCGGTGACGAGGCCGCCACCGAGGTTGGGCGTGCCCCAGTTGATGTGCCACGGGAACGGGAACGGCCCCATCTCGTGCACCGAGCCGAGCGGCACCTGCCACGCGACCCGCCCTTGCGCGAGATCGATCGCGACGAGCTTGCCCCAGGGCGGCGCCGTGCAGGGCATGCCGAAGGGTGACAGCAGCGGCCCGACCGCAAGCGTGTACGGCGTGCCCTGCATGGTGACGAACATCGTCTTCTGCCCGGCGACCGGGTGGTCCTGCTTCGTTGCGGCGCCGGCGCCGCGCACGAGTTGCGCAACGAATGGCGCGGCGTTCAGGTTCACGATCAACCGCTGGTGCCGCGGCGAGTAGGCGCCGCCACCCCAGTTGGCGCCGCCGAGACTGCCCGGGAACAGCAGTGTCGGTCGCTCGGCCAGCGGCGTGAAGATGCCCTCGTTGTGCAGGCCCGCGATCGCGTCGCGGCACCTGGCGCGATCCCACATCGCGATGCCCCATGCATCGCGCGGCTGCAGGCGGGTCGGCAACAAGCGCAGCGACTCGATGGGGAACGGCTGGGTCGGCCACGCCTGCTCACCGGGAATGGTGCTCGCCGGCACCCCGCGCTCTTCGACCGGGAACAACGGCTTGCCGTTGCGCCGGTCGAGCACGAACACGAAGCCCTGCTTGCTCACCTGCGCCAGCGCCGGCACGCGACGCCCGTCGGGGCCGCGCCATTCGAACAGCACGGGCTGCGCCGGCGTGTCGTAGTCCCACAGGTCGTGGTGCACGAGCTGGAACGACCACGCGACCTCGCCCGTCGACAACCGCAGGGCGACGACCGAGTTGGCGTGGTTGTTACGGCCCGGGCGCAGGCCCCCGTAGTAGTCCGGCGAGGGTGCGCCGGTCGGCACGAACACGAGGCCGGCTGCCTCGTCGACCGCGAGCGGCGCCCACGCATTGCCGGCGCCGGTCCCGCTCACGCCCTCGAGCGGATCGAACGTCCAGCGCGGCGCGCCGGTCGCGGCATCGTACGCGGCGATGACGCCGCGCGGCGCCTCGGCGTAGGCAAAGTCGATCACCGACGAGCCGACGACCACCACGCCGTTGCCGACGACGGGTGCGGAGCTCGTGCTCACCCGTTCGAGCCCGTCGCGCTCGTGTTCGGCCAGCGTGACTTCGCCGTGCACGCCGAACTGCTCGCACGGCTTGCCGTCACGCGCGTCCAGCGCGAACAGCCGGCGATCGGCGGTCGCGCCGTAGATCCGGTGGCGGCAGGTGCCGTGCGGGTCGGCGGCCAGCGGAACCTCCGCGTAAGCGACACCCCGGCAGCGGTACGGCCGCTCGCTGGTCCGCGGCACCTGCGGGTCGTAGCGCCAGCGCTCGGCACCCGTCTCCGGGTCCAGCGCGATGACCCGATTGAACGGCGTGCAGTAGACCAGGTGCTCACCCGCGGCACGCGGCAACAGGATCGGCGTGCTCTGCGCGGAGACGCTGGATGGCTGGCCGCTCGTGGCCGCCATGTCGCCGTTGCGGTGGGTCCACGCCGGCTCCAGTCGCCCGACGTTGTCGGGCGTGAGGTGCGTGGACGGGCTGTAGTGCCAGCCGAAGGGATCGCCCGTCGCATTCGCGGCGCCGGTGATGGCCCACAACGCAAGGCCGAGCGCGCGCCGCCGCGTTGCGGTCTCAGGTATCAGCCTGGAGCTTTTCCACGTCATCGAGAGGCGAGCGTAGCTGGGTGCGGCTCACCACGTCGATGATTCGTCCGCGCACGACGATGGCCCCATGGTCCGCCAGCACGTGCGAGGTCGCACGACAGGGCGTCGAACGTCGGACGCCGGCCCATCGCCAGGAACGCGGGGTGCCGCTCGGTCATGCAGCGTGGGAGTGCTGCAGCGCCTCGAGGTCGAACCCGGCGAAATGCCGCGCCGGCAGGCGCGTGACGATGAGCTTGCCCGTCGTGGTGACCGCGTCGATGGCCACACGAAAAAAAGAAGCCCCGCTTGCGCGGGGCTTCTTCGTGTTACCGAAAGCGTAACACCGGCACCATTACATGCCCATGCCACCCATGTCGCCCATGTCGGGCATCGGGTGCTTGTGCTCCTCGTCCTTCGGCGACTCGGCCACCATCACCTCGGTCGTGAGCAGCAGGCCCGCCACCGAAGCGGCGTTCTGCAGCGCGAGGCGCGTGACCTTAGTCGGGTCGAGGATGCCCATGTCGAGCATGTCGCCGTACTCGCCAGTGGCGGCGTTGTGGCCGTACGTGCCCTTGCCCTTCTTGACGTCGGCCAGCACGACCGCGGCGTCCTCGCCGGCGTTCGCGACGATCTGGCGCAGCGGCTCCTCGATCGCGCGCGACAGCAGCTTGATGCCGATCGCCTGGTCCTCGTTCGAGCCTTCGAGCTTCTCGAGCGCCTTCTGCGCACGGATCAGCGCGACGCCGCCGCCCGGCACCACGCCTTCCTCGACGGCCGCACGCGTGGCGTGCAGGGCGTCCTCGACGCGGGCCTTCTTCTCCTTCATCTCGATCTCGGTGGCCGCGCCGACCTTGATCACGGCGACGCCGCCGGAGAGCTTCGCCATGCGCTCCTGCAGCTTCTCCTTGTCGTAGTCGGAGGTGGCCTCCTCGATCTGCTGCTTGATCTGGGCGATGCGCGCCTTGATCTCGCCCGCCTTGCCGTGGCCGTCGATGACCGTGGTGTTCTCCTTCTCGACCACGATCTTCTTCGCCTGGCCCATGTCGTTGAGGGTGGCCTTCTCGAGCGTCAGGCCGACTTCCTCGGCGATCACGGTGCCGCCGGTCAGGACGGCGATGTCCTGCAGCATGGCCTTGCGACGGTCGCCAAAGCCCGGGGCCTTCACGGCCGCGACCTTGACGATGCCGCGGATGGTGTTCACCACCAGCGTGGCGAGCGCCTCACCCTCGACGTCCTCGGCGACGACGAGCAGCGGACGACCGGCCTTGGCGATGCCCTCGAGCAGCGGGAGCATCTCGCGGACGTTCGAGATCTTCTTGTCGTACAGCAGGATGTACGGGTTGTCGAGCTCGGCGGTCTGGTTGGCCTGGTTGTTGATGAAGTACGGCGACAGGTAGCCGCGGTCGAACTGCATGCCCTCGACCACGTCGAGCTCGTTCTGCAGGCCCGAGCCTTCCTCGACCGTGATCACGCCTTCCTTGCCGACCTTCTCCATCGCGTCGGCGATCGTCTTGCCGATCGACTCGTCGCTGTTGGCGGAGATGGTGCCGACCTGGGCGATCGCCTTCTGGTCCTTGCAGGGCTTGGAGAGCTTCTTCAGCTCCTCGGTGGCCGTCGTGACGGCCTTGTCGATGCCGCGCTTCACGTCCATCGGGTTGGCACCGGCGGCGACGGCCTTCAGGCCCTCGCGCACGATCGCCTGGGCGAGCACCGTGGCGGTCGTGGTGCCGTCACCGGCCTCGTCGGAGGTGTTGGAAGCGACTTCCTTCACCATCTGCGCGCCCATGTTCTCGAACTTGTCCTTGAGCTCGATCTCCTTCGCCACGCTCACGCCGTCCTTGGTGACGGTGGGGGCGCCGAAGCTCTTCTCGAGCACAGCGTTACGACCCTTCGGGCCAAGGGTGACCTTGACCGCGTTGGCGAGGACATTCACGCCGCACAGCATCCGCGAGCGGGCGTCATCGCTGAAACGTACGTCTTTCGCTGCCATTGCAGTGTTCTCCGGAATTCAGTGGGGTTGGGGCGGATCGAGTTACTTCTCGATGACCGCCATCACGTCTTCTTCGCGCATCACGAGGTACTCGTCGCCGTCGACCTTGACCTCGGTGCCGCTGTACTTGCCGAAGAGCACGT
>Ga0114938_1000358_pt1 | contig 35742 bp, 31 predicted proteins | sample AshMeaBigSpring_FD_88675 | JGI IMG/M metagenome (GOLD analysis project Ga0114938, IMG submission 88675) | Groundwater microbial communities from Big Spring, Nevada to study Microbial Dark Matter (Phase II) - Ash Meadows Big Spring | ecosystem: Environmental > Aquatic > Deep subsurface >... | reverse complement strand
CTTCAAAGTCGTTTGAATACATCTGATACGGCAACCAAATACCATTATAAAGATATGATCCTGCGTATTAATGCAGGTTTAGGACTCTAATATTTCTCTCTTTGTTTGGGTGCAAACGAGAGGCTAAAATAGTCAAGACCTTATTTATCACGAATAAATGAGGTCTTGATTATGGAAATATTTAGGTCTATCTAAATTCTCCTCTTGACAGTTTTTTAGATCTTATATGAAATAAACATTTTAGATTATTAATCATTTTAATTAAATTGAATGAAAAGACAGATTTTGGTTTTATTCTTCCTTGTCGGGATAGTAACCGCAGTTTTTGCTGATAAGCAAATACGCGGTGTTGTGATTTCCTCTGAGGATAATCAGCCTCTTGTTGGGGCCTCAGTCTATGTCTCCTCCGCTGACTTGAGAAAAGCCGGAAGCAAACAAGCTTCTTTAGGAGTAATTACGGATATTGATGGAAAGTTTTCTATTTCAATTCCGGAAAGTGTTCAACGGATCTATTGTAGTTATGTCGGATTTGATACACATGAGACGAAACTCGTGTCGGGTAAAAATCAATACGATATCATATTGAACCCTTCGGCTCATATGCTCGATGCGGTGGTTGTGACTGGATATCAGACAGTGGAACGTCGTAAGTTGACTGCTGCTATCTCGAAAATTGATTTAACCGATCAGATGCTGGGAGCAGCAAAAAGTATTGATCAAGCCTTGAGCGGACAGGTTGCAGGGCTTCGTGTGAGTAATCTCTCCGGTACTCCAGGTGCACCTGCTAAAATCCGTATTCGTGGTACGGCATCATTAAACGGTACTCAAGATCCTCTTTGGGTATTAGACGGAATTCCTTTGGAGGGAACGAATGTGCCCAATATGGAAGTGCTGAAAGATATTGATAATATCGGTCAGACTGCTATTGCCGGTTTAAATCCTGCTGATATTGAAAACATAACAGTTCTGAAAGATGCTGCTGCTACTGCTATCTATGGTGCTCGTGCAGCGAATGGCGTAATTGTTATTACCACTAAGAAAGGTAGAGCTGGTAAGCCGGTGATTAACTTTTCAACGAAACTTACTTATTCTCCTAAGTACGGATTAGATCGTCTGAATCTGCTTAATTCAGAGGAAAAAGTAAACTTGGAACTCGATTTGCTGAAGTCAAAGTACCCTTATAGAGAGAAGAAAGGTGAAGTTTATCGTATTATAGCCGGATTCAATCAGTTGGATGCTTTCAATAACGGTGGTTTTGATGCTCTTTCTCCAGAAGCCAAATCGGCATTGAATCAATTGAGAACTACTCAAACAGATTGGAGCGATATATTGCTACGTGATGCTTTTACTCAAGAATACAATTTATCATTGTCGGGTGGTGGAGAAAAAGCAACCTATTATACCTCTTTAGGTTATATGAAAGAGAACGGAAATATCCCGAATGTTTCTGCTGAGCGTTTTAATATGGTGATGAAGTCAACTTATAAGGTGAACAATCTGTTGAAGTTTGGTGCTTCATTGTTTGCTAATCGCCGTAAGAACTCTACCTATTTGCCGGATACCGACGGTTTGACTAATCCGGTATTTTACTCGCGCTTAGCTAATCCTTATTTCCGTCCTTACGATGAGAATGGAAATTACCGTTACGATATCGATATTGAAAACGATGTGGATATGGACTTCGGGTTTAATCCTTTCGAAGAGCGCAAGAATACTTCCAATAAATCGACTGTTAATGGCATTTCTTCTATTTTTGATGCGGAGTTGCGCTTCAACGATCAGTTCAAAATAACTTCTCAGTTAGGCTTTCAGTTGGACAAAACTTCTATAGAGAAGATTGCCGATGGAGAGACGTATGTCATGCGTAGAGAAAGAAAGAACCATCGGGTAGGTGGGGTGAGCTATTTGCCTGAAGGTGGTTTCCATAAAGCGAATGAAAATACCAGCTCTCAGATTACTTGGAAAGCAATGGGTGAATACCGTAATACGTTCAACGATATTCATGAGTTTGAAGTAATGGCGGGAACAGAACTTCGTAAGACTTGGTTGGAAACTCTTTATAGTGCGGGATATGGTTTCGATCGTACAACGATGACTACTAAACCGATTGTTTTCCCCGAAGAGAGTAAAGCTTTTCCACTTCATACGAAAGGATATGTAGAAAATGCTTATATCTCTGCCTTTTCTACTTTGTCATATTCACTTCTGAACCGTTATACCTTGGGCGGAAGTATTCGTTTCGACGGATCGGACTTGTTTGGAGTTGACGAGAAATATCGTTATTTACCTTTATATTCTGTCAGTGCATTGTGGCGTACTTCTGAAGAACCATTCATGAAAGATGCCCGTTGGCTTGATAATTTGGTGTTCCGTCTTTCTTACGGTCTCCAAGGAAATATCGATAAAAACACATCTCCATTCTTATTAGGTGATTATAAAGTAGATAATATCTTGCCGGGTGGTAATGAGCACATGGTAGTAGTGAGTGGAGCACCTAACGATAAGCTTCGTTGGGAAAAGACTCATTCGGTGAATGCAGGTTTCGACTTTGCTGTACTTAATCAAGCCATTAATTTGAGCGTAGATTATTACTATCGTAAGGGTGTCGATTTGATCGGAACCCAAATGTTACCTCTGGAAACAGGTTTCCAATGGTCGACTATCAACTGGGCTAGTTTGCGTAATAAAGGTGTGGAAGTAGCGTTAAGTACACGCAATATTCATACAAAACAATTTATGTGGACAACCGACTTCAACTTCGCATACAACAACAATACTGTGTTGAAAGAAGCGATTCGTGAAGATGCTACTTATCCAGGACGTGAAGGTTATCCGGTAGGTGCTTTGTTTGTACTGAAAACAGGTAAACTCGATAGTGAAGGTTATCCTCAGTTTATCAATAAAGAAGGTAAAGAGGTTTCTGCAATGGAATACTTCAAACTTCAGGAATGGGGCTTCGGAGCTACCGATCTTACTCCTAAAGAACGTCGTGAACTGTATACCTATGTAGGTACTTCGGATTGTCCTTATACTGGTGGATTTAATAATACATTTAAATATAAGGCTTTCGAACTTGGAGTTAATTTTAGTTTCGACTTTGGTGGTAAAGTGCGTACTCAGCCAACTTATTCTATTGTCGACTTTGATAAAGGACGCAATACCAACCGTGATATTTTGAATCGTTGGACACCCGACAATCAAGATACGAAGTTCCCGATTATACTTAGTCAGGATACTCGTTTGGATGAATATATGTGGTACTCTAATCAAGGAGAAGTTTACCGAAACCTCGATATTTGGGTGAAGGATTTGAACTATGTACGTTTGCAAAACATCCGTCTTGCTTATACTTTACCTAGCAAGTTCAATCGTTGGTTAGGACTCTCTTCAGGTTCTGTTGCAGTGGAAGGACGTAACTTGTTTGTGATCAGCTCTAATTACAAAAATTATCTGGATCCGGAAACAATGTCGAACCCTTACGCATCACCTGTGCCTAAGTCGGTTACCTTTAGTTTAAATTTGAATTTCTAATCAATAGGAGAGTAAAAATATGATAAAAAAATATATAACCTTATTTATCTGCACCCTCTTTTTGTTTTCGTCATGCGATATGTTGGATATCAAACCAACTGGAAAAGTAATTCCTACTACGTTGGCCGAATACCGATCCTTATTGTCTTCAGCCTACAATACGGTACCCGATGTGACCGGAATGGCTTGTTTCCGATCGGATGAAATGTTTGTGAAGAATGATAGCTGGGAACAAAACCGCTATGGAAAGATCGAACGTTGGGACGATTTCAGTGCACGTGGCGAAACGACTCCTTTCGAGTGGAAGAACTTCTATACGGTGATGTTTACTGCAAACTATACCATCGAGAAGCGTAACGATATTAAAGAAGGGAACTCAGAAGATATTAATCAACTTATAGGCGAATGTTATCTCCTTCGTGCATACATGCATTTCTTTTTAGTGAATCTGTATGGCGAGCCTTATACACGTCCCGGTGCCCCCGATACTAAAGCAATTCCATTGAAGTTGAATAGCGATATCAATGAAATGCTGAAACGGAATACTGTTGGCGAAGTGTATGCTTCTATTCTTTCCGATATCGACGAGGCAGAGAAATTAATCTCTAAAGAGAGCTGGGAGGCCAAGTTCTCTTATCGTTTTACAAAGAATTCTGTTTTAGCTCTTCGTGCTCGAACAAACCTTTATATGGGTAATTGGAGTGAAGCCAACAAGGCTGCTGAAGCTATCTTAGCAAAAAAGAATACGCTCGAAGATTTCAATGTTGCAGGATTTAAACTGCCTAACAACTATCTTTCAGTGGAGAGCCTTACTGCTTTAGAACTGCCCATGACTAGCAACTATAACCAAGCAGCTTATGCTTCGGCTTCTTTGTTGTCAAAGTATCAAGAAGGAGATCTTCGTCGCGATGCTTATTTTAAAGCACCTGATAAGAACGGTAATCGTGTTTCTTTGAAAGGCGGGCGTGACGAGTTTCGTTGTTCATTCCGTGTGGGAGAGATCTATCTGATTGCTGCGGAATCGGCAGCTCATTTAGATAAATTGCCGGAAGCAAAAGCTCGGCTGTCTGCCTTGATGCAGAAAAGATATACAGCTCAAAGATTTGCTGCACAATCTACTGCATTGAATGCGATGAACAAAGAAACGCTTCTTCAGGAAGTGCTGACTGAACGTGAACGTGAATTGGCTTTCGAAGGACATCGCTGGTTCGATCTTCGACGTACTACTCGTCCACGTCTTGAGAAAGTGCTCGATGGTAAGACTTATGTGCTTGAACAAGACGACAAACGTTATACAATCCAGATCCCTCAGGAAGCTATTGAAGCTAATCCGGGATTAAACAGCTAAACTGAATAGTCGCTACATTATCTTAAAAGGCTGTCTCTATAAACGAGATGGCCTTTTTTCTGCTCAAAACTACTTATAGGTAGTAAATCAATTACCTGTAAGTAGTTGGACAACTACTACGTAGTAGTGAACCAATTACCTATAGGTAATAAATTGACTTTGCGACAAAGGCGCTCATATGAGATTCGATTTTAAAAGAACACCCCCGATACAGCAATGTGTACCGGGGGTGAATCTTTTTTTGAGTCTACTAAAAGGCTCTATTATATGTTTATCTCCGAATTACTTTACGGGGATTTTGTTGACGCGATTGATATGACGACCACCTTCAAAGGCAGTTTCAAAAAACTCAGTCATGATCTTATCAGCTTCTTCGGTAGTAACGTAACGTCCCGGCATAACCAAAACATTAGCATCATTGTGCTGGCGAGCCAGATGCGCAATCTCAGGATTCCAACAAAGAGCAGCGCGGATATTCTGATGTTTATTCAGCGTCATGCTAATACCGTTGCCGCTTCCGCAAATCGCAATACCCGGATAACATTCGCCAGCTTCTACAGCAGTTGCCAAGGGGTGAGCAAAATCGGGATAATCGACACTAGCAGTTGAGTTTGTTCCAAAGTCTTTGAATGCCCAACCTTTAGCTTCCAGCCAACCACGTACATATTCTTTTAGTTCGAATCCGGCATGATCGGCACAAATACCTATTGTTTTCATGATAGCATTTCTTTTACTTGATTATATACATTCTCTGCTGTGAAACCTAGTTTTTCGTCCAATACGGTGTAAGGAGCCGAAAAACCGAAAGATTCCAAACCGAACACTTTACCATTCAAACCAACCAGACCTTGCAGGTTAACCGGTAAGCCGGCTGTCAGACCAAAGATTTTAGCATCTCTTGGTAAGATGGTTTCTTGGTATTCTTTTGATTGGCTACGGAACAATCCTTCCGATGGTACAGATACGATACGGATTTTCACTCCATCTTTACGAAGTAACTCGGCACCTGCGACTAATGTAGAAACTTCCGATCCGGAAGCAACTAAGATCACGTCCGGGTTTTCATCAGCACCTGCAACAATATAAGCACCTTTGCTTGCTTGTGAGTATTCAGTTCCTGCGGGAAGGTTGGTGATATTTTGACGAGAGAAGATCAAACCGGTAGGAGTAGACATGTTTTCCATAGCAAGTTTCCAAGCGATGGTTGTTTCTTCTACATCCGCAGGGCGCAATACCAACATAGAGTTGTGTCCTTTGTGGTTTTTCAATTTTTCCATCAAACGAATCTGTGCTTCTTGTTCCACCGGTTCGTGAGTAGGACCATCTTCACCCACACGGAAAGCATCGTGAGTCCAGATGAATTTCACTGGAAGTTCCATCAATGCAGCCATACGGATAGCAGGTTTCATATAGTCGGAGAAAACAAAGAACGTACCACAAGCAGTGATCACACCACCATGAAGTGACATACCGATACAAACACAAGCCATGGTTAATTCAGAAACACCTGCTTGGAAGAATGCACCACTAAAGTCACCGCGTTTAAATGCATGAGTCTTCTTTAAGAAGCCATCTGTCTTATCAGAGTTAGATAAGTCGGCTGAAGCAACAATCATGTTTTCTACTTGAGTAGCCAATGCACCTAAAACAGTTGCCGATCCGGCACGAGTAGCACCTCCGGCTTTCTGCTCGATGCCTTCCCAGTTTACTTTTGGAGCGTTACCCGAGAAGAATTCTTCGAGTTTAGCAGCAAGAGCAGGGTTAGCTTTCGCCCATTCAGCTTTAGCAGCATAGCGTTCAGCTACGATTCCTTTCAGTTCTTCAGCACGTTTTGCATAAAGTTCAGCAACTTCCGGGAAGAAAACGAAAGGATTGGTAGGATCACCATTTAGGTTTTTGATGGTGTTAACGTAAGCATCACCACCCAGAGGAGAACCGTGAGTAGCGCAGTTTGCTTCGTAGCTGCTTCCATCAGCTTTACGAGCACCTTTACCCATTACTGTTTTACCAATGATCAGAGTCGGGCGTTCGTTTTCTGCTTTTGCTTCGATAAGAGCCGCACGAATTTCATCGGGATTATTTCCGTCGATAGTAATTACTTTCCAGCCCCATGCTTCATATTTCATGGCAACATCTTCAGTTGTAACCTCGTTTGTTTCAGTCGATAACTGAATATCGTTCGAATCATAGAACATGATCAAATTATCCAATCCCAATGTACCGGCAACACGACCAGCACCTTGTGAGATCTCTTCTTGAATACCACCGTCGGAGATATATGCATAGATGGTTTGGTTCATCACCTCACCAAATCGAGCTTTCAAGAATTTGGCAGCGATAGCGGCACCTACAGCAAATGTGTGTCCTTGACCCAATGGACCAGAAGTGTTCTCAACTCCACGCATGATGTCTACTTCAGGATGACCCGGAGTAGGGCTTCCCCATTGGCGGAACTGTTGCAGTTCGGCTAATGTATATTTTCCTGTTAGAGCTAATGTAGAGTAAAGCATTGGAGACATATGACCCGGATCAAGAAAGAAACGGTCGCGTCCTTCCCAACGAGGATTCTTGGGGTCGTATACTAAAAACTCAGAGAAGAGTACATTCACAAAATCTGCGCCACCCATCGCACCACCCGGATGACCGGAATTGGCTTTTTCGACCATTGAAGCAGCGAGAATACGGATGTTATCCGCTGCACGATTCATAAGTTTACTATCGTTCATATCATTAAAATTTAATAAAGATCTGCTTATCTTCGGCAAAGATAGCTCTTTACAGGCAATTGACAACGGTATATTGTTATCTTTTTTATTCTTTTCACTGAGTGGTAGAAGCAACAATATTCTATCGTCTTGATTTACGAGTAATATTTTGGGTTGGTTGTTGCCAATTTTGTGCAAAATAAAGAACCCAAGATTACCAAATAGTAACCTTGGGGCAATTCTTTAGAATATGTATGATGGGACGGATGTCCCTTTTTCTTATTCTACTCTGCGAGAACCGTCGCCAATGACAACGTCGTACACTTTAGGTTCTTTACCGAACTTAGCATGAAACTCTTGCTTTGTTTTTTCGATAAAGTTATTGTAAAGTTCCTCTTTTACCAGGTTGATTGTGCAACCGCCAAAACCGCCACCCATTACGCGTGAACCGGTTACGCCGTATTTTTTAGCACAGTCGTTCAAGAAATCGAGTTCTTCGCAGCTTACTTCATAAAGTTTGCTCATACCATGGTGAGTCTCGTACATTTTCTGGCCTACAGTTTCGTAATCGTCTTTCTCCAATGCATCGCATACATCAAGAACGCGTTGGATCTCTTCAATTACATACTCAGCACGCATATAGTCTTCGCTGCTGATGTTGCTTTTTGCTTCTTGCAACATTTCCATTGTACAATCGCGCAAGAACTCAACGTGTGGATGATTCTTCTGAATAGCAGCCACAGCCGATTCACAGCTTTGACGACGCTTATTGTAAGCAGAAGAAGCCAATTCGTGTTTTACCACTGAATCTAGCAATACCAAACGGTAACCTTGTGGATGGAATGGGAAATATTGATATTCTAATGAACGGCAATCCAAACGGATTAGATGACCGGCTTTACCGAATACAGATGCAAATTGGTCCATGATACCGCAGTTTACTCCACAATAATTGTGTTCGGTAGCTTGACCTACTTTTGCCAGTTCGAATTTATCGATTTTGTTTTCACCGAATAACTCATTCAATGCGAAAGCATAAGTACTTTCCAAAGCTGCTGATGAAGACATTCCGGCTCCTAGAGGCACATCGCCCGAGAATGCTGTATTGAATCCTTTTACATCTACTCCTCTTTTGATCATTTCACGGCATACACCGAAAATGTATCTTGCCCAACTTGCATGAGGAGCATCTTCTTCGTTCAGCCCGAACTCAACATAATCTTTTAAATCTATAGAATATGCCTTTACTTTATCCGTACCATTAGGTTTGATTTCAGCGAGCATGCCTTTGTCGACTGCTCCCGGGAATACAAAGCCCCCGTTATAATCAGTGTGTTCACCAATAAGGTTAATACGTCCGGGTGAAGCATATACAAATCCTGTAGTTCCATCGAAGTGCTTCATAAAGCGACTTCTTACGTGTTCTATATCCATGATATTATATTTTATAAAGTTAACAGTTATTCAACTGGAATGTCTTTATTGACATTTTTGCAACCAACCAATGCGTAGTAGAACATATAAGCTACACCTACGAAGATAACCCAGTAGCTAGTCATATAACTGCTAGTAACGTCGGCTACAACACCTTGAATCAATGGAAGGATACCTCCACCGCAAACCATTACCATAAAGATACCGGAAGCCATTGCAGTGTATTTTCCTAAACCTTCTACAGCAAGGTTGAAGATACCACCCCACATGATTGAAGTACAAAGTCCGCAAAGAACGAAGAACATGATACCTACTGGTACAGTAGCCATTCCGAAGCCGATGTTTGCACCACCTTGGAATACAGGCATTGCGATAGTAGAATCTGTTGGAGCGAACATACCAATGATTAAGAATACCATTGCTAAAGTACAAACTGTCAATAACTGAGTTTTGCTGCTGAATTTAGCTCCTAAAGCACCACCGAACAAACGTCCGATCATCATTAAGAACCAGTAAGTACCTACGATTGATCCCGCCATAGCTGTTTCCATTCCAAATCCTTTTGCTCCTTCTGCATCAGCCGAAGTAGTCAAGAACAAGTTGATAAAGTTAGGGATACCTACTTCAACACCAACATATACAAAGATAGCAATAGCACCTAATAAGAAGTGGCGGAATGAAAGAGGACTGTGAGTGTCTTTTACTTTATGATCGTTCGGGTTTTCTTTGTGAGGCTCAGGAATCTCCATAGTTGCCAATACAATGAATACAAGAGCGAAGATGCCCATAGCAATAAACAAAGCAGGATTAGCATCGCTGATGCGAGTATCTTGGCTGATTGTACCGATCAGGTAACCACCTAATACCGGAACGATTGTAGCAGAGATAGAGTTCAAAGAACCACCGAACTGAATCAGCTGATTTCCTTTCTTTCCACCACCACCAAGAGTGTTGAGCAATGGGTTAACAACCGCATTCAACATACACATAGAGAAACCAGAAACAAAAGCACCGCTCAAATACACCCAAAATACGGTTAATTCTCCCGGTTGGTAATTCATTTGTCCCGATAAAACTTGGATTCCTACACCAACAAAACCTACAGCAACAGCTGTCAATGCAGTCTTTTTATATCCGATTCTCTTAAGCATCATACCTGCTGGAATTCCCATGAAGAAATAAGCGAAAAAGTTCGCTGCATTTCCTAATTGAGTCATCCAGTTTGCTGCTTGAAACTGTTCTTTTACGATAAGCCCTAGTGGATTAGTCAATCCGGTTACGAAAGAGATCATCGCAAAAAGGGCGAACATCATTGCAATAGGCAACGTATAGTTCTTTTTTTCCTGTGTCATGATTTGAAATAAAATGTTAGTTTATAATAATAGGGTTAGTTATTTCCGATTTATCTACTATTTCTCTACGCCAAATTTATAGATGGTTATTTGCTGGTATTCGTCGCCAGGCAATAAAACGCATGAAGGGAAATGAGGCTTATTAGGAGTATCAGGGAAGCACTGAGCTTCGAAGCAAACAGCGCTTCTAGCAGGGAAAGTCGCACCATGCGCACCTTCAAAGCCATTGAGCCAATTGCCGGTATAGAGTTGAACGCCGTTCTCTGTGGTGTAAACTTCCATTGTACGGCCGCTATTGGGTTCTTTGCAAGTAGCTGCAAGTTCCAAAGCACCGCGCTCTGCTTTATTCAAAACATAGCAATGGTCGTAACCTACTCCATAAATCAATTGTTGGAATTTATCATTAATTCGTTCTCCGATAGTGTGAGGAGTGCGGAAATCCATTGGAGTACCTTCCACCTTCAGGATCTCTCCGGTTGGGATAGATACTTCATCCACTGGAACGTAAAAGTCGGCGTTGATAGTAACGATATTGTTTTCAACCGAAGGAGATGGGCGACCAATTCCTGCTAAGTTGAAGAAGCCATGACTGGTAAGGTTGACAATGGTAGCTTTGTCGGTTGTCGCACGGTACTCAATGACTAAAGCGTTCTCTTCATCTTCAAGACGATAAGTCATTTCTACTTCCAGGCATCCCGGAAAACCTTCTTCTCCATTGTTCGAAATATAAGTGAACTGGATGGTGTTTTCAGATATTTGAGTGGCATTCCATATACGTGCATGGAAGCCTCTTGGTCCGCCGTGAAGTGAGTTCGGTCCGTTGTTGATGGTTAGTTCATGCTCTTCACCGAATAAAGTGAATTTTCCTTTAGCAATACGGTTGCCATAGCGACCGATCACTGTGTTCAGGAATGGTTCGGGACTGTTTACAACGTGCTCAATGCTATCGTGTCCTAAGACAACGTTATCATATTTACCATCTTTGTCGGGTACCATTATGGAAAGAATTGCACATCCGTAATTAGTGACGGCAACTTCCATCCCTTTTTTATTTTTTAGAATAAATAAATCTGTTTTCTTATTGTTTTTTTCCATTTGAAAATCTTCCCGGCTGAGCCCTGAAATATTTCTGTCTGTTGGGTATGTGTTATTCATGTCTGGTATTATTAAAATTTCTTGCAAATAAAAGGAAATTCTTTGTGACTCCCAAATTATTCCAGCTAAATCTCACTCGTATATTAGCAAAGTTTAGCGTTTTCAAGAAATGGGCTGTAGGGATCGTAATTCTATGTTTTTTTGTATAATTTGGTGAATATAAACATTCGTTTTTTGTGAAAAGTTTGATATTTTTTGTATGTTTGTCCCCGGATTTAAGGAATCCAAGGTATTTTAATCTAAGGTTTATAACAGAAAAACAAAATGTATCCATTAAAATTCGAACCTATTCTGAAGCAAACGCTTTGGGGGGGCGACAAAATTATTCCGTTCAAGCATTTGGAATCAGACTTGAAAGGAATAGGTGAAAGTTGGGAAATTTCCGGGGTAGAGAACAATGAGTCGGTAGTGGCTAATGGACCGGATCAGGGATTGACGTTAACCGATATGGTTAAAAGATATCGTGAAGAGTTGGTCGGTGAAGCTAATTATGCTCGGTTCGGCAATCAGTTTCCTCTTTTGATTAAATTTATAGACGCTAAGCAAGATTTGTCTATTCAAGTACATCCTGCTGATGATTTGGCAAAGAAACGCCATAACTCAATGGGCAAAACTGAAATGTGGTATGTTGTCGATGCAGATCAAGGAGCTCGCTTGCGTTCAGGTTTTTCTGAATTGATTACTCCCAAAGAGTATAAGGAGCGTGTACTGAATAACACGATTACAGACGTTTTGCAAGAGTATGAGATCTATCCGGGTGATGTGTTCTTTTTGCCTGCAGGACGTGTGCATAGTATTGGTGCGGGAGCTTTCATTGCGGAGATTCAGCAGACATCGGATGTGACTTATCGTATTTACGATTTCAATCGTAAAGATGCAGATGGTAACACACGCGAACTTCATACCGATTTGGCTCGTGAGGCAATCAACTATGAAGTTTTGGATGACTATCGTACTAAATACGAACCAGTGAAAGACGAACCGGTTGAGTTGGTGGCTTGCCCTTACTTCACAACGTCGGTATATGATATGACAGAGGAGATCAGTTGTGACTATTCCGAATTAGACTCTTTTGTTATCTTTATGTGTGTAGAAGGCTCATGCGAAATTAAAGATAATGAAGGGAATGAGTTGTCTCTCAAAGCCGGTGAAACAATTTTGTTCCCTGCAACGACTCAAGATGTGACAATAACTCCTAATGGCAGCGTGAAGCTGATCGAAACGTATGTGTGAGTAAATTGTAACTTGATCACTATATAAAAAGAGATGCCTTTTTGTGGCATCTCTTTTTATATATGCTTAAAATATCCTCTGATTTTTCGCATTATTTTAATCCCCATAACCACGCCGTCGAAAACAGCCATTCCCGTATTAAAAGAGCGCATGAGCGAATCTGCTTTCGAGGTTGCCGGTGCTAAAGGTGCAAAAAGATCTTTTGCAGTATTACTGATGTTCTCTTTTTGCATGCGGATTTCTTTCAGCAATTGCAATTTGCGCTCGCTTATTTCTTCTAACGTGATTTTGGACGGAGTCTGAGAATTACTCATAATTATTTTTTTTCTGAATCATTAAGAAATAGTCTAGCTAGAAAATTCACCATCGGTGAGATGATGAGCTTTTTACGAAAGACCATGACTGCAACTATTAAAAGCACACTTATGCCGGCAATAATAATAAAACTGATTTTTAATCCACCTACAAGTGGCGCTAAAATATATGCGAAGCCTAATAATAAATAAAACAGAGCTACCATGCCAAGAATTATAAGAATCAGAACAGTAGTTAAGGTAGACAGAAGAACCGTTAGTTTCTCTGTCAATTCTAATTTCGTATATTCCTTCTGAAGTTCAATATATTTTTTTACTTCAAGAAGTAGTTGTTGGAAGTTCTCAATACTTTTATCGTTTGCAAACATGATGGCTCTGTCTTTTTTTATTCGTTAATTTCTCCTTTAATCTCGGCAGCAATCTCATCAACCAGATTTTCCATTTCATTTCGATTGAGCTTGATGCCTTTTTTGCGAAGAATCTCTACTATTTTACGCCGAGTGTCTTCTCCTTTTTCTGGAGCGAATAAAATTCCTAAGGCAGCACCTACAGCTGCACCACCTAGAAAAGCTGCTAATACGTTTAATCCTTTCATAACTCTTTGGTTTTAGTTTAAATACTATTTGTATAACACTTAAACTTTTAGTTTGTTTGTTAAACGGACCGATTTTTTATTGGCCGCCGAATTTGCCGGATAAATCAGCCTGCTGGACTTGTTCGGATCGATAGGTACGTCTGTTGATAAAAATTACGAGTGGCGCCAGGGTATTTGAGAACTCAGCCTGAATTTAGTGTGCTCTCTCTTTTTTCTTTTTTCTTTTTCTCTCTAACTCTCTATTTAAAAAGAGAGTTAGTATTAATCATTCCACGCGCGTATGTAAATTTTAAATTTCAGTCGTTCAGCTGCTTGCGTTAATTTGAAATCCATTTGCGATGGATTGGACCCATTTCCAATAAAAAAGCAGTTTTTTTTATTTGGCAGGTCTTTGTGTAAAATATTTTTGTTTTTTTGCCTATTTTTATTCGAGCTAAACTGCCTTTATTTCAACATACGGTCCTATTCTTTCCGAAATACGGTGCTATTTCTTCCGAGGTACGGTGCTTTTCATTTCAACATACGGTCCTATTCTTTCCGAGGTACGGTGCTATTTCTTCCGAGGTACGGTGCTATTTCTTCCGAGATACGGTGCTTTTCATTTCAACATACGGTGCAGTTTTTTTAAGGTTGGGTACTATTTGGACAGGTTATTGGAGAACGAAGTCCGAAGCATTCTTAAAAGATCTTTTTTTATTTATTTAACTTATGGTGGGGTATAATATCACTTCGTTATCATGTAAATTTGTACTTCAATTTAAAACACAATGAATGATGAGTCACAGAATAGTATTTATAACAGGCGCAAGTAGTGGCATCGGTGAGGGATGTGCGCGTAAGTTTGCTTCACAAGGGTGGAACTTGATATTGAATGCCCGCAATGCATCGAAATTGGAAGAACTTGCAAGTGAGTTGAGAAATTCTTATGGAGTTTCAGTCTATTTATTACCGTTTGATGTTCGTGATCGTTCGGTTGCAAAAGAAGCATTCGAATCTTTACCTGCTGAATGGCAAAGTGTGGATGTTTTGATCAATAATGCCGGTTTGGTGATTGGGGTCGATAAAGAGTTTGAAGGTAATTTCGACGAATGGGATACGATGATTGATACGAATATCAAAGGTTTGCTCAATCTTACAAGAATAGTTGTTCCTGAGATGGTCAGGAGAGGGCAGGGGCATATCATTAATATTGGTTCTATTGCAGGGGATGCCGCTTACCCCGGAGGAAGTATCTATTGTGCCACTAAAGCTGCAGTGAAGGCTTTGACTGATGGTTTGCGGACCGATTTAGTCGACACTCCTTTAAGAGTGACCAATATAAAACCGGGAATGGTTGAAACAAATTTTACAGTTGTACGTTATAGAGGAGATGCGCAGACCGCCAAAAACTTTTATAAGGGTATTCGTCCTTTGTCAGGAGATGATATTGCTGAAACAGTATATTTCGCTGCGTCTGCACCTGCACATATTCAAATTGCGGAAGTTCTATTGATGCCTACAAATCAGGCTACGGCGACCATTTCGTATCGGAAAATAGAGGAATAGCCTTTTTTTAGTCATAATTCTTTTGTTAAATGATAAAAAAACTCTTATTTTGGCATCGAATTAAGAGGAACGGTGTTTCTACAATTAGAATTATTAATTTAAACAGTGTATATATTATGAAAAAATTAGTTGTATTGGGAATGGGCGCATGTATGATATTGGCCTTTGCTTCTTGTAAGTCTAGTGAGAGTGCTTATAAAAAAGCATACGAAAAAGCTAAACAACAAGAGCTAGCTCAGCCGCAAGTGGAAACTCCGGTGGAAGTTGCTCCGGTTGCTACAGCTCCGGTACAAGTTAGAAAAGCAGATAACACAGGTGGTGTTCGCCAAGAAAAAGTAACTGTTGTTTCTGGTGTTGATGGTTTGAAAGATTATAGTGTTGTTGTAGGTAGCTTCGGTGTTAAAGCTAATGCTCAAGGATTGAAAGAGTGGTTAGATGGACAAGGCTATAGCTCAACAATAGCATTCAACGCTGAAAAAGCAATGTATAGAGTGATCGTTAGCTCTTTCGATGAAAGATCGGAGGCGGTAAAAGCACGCGACACATTCAAAGCTAAGTACCCAAATCGTACCGATTTCCAAAGTGCTTGGTTATTAAATCGTATATATTAATTTCTTTTTGGTAATATTTAAGGGAGGAATTGATACTTCCCCCACATAAGAAGGCAGTAACTGTGAAGTTACTGCCTTTTTGGTTATTTGTTGGTGGGTTAAATTATTTAAAATTAACAGCTAATCTCTACTAAAAGAAGTTATAAATATTTTCTAAAAACTTTTATTTGATGAGAAGTTTTTATATTTGTAATCTATTGTGAGAATAGTTTGCAAAGTGTGCAGACTCTTGCTTATGTTCAAGGATTATAATTTAATAAAGAATGGAATATAAGAATTTATTTATAGCGATTGATGCTGCATTAAGAGCAGGAAAGATCATTCTTTCTATCTACAATGACCCGAACCAAGATTTTGAAGTCGAAAAGAAATCGGATAACTCTCCGGTTACTATTGCCGATAGAAAAGCTCATGAGCAGATTGTAACGGTTCTACAGACGACTGAATATCCACTTTTAAGTGAAGAAGGACGATCTATTAGTTATGAGGAACGTTGCGAATGGGAGCGTTTGTGGATTGTCGATCCTTTGGATGGAACGAAAGAATTTATAAAAAGAAATGGTGAGTTTACCGTCAATATTGCTTTAGTGGACAACGGTGTTCCCGTTCTGGGAGTTATTTATCTTCCTGTTAAGAAAGAATTGTACTTTTCTTCTGAACAATTAGGAACTTTTAAGGTTTCTAATATAGATACATTTGAAAAATCAGACACTTTGGACAGTTTGATGCAAAAAGCAATCAAACTTCCTATAAAATCCGATCGTGCAAACTTTACTATTGTAGCTTCGCGCTCGCATTTATCTCCGGAAACTGAGCTATATATCAATGAAATTAGAGAAAAGCATGGGGAGATTGAAATGGTTTCGAGTGGAAGTTCAATAAAGATCTGTTTGGTGGCAGAGGGGAAGGCGGATATTTATCCCCGTTTTGCACCTACCATGGAATGGGACACGGCGGCTGGGCATGCTATCGCTCGGGCAGCAGGGATGGAACTTTATCAAGTAGGGAGTAACCTGCCTTTGGAATATAATAAGAGGAATCTGTTGAATCCATGGTTTATTGTTGAGAAAAAAAGAGAATTAAACTAATTGGTGTTTATATGACATTTGAAATAATTTTCGTGCTGCTTTCTTTGTTGGGAATGATTGCAGCATTGATTACCGATCGGATGCGTCCTGGAATGATCTTGTTTTCTGTTGTGGTTTTATTCCTATGCGTAGGAATTCTAACTCCTTCGGAGGTCGTTGAAGGATTTAGTAACAGAGGAATGATTACGGTGGCATTACTTTTCTTAGTGAGTGAAGGTATTCGTCAATCGGGTGCTTTAGCTCAATTAATTAAAAAGTTACTTCCACAAGGAAAAACAACCGTATTTAAAGCACAAATACGAATTTTGCCTACTATTGCATTTATTTCTGCTTTTCTCAATAATACACCTATAGTAGTCATTTTTGCTCCAATCATTAAACATTGGACAAAAACAGTTAATCTTCCAGCAACAAAGTTCTTGATCCCTTTGTCTTATGTCACTATTTTAGGGGGAATCTGTACATTGATTGGTACTTCAACTAATCTAGTGGTACATGGGATGATCCTGGATGCAGGGTACGAGGGCTTTTCGATGTTCGAACTAGGTAAAGTCGGTATCTTTATTGCAATTGCAGGTATTATTTATCTTTTGCTGTTTTCAAAACGCCTATTGCCTGATGCAAGAGCAGATTTGGCTATTGCCAAAGATGAAGTGGATAAAGGAGAAAAACTTCACCCTGTTGAAGTGGTATTGGGCGCTCGTTTTCCCGGAATTAACAAGAAGTTGTCGGAGTTTAATTTTCAAAGACATTATGGTGCTGAAGTTAAAGAAATAAAGAAACGTAGTGGACAAAAAATTGTATCCAACTTGAACGATGTTGTTTTGAGAGAAGGTGATACGTTAGTTGTGATGGCTGATGACACGTTTATCCCGACTTGGGGTGAGTCTTCCGTCTTCGTGATGATGGCTAATGGTGAAGTCCCTAATACTGGAGGAAAAAAGAAACGTTGGCTTGCTCTCTCTCTCTTGATTTTGATGATTGTAGGAGCCACTGTCGGCGAACTTCCTGTCACGAAGGAGATGTTCCCGAATCTTAGATTAGACATGTTCTTCTTTGTTTGTATTACAACGGTTATCATGGCTTGGACTAATATTTTTCCTGCTCGTAAGTACACCAAATACATCTCGTGGGATATACTGATCACTATTGCTTGTGCTTTTGCCATTAGTAAGGCAATGGTAAATTCCGGTGTGGCAGATATTCTTGTGAAATATATCATTAGTGTAAGCAAAGATTATGGACCACATGTCCTTCTGGCTATGCTGTTTATTGTCACTAATTTATTCACGGAAGTCATCACAAATAACGCTGCTGCAGCTTTGGCTTTCCCGTTGGCAATATCGATCTCCAATCAGTTGGGTGTGAATCCGATGCCATTCTTCGTTGCGGTGTGTGTGGCTGCTTCTGCTAGCTTTTCTACTCCTATCGGTTATCAGACAAACCTGATTGTTCAAGGTATTGGAAACTATAAATTCACCGACTTTTTAAGGGTTGGTTTGCCGTTGAATATTATCACTTTTATAATATCGGTTTTATTGATTCCTATCATTTGGCCCTTTTAATTTGACCCTTATAAACTGTCTAAGCTATTAAAGCGTAATAGGTGGATAGGTATACAGGTGTATTGATAATCATATAAATACATTAATTGATAAATTGATTAAAACATAAATAAAAAACATAGATGAATACTTTGATGAAAGATAAAAATAACATATATCCTATTTTCGATCGCATGATGACACGGCAGGACAAAGAAGCACTTCTGAAGCAACAGAGTGTGATGATCTGGTTTACCGGTCTGAGTGGTTCGGGAAAAAGTACTTTAGCGATTGCTTTGGAACGTGAACTTCATAAACGTGGTTTGCTTTGTCGTATTCTGGATGGAGACAACATTCGTAGTGGCATCAACAATAATCTTGGGTTTTCCGAGTCTGATCGGGTGGAAAATATCAGAAGAATAGCTGAGGTTTCTAAGTTGTTTATCGACAGTGGTGTGATTACTATCGCTGCCTTTATCAGTCCGAATAACGATGTGAGAAAGATGGCTGCCAATATCATTGGTGAAAACGACTTCTTGGAGATTTTTATCAGTACCCCGCTCGAAGAGTGTGAGCGAAGGGATGTGAAGGGCTTGTACGCCAAAGCACGTCGTGGAGAGATCCAAAACTTTACCGGAATTTCTGCTCCATTTGAAGCTCCGGAAACTCCTGCCTTGTCACTGGATACTTCTAAGTTAAGTGTGGAAGAGTCAATCAATCGGTTGTTGTCGATCGTCCTGCCGAGAGTTGTGAAAGGTAATCTCTGATAACATAGGTTCTGTTGTTTTATCAATGAAACATCAGACTTTTAACTCGAAAGAGTACTTCATCTAGATACAGAGTACTTCATTTGAATATTAAAAAATTAAATTACTGTTTGGTAATGGAAGAATATAAATTAAGCCACTTGAAAGAACTCGAAGCTGAGTCGATCCATATTATCCGTGAGGTGGCTGCGGAATTTGAGAATCCGGTTATGCTCTATAGTATTGGTAAGGATTCGTCTGTGATGGTTCGTTTGGCTGAGAAAGCTTTTTATCCGGGCAAAGTTCCCTTCCCATTGATGCATATCGATTCGAAATGGAAATTTAAAGAAATGATTCAGTTCCGTGATGAATATGCTAAGAAATATGGTTGGAATTTGATCGTGGAGAGTAATATGGAAGCTTTTCAGGCAGGTGTGGGTCCGTTTACTCATGGTAGTAAGGTACATACGGATTTAATGAAGACGCAAGCTTTACTGCATGCATTGGACAAGTATAAGTTTGATGCGGCTTTTGGAGGCGCCCGCCGGGATGAGGAGAAATCTCGTGCGAAGGAACGAATCTACTCTTTTAGAGATCGGTTCCATCAATGGGATCCTAAAAACCAGCGTCCGGAGTTATGGGATATCTATAATGCAAGGGTTCATAAAGGCGAAAGTATCCGTGTTTTCCCATTGAGTAACTGGACAGAACTGGATATCTGGCAATACATCCGTTTGGAGAATATTCCTATTGTACCGTTGTATTATGCGAAAGAACGACCGATAGTAGAAATTGATGGAAATCTCATTATGGCCGATGATGAACGTCTTCCTGAAGCGTATCGCGACAAGATTGAGATGAGAGAAGTACGTTTTCGTACGTTGGGATGCTGGCCTCTGACAGGTGCTGTTGAGAGTGGCGCCGATACGATCGAAGCGATTGTGGAGGAGATGATGACTACTACGAAGAGTGAACGTACGACGCGTGTCATCGATTTCGATCAGGATGCAAGTATGGAACAGAAAAAACGGGAAGGTTACTTTTAATTATGAGTGAAATGGTAGATAATAAATTAGATATAAAAGCTTTTTTAGATAAGGATGAGCGCAAAGATCTATTGCGGTTGCTGACTGCCGGTTCTGTTGATGACGGTAAATCTACACTAATCGGTCGCTTGCTTTTTGATAGCAAAAAGTTGTATGAGGATCAGTTGGATGCGCTCGAAAGAGATAGTAAACGGATGGGAAATGCCGGTGAACATATCGACTATGCTTTGTTACTCGATGGCTTAAAAGCTGAACGCGAACAGGGGATCACTATCGATGTGGCTTATCGTTACTTTTCAACGAATCACCGTAAATTTATTATTGCTGATACTCCGGGGCATGAGCAATATACCAGAAATATGATCACCGGAGGATCGACGGCTAATCTAGCTATTATCTTAGTCGATGCTCGTACGGGGGTGATCACGCAGACTAGAAGACATACTTTCTTGGTCTCTTTGTTAGGCATCAAGCATGTCGTGCTGGCTGTGAATAAGATGGACTTGGTCGATTTTTCGGAAGATCGCTTTAATGAGATCGTCGACGAATATACGAAGTTTGTCGCTCCGTTGGGAATTCCTGATATCAAATGCATCCCTTTGTCTGCTCTTGATGGCGATAATGTTGTGGAGAAGTCGGTTCGTACTCCGTGGTACAACGGTCAGGCTTTACTCGATTTCCTCGAAACGGTGGCTATTGATAATGATCACAATCTAACTGATTTCCGTTTCCCGGTACAGTATGTGCTTCGTCCGAATCTCGATTTCCGTGGCTTTTGCGGAAAGGTGGCTTCCGGCATTATCCGTAAGGGTGACCCTGTGATGGCTTTGCCTTCCGGTAAGACTTCTAAGGTAAAAAGCATTGTTACTTACGATGGAGAACTCGATTATGCATATGCTCCGCAATCTGTCACTATCACCTTGGAAGATGAGATCGATGTTTCGAGAGGCGAGATGCTGGTTCATCCCGATAACCAACCGATCGTTGACCGTAACTTTGAAACGATGATGGTATGGATGGATGAAGAATCCATGGATCTCAACAAATCTTTCTTCATCAAACATACTACCAATCTGAGTCGTACACGGATTGATTCTATCAAGTATAAGGTGGATGTGAATACGATGGAGCATCTGTCGGTGCAAAATGGAAAATTGACCGAGGATGAGGTGCCTTTGAAACTGAATCAGATTGCCCGTGTGGTACTGACTACAGCCAAAGAACTATTCTTCGACCCGTATAAAAACAATAAGTCATGTGGGGCATTTATCCTGATTGACCCGATTACGAACAATACCTCTGCGGTTGGTATGATCGTGGATAGAGTGGAAGCAAAGAACATGTGTAACATGGAGGATGTACCTGTACTCGATCTGCCTAAACTGGGAATTTGTCCGGAACATTACGAGAGCGTGGAAAAAGTTATTAAGGAATTGCAGTCACAAGGTATTGCAGTGAAAATGATTAAATAAATGGGATTACTCGAGTTTAGTAAACTACCAATCAATACATTGGTGGGAGCAGATTGGAAGACATTCAATTCAATTACTTCCGGAGGTGAGATAGATGCTGCGTATAGAAAGAAATATCTGCTGACTAAAGCTGTTTGTCGGTTGCTTTCTCCTTTGGCAGCTCTTCAAAACCAACGTTACGAGAAACTATTGGCCGACAAACCGATGGAACAAGATCCTGTTTTTATCTTGGGGCATTGGAGAAGTGGAACGACGTTTGTACATAATGTGTTTTCGTGCGATAAACACTTCGGCTATAATACGACCTACCAGACTGTTTTTCCGCATTTAATGATGTGGGGACAGTCGTTCTTTAAGAAAAATATGAGTTTGCTCATGCCGGATAAACGGCCGACAGATAATATGGAGTTGGCTGTCGACTTGCCTCAAGAAGAGGAATTTGCACTGGCAAATATGATGCCATATACTTACTATAACTTCTGGTTTCTGCCTAAATACCAACAAGAATATGCTGATAAGTATCTTCTGTTTGACGATATTTCGGCCGAAGAACTGAAAACCTTTGAAGAGGTATTCAAGAAACTTATTAAAATATCTTTGTGGAATACGGGTGGAACTCAGTTCTTAAGCAAAAATCCCCCTCATACGGGTCGCGTAAAAGAATTGGTGAAGATGTTCCCGAATGCTAAATTTATTTATCTGGTGCGTAACCCTTATACTGTTTTTGAATCGACTCGTAGCTTCTTTACGAATACTATTCAACCTCTGAAACTTCAAGATATTAGTAATGAAGAACTCGAAAAGAATATCCTGTCGATCTATTCGAAACTATATCATAAGTATGAGGCTGATAAACAGTTTATCCCTGAGGGTAATCTGATAGAAGTGAAATTTGAGGATTTCGAGGCGGATGCTTTGGGCATGACTGAACATATTTACCAGTCATTGTCGATCCCCGGCTTCGAAGAGGCACATGATGCTATTGCAAAATATGTGGGTAATAAAAAGGGATATAAGAAAAATAAATATTGTTATGATGAACGAACCATTCAACTTGTAGAGCAAAACTGGGATTTTGCACTCGAGCAATGGGGGTATAAATTATAATAAAAATGAAAGTAAAAATAGTTCTAAATCAAAACTCATCCCGTTTATGGGCTCTGAGTTTTTTGTTCTTTTGTGCTTCAACCTCGTTGTTGGCACAACACAAAGTGGAAGCTTTGCCTTTCGGCGATATGGATCAGTGGGCCGATCGTCAAATTGAAGAATCTAGTATTATCGGTGGGGCGACTAAGCATGTTTATGCAATAGCACCTACCATAGTGTTAAAAGGCGACAGAGCGTATAGAAATATGGGCGGATCGCCTTGGGCTACCTCTAATGTAATGGCTAAGGTTGCCGGAATTACCAAAACTAATACTTCGGTTTTTCCTGAAAAAAGAGGAGATGGTTTCTGTGCGCGATTGGATACTCGCATGGAAAGTGTTAAAGTTCTGGGATTAGTCAATATCACAGTGTTGGCTGCCGGTTCAACGTTCACCGGTTCGGTGCACGAACCGATTAAAAGTACTAAGAATCCGCAGAAAATGCTGCAGACAGGTATTCCTTTTGCAAAGCGACCGACTGCTGTTCAGTTCGACTATAAAATCCGTATATCTGATCAACCGAATAGAATACGGGCTACTGGTTTTAGTAAAATAACCAATGTACCGGGTAAAGATTATCCGATGGTAATATTGCTTCTACAGAAACGATGGGAAGATGCTGCAGGTAATGTGTATGCTAAACGTATCGGTACATTGGTTCATTATTTTGCTGCGTCTACCGATTGGAGAAATAATTCTACATTCAATATCATGTATGGTGATATTACCGGACAACCGGAATATAAAGCTCACATGATGCGTCTGCAAGCGATTCAATATTATACTGTTAATAGTAAAGGAAAGAGCGTCCCAATCCACGAAGTTGCATGGGGTAATGATAACGATACACCGACACATCTTTATTTGCAGTTTGCTTCTAGTCATGGAGGAGCTTATGTGGGAGCTCCCGGCAATACAATGTGGGTCGATAATGTGAAACTGGTCTATTGATCGATCTCTGATCTATTGATTGATCTTATTGTATCATAAAAAAAAACGAAGGTAGATTTTTATAATTTGCCTTCGTTTTTTTACTTATTTCTTACGACTGTTTATTATTTGTAGGAAGAAATTTATGAGGGACGTTTTATTTTTCTGCTTGGCATAACTAGCGATATTTCAGTAAAAATACGGACCTATATTTTAAAACCCAAATATAAATCGTATTTTTGTATCCTGAATATGAGTAGAATAGTAGCTATTGATTATGGAAAGAAGCGCACGGGAATTGCTGTAAGTGATCCTATGCAGATGATTGCTAATGGATTGACAACAGTTGCAACCCATGAGCTATTGACTTTTATCGGAGAATATATCAAGAAAGAGCAGGTGGAACGTATCATCATCGGTCTACCTAAACAAATGAATAATAGTCTGTCCGATAATATGAAAAATATTGAGCCTTTTGTAAGAGCTTTGAGGAAGCGCTATCCGGAACTTCCGGTGGAATATGTGGATGAGCGATTTACTTCTGTATTGGCTCATCGAACAATGCTGGAAGCTGGATTGAAAAAGAAAGATCGGCAGAATAAAGCGCTGGTCGACGAAATAAGCGCAACGATCATTCTTCAAACTTATCTTGAAAGCAAACGCCCTTTTTAGTAAAAAATAATTCATTAAATAAATTAAGAAAATAAAAATGATTTTACCAATTTATGTATATGGTCAGCCTGTGTTAAGGAAGATGGCTGAAGATATTACTCCTGATCATCCTAATTTGAAAGAGTTGATTGCAAATATGTTCGAGACAATGTATCACGCCGACGGTGTAGGATTGGCTGCACCTCAAATAGGACTTCCTATTCGCGTTGTTGTAATCACTTTGGACCCGCTTTCGGAAGAATATCCCGAGTTTAAGGACTTTAATAAGGTTTATATCAATCCCCATATACTTGAAGTGAGCGGTGAAGAGATCAACATGGAAGAAGGATGTTTGAGCTTACCCGGCGTTCATGAAACAGTGAAAAGAGGAGATAAGATACGTGTGAAATATATGGATGAGGCATTTGTGGAGCATGATGAAGTCGTGGAAGGCTATCTGGCACGAGTGATGCAACACGAATTCGACCACCTCGACGGGAAGTTGTTCATCGATCATATCTCACCACTTCGCAAACAAATGATCAAGGGTAAGTTGAATACGATGCTGAAAGGAAAGGCTCGTAGCTCGTATAAGATGAAACAAGTGAAATAAAGATAAAAAACGTTTCAATGTTCCTTAAATAGCTGAAAAGCTTTATTTTTGCTGTGTATACAACTTTGACGATCCATGATTAAGAAATTACTGACAGTTTTACTGCTGTTTCCAACGATGTTGCTTGCTCAAATAAATACAGATCGGGTAATGATTATTGCTCGAAATGCTCTTTATTTTGAGGACTTTGTACTTTCTATTCAGTATTTTAACCAAGTAATTAATGCAAAGCCTTATCTGTACGAACCCTATTTCTTCAGGGCTTTAGCTAAAATTAATCTGGACGACTTTCAAGGTGCGGAACAAGATTGCGATCATGCTATTCAACGCAACCCGTTTGTTGTCGGCGCTTACCAAATAAGAGGTTTGGCACGGATCCGACAAGGTAAATTCGATGGCGCTATTGAAGATTATGAGAAAGCTTTAGACTATGATCCGGAAAATGTTACTTTATGGCATAATTTGGCTCTTTCACGTATTCAAAAGAAAGATTATGAAAATGCAAATAAAGATCTGGAGAGTCTTCTGAAAGTCTCTCCACGCTATTCCCGAGCTTATCTAATGAAAGGAGAGGTCGCTCTACAACAAAAGGATACACTCGCTGCGCTAACGAACTACAATACCGCTCTCGAGTTGGATCGATACGATGCTGATGGATGGTCGGCACGCGCTATCGTAAAATTGCAGCAGGGCAAATATGCCGAGGCCGAATCGGACTTGACACAGGCTATCCGATTGAGTGCTAAAAATGCGGGTAATTACATTAATCGGGCTCTGTCTCGTTTCCATCAGAATAACTTGAGAGGGGCGATGAGCGATTACGATCTGGCATTGGATGTCGACCCGAATAATTTCGTCGGACACTATAACCGAGGTTTGCTACGTGCACAAGTGGGCGATGATAATAGGGCAATCGAGGATTTTGACTTTGTACTTAAGATGGAGCCGGAAAACATGATGGCTACTTTCAATAGAGGTCTGTTAAGGGCACAAACGGGTAATTATCGTGGAGCAATTAAAGACTATACCACTGTGATTGAACAATATCCTAATTTTATGGCCGGATACTATCAACGTGCTCAAGCACGTAAGAAAATCGGTGATCGTAAAGGGGCTGAACTGGATGAGTTTAAGATTATGAAAGCTGAACTCGATAAGAGAAACGGGGTGACTAATAATAAGTTGGCTCATAATAAGAATGCCGGCTCTGACAAAACTCGTAAGAAATCGGATAAGGATATTGACAATTACCGGAAGATCGTTATTGCCGATGAATCGGAAACTGAACAACGCTATAAGAGTGATTATCGTGGAAGAGTACAAAACAGAAATGTGGATATCAAACTGGAACCGATGTTTGCGATCTCGTACTACGAAAAAACTAGTGACGTGAAGCGTACCGTAAATTTCCATAAATATATCGAACAACTGAATACTACCGGAATTTTCACGAATAGACTTCGCATTACGAATGCGGAAGCTCCTTTAACTGAAGAACAGGTTAAACTTCATTTCTCGCAGACTGATGCTCATACATCTGCTATTGTGGCAGATCAGCGTAGTGCTGTTAAACGTTTTGCCCGTGCTATGGATTTCTATCTAGTACAGGATTTCGCAAGTGCTCTTTCCGATTTGAACCAGGCTATTTCTTTGGATGCCGACTTTTTCCCTGCTTATTTCATGCGGTCGCTGATTCATTATAAAGAGTTGGAGTATAAGAGAGCCGAACAAGTAGGCGAGGGGGATAAGGCAAACTTTAAAACGGATGCCAACGAGCCTGGACAGGTTGATTATGCTGTTGTTAAAAGAGACCTTGATAAAGTGATTGCTTTAGCTCCCGATTTTGTATATGCTTATTATAACCGAGCTAATGTGTCGTCTATGCTAAAGGATTATAGGGCTGCTTTGGTCGATTATAACAGAGCCATTGAACAGAATCCTGATTTTGCTGATGCCTACTATAATAGAGGCTTGACACATATATTTTTGGGAAATAATAAATTAGGAATCTCCGATTTAAGCAAAGCTGGGGAGCTTGGAATAGTCTCTGCATATAATGTCATTAAGCGCTTTATCGAATAGCAATCGTAACATTTTTTTGGATAAGTATAGAATACTCAAAAAGAAATCGTTACTTTTGCGTTTAATTATTGAAAATATAACATAATTTATTATGATAAAAATAACATTCCCCGATGGCTCCGTTCGCGAATATAACGAGGGAGTAAACGGTTTGCAAATAGCAGAAAGTATTAGTTCACGCTTGGCTCAGGATGTTCTGGCTTGCGGCGTGAATGGTGAAACTTATGATTTAGGACGCTCAATCAACGAAGATGCTTCGGTTGTTCTTTATAAGTGGGACGACGAAGAAGGAAAACATGCATTCTGGCATACAAGCGCTCACTTAATGGCTGAGGCTCTTCAAGAACTATATCCCGCTATTCAGTTTGGTATTGGTCCGGCTATCGAAAACGGATTCTATTATGACGTTGATCCAGGCGAAGCAACTATCAAAGAGAGCGATTTGCCTGCTATCGAAGCAAAAATGTTGGAACTTGCTGCACGTAAAGAAGCTGTGGTAAGAGCTGATATCGCAAAAGCTGATGCTTTGAAAATGTTCGGTGATCGTGGTGAAACTTATAAATGTGAACTGATCTCTGAATTGGAAGACGGTCGTATCACAACTTATACCCAAGGCGCATTTACCGATCTTTGCCGTGGTCCTCACTTGCAGACTACCGCTCCTATTAAAGCTATCAAACTGACATCAGTGGCAGGCGCTTATTGGCGTGGTCATGAAGATCGTAAAATGCTGACTCGTATTTATGGTATCACTTTCCCCAAGAAAAAGATGCTTGATGAGTATTTGGCAATGGTTGAAGAGGCTAAAAAACGCGATCATCGTAAGATTGGTAAAGAAATGCAGTTGTTCATGTTCTCCGATACTGTAGGAAAAGGACTTCCGATGTGGTTGCCTAAAGGAACAGCATTGCGTTTACGCTTGCAGGATTTTCTTCGTCGCATTCAAGCTCGCTACGATTATCAGGAGGTTATTACTCCGCCAATCGGAAATAAACTGCTTTATGTAACATCGGGACACTATGCCAAATATGGTAAAGATGCTTTCCAACCCATTCATACACCTGAAGAAGGAGAAGAGTACTTCTTGAAACCTATGAACTGTCCGCACCACTGTGAAATCTATAAAGTGATTCCTCGTTCATACAAGGATCTTCCTTTACGTTTGGCAGAATTTGGAACGGTATGTCGCTACGAACAAAGTGGAGAACTTCACGGTCTGACTCGCGTACGTAGTTTTACTCAAGACGAAGCTCATCTCTTCTGCCGTCCTGACCAAGTGAAAGATGAGTTCCTACGTGTAATGGATATCATCTCGATCGTGTTCAAATCAATGGACTTCGCCAATTTTGAAGCACAGATTTCTTTACGCGATAAAGTGAATCGTGAAAAATATATCGGAGCGGACGAAAACTGGGAAAGAGCAGAACAAGCAATCATTGAAGCTTGTGAGGAAAAGGGCCTTCCGGCTAAAATAGAGTATGGAGAGGCTGCTTTCTATGGACCTAAGCTCGATTTTATGGTTAAGGATGCGATCGGTCGTCGCTGGCAGTTGGGTACTATTCAGGTAGACTATAACTTGCCCGAGCGTTTTGATCTTGAATATATGGGATCAGATAACCAAAAACATCGTCCCGTAATGATCCATCGTGCACCGTTCGGATCGATGGAACGCTTTGTGGCTGTACTCATTGAACATACTGCCGGTAAGTTCCCATTGTGGTTGACTCCCGATCAGGTAGCAATCCTTCCTATCAGCGAGAAGTTCAACGAGTATGCAGAACAGGTAAAAGCTTACTTGAGAGTAAACGATATACGTGCGATTGTTGATGACCGTAACGAAAAAATTGGTCGCAAAATTCGCGATAATGAAATGAAGCGCATTCCTTATATGCTGATTGTCGGTGAGAAAGAGGCAGAAAACGGTGAAGTTTCTGTACGCAGACAAGGCGAAGGGGACAAAGGATCCATGAAATTTGAAGAATTTGCTAAAATTTTGAATGAAGAAGTTCAAAATATGATAAATAAATGGTAACTTTGCAGCCGCTTAATGATAAATTAATGATTATAAAAAGTAAAAAAACAAACAGGAAGTAAGGTATTTAATGAAGAATGACAGCTTAAAAGGGCAATATCGAATCAACGAACAGATTCGTGCCAAAGAAGTTCGCATTGTTGGCGACGAGATTGAACCAAAAGTTTATCCTATTTTTCAGGCTCTTAAAATGGCCGAGGAAAAAGAACTGGATCTAGTGGAGATTTCACCTAATGCTCAACCCCCTGTTTGTCGTATTATTGATTATTCTAAATTTCTTTATCAATTAAAAAAACGCCAAAAGGAACAAAAAGCAAAACAGGTTAAAGTTAACATCAAAGAAATTCGTTTCGGACCGCAGACTGATGATCATGATTACAACTTTAAGTTGAAACATGCAAAAGGCTTTTTGGAAGACGGAGATAAGGTAAAGGCATATGTGTTCTTTAAAGGACGTTCCATCTTGTTTAAAGAGCAAGGAGAAGTATTGTTACTTCGTTTTGCTAATGATTTGGAAGATTATGCTAAAGTTGAGCAAATGCCGGTTCTTGAAGGAAAACGTATGACAATACAGCTTTCTCCTAAAAAGAAGGAAGCACCTAAGAAAGAAGTGCCTCAAAAAGTGGTTGTTAAACCTATCCCGGCAGCTAATAAAGATGCCGAAGGTGCTGAAGAATAAATTTGAAAGATTAAGAAAAAATGCATAACGCGCAGGTATAGTGCGTTACCATATAATTTAATAATTTAAAAATAAGTAAGATGCCAAAGATGAAGACTAACTCCGGTTCTAAAAAAAGGTTCAGCCTTACCGGAACAGGTAAAATCAAAAGAAAGCACGCTTTTCACAGTCATATCTTGACTAAGAAAACTAAAAAAAGAAAAAGAATTCTGTGCTCCTCTACAACTGTTGATTCAACAAATGTAAGCCAGGTGAAGGAACTTTTAGCATTGAAGTAATCAAAAGCGTACAAAGTATTATTAAAGTATTAACCGAGTGCATTAGCTTTAAGTTCGTTACGTGAAGTAACGGCGCTAACATTCAAAAACAGTAAAACTATGCCAAGATCAGTAAATCATGTTGCTTCAAAAGCAAGAAGAAAGAAAATTTTGAAATTAACCAGAGGTTACTTTGGTGCAAGAAAAAATGTATGGACCGTAGCCAAAAACACTTGGGAAAAGGGTTTGACTTACGCGTTCCGTGACCGTAGAAATAAGAAAAGAAACTTCCGCGCTCTTTGGATACAACGTATCAATGCTGCTGCTCGCCTAGAAGGAATGTCTTATTCTAAACTTATGGGTGGCCTGCACAAAGCCGGTATCGAAATAAATCGTAAGGTTTTAGCTGATTTAGCTGTGAACCATCCGGAAGCTTTTAAAGCTGTTGTTGCTAAAGCAAAAGCTGCTTAAGTATAAACAGTTAACGACTTATAAAGTGCCAATAACCTGAAGGTTATTGGCACTTTTTTTGAAGCCTGATAATCTTATTGATAGCTCAAATGCACTTTTGAGGCAACAAAATGGGCCTTTCGCTTGTTTATATGACAGAATGTTCTTATATTTGTATTGTAAAAATATTAGCCGTATCGACTTGATCGGGAAACTCTTCAAATTAATCTGATAACCGAGACAAGCTTCGGTCTTCAATGGCGGGCCACATCCTTCGGGACAACATTTATGTCAGTGGATTACAAAGAGGGCGAGCACTCAAATCTTGTTACATCAGAGTTTCATCACATCGTCGGTGCGGCTTTTTTTATATACTCTTCTATGATATTTTACTTTTCCGGAACTGGTAATTCTAAATGGCTTGCAAAGCAAGTCTCTAGAGAGCAAGGTGAACAACTTGTGTTCATCCCTGATGCGTTGCGTGAGACTGATTGTTCTTTTTCGCTAAAAGAGGGAGAAAAGATCGGGTTTATTTTCCCTATTTATTCGTGGGGACCTCCGCCTATCGTACTAGAATTTATTAAGCAGCTCACCTTGATGAATTATGGAGATCATTATTTGTTTTTCGTTTGCTCGTGTGGTGATGATATTGGACTGGCAAAAGAGGTATTCGAAGAGGCAATTGCTGCTAAAGGTTGGAACTGCAATGCTGGCTTTTCGATGATTATGCCTAATAACTACGTTTTGTTTCCGGGCTTTGATGTTGATAGCAAAGAACTGGAACAGAAGAAATTGGTTGATGTGATTTCTGAATTGGTGAAGGTGAACGAAGCAATTGCGAGTCGGACAAATGTTTTTCTTTGTAAGAAAGGTGGTTTTCCATTTATTAAAACCCGGATTATATATCCTCTGTTTTGTCGCTACGGAATTGAACCGAAGAAATTTTATGCGACGGATGCTTGTGTTGGATGTAAGCGCTGCGTGCAGGTTTGTCCTATGAAAAATATAGAAATGGCGGAAGGTCGACCGGTTTGGAAAAAGAATTGCACCTCTTGTCTGGCATGCTATCATATCTGTCCCAAACAAGCGGTGCAATATGGAAAAATCACTGTCAAAAAAGGACAGTACTTTAATCCCAACATTTAATTATTTCTGTTCTTTGAATTTGATTTCGCAATTCGAAAGGTCTTCAATTATTGCCAGACTTTCTACACGTACGCCTCTTTCTTCAAGAACCTTACGTCCGTTTTGGAAATCTTTTTCAATGATGAAGCCCATACCAACGAGGTTTGCTCCTGCTTGTTGCACTAAATCTAATACACCTAATGCAGCATTGCCATAGGCTAAGAAGTCGTCGACGAATAGCACGTTGTCGTCCGGAGTTAGAAAATCGGAACTTATCACAACGTCATAGTCGCGGTCTTTTGTAAATGAGTGCACGGTAGTACTCAGTACATTCTGAATAGTCTTGGGTGATTTCTTTTTTGCGAATACAACAGGTAGATCCATCAGATAACCGGTCATGATTGCCGGTGCTATTCCGCTGGCTTCAATTGTCATAATCTTATTGACATTCGTCGATGCAAAGCGGCGTACGAACTCTACTCCGATTGATTTCATCAGAGTGGGGTCCATCTGATGATTGATGAAGCTATCTACTTTTAAAATTCCTCCTTCAAAGCATTTACCGTCTTGCTTGATTCTTTTTCTTAATAATTGCATAATATATTTGTATTTAGTGAATATGCCATTCAACTATTTAATAGGCTAGTGGTGCGAAGAAACAGAGCCTACATATAGGATTGGCATATTTAAACGTTTCGTTTACTATTTCTAAGGTCCCTTACCTGAATGGGTTACAATCAGATAACGGACCTTATGAAATGCATTTGATTATAGATAACTGATATTCCGTAATAATAGGAGAGTCATAGCCGACTCGTACCTTATGGTTTATTGAATGCTGTTACCGATAATCATTTTATAGATGTTTGTCGTTTCAATTTTTCTAATTTTAAAACTACATTAATTTCTCAGCTATTTCTTTTCCAGCAGCCAATGCTTTCAGATTCAATTCTACAATTTCATCACCTTTACGTTGGAATATCTCGCGTATACTATACTGTATCTTTTCGTAAGCAATTCCTAAGAAAGGAGTAGTGGCTCCTAGTAGAACGATGTTGGCAACTCGAATAGAACCCACTTCTTTTGCTACTTTATCTACGTCCAACACAATCTTATGTGGCAATTTATTGATCTCATTCATTAATTTGTCTTGTTCCGGATAATTAGGAATGTTAATGAATGGAGTTTCATTTGTTACCAACCATCCTTCTTTTCCAAGGTAGGGTAGGTATCTTAAGCCTTCCATTGGCTCTAATGAAATAATCAAATCACATTTTCCTGAAGGGATGAGGTCGGAAGCAATGGGCTGATCACTGATTCGCAAATTCGATTGTACATCTCCTCCGCGCTGACTCATGCCGTGTACTTCGGCTTGTTTCATATATAATCCTTCTTTGAGAGCTGCTTTACCTATGACTGTGGCGATAGAGAGTATTCCTTGACCGCCGACACCTGATAATATGATATCTTTTTTCATGGCTTACTTATTTCTTTTTTTACGTGATAAGGTCTGTATACATTCTCTGCGAGGAATAATGACGGATAAACCGTTATATTCGATCTCTTCGCGTATGATTTTTTTCATTTCATCATAATTCTTCTTGAGCGGAGTGACAATACGGATATGCTCGGGATTTACGCCTAAGCCGGTACAAATCGCCTCAATTTTTCCGGTTCCGGCTGAATCCTGACCTCCTGTCATTGCTGTCGTTTCGTTATCAGAAATAACAATTGTCATATTAGAGTTTGCATTGACGCAATCGAGCAATCCCGTCATTCCCGAATGGGTAAACGTGGAGTCGCCAATAACCGCAACCGATGGATGAAGTCCACCGTCAGCTGCTCCTTTTGCCATAGTGATTGAAGCGCCCATGTCTACGCACGAATTGATCGCGTTAAAGGGTGCGTTTGCTCCCAAGGTATAGCATCCAATGTCGCTGAATACTTTGTGAGTAGGATATTCTTCATTCAACACTTGTGTAAGAGTAGTATACATATCACGATGTCCACAACCTTCGCATAGTGCGGGTGGGCGCATCTCTATAATATTAGGGACAGTAAACTCTGATCTATTCTCTTTGCCTAACGCAAGAGCTACAGAATCGGGATTTAGTTCACCGTCGTATGATAAGGTACCATCCATGCGACCTTTAATTTTAAATCCGATGCCTAGATAGCCTTTGAGTTGTTTTTCGACAAAGGGTTGTCCGTCCTCTAAAACAAGAATCTCGTCACACGATTCGATGAGTTGTGAGAGTTGTTTTTTAGGCAAAGGATACTGACCAATCTTTAACACAGGATATTCGCAGCCTTCCGGATAGTTTTCCATCAAGTAATTGTATCCGATTCCACAAGCTACTATTCCTAATTTCTTATTCGGCCCGTCAATGTATTGATTGTAGGGTGATTCTTCCGATGCTTTCACAAAATCGGCTTGATGCTCAAGCAGCATTTTATACCGTTTCCGCGCTATGCCCGGTAAAAGGACAAATTGTTTCGGGTCATTTCCGAAAGAAATCTGATTTTGTTCTTTTTGTGCTTTACGTTCAACGCCCGAACGAGAGTGTGCTAGGCGTGTCACAATACGTAACAAAATAGGTTCGCCAATCTTTTCAGAAAACTCGAAACCATTGTACACCATGTCGTAGGCTTCCTGTTGGTTGCTTGGTTCGTACATGGGTATTAAAGAAAAATCTCCGTAGAATCGGCTATCTTGCTCGTTCTGCGAAGAGTGCATACTGGGGTCATCGGCAGCAATCACAATTAGTCCGCCATTAGCTCCCGTTATTGCAGAGTTAATGAAACAGTCGGCAGCTACATTCATTCCGACATGTTTCATGCAGACTAATGCTCGTTTGCCAACAAACGACATACCTAAAGCAGCTTCCATGGCTGTTTTTTCATTTGTGCACCAGCGGTTGTGTACATTCCGCTCTTTTGTGATAGGAGCTAGTTGAATGTATTCCGTAATTTCTGTTGAAGGAGTTCCCGGATAAGCGTATACTCCAGAGAGCCCGGCATCTAATGCAGCTTGTGCAATAGCTTCATCGCCAAGTAAGAGTTGTTTGCTCATAGCTTTACTTTTTAGTGTTAATCATAATCACAGATTAAGTTATTAGATTTCACAAAGATAGTTTTTAAAGCTTATTTAATACAATTCTTACTGAAAAATCTTTCTTTCATTTAGTGCTTTCCAATATTTTTTAGCATTTTGCATATGTACCCCATAATCGGAAGCAAAATTATGAGTTCCGGAAAAGTCTTCTTTTGCACACATATAAATGAAATTATGCCTTGTATAATTGAGTACGCTTTCGATGCCTTTTACCGAAGGAATCCGGATCGGTCCAGGAGGCAGACCGGTATTGATATATGTATTATAAGGTGAACTGACTTTAGTGTGTTCGTTTGAGATGCGTCTTAATGCAAAATCCTGCAAGGCAAACTTGATGGTTGGGTCTGCTTGTAAAGGCATATTTGCGTGTAGGCGATTGATATACAATCCTGCAACCATTGGTTTTTCCTGGTTATTATTAGTCTCTTCTTCTACAATGGAAGCGAGAGTGCAAACCTCTTCCGGTGTCATTCCGATAGAAGCTGCTTTATCTAATCTTTCTTTGTTCCAAAAGCGTTTGTGCTCTTTTTGCATGCGTTCGAAGAACTCTTCAGTGCTCATATCCCAATATACCTGGTAAGTTTCGGGAATGAACAAACAAGGCATGGTTGCTTGATTATATCCTAGTTTTGCTTGGAAGGTCGAATCAAAAAGAACTTTGGCGATATCAGCAGAATCGATCATTAACTGTTTGCCAACGCTACGTGCCAAGCGGTCGAGTGTGCGTACGCTTCCAATAGCCAGATTGAGAGGCTCTTGACGCCCTTTTGATATACGATTGAACACACGATAGGTGTTATCGTTCGGGCGAATGAGGTAGCGTCCGGTATGAATATTTTTCCCAAGGCCGCGCAATTTAGCGAGAAAGTAGAAGCCTGTCAGATTACCTGCTTTTCCTTCTTTCTCCACCTTATTATATATAGAGTCTGAGGTGTCATCCTTAT
>Ga0114938_1000357_pt1 | contig 35765 bp, 31 predicted proteins | sample AshMeaBigSpring_FD_88675 | JGI IMG/M metagenome (GOLD analysis project Ga0114938, IMG submission 88675) | Groundwater microbial communities from Big Spring, Nevada to study Microbial Dark Matter (Phase II) - Ash Meadows Big Spring | ecosystem: Environmental > Aquatic > Deep subsurface >... | reverse complement strand
GCAAGATCGCAACAGAAGCGGCCTACGCACTCGCCGTCGCCGGGCGCGACGAGGCGGAGCGGAGGCTGGCAGCCCATGCGCGTCGCATCGGCGAACCGGCACCAGCGGTGACGTTCCTGATCGGCGCCGGTCGCGCCGGCTTCCGCGGCGGCTTCGACCCCGCCCACCCTGGCGTCATCAGGCAGTTCGCGCGGGCGGACGGCGTCACGATGCAGGGCATCCGGGCAGACGCGCCGGCAGAGGCCGCGCGCCTGGCCGCGGCGTATCGCGCGGAAGTGGCGAGCCAGGCCGCCGCAGGACGCCACCATGCGGTGCCGACGAGCGACGCCGAGGCCGTCGAGCGCCTGCTCGAAGCCGGCATTCGCGCTCACACCGAGACCCTGCTGCGCATCGCGCCTCTGCTTGCGCCGTTCGGCAGCCTCGTTCCGCAGACCCGCGTGCGCATCCGGGCGACCGGCTCGGCGAGTTACGGCCGTTCGATCCCGACCTACCCGCCGGAATGGGGCGGTGGCACCACCCTGCCGGACGATCGCGACCTGCGCGACGCGTGGCCCGAAGGCGTCACGCTGCCGCGCGCCATCGTCTACAACCTCGCCTGCACTACGCTCGGCCTGCCTGCCGTGATGAGCGACATCGCGGTGCTGGACCGGCGCGCCGCGGTGATCCTCGAGCGGCACGTGCCCGGGTACCGCGAGATCATCGCGAGCGAGCTGCCGAACTTCGTCAAGGAAGCCGCCGGGCTGGTGTTCGGGCGCAAACTCGCGGAGACCACGGCACGCCGTTGCTTGCGCGCGGCCGCTGCATTGTGGGTCGACGCCCGCACGCGAGCTGATCTCGTCGCTCCGACGTGCCTGTTCGCCATGCAGTACCTGCGCTACATGGCCGAGGACTCGGAGAGCTGGGACGAGACGAAGGAGCACGAGAGCCAGACGACGCGCGAAGAGGAGCTGATCCGCGAGACGTCGAGCGTGGCCTTCGCCGCGTTGTGCGCCGAGAAGCCGGGCGACCGCTGGCCGGTGCTGCAGTCACTGGTGGACGCCGAGGACGCGGCTCGACTGCTGCTCGCGCGCGAACTCACGATCGAGGAGAAGCGCGAGTTCGTGGACCTACGCATCGAAGGCTGGCTGCGCACGCTGCCGGACGCGCTGTCGCGCGAGCTGCGGCCCCAGTGGTCGCAGCTGCGCGAGCTCGGCAAGGACGAGTTCGAGCTCGATGCCATCCAGCGGATGATCGCGCTGGAGCAGTTGCGGGGCGGGAAGGGGGCGTGAGGAAAGGGGAAAGGGGATAGGGGATGGGGGATAGTGAACGGCGGAAGCTTTCAAGAGCGACCTCCCTAGCGGCACCGCTCCCGGAATCTACGGCCTCACACTATCCCCGATCCCCTATCCCCCATCCCCTTCCCGAATCAGGATCGCGCGAAAGTCATTCACATTCGTCCGCGTCGGCCCGGTCACCACCGAGTCGCCGAGTGCGGCGAAGAACGAGTGGGCGTCGTTGTCGTCGAGGTAATGCTGCGGCACGAGTCCGAGCCCTGCGGCGCGCGCGAGCGTATCGGGGCGCCACAGCGCGCCGGCGACCGGTTCGAGGCCGTCCACGCCGTCGGTGTCGCCGGCCAGTGCATGGACACGCGCGCATTCCCCGAGCGCCACGCCGAACGCCAACAGGAACTCCACGTTGCGTCCGCCGCGGCCGTTGCCGTGCACGGTCACGGTAGTCTCGCCGCCGGACAGCAACAGGCACGGGGGCTGGCACGGCCCGTCACCGACGAGGATCCGTCGCGTCAGCGCAGCCGTCTCGCGGCCGAAGGTTCGCGCCTCGCCCTCCAGCCGGTCGGAAACAATGATCGGCTGCACGCCCTGCTCCGCTGCAATGCGCGCCGCTGCCTCCAGCGACGCTTGTGGCCGCGCCACGATGCGGTACTCAGCCCCGGCGAGGCGTGGATCCCCGGGCTTGACCGATTCCCACGCGCCACGTTCCAGTGCATCACGCACCGTGGCAGGCATGGCAATGCCATGACGGATCAGCACCGCCAGCGCGTCGGCGCAGGTGGTGGGATCCGGCACGGTCGGTCCCGACGCGATGTCGACGGGATCGTCGCCGGGGACGTCGGAGATTGCGAGCGTCACGAGTCGCGCCGGGTGACACGCCACGCCGAGGCGTCCGCCCTTGATGCGCGACAGGTGGCGGCGCACGGTGTTGATCTCGCCGATCGTCGCGCCCGAACGCAGCAACGCGCGGGTGATCGACTGCTTGTCCTCGAGCGCGAGGCGGTCCGCCGGCATCGGCAGTAACGCGGACCCGCCACCCGACAGCAGGCACAGCACGAGATCGTGGGGACCGAGACCGCGCAGCCGTTCGAACAGCCGCAGCGATGCGCGCAACCCGGCCTCGGCCGGTACCGGGTGCGACGACTCCAGGACCTCGATGCGCTCACACGGCACCGCGTGGCCGGGCGCCGTGACGACCGTGCCGGTCAGTGCACCGTCCCAATGCGATTCGACCGCCCGCGCCATCGCCGCGGCGCCCTTGCCGGCACCGATCACGATCGTGCGGCCGGCCGGGCGCGCCGGCAGCGCCGGTGGCACGCAGCGCCCGGGCTGCGCCGCCCCGATGGCGCTGGCGAACGCCTGCCGCAGGAGTTGCTCGGGACCGAGTGCCACCATGCGTGAATCCTAAGCCGACATAGCGCCCGGCGCGACGCGCGCGGCCCTGGCCCGGGCATACACTGCCTTCATGAGCACGATCACCAAGCTGGCACTCGGCGTGATGGGGCAGTTGCGGCCCCGTCCCACCCGCGGCGACGCCCGCCGCAGCATCAAGTTGCCCGCACCCGACAAGCGCGGCGGCCTGCCGCTGATGCAGGCGCTCGCCAAACGCCGCTCGTCGCGCGATTTCGCGCGCAAAGCCCTGCCGTTGCCGGTGCTGTCGGGCCTGCTGTGGGCCGCGTTCGGCGTGAACCGCCGCGCCGGCGGCCGCACCGCGCCGTCGGCCCTGGACGCGCAGGAGATCGACGTCTACGTCGCGCTGCCGGATGGAGCGTACCTGTACGATGCGAAGGCCCACGCGCTGAAGCTGGTGGCGGCGAGCGACCTGCGTCGCGTCACGGGTTACCAGGATTTCGTGGACGAGGCGCCGCTCGACCTCGTGTACGTCGCGGACCACCGCCGCATGCGCATGGTGCCGGTCGTGCAGCGTGAGAGCTATGCGTCCGCGGCCGCGGGTGCCATCGCCCAGAACGTGTATCTCTACGCCGCGAGCGCCGGGTTGGCGACGGTGATCCGCGCCTGGATCGACCGCAACGCCGTCGCCGACGCGCTGGGACTCGGCCACGACGAGCACGTCGTCCTGTCACAGACCGTGGGCTACCCGCGGGGCTGATCGCCAGTCATTCCCGGCAGCACTGCCGCCACCCGTCCGGGTCGTCGCCTTCGCGAGCGCAGTGACGGCCGCGGCGATCGTGCGCGAGGTCGTCGAACGACGGATCGCCACCGTCGAAGGCATCGCGCAGTTCCTTGCCCCATCCCGCGAGCCATGCCTCGAACAGGCTGCAGCGATCGGCGATTCCCGCGGACGCCAGGCAGTGTTTCTCGGGATCGCTGAGGCCCGGGGGCAGCGCGGCCACGACAGCCCGCACGCATTCCAGGCTCGAGTCCGCCGGACGATCTGGATTGCCGGCGCACCCCGCGCTCGCCAACGCGAGCACCATCAGCAAGCCGGCGGCAGGCGCACGCATCGTGCCGGCCCTAGACCTGCAGGACCACCTTGCCGAACTGCGCCCCCTGCTCGAGGAACGCGTGCGCCTCGCCTGCGCTCGCCAGCGGGAACACGCGATCGACCGGAATGCGTACCGCACCCGACGCGATCCACGGCCAGACGTGTTCCTCGATCGCGCGCGCCAGCCGCCCTTTCTCGGCAGCGTCGCGGCTGCGCAGCGTCGAGCCGGTGAGCGTGAGCCGCTTGAGCATGAGCGTCATCAGGTTGAGTTCGGTCACCGGGCCCGTGAGGAACGCGATCACGACGAGCCGGCCCCCCGGCGCGAGCACGTCGACGTTCCCGGCGAAGTACCCCGCACCCATCATGTCGAGGATGACGTCCACGGCTCCGGCCGACTTCACCGCGGCTGCCCAATCGCCGGCCGTCGCGTCGATCGCGACGTCGGCGCCGATCGTGCGGGCCTTCGCCGCCTTCTCCGCGCCCCGCGCGGTGGCAAACACGCGCGCTCCGGCCGCCTTGGCCATCTGCACGCTGGTAACGCCGATGCCGCTGTTGGCGCCGTGCACCAGCAGCGTCTCGCCGCGTTGCAGCCGCCCGCCCTCGAACACGTTGGCCCAGACCGTGAACACGGTCTCTGGCAGCGCCGCGGCCTGCACGAAATCGAGCCCGGTGGGAATCGGCAGCGCATGCCGCGCGTCAACCAGCGCGTACTCCGCGTAACCGCCACCTGCGAGCAGCGCCGTCACCGTGTCGCCTTCGTGCCAGCGCTCGACACCCTCGCCCACTGCGGCGATCTCGCCCGCGACCTCGAGCCCGAGGATTTCGGACGCACCCGGCGGAGGCGGATACCGCCCCGCGCGCTGCAGGAGGTCGGGCCGGTTGACGCCCGCCGCGCGGACACGGACCAGGACCTGCCCCGGCTCGGGCTCGGGCACGGGGACCGACTGCAGCTCGAGCGCGTCGGCGCCGCCCTTGCCGCCGCGAATGGTGATTGCCTGCATCATTGGCGAATGCTAACCGGGCCGCGGCGGCGTTGGTACGGCCATCGTCAAGGTGGAGTCATGGGATGTCATCGCGATCGCCGATTCAGCCCGCTGTGGCGGGCGCTGCCTGCGCCGCCAGTCGCGCGCGCAGGGCCTCGAAGCGCGGATGACCCCGCAGGGGATCGAGCGAAGCGTCGTGCTCGAGCCACGCGTAGTCGACGCCGCCCGCGTCAGCACCCCGCTCGAGCAGGTTGACGGCCGTATCCGGCTCGCCGAGCGCGGCGTACATGCAGCTCAGGTTGTACGCCACGATGCTGTCGTCGGGTTCCAGGCGCAGCGCGCGTTCCGCCGCCCGGCGGGCCTCGTCGGCGCGGCCGAGCTCGGCATAGGTGACTGCGGCCAGATAGAGCGCCCGCGCATCGTCCGGATGCGCGTCGAGGTGGCGCTCCGCCCGCGCCAGGCCCTGCTCCCACCAGTGCCGGGCCTGGTCGGGCTGCTTCATGGCGAGGAAGACCTGCGGCAGCAGCATCGCGGCCTGGTAATCGCCGCTGTTCACGACGGTGGCACGCTGCCAGACCTCCGCGGCCTTCGCGTAGTCGCCACGCTCGTGCGCCATGCGCCCGTACAGCCACAAGGCTTCATAGAGGTCCGTGTTGAGCTCGAGCGCCCGGCGGAATTCCTGCTCGGCCAGGGGATAGTCCCGGCTCAGCCAGAGCGCGACTGCGCGGGCGGTGTGCGCCTCGGCCGTGTCGCAGCACTGCAGGGCCTGCGCGCTGGCGTCGAGCGCTTCCCGCCGGTACCTCTCCTCGCGGGCGCGGTACAAGTAAAGATAGCCTGCCGCGTAGGCGAGCCCCGCCCAGGCACGACCGAACTGCGGATCGACCTCGATCGCCTTGAGAAACATCTGCCGGGCGTGCTCCATCCTCCGCATGTTGAAGGCGTGGAAGTGCGACAGTCCGCGCAGGTAGTGGTCATAGGCCTCGACGCTGCGCGTCTGGCCGCTCTGCATCAGCTGGCGATCCTCGGCGTGCAGCGACACGCGCAGCGCGCCGACGATCGCCGCGGCGATGCTGTCCTGCACCGCGAACACGTCGGACGCCTCCACGTCGAAGCGTTCGGACCAGAGATGGAACCCGTCCTTCGCGGCGACCAGCTGCGCCGTCACCCGCAGCCTGTCGCCGGCCTTGCGCACGCTGCCTTCGAGCACCGTCGCCACGTTAAGGCACCGTGCAATCTCGGCGATGTCGCCCGCCGGGCCGCGGAACCGGAACGACGAAGTCCGGGCGGCGACGCTCAGCCCACGCACCTGGGTCAGGCTGTTGAGGATCTCCTCGGCCACGCCGTCGCAGAAATAGCCCTGGTCCTGCGATTCGCTCATGTCGACGAACGGCAGGACAGCGACCGAGGCGGGAGGCGGCTCGGCGGCGACCGTCGTCGGCAGCATGGCGACCTCCCGACGCACGCCGCCGGGCGTCGCCTCGAACGCCCATGCGAGCGCGACCGCCAGCGGGAACCCGAGGATCGCGAGCACGACCACGAGCGTGAGCGCCCAGGGCGGCAGCTGCAGCGGCTCGAAGACCGTCTCGGCCACCTGCACGACGACCCACGCGACCACGCCGTAGGCGACGGCGACGCGGATGACCTTGCGTCGCTGCAACTCACCGACGAACTCGCGCGCGCCCTTCATGCCGACCCCACGGCGATCTGCCGGTTACAATTCTAGCCCCTGCCGCCGCGCAAGCGTGGCGCGCCTGGCGCACACCTTCGAGTCGAACCATGCACAACCAGCATTTCTCCGGGAAGATCGTGGCCATCACGGGGGGAGCCAGGGGGCTCGGCCGCGGCCTGGCGGAGGCGCTGTCGCGCGCAGGCGCGAACGTGGTCGTGGGAGACATCGACCTGGGGGCCGCTGAAGCCTTGTGTGCCGGGTTGTCCGCCGAAGGCCGGACCGCCAGTGCCGTGCACGTCGACGTAACCGATCCTGCGAGCGTCGAGCGCCTCGTGACCGAGGCGGTGACACGCCACGGCCGCCTCGACTGCATGATCAACAACGCCGGCATCGCGGCGATCGGCGAGTTCGAGCACGTGCCGGCCGAGACCATGCGCCGCGTGATCGACATCGACCTGCTCGGCGCGGCGTACGGCACCCTGTCGGCCTACCGCCAGATGCTGCGCCAGGGCGGCGGCCACATCGTGAACGTGGCCTCCATGCTCGCCCTGTTCCCGAACCCGATGTCGGCCGCCTACGTGGCGGCCAAGCATGGCCTCCGCGGACTCACCCGCTCGGTCATGGCCGAAGGCGCGACACACGGCATCCACTTCACGACAGTCTGCCCCGGCTACATCGCCACGAATCTCTTCGAAGCGGGCTCGTTCGCGGGCAGCATTAAAAAGCACCAGGTCCTCGAGCGAATTCCCTTTCGGCTCATCGACGTCGACACCGCCGTGGCACGCACGCTATCCGCGATCGCGACGCGCAAACCGATCGCGGTGTTCCCGTTCTATGCGCGCGTGCTGTGGTGGATCGAGCGCCTCTCGCCGCGCCTCTTGGACGCGGCGCTGCGCTTGATGATGAAGCAGCAACGGCGACGATTCGACTCGGTCGCCACCCGGTGATACACGTCCACGCCTGCAAGGAGAACAACCATGAACGGTGACCAGATCAGCCGCCGTACGGTGCTGGCCGCGCTCGGCGCCACGCCCTTTGCCGCCCTGGTTCGCTCCCGCGGGGCGTTGGCGGACGAGTCTGTCGGACCGCCGGTCGCGCGCGTCGAACCCGTCAGCGAAACACTCTGGGGCGAGACCGTCGTCGATCCGTACCGCTGGATGGAGAACCCGTCGGACGCGGAGTGGGAACCGTTCATGCGCGGCCAGGCGGCATTTGCGCGCAAGGTGCTCGACGCGATCCCGGGGCGCAAGGCGCTGCTGCAGCGGATCACCACCTTGTCCGGCGATGCGGCCGTGACCTACGCGGTGCAGACCGGCGGCAAGCGCGTCTTCTACGAGAAGCGCCCCGCCGGTGCCGACAACTTCCAGCTGTTCTGCCGCGAGGGCCTCGCCGGTGCCGAGCGACTACTGGTCGACCCGACCACCATCAAGGTCGACGGCAAGCACGTGTCGATCGACTGGTGGACCGCCGCGCCCGACGGCCGCTACGTCGCCTACGGCCAGTCCGTGGCGGGGTCGGAGATGGCCGTCACGCACGTCATCGACGTCGACAGCGGTCAGCTGCTGCCGGAGCGCATCGAGCGCACCCCGTTGATCCCTGCCGCCTGGCTGCCGGACAGTTCCGGCTTCTTCTACACGCGGCTCGCAGAAGGCGCGCGGCTGGGCTCGGTGGATTTCTTCCGCGACATGGTGGCTTGCCTGCATCGTCTGCGCACCGACCCGAAGACGGACCGGGCGGTACTGACACGGGGCCTGCACCCGGACGTCCGCATGGAGCCGTTCGAGATCCCGATCCTGTTCACCGACCCGTCGTGCGCACACGTCCTTGCGCTGACCGCGGGCGGCGTGCGGCGGGAGAACCCTCTGTACACGGCCCCGCTGGCGGGCGTCGTGGCCGGCACGCCGGCGTGGCGCAAGGCCTGCGACGTCGCGGACGAGGTCGTGGGCTTCGCGTTCCGTGGCGATGAACTTTTCCTGCTCAGCACCCGGGATGCCACGAATGCGCGCGTGCTGCGCACCGCGATGGCCGCGCCTGCGTTTGCGGATGCGACCGTGGCCGTGCCCGAGCTGGACTCGGTCATCGAAGGCATCTATGCAGCGCGCGACGGCCTGTACCTCCAGGCGATGGACGGCGGCTATCATTCGCTGCTGCGGCTCGACAACGAAGGCAAGATCGCCCCGGCCCCGCTGCCCTTCGACGGCGCCATCGTAAATGCCTACACGAGCTCCCGCGACGACGGCGCGTGGCTCACGGCCACCAGCTGGCTGGAACCCATCGCGGTACTGCGGTACGAGCCGGCCGCCGGCCGTGCCACGAACACCGGACTGTCGCCCCGGCCGCCGATCGACACGGCGCCCTACGAGTCGATCAGGACGTTCGCTGTCGCGCGCGACGGGACGCGCGTACCACTGTCCATCATCGCGCGTCGCGGTCTGCGGCGCGACGGCCGCAACCCGGCACTGGTCCGCGCATACGGCTCGTACCAGATCTCGTCTTCACCGTCCTTCGACACGCGCGGCATCGCCTTCCTCGAGCAGGGTGGCGTGCTCGCCGTTGCGCACGTGCGCGGCGGTGGCGAGTACGGCCGACGCTGGTGGAAGGCCGGGCAGAAGCTCAACAAGCCGAACACCTGGCGCGACCTGATCGACTGCTGCGAGGCACTCATCAAGGAAGGCTGGACCCGCCCGCGGCACCTCGCCATACAGGGCGGTTCCGCCGGCGGCATCACCGTGGGACGCGCGCTCACCGAGCGGCCGGACCTGTTCACCGCCGTGATCTCGAACGTGGGCGTGTCCAACAACCTGCGGGCGGAGTTCTCGCAGAACGGCCCGACCAACATCGACGAGTTCGGCACCGTGACCGAGCGCGAGGGCTTCATCGGCCTGAAGGCCATGGACTCCTACCACGCGGTGCGGGACGGCACGCCCTATCCGGCCGTGTTGCTCACCACGGGCATGACCGACCCGCGCGTCGAGCCGTGGCAGGTCGCCAAGATGGCGGCCCGGCTGCAGCGCGCGACGGGTTCGACGAACCCGGTGCTGCTGCGCGTCACGTTCGACGCCGGGCACGGCGTCGGTTCGACCCGCTCGCAGGTCGACGAGCAGCGCGCCGACGAGTTCTCGTTCGTGCTCTGGCGCGCCGGCTCGCCGGGCTTCCAGCCCGCCGGCTGAACCCGTCGTTGCGGTGAGCGCGCGGCCTACCGGCGGAACACGTCCTCGGACGGGATGATTCGCACGGCATCCGCGCGGATGCCGAGCTTCATCGCGCCGATCACCTTGTCCTCGTCGAGCAGGGCCTGCGGCTTCTCGGCCTCGTACTTGATGGTCGAGACCTCGTCGCTCACCAGCTTTTGCCTCAGGCCTTCGGCGTCCTGCGTGATCATCACGATCTGCAGGTCGCGCGGCCGGATGTGCTGGCGGATGGCGCGGTTCACGTCGTCGACCGTGAGCTTCGCGAGCGCCGCACGCATGTGCTCCGCGTACTCGCCGATGCCGTACCACTGCGAGTCGAGCGCGTAGCCGATCTGCTGGTTCGCCGTCGAGGTCTTCACGTAAACGTTCTTCATCAGGTAGTCGCGCGTAGCCTCGAACTGCTCCTGCGTGAGCCCGTTCCTCACCAGCCTCTCGACCTCGTGGAGCGCGATCCGGAGCGCCATGTGGGCGTTCTCCGGCACCACCGGACGGATCCACACCTCGAACAGCTGTTGCTGGCGCGCGATGTTCGGGTCGGGGAAGAACTGGTACATGCCGCGCGGGAACGCCTCGATGTAGGCGTAGTCGCCGTAGTTCATGCCGCGCCTCTCGCGAATGCGGTCGTAAAGGTGCGACATCGACGCGCGGTGCTCGCCGAGCCAGGCGCGCGCGACGTCGAGCGCTGCGAAATCCTTCGATGCACGCGTCACGCTGATCGGGTGGCCGAACGAGATCGCCGTGGCGCGTGTGTCCTTGGCGATGATGTCCACCTGGTAGCCCTGTGGCGCCTTGCCCGCGACGCCCGCCACGCGCGGCGTGTCGCCGGCCGGCAGCCTGCCAAGTTGAGCGGACAGCGACGCCAGCACCGCATCGTTCACTCCACCGTTCACGCCCACCTTGAGATTGCCGATCGTGTAGTGCTGCTTCGCGAACGCCCGCACGTCGTCGAGCGTGATCGACTCCAGGGCCTCGACCGCGCCGAGCACCGTGTGGCCGTAGGGCGTGCCCTCGAAGATGCGATTCTGCAGCCACTCCTTGCCGAGTTCCTCCTCGTTGTTGGAGCGCAGGTCGATGGTGAGTGCGTTCAGCTGACTGGTCCTGAGGCGATCGAAGTCCTCCTGGCGGAACCCGGGCTCGAGCAGCTGCGGCAGCACCACGGAGGCGAACTGAGGCCAGTTGTCGCGGTGCACCGACATCGAGAACGTGGTCATATCCTTGTCCACCTGCGCCGTGAAGGCACCGGCGATCGGGTACAGCGCCTTGTTGATCTCGTCGATGCGCATCGACTTCGAACCCGCCTCGCTGATCATGGCGGCGGTGAGGGCCGCGAGGCCTTCCTTGCCCTTCGGGTCGTAGGCCGAGCCCACGTCGAACAGCAGCTTGATGCGCAACTGCGGCAGCTCGGTCTTCTGCACCGTGAACTGCTTCGGGTCGAGCGCCGCCGCCGCGGGCAGCAGGCTCGCGAGCGCCGGCAGGGTCGCGATGCCGTCCGGCAGCTTCTCCTGCGCCAGGGTCGTGACCAGCAGCGCGTCGTCAACGAAGTACTTCCGCGCCGCGGCATCGAGGTCGGCGGGCGTGAGCGACTCGTATACCCGGAACACGTTGTTGACGGTGTCGTAGGAACGGCGGTAGCGGACGAAGCGTGCCAGCGTGCCCGCAATGGTGTCGGTATTGTCGAGGCGCGCGGTGAACGAGTAACGCAGGTTCGACTTGGCCTCCTCGAGCCTGCGGGCGTCGACCGGCTCGGCGCGGGCCTTCGCCACGGCGCGCAGGATCTCGTCACGCACGTAGAGTGCGTCCTCGGCTTTCTTCACGCGAGCGAAGACGTAGATCAGCTCAGGGTCGACGTTGTCGGGGCCGCCGGCGAAGAACTGGTCGACCTTCTGCTCCTGCTCGACGAGCTTGCGGTACACGTCGGAGGTGGCGCCGAAATTCATGTTCATGAACAGGTCGATCGCCGCCGCGTCCTTCTCGGTCTCGCTGAACGCGGGGCCGCGGAAAGCGACCGTCACCCACGGTGCAGTCGGGGTCTGCCAGGGCACGTGGGCGTACTGGGCGCCCTTGGGCGAAGGCTCCTGCGGGATCGCGACCTGCTCGCCCGTGCCCGGCTGCCAGCCGCCCCAGTACTTCTCGACCAGCGGGATCACCTTGGCCGGATCGACGTCGCCCGCGACGATGATCGCCGTGTTCTCGGGCCGGTACCAGCGCTGGAAGAAAGTCTTCGAGTACTCGTACTGGTTCGGCATGTCCTCGATGTCTTCGATGAAGCCCATCGTGGTGTGCCGGTAGGTGTGCGTCGTGAACGCCTTCGCGCGCATCGTCTCGTAGAGCTTCTGGATCGGGTTCGCCGAGTTCTTGTTGTACTCGCCGAGCACCGCGCGCGACTCGGTCTTGAAGGCCTCGACCGGGTAGGACAGGTTCTGGAAGCGGTCGGCCTCGATGCGGAGGATCGTCTCGAGGTCTTCCTTGGCGAAGGTGGTGTGGTAGTTGGTGTAGTCGTCGGTCGTGTACGCGTTCTGGCGCGCGCCGGCCTGGGTGATGATCGCGTTGTATTCATCGGGCGGCAGCGTGGGCGTGCCGCGGAACATCATGTGCTCGAAGAAGTGCGCGAAGCCCGACTTGCCCGGCTCCACTTCGTTGCGTGAACCCGTGAGCACCGGGATCTGCACCGAGACGATGTTCGGGAACCCGGTGGGCACCACGATCACCTCGAGCCCGTTCGGCAGGGTCTTGGTGGTCGCCTTGAACGGCAGGATGTCGGCGCCGGGGTCGGCGGCCGGCGCAGCAAACGACAGGAGGACGAGCAACAGCGCGAGGAACGCGCCTGGGGATCGAGTGCGGATCATGTCTGGCCTCTGCGACGGGGTGGCGCATCATAGCCGATGCGCGTAGCCGTCGTTTGGCCGTACCATCGCGCCACAATTCCGGGGGAACGCTGCGTGGAGTCGCTCAAGGGCTTCGTCAGGGGGATCGACGCGCTCAACGACTGGGTCGGCCGCACGGTGGCCTGGCTGACCTTGGGCTGCGTGCTCACCTGCTTTGCGGTGGTGGTGCTGCGCTACGCCTTCAGCATCGGCTTCCCGTGGCTGCAGGAACTCTACGTCTGGCAGCACGCCGCGGTGTTCATGGCCGGCGCGGGCTACACGATGCTGCACCGTGGCCACGTGAACGTGGACGTGCTGTACGGCCAATTGAGCGAGCGGCGCCGTGCGTGGATCGACATCCTCGGCACGTTCCTGTTCCTGTTCCCGTGGCTTGCGGTCGTAGCCGTCACCTCGGCTCCCTTCGTCATGAATTCCTGGAGCATCCGCGAAGGCGCCGCGACCGCCGACGGCATGCCTGCGGTGTACCTGCTCAAGTCGCTGCTCTGGGTGTTCTGCGCCCTGCTGTTCCTGCAGGGCCTCGCGCTCATCGCGCGCCGCGCGTTGTACCTCGCCGGCCACGCGACGTTCGACGACGCCCTACGATGAGCACGGTCCTGATCGGTGAAATCCTGTCGGTGGCGATGTTCCTTGCCACGATCGGCGCCGTGCTCGCCGGTTACCCGGTGGCCTTCACGCTGGCGGGCGTGGGGCTGATGTTCGCCGGGCTCGGCATGGCGCTCGGCGTGTTCGACGCGGCGATCCTCTCGGCGCTCGCCGGGCGCTACTTCGGCACGATGACCAACGAAACCCTGGTCGCGGTGCCGCTGTTCGTCTTCATGGGCGTGATGCTCGAGCGCTCGAAGATCGCCGAGGCACTGCTCACCACCATGGGCGAGCTGTTCGGATCGCTGCGCGGCGGGCTCGGCTACTCGGTCGTGATCGTGGGTGCACTGCTCGCCGCCTCCACCGGCATCGTGGGCGCCACGGTGGTGACGATGGGCCTGCTGTCGCTGCCGGCGATGATGCGCGCGGGTTACGACCCGAAACTCGCCGCCGGCACGATCTGCGCGGCCGGCACGCTCGGCCAGATCATCCCGCCGTCCACTGTGCTGATCTTCGTCGGCGACATCCTGCAGGGCGCCAACCAGCAGGCCCAGCTCGAGCTCGGCGACCTCGCCCCGGAGCCCATGTCGGTGGGCCAGTTGTTCGCGGGTGCGATGATCCCGGGATTGGTGCTGGTGGGCCTCTATCTCGCGTGGATCCTGGCCAAGTCGATCTTCGACCCCCGCTCGTGCCCGCCGCTCGAGATGAGCGACGAACAACGTGCCGGCCTCGCGGGCCGGGTGCTGAGCGCGCTCGCGCCGCCGCTGCTGCTGATCCTCGCCGTGCTCGGCTCGATCCTCACCGGTATCGCGACGCCGACCGAGTCTGCTTCAGTCGGTGCCGTGGGCGCGATGCTACTCGCAGGCGTCAAGAACCGGTTCGACAACCGGGTGCTGCGCGAGGTGCTGCGCACCACGCTCAGCATCACCTCGATGGTGTTCGTGATCCTGCTCGGTGCGAGCGTGTTCAGCCTCGTGTTCCGCGGCCTGGGCGGCGAGAACCTGGTGCACGACGCCCTTGCCTCCATGCCGGGCGGCACGTTCGCGGCCGTGCTCGCCGTGATGGCCCTGATCTTCGTGCTTGGGTTCTTCCTCGACACGTTCGAGATCATCTTCATCGTCGTGCCGATCGCGGCTCCGGCGCTGATCAAGCTCGGCGTCGACCCGATCTGGCTCGGCGTGATGATCGGCGTGAACCTGCAGACCAGCTTCCTCACGCCGCCCTTCGGCTTCGCGCTGTTCTACCTGCGCGGCGTGGCCGGCAAGCTGGTGCGGACGGCCGAGATCTACAAGGGCGTCGTGCCGTTCGTTGCACTGCAGCTGGTCGGCATCGGGCTGCTCTGGATGGCGCCCGGAATGGCGACGCGGCTGCCGGACCGGTTGTTTGCGCAGGAGGCGCCGGCCGCGCCGGGTGATGCGCCGGCGGGCACTCAAGTGGCGCCGTCGGGCTCACCGGTCGCAGACGACTTCAGCGACCTGCTCGAAGAGCCGACGCCCGGCCGCAATCCGCCGCCGCGCGATGACTTCAGGGACTTGCTGCAATGAGGCTCGCCGGCATGTGCGCAACCCTGGTCGCGGCGGCAGCGTGGCCGGCCGGGGCAGCGGAGCCTTCGCTGGCCGCGGCCGAACAGGCTTTCCTCGACCTCCTCGACACGCGCGGCGCCGCCGCGTACATCGAATCGGGTGCCGTGGATCGATTCGACGGACGGGATCTCGACGCCTGGCGGCAGGCCGTCGGACTGCAGCAGCAGCGACTCGACGCGGCATTGGCCTCGCTCACGGCCGGGACGCTGCCTGATGCGGAAGCCCGCGCGCTCGCGGCGATGCGCGCTACGCTCGCGACGGCGGCCAGTGAGGTCGCCGGAGAGACGGCAGCGCCAACGTGTGCGGACGCTCAACGCCGTGAGGCCGGCTACGCGGAGCTGCGCGAAGCGCTGACCGACTGCTTCCTCGAGCACGGCAACCGCTTGCGCTACGACGGACGCGAGATCGACCGCGGCGCGGCCCTCGCGCTGCTGCACACCGTCGACGATCCCGCGCAACGCCGCGCCCTGTTCGAGGCGTTCGTGCCGTTGTGGACCGCACTCAACGGGCGCAACGAACCGGACAGCCCGTACCGGCGTCTCGTCGCGCTGGCGGCGGCCGACGCCCGGGACCGCGGCTCCGAGATCGATGCCGCGGCCCGTGCCATCGGTATCGATTCCGACGAGGTCGAGCGTTGGCTGGTGCGGGTGCTCGAGGCGTGGCGCGACGCGAGCCCGCCCCAGGAGATCGAACCCTGGGACTACCGCTACGTGCACAGTGCCGCCGGCCGGCAACTGGACGCTGCCATCCCGGCCGGCGTGCTGCGGCCGGTCAACGACCGCTTCTTCGCGGACCTCGGCGCCGATCCGGTCGCGCTCGGCGTCGTGTTCGACCTCGCGCCGCGCCCCGGCAAATCGCCGCTGGCCTACAGTGACTTCCTCGCCCGAGGACGGTTCCTCGGCTCGACGTGGCGGCGGCCGCTCGCGCGGGTGGTCGGCACGTATGCCGAGGGCGGCCTGTTCGCGCTCAACGAGCTGGTGCACGAAACGGGCCACGCCGTGCACGTGAGCGCGATCCACACGCGGCCGGCCTTCATGGACTGGCCCGACACCTTGTTCACCGAGGCGTTCGCCGACGTCCCGTCGTGGAGCGTCTACGAGCCGGCCTGGCAGGGCCGCTACCTCGGCGCGGCCGCGCCGGAGGCGGCTTCGCTGCGCGCCCTGTACGCCAATGTCGTGCTCGACGTGGCGTGGTCGCTGTTCGAGTTGCGGCTGCTCCGCGATCCGGCGGCCGACCCGAACGCCGTGTGGACGGACATCACGCATCGCTACCTGCACATCACGCCGCATCCGGAGTGGCCGTGGTGGGCGATGCGCGTGCAGCTCGCCGGCAATCCGGGCTACATGGTCAACTACGGCCTCGGCGCGGTGCTGGCGGCGGCCATGCGCGAGCGTGTCGCCGTGGCTATCGGGCCGTTCGACACCGGGAACGCGACGTGGTACCCGTGGGTCAGCGAGCGGCTGCTGCGCTTCGGCTCCGAGCGCGACACGCGCTCCCTGATGGCGGAGCTGCTTGGCGGACCGGTCTCGCCCGACGCGCTGCTACGTCAGTTGCAGCGTTGCCGAGACGAGCGCTGAGGAGGCACTTCAGCGCTCGAGCGCGAGCGCCACTCCCTGCCCCACGCCGACGCACATGGCGATCAGGGCGCGACGTCCGCCGGTACGCTCGAGCTGCCGCAGTGCCGTGAGCGCGAGCCGCGCGCCGCTCGCGCCGAGGGGGTGACCGAGCGCGATTGCACCGCCGTTCGGATTCACGTGCGCCGCGTCGTCGGGCAGGCCGAGCGCCCGGGTGACGGCCAGTACCTGCGCCGCGAACGCCTCGTTGATCTCGATCACGTCGAAGTCGTCGAGGCGCAGGCGCAACCGGTGCAGCAGCCTGGCCGTAGCCTCGACCGGGCCGATGCCCATCACCCGCGGGGCCACGCCGCAGGCCGCCATCCCGAGCACGCGGGCGCGCGGCGCCAGGGGCCAGCGCGCGACCGCCGCCTCCGACGCCACCAGCAGCGCACAGGCGCCGTCGTTGATGCCCGACGCATTGCCGGCCGTGATCGTCGTGCCGGGCCCGAGCAGCGGCGGCAGGGCGGCGAGCCGCGCGGGCGTCGTGTCCGGCCGCGGCTGCTCGTCGGCCGACAGTCGTCGGCCGTCCGGGGCGAGGGTCACGGCGGTCAGTTCGTCCGCGAACCGGCCCTCCGCCACCGCACGCGCCGCGCGCTGCTGCGACCGCAGTGCATAGGCATCCTGGTCCTCGCGGGTGATGCCATGTTCCCGCGCCAGGTTCTCCGCGGTCTGGGTCATCGAATCGACCCCGTGCAAGGCGCGCATGCGCGGGTTCACGAAGCGCCAGCCGAGCGTCGTGTCCTCGAGGGCCTGTTCGCGCGAGAAGTCAGTCGCGGCCTTGCCGAGGACGTACGGCGCCCGCGTCATGCTCTCGACGCCGCCCGCGACCACGATTCCGGCCTCGCCGAGCCGGCAGGCGCGCGCCGCCTGGCCGAGCGCCTCGAGGCCCGACGCGCAGAGGCGATTGAACGTCACGCCCGGCACCGACACCGGCAGGCCGGCAAGCAGGGCGGCCATGCGCGCGACGTTGCGATTGTCCTCGCCCGCCTGGTTCGCGCAGCCGAGGTAGACGTCGTCGATCGCAGCCACGTCGAGCTGCGGGTGGCGCTCGAGCAGGCGCAGGATCGGCAGCGCGGCGAGGTCGTCGGCGCGGACGCCGGCCAGGCCGCCGCGAAAGCGGCCGAAGGGCGTGCGCAGGCCGTCGCAAAGCCAGGCCTGTGTTGCGTTCATGAGCCGACCGGAGGCAGGCAGTGGGCAGGCAGGCAGCGTTCGATCGCCAGCGCACACGCGCGCAGCTCGGGCAGCACGTCGCGGCGGGCGTGCTGTGCCGCCGCCGCGTGGAACGGCAGGCTCGCGTTCAACGCCGCGATCACGTTGCCGTCGCGGTCGCGCACCGGGACGGCGAGCGAGCACAGCCCGAGCTCGAGCTCCTGCTCGACGTACGCGTGCCCTCGCGCGCGCACCTCGGCGACGAGGCGCTTCAGGCGGCGCCGGTCCGTGACGGTGTGCGGCGTGAGCCGCGTCGGGCGGCATTCCTCGAGCCACGCGTCGAGCGACGCGGGCGGCAACCCGGCCAGCAGCACGCGTCCCATCGAGGCGGCGTAGGCTGGCAGCCGGGCGCCGACACCGAGCGCGACCGTCATGACGCGCCGGACGGGCACGCGCAACACGTAGACGATCGACTGGCCGTCGAGCACGGCCATCGAGCAGCTGTGGTTCACGCGCTGCGCCAGTTGCTCGACCAGGGGCTGTGCGAGGTCCGTGAGCTGCAGCGAGCCCAGGCATCCGAAGCCGAGCTCCAGCACCCGCGGACTGAGGGCGTACTCGCGTCCGTGCGGCCGGACGTAGCCGAGATGCTGCAGCGTCAGCACGAGGCGGCGCACGGCGGCACGCGACAACCCGGTGCGCGTCGCGAGGCCCGCGAGGCCGAGCGTCGGGTGGCGGGCATCGAACGCGCCGAGTACCGCCAGGCCGCGCGCGAGCGACTGCACGTAGTCGCGGCTCTGCTCGAACGGCGGCACGACGGGCGGGTTGCGGCTGGCCATTTGACGGGGAGCTTAGTGATTCGTAGGATGGTGCGCAATGCGCCCATTTGTGCGATTATCGCACAAACACAGGCCGCACAGTACCGACCGGGGCCGCCGTGACCGCCGAGCGCTTGACCGTCCTGCACAGCTGGTGTGCGCAGTCGCACTGGAACGCGCCGACCGTGGTCGGCGGGGCCGGCGCCTGGCTGCACCTGGCGGATGGACGCTCGATCCTCGACATGAGCAGCCTCGCCGAGTGCAGCAACCTCGGCCACCAGCACCCGCGCGTCGTGGCCGCGATCCGCGCGCAGGCCGAGCGTCTCTGCTTCGTCACCAGCGCCTGGGGCGCGGAGCCACGCGCGGCGCTCGCCGAACGTTTGCTCGAGCTGTCCGGCTTCGACGGCGGGCGGGTGTTCTTCACGCTCGGCGGCGCCGATGCGAACGAGCATGCGATCAAGATCGTCCGCCAGGCGCTCGGGCGGCCGCGCGGCATCGTCGTCGCGCGCGACCGTTCGTACCACGGCGCCACGCACTTCGCGATGGCGCTCTCCGGTGATACCCGTTCGCGCGGCATGGTCGATCCCGACGCCCTCGGCGTGAGCCACGTGCCGCCGCCCTACGCCTACCGCTGCCCGTTCGGCAGCACGAGCGATGCCGACTGCGCGGCGCGGGCCGCGGCGGCCGTCGCCGCGCGCATCGATCATTTCGGCGCGACCGAGGTCGCGGCGGTCGTCGTCGAACCCAACGCCGGCTCGAACGGCATCGTCGCGCCGGACGGCTACTGGCCCGCCGTGCGAGAGCTCACGGCGGAGCGCGGCATTCCGCTGGTCGCCGACGAAGTGATGAGCGCCTTTGGCCGCTGCGGCGAATGGTTCGCCTGGCAGCGCTACGGCGCAGCCGGCCGCCCGGACGTCATGACGCTCGCGAAGGGACTCACGGGCGCCGCATTGCCGCTCGGGGCCGTCGTGATTTCGCGCGCCATCGCCGAGCGCCTCGAGCACCAGGTACTGAACACGGGTCTCACCTATTGCGGCCACCCGCTCGCCTGCGCCGCGGGTGTCGCGGCGCTCGAAGCGTACGCCGAGGAAAAGCTCGTCGAACGCTCGCGCCGGCTGGGCTCGGTCCTGCGACACGAGCTCGTGCAACTGGCAGCGCACCACCCGGCGATCGGCGACGTACGCGGCGGCCACGGGCTCTTTGCCGTGCTGGAACTGGTCGCCGATCGCGCGACCCGCGCGCCGCTGGCGCCGTGGCCCGAGACACCGCCGGCACTGCGCGCCCTGCTCGACGCGGCGCTGGCCGAGGGCGTGTCGTTCGGCTCGCGCGGCAACCTGTTGCTGCTCGCCCCGCCGCTGGTGATCGGCGAGCGGGAACTCGCCGATGCGCTCGCGCTGCTCGATCGCCTGCTGGCGCGCCACTTTCCTTCCACCTGACCCCTGCAGGGCACCGCCATGAGCTTTCGCCTGACCTACGCGACGATGTTCGATCCGCCGCCGGACATGCACGAGCGCTTCGATGCCGCGCTCGACCGGGTGAGCGCTCGCCTCGGCGCGCGCCACGAGCTGTTCGTGGACGGCATCGACTGCAGCGCGCGGCAGCATGCGCACCGGTCGAGCCCGATCGACCTCGACATCTCCCTGGGTGAGTTTGCAGTGGCCGGGCACGCGGACGTCGATCGCGCCATGCGCGCCGCGCAGGCTGCGTGGCCTGCCTGGCGCCGGCTCGCCGCGGCGGAACGCGTGCGGCTGATGCGCCGCGTCGCCGACCTGATGGAAGAGCGCGTCTACGAGATCGCCGCGGCGCTGGTGCTCGAAGTGGGCAAGAACCGCATGGAGGCACTGGGCGAGGCGCAGGAGACGGTCGACTTCTTCCGCCACTACGCCGACGACTTCGAACGCCACGACGGCTTCGAGCAGGCACTGCCGGACGACCCGCTGCCGGGCATACGCTCGACCAACCGCAGCGTGATGCGCCCGTACGGCGCCTGGGTCGTGATCGCGCCGTTCAATTTCCCGCTGGCGCTGGCCGGCGGGCCGGCGGCAGCGGCTCTCGTCACCGGCAACACGGTCGTCGTGAAGGGCGCGAGCGACACGCCGTGGGCGGGCCGGCTGCTCGCCGATTGCATCCGTGACGCGGGCCTGCCGCCAGGCGTGTTCAACTACCTCTCGGGCTCGGGGCGCGACGTCGGCGAGGCGCTGGTCGCACACCCCGCCACCGCGGGCATCACCTTCACCGGCTCCGCCGCCGTCGGCACCCGGATCCTGCAGCGGATGGCCGGCGGCACGTGGCCCCGGCCCTGCATCGCGGAGATGGGCGGCAAGAACCCGTGCATCGTCACGGCCCGCGCGAACCTCGACGACGCCGCGGCCGGCATCGTGCGCTCGGCGTTCGGCATGGGCGGACAGAAGTGCTCGGCGCTGTCGCGCTTGTACGTGGACCGGGACGTGGCCGATGCATTGATCGAGCGCCTCGAGCGGCAGGTGGCTGCGGTGCAGGTCGGCGATCCGCGCCGGCGCGACCGGTGGCTCGGGCCGGTGATCAACCACGCGGCCTACTCGAACTACGCGGGATACGTCGCGGAGCTGGCGTCCTCCGGTGCCCGCATGATCGCCGGCGGCCGCCAGTTGCGCGAAGGCGACCTCGGCCGCGGCTACTACGTCGAACCGGTGCTGGCGGAGCTGCCACTCGGTCAGCGCCTGTGGAAGCACGAGATGTTCCAGCCGATCCTGGCGCTGCACCGCGTGGCGGACCGCGACGAGGCGATGCAACTCGCCAACGACTCCGACCTCGGCCTGACCGCCGGCTTCTACGGCGGCGCGGACGAGGTTGCGTGGTTTCACGAGCACATCGAGGCCGGCGTGACGTACGCCAACCGCCGCCAGGGTGCCACCACCGGCGCCTGGCCCGGCTACCAGCCCTTCGGCGGCTGGAAGGGCTCCGGCTCGACCGGCAAGGCGATCGCCTCCTTCTACTACCTCGCGCAGTACCTGCGCGAGCAATCGCGTACCGTCGTCGAGTGACGCCGTGACGCTCACGACGCTCGCCGAGGCGATCGACCGGCACGTGCGGGACGGCGCGTGCGTGGCGCTCGAGGGCTTCACGCACCTGATCCCGTTCGCCGCCGGGCACGAGATCATCCGCCAGGGACGGCGCAACCTGCACCTGGTGCGTATGACACCGGACCTCGTCTACGACCAGTTGATCGGCATGGGCTGTGCGGCGCGCCTGACGTTCTCCTGGGGCGGCAACCCCGGCGTGGGCTCGCTGCACCGGCTGCGCGACGCCGTCGAGCACGGCTGGCCCAGGACGCTCGAGCTCGACGAACACACGCACGCGGGCCTCGCCGCCGCCTATTGCGCGGGCGCGGCACGCCTGCCGTTCGGCCTGCTGCGCGGCTACCTCGGCACCGACCTCGCGGCCGCCAATCCGCGCATCCGCAGCGTCGAGTGCCCGTTCACCGGCGAGCGCCTCGCGGCGGTGCCGGCCGTGAATCCCGACGTCACGATCCTGCATGCCCAGCGGGCGGATCGCCGCGGCAACGTCGCCCTCGAGGGCATCGTCGGTGCTCAGCGCGAGGCCGCGTTCGCGGCGCGCGCCCTCGTCGTCACCGTCGAGCAGGTCGTCGACGAGCTGCCGCCGGCCATGAACGGCATCGTGCTGCCGCACTGGATCGTGGGCGCGGTGGTGCACTGCCCGGGTGGCGCCTATCCGTCGTACGCGCAGGGGCATTACGCGCGCGACAACGCCTTCTACCAGCGCTGGGATTCGATCGCCCGCGAGCGGGACGTATTTCTCGCCTGGATGCAGCGGCACGTGCTCGCGAGCCGCGACCACGCGGAGTTCCTCGCCCGCCTGCGGGAGGCGGCATGAGCGGCTGGACGCGCGACGAGATGATGACCGTTGCCGCCGCCCGCCGCCTCTGGAATGGCTGCGTCTGCTTCGTGGGCATCGGCCTGCCGAGCGCGGCCTGCAACCTCGCCCGCCTCACCCACGCGCCGGACATCGTGCTGATCTACGAGTCGGGCACCGTGGGCACGCGGCCGAGCGTGCTGCCGCTGTCGATCGGCGACGGCGAGCTCGCCGAGACCGCGGCCTGCGTCGTGCCGCTGCCGGAGGTGTTCGCCTACCTGTTGCAGGCGGGACGCGTGGACGTCGGCTTCCTCGGCGCCGCGCAGGTCGACCGTCACGGCAACCTCAACAGCACGGTGATCGGGCCCTACGACGCGCCTAAGACGCGGCTGCCGGGCGCCGGCGGCGCCACCGAGATCGCCGCGCACGCCCGCCAGACCTTCGTGATGCTGAAGGCCAGCCCGCGCAGCCTCGTGGCACGGCTCGATTTCCGCACCAGCGCCGGATTCCTCGACGGGCACGGCGCCCGCGCCCGCGCCGGGCTGACCGGTGGCGGCCCGCAGGCGGTGATCACCGACTTCGGCGAGCTCGCACCCGAGCCCGGCAGCGAAGAACTGGTGCTGAGCGCCCTCTTCCCGGGCGTGACGGCCGACCAGGCGCGCGCCGCCGTCGGCTGGCCGTTGCGCTCCGCGCCGACCGTTGCGACGCTCGAGCCACCCCAGCTGCACGAACTCGATACCCTGCGCGCGCTCAACGCGCGCACCGCCGAGGCGCACAGTCGTCCCGCGCGGCTTCCAGCCTGACAAGACCGATTCGACCGGAGCCCACCGTGAACAATCCCCACATCAAGACCGAGCTGCCTGGCCCCAAGGCACGCGCCATGCTCGAGCGCGACCGGCCCGTCGCCTCGCCGTCCTACCCGCGCGACTACCCGTTCGTGATGTCGCACGGCCGCGGCACCGAGGTCTGGGACGTGGACGGCAACCGTTTCCTCGACTTCATGGCGGGCATCGCGGTCTGCTCGACGGGCCACGCGCACCCGCGCGTCGTGGCGGCCGTCAAGGACGCCGCCGACCGGTTCCTGCACATCTCGAGCGACTACTGGCACGAAAACATGACCGCTCTCACGGAGCGGCTCGCCGCGCACGCGCCGATGGGCGAGCCGGTCATGAGCTTCCTGTGCCAGTCGGGCACGGAGTCGGTCGAGGGCGCGATCAAGCTCGCCCGCTACGTCACGGGCCGGCCGCGCTTCATCGGCTTTCTCGGCAGCTTCCACGGCCGCACCATGGGCTCGCTGTCGTTCACCTCGAGCAAGTACACCCAGCAGAAGGGCTTCGCGCCGACGATGCCCGGTGTCACGCACGTGCCCTACCCCAACCCCTACCGCCCGCTGTTCGCAGGCAGCGACCAGGGCGCGGCAGCACTCGACTACCTCCGCATGCTGTTCGAACGCAACGTGCCGCCGAGCGAGGTGGCCGCGATCCTGGTCGAGCCGATCCAGGGCGAAGGCGGCTACCTCGTGCCGCCGGACGGCTTCCTCGCCGGCCTGCGCCGGCTCTGCGACGAGCACGGCATCCTGCTGATCTTCGACGAGGTGCAGTCGGGCGTCGGCCGCACCGGCCGGATGTGGGCCAGCCAGCACTGGGGCGTGCACCCCGACATCATGACGAGCGCCAAGGGCCTCGGCTCGGGACTGCCCATCGGCGCCGTGGTCGCGAAGAAGACGATCATGGAGCAGTGGCAGCGGGGCGCCCACGGCAACACCTACGGCGGCAACCCCTTGAGCTGCGCGGCGGCGGTCGCAACGCTCGACCTCGTGGCCTCCGACTACGGCGCGAACGCCGCACGCGTCGGCGAGCACTTCATGCATCGCCTGCGCGAACTGCAGCGCGACTTCCCCTGCATCGGCGACGTGCGCGGCAAGGGCCTGATGATCGGCATGGAGCTCATCGAGGGCGACGCGGCGCGGACCCCGGCACGCAAGCTCTGCGACGACGTGATCACGCGTGCCTACCACAACGGCTTGCTGCTGCTCTCCTGCGGCACGAGCACCGTGCGCTTCATGCCGCCGCTCTCCGTGAGCGAGGCCGAGGTGGACGAGGCCGTGGCTCTGCTGCGCGTCGCGCTCAGCGAGGCGCAGCGGGCTTGACGCGGCGGCCATACCGTCCGAGCACTTCCAGCAGCTGCGCGTGCGGCAGGGCTTTCGCGTAATGTCCTTCGTTGCCCTGCATGTCCCGGGCGGCCACGAGGGCATTCACGATCGCTTCCTCGGTCGCCTGGGCGGTGGCATTGAAGAACCCGTCGAGCGCGTCGTTGCCGAGCGACGCCGACTGGGCGAGCGGCGCTCCCTGCAGCGCCGCGGCGTTCGCGGTCGAGAACGCGACGAAGATGTCGCCCGAGCCGTTGCCCGCGTAGCTCCCCATGCGGCCGAGTCCGAGCGCGGGGCGCCGCGCGATGCGGCGCAGCTGGTGCGGCAGCAACGGCGCATCGGTCGCGACCACGACGATGATCGAGCCCGTGTCGCCGGCGGCCGGATCGGCCTCGGTGTAGATGCGGTCGTTGCGGATGTGCTGGCCCACCGGCACGCCGGCGATGCGCAGCGTGTCGCGGATGCCGTAGTTCGCCTGCACCAGCACGCCGAGGGTGTACTCGTGGCCCGCCGCGGCCACGCGTCGCGACGCGGTGCCGATGCCGCACTTGAATTCGTGGCAGATCATCCCGGTTCCGCCGCCGACGTTGCCTTCGGCAACCGGACCGGGGACGGCGCCGTCAAGCGCCCGGTCCACGTGCTGGGGGCGCACGTGGAACCCGTTGATGTCGTTCAGGTGGCCGTCCCAGGTCTCGGCCACGACCGGCAGCGACCACCAGTAACCCGAGGCGTCCGCGCCGCCGGAGCGGATTCGCCAGGCGATCACGGCATCGCGGACGACGCCGACGCTGTGCGTGTTGGTCAGCATGACCGGCCCCTCGAGCTGGCCCGACTCGTCGAGCCACGCCGTTCCGGTCATCTCGCCATTGCCGTTCAGCGGAAACCAGGCGCCGTACGCCGGGGTGTCGAACGAGCCTCGCCCGCGCGGCAGGATCGCGGTGACCCCGGTGCGCACCTTGCGGCCATCGGCAAGGTCCTCGACGAGCGTGACGTGGCCGACCGTGACGCCGGTGACGTCGGTGATCGCGTTCAGCGGCCCGGGCGTGCCGTCGAAGGGAATGCCGAGGTCGCGGGCGCGCGGATTGGCCGCCACGGAGGAACCGGCGACGAGGCAGGCCATCAGCACGAACGACGTACGCAGCATGAAATGACTCCGGCGAAAGTACACAGGCTGGGCGGGTACGCGACTGTACCCGACCGAGCGCGGCGACGGCGCGCCTGAAGGGAGCCGCGATGCGGGCCGACAAGGAACTCGGGTTCTGGATGTGCACGGCACTGGTGGTCGGCAACACCATCGGCATCGGCATCTTCGTGCTGCCTGCCTCGCTCGCGCCATACGGCCTGAACGCCATGGCCGGCTGGGCCATCACGGTCGTCGGCATGACGATCCTCGCGCGGGTGTTCGCGCGCCTGGCGCGCCGGTTCCCGTCCGCGGACGGCCCGTACGCCTACATCGAGGCGACGTCCGGCCGGCTGCCGGCGTTCGTCGCGATCTGGTGCTACTGGGTGCAATGCTGGATCACCAACGCCGCGATCGCCATCGGCGTCGTGGCCTATCTCGGCAAGGTCGTGCCCGCGCTCGCGTCGGTTCCCCCCGCCCTGCAGGCGCTCGCGCTGCTGTGGCTGTTCGTGGGCATCAACCTGCTCGGCGTGCGCAGTGGTGGCCGCGTGCAGGTCGCGACCACCGCGCTCAAGTTGATGCCGATGCTGGCGATGGTGCTACTCGGCGCCTGGCTGCTCGCCACCGAACCGGCCGCCTACCTCCAGCAGGTGTCGCAGTCGCCGCTCGCGTTCGATTCGATGCTGGCGGCCTCGACGATCGCGCTGTTCGCGATGCTCGGCATCGAGTCGGCAGCCGTGCCGGCCGGGCGCGTGCGCGATGCCGAGCGCACGATCCCCAGGGCCACGATGGCCGGCACGCTGATCGTCGCGGCCATCTACGTCGCCGTGTCGTCGATGGCGCTGCTGCTCGTGCCGCAGGCGGAGCTCGCTGCATCGACCGCGCCGTTCGCCGACCTGCTCGACGGCCTGCTCGGCGCGGGCACTGGCCGGGTGCTCGCGGTGTTCGTGGTGGTGAGCGGCCTCGGCGCGCTCAACGGCTGGACGCTGCTCGTGGGCGAGCTCACCGCGTCCATGGCGCGCCACGGCACGCTGCCGCGGCCGCTTGGGCGCCTCAACTCGCGCGGCGCACCGGGCGTGGCGCTCCTGGTCACCGGGCTGCTGGCCACGATCATGCTGCTGATGAACTACAGCAAGTCGCTGGTGGAAGGGTTCACGTTCCTGACGCTGGTGGTCACGGCCGCGAACCTGCCGTTGTACCTGTTCTGCGCGCTGGCGCTGGTGCTGCTGCGGCGCCGCGGGGAAACCGCGCCGCGCGACCTGCTGGTCCTCGGCGTACTCGGCACCGCCTACTCGATCTTCGCCTTCGTCGGGCTCGGCCGCGAACCGTTCCTGTGGGCGCTGGTGCTCGGCGCCGCGGGATTGCCGCTGTATTTCCTGCAGTCGCGCGGCCTACGCGCGACGTAGCACCCCCACGGAGTCTCGAGATGTCGCTCCCTCGCGCACCGTCGCTCGCTGGCTGGATCGTTGTGACCTCCGTGCTCGTCCCGGCCGCGACATTCGCCGCCGGCCCGCTGCCGCCGGACGGCGGCTACACCGCCGACGGACGCGCCACGCTGCGGCAACTGTCGGACCGGTTCGAGTCGCTGGCCCGCGATCACGGCTGGCAGCAGGAAACCGTGTACGCGTACCCGGACGCACCGGGCTTCGAGATCCGCGCCTGGCGCACGCCTCGATCCGGCGAGGCCTTGTGGATCCTCTCCGGCATCCATGGCGAGGAACCGGCCGGACCGAACGCCATCGCCGGCAACCTCGGCGCCCTCGTCGAACTCGGGCACCGCGGCATCCCGATCGTGCTGCTGCCGCTCAACAATCCGAAGGCCTACTACCATCACTGGCGCTATCCGAACACCGCCGAACGCGACTGGCGCAAGGGCGGCTACAGCGTCGGCGACGCCGAGCACCTGCTGCCCGACCTCGAGCACGGCGCGGGACCGCGCGCCTCGGCCCCTCCGGGGCCGGACACCGAGGCCCTCACGCGGTTCGTGCTGCGTCTGGCGAGGGAGTATCCGCCCCGCCTCGTGCTCGACCTGCACGAGGACGAACTCTCCACCGACGGCGGCTACATCTACTCCCAGGGCACGCGGCCGGACGACAGTCCGGCCGGCGCCGAAATCATCCGGTTGCTGCAGGCCGCCGGCATCCCGATCCGCGCGTCCGGCCTGACGCGGTTCGGCGAGCCGATCGTGAAGGGGGTCATCAGCCGTGACGACGCGGGTGCGCCGATCCGCGACGGCTCGATCGACGAGTTGCTCGCGGCGCGGGAGGTATTCCTGGACGGCGAGCGAGCGCCCGGCCCGGCCGCGCCGACCGTCATCGTCGTCGAGACACCGGCGTTCGCGGGCTCGAAATTCGACCTGCGGGTCGGCGCGCAGGGCGACGTGGTGCGCCACGTCGAGTCGCTGTGGCGCCTCAGTCCGCCACGCGAGTGAGCGTCACTTCAGCCCGAACTCGAACGGCAGCCGACGTGCGTTCAGGTAAGCCTGCTCGCCGACGCGCGTCCACGGCAGGATCTCCTTCCGGAACGCGAGGAAGTCCTCGATGATCCGGCGCACGATGCGGTTCGGCGAAGCGTCGGCCGCGTAGATCTCGTTCAGCACCTCGTTCGACTTCTCGCCGCAGGCCATCAGCACCTCTTCGGGCAGCGGCCGGACGATCACGCCGTGATCCTTCACGAGCGTGCGCAGCGCAGGTCCCGAGCGCGCGTTGTACTCCGCCAGCATGTCGCGCGTGGCCGCCGCGCACGCAGTGCGCACGATGGCCTGCAGGTCCGGCGTCAGCGACTGCCAGGCCCGCTCGTTGATCATCAGCTGCAGGTTTGGCCCGGCCTCGTGATAGCCGGGCGAATAGTAGTACTTACAGACCTGGTAGAAACCGAGCGCAAGGTCGTTGTACGGACCGATCCATTCCGCGGCGTCGATCGCGCCCGACTGCAGCGCCGGGAAGATCTCGCCGCCCGGGAGCGTGACCGGCGTGACGCCGAGCTTGGCGAGCACGCGGCCCTGGTGGCCGGGCGCACGGAACTTGAGGCCCTTCAGGTCGGCGAGCGAACGGATCTCGCGCCGGAACCAGCCGAGCATCTGCGTACCGGTGCTGCCCGCGTGGAACGCGCGCATGCCGAACGGCGCATAGAGCTCGTCCCACAGTTTCTGGCCGTTGCCGTACTTGATCCACGCATCCATCTCGTTGGTGGTGAAGCCGAACGGGAAGGTGGTGAAGAACGGGGCGCCCTCGGACTTGCCCGTGTGGTAGTAGGCAGCGTCATGACCGAGCTGCGCGGTGCCGTTCGACACGGCGCCGAAGCACTCGAGCGCCGGCACTAGCTCGCCCGCCGCGTACACCTTGATCGTGAGCCGGCCCCCGCTCATCGCGGTGATGTTGGCGGCGAGGCGCTCGGCGCCGGTGCCGAGCCCGGGCAGGCCCCTCGGCCAACTCGTCACCATCCGCCATTCCAAGAGGCCCTTGGAGATGGCGGGCGCGGCGAACGCAGCGCCGCCACCGGCGAGCACGGCAGCCTTCAATAACGACCTGCGTTTCACGCTCGGCACCTCGCTGCCTGGATGCTCATGGCGCTGCGGAGCGTAGCATTGCGCGGCGTCGTCAGCGTTCGTCCTCCTCCGCCGGCGAACGCCATGCGAGGATGGCCGCGGGCAGGGCCAGCCCGCCGATGCCGATCAGCGTCAACAGCTCCTCGATCGTCCCGACCGTCGGTGTCCACTCGGTCAGCAGCCGCAGGCCGATGAGTGCCAGGAACAGCAGGAACACAGCGCTGATCACCACCTGGTACGCGCGGAAATACGCGGCATTGCGTTCGGCGCGCTCGCGCTCGTCAATCTGGTGATCGGGAGCATTGGCCGTGCACGAGAACGTGGTGAGGAAAATGACACCACAGCCGACCAGGCCGGCCAGCTTGAGCGCGGCAACGGCCATCGCGAATCCGCCCGATTGCGGTTCGAGGGCGAGGTCCAGCAGGTAGCCGACGACCAGGGCCGGGTAGGTGGCGGCCACGAGCCAGCGGGCCCGCGCCGGGCTCAGCTTCAGGGACTGCGCGGTGGACTGGGTCATCGGAACTCTCCTTGGGGCTTGAGCGGGAGGCCGCCGAGCTGGTCAGCGAGCGACGGGAAAGGATCGAGGGAAAACAACGCATCCAGCGGCACGCCGAAGACCCGTGCTAGACGCAGAGCGAGTTCGACGCTGGGGCTGTAGCCGCCGCGTTCGAGAAAGCCGATGGTCTGCGGATTCACGCCCACCAGCGCGGCAAGGTCCTTGCGGGACAGCCCGCGCTCAGTGCGGAACAGGGTGATGCGGTTATGTACTGTCATGCTGCGCATAGTACAAGTGATGTTGTGTTTACACAATATTTCGTTTCCAAAACTTCTACGCCTGCGAATCTGCGCGCATGACATAGCAGAGTGATATCATTTCGACATCAACACAATCGCAACGCAGGGAGACGGTCCATGTCCTCGAGCACGATGCCCCGCACGGAAGAAATCGCACGCCGCACCATGAGCGGTTACGTGATGCTGGCGGTTGGCCTGCTGATGATCGCGGCCGGCGCCCTCCTGCTCTTCAATGTCCCGGTTGCCGGGCCGTCAGTCCTGCTCCTCGCCGTGCCGCTCATCATCGTCGGCATCTTCGTGATGACCGGCCTGTACATGCTGCAGCCGAACGAGGCTGCAATCCTGCTGCTGTTCGGCGAGTACAAGGGCACCGACCGATCGGAAGGCCTGCGCTGGGCAAACCCCTTCTTCAAGAAGCAGAAGATCAGCCTGCGCGCCCACAACCTCGCGAGCGACCGGTTGAAGGTGAACGACAAGCGCGGCAACCCGATCGAGATCGCCGCCGCGATCGTCTGGCGCGTGCGCGACACCGCCCAGGCGAGCTTCGACGTGGAGGACTACGAGGAATACGTGCGCATCCAGGCCGAGGCCGCGGTGCGCCACCTGGCCTCGAGCTACGCCTACGACGAGGGGGAGGACGTGCACACGGGCGAGATCACGCTGCGCGCCGGCCAGGAGCTCGTTGCACAGTCGCTGGTCCGCGAACTGACCGAGCGCTTCGACCAGGCCGGCATCATCGTCGAGGACGCCAAGCTCACGCACCTGGCCTACGCGCCGGAAATCGCCCAGGTGATGCTGCGTCGCCAGCAGGCCGAGGCGATCATCGCCGCGCGCAGCAAGATCGTGCACGGCGCGGTCAGCATGGTGGAGATGGCGCTCAAGGGTTTGAGCGAACGCGACATCGTCCATCTCGACGACGAGCGCCGCGCGGCCATGGTGAGCAACCTGCTGGTGGTCCTGTGCTCCGAGGGCGAAGCGCAGCCGGTGATCAACACGGGCACCCTGTACCAGTGAGCCGCCCTCGATGAGCCGCCCCCTTTACGAGCACACGCAGGCAGGGTGGCCGATGCGCATCGCGTTCGTCGCCGCATCGGTGCTGTTCCTGGCGATGACGATGCTGCCGGAGTTGAGCCGCACGCCCACTCCGGTCGGCGTGCTCGTCGCTGGTGCGGCATTCACTGCACTGCTCGGCTGGACGTGGGGCTCGCTGACGGTGCGCATCCAGGACGGCGCGCTGCAGGTTGGCTTCGGATTGGGCTGGCCGCGCAAGACGGTGCCGCTTGCGGAGATCGCTGCGGTCGAGGTGACCCGCACGACGTTCTTCGAAGGCTGGGGACTGCACCGGACGCGGCGCGGCTGGCTGTACAACGTCTCCGGCTTCGATGCCGTGCTGCTGCGGATGGCGAACGGCCGGTCCATGTTGGTCGGCAGCGACGAGCCGCGCCGCCTGAAGACGGCGATCGAGCGCGCGCAGGCGCACGCCTGAACTGCGTCGTGGCAAGCCCCGAAAAGAAAGCATTCCTGCTGCGCATCGATCCCACCTTGTGGGCCGAAATCGAGCGGCTGGCAGCCGCAGAGCTGCGCAGCGCGAACGCGCAAGTGGAATTCCTGCTGCGGCAGGCGCTAGCCGACCGGGGCATCCAGCCGCAAACGATGCGCAAGCCGAAGCCGGTACGCGAGCCCGAGTTCGTCCGACCCGTTAAGATGAACGCCGCGGAGGGACGAATGAACTCGTGGGACGAGAAATACGGCGCGCCCGGCCACTACTACGGCACTGAACCGAACGATTTCCTGCGCGAACGGTACGCAGTGATTCCGGCCGGCGGCAGGGTGCTGTGCCTCGCCGAGGGCGAAGGCCGCAACGCCGTGTTCCTGGCGCAGCAGGGATACCGGGTCGTCGCAGTCGACCGGTCGCCGGTCGGGCTGAGGAAGGCACAGGCGCTCGCCGCTGAACGCGGCGTGCAGATCGAGACCGCCGTCGCCGACCTCGCCGATTACCCGATCACGCCCGGCCACTGGGACGGCATCGTCTCGATCTGGTGTCACCTGCCGCAACCGCTGCGGGCCGCGGTGCACGGGCAGGTTGTTGCAGGCCTCAAACCTGGTGGCATATTCCTGCTCGAGGCCTACACGCCGGCGCAGCTGCGTTACGGCACCGGCGGCCCGAAAAGCGTGGACCTGCTGCCGACCCTGGCCGAACTGCAAATGGAACTCGCGGGACTCGACTTCGTACTCGCCGAGGAGCGCGAGCGAGAAATTCACGAAGGACACGGCCACGCGGGCCTGAGCGCGGTGGTCGACATCGTCGCCGTCAAACGCTGACGCGGAGAACGAACGTGCTTGCCGACTATCTCGTCCCTGGCCTCGTGATCGCCTTCATCGCCTGGCGCATCGGCTCGTCGCTGCTGGTCCGACGGCGCCTCCCCGCTCTACTGCAGGAAGGCGCACAGCTGGTGGACGTCCGCAGCATGACCGAGTTCGCCTCTGGCAACGTGCCCGGCAGCGTGAACATCCCCCTGGACGAGATCCAACAACGTGCGAAGGAACTGGATCCGCAGCGCTGGGTGATCGTGTTCTGTGCTTCTGGCACGCGCAGCGCCATGGCACGCCGCAAGCTCAAGTCCCTCGGCTTCGAGAAGGTACTGAACGCCGGCTCCTGGCGCAGCCTGCGCTGATTTCCTCTTCCCCCTATTGCCACGGGCGCAGACAAACGCCGACACTGCTAGGAGCCGGGGGCGGGATTACCGGGAAAACACTGCATGTCGATCGGATTGCGCGCGGCCTTCGCCGCTTTCACCCTCACGCTTGCTGCGACGCCCGCCACCGCGGCCGAGTGGAAGCACGAGCTCGCCCCTTACGTCTGGGGCTCGGCGATGGAAGGCACCGTCGGCATCGGCACTGTCACCGCCGAATCGGAGATGAGTTTCTCCGACATCCTCGACGACCTCGAGTTCGGGTTCATGGGCATGTACCGGGCGTCGCGCGACCGCTACTCGATCACGGTGGACGCGATCTATATGGGGCTCGGCGTGACCGAGAAAGGGCCGGGTGGCGCCCTGAAGGCCGACATCGACGTCGACCAGATCGGTCTCGAGACCGATTTCGGCTATGCGCTCAACGAGCGTTTCACGCTGTTCGGCGGACTGCGCTACGTCAGCCTCGACGCCGACCTGCGGGTGACCGGCCCATTGGGCAACGAGTTGACTGCGAGCGAAGGCCAGGACTGGGTGGACCCGGTCGTCGGCGCGATCTACTCGTGGCCGTTTGCCGACGAGTGGACGTTGAACCTGCGCGGCGACATTGGCGGCTTCGGCGTCGGCTCGGACTTCGCCTGGCAGGGCATGGCGACGCTGCGCTGGCAGTTCTCGCCACGCACGGCGCTGGGCATGGCCTACCGCTACCTCGACATGGACTACGAGGACGGCAAGGGCAGCAACCGCTTCAAGTACGACATGGCCACGTCGGGCCCGGCCATGGGTGTGATCTTCACGTTCTGACGTCTTACCGCCGGGGCTGCGCCAGCGGCGCAGCCTTGGCGAGCGACTTCGCCATCCGATCGGCGGCCGGCGAGGCGTGGCGGAAGAAGCGCTTGAGGCCCGCGCACAGGTAATTGAGCCCAGCCTCGCCGTCGGGCGTCCGCAGCAGGCGGTTCTTCGGGCACTCACCCCAGCAATCCGTCAGGTACTCGCACTGCCGGCAGTACGCCGGCAACGTCTCCGACTTCGCATAGCCGAAACGCACCTGCCGCGGCGCGAACACCATGTCGCCGAGCGACGCCTGCTGCACGTTGCCCAGCCGGTACTCCGGGTAGACGTAGTGGTCGCACGAGTACACGCTGCCGTCGTGCTCGAGGGCGACGCCCTTGCCGCAGTTTTCGGCGTACACGCAGACCTGCGACGGCAGCCGCATGCGCTGCACCACCAGCGTCTCGCAGAAATTGACCAGCACCTTGCCGAGGTCGCGCGCCAGCCACTCGTCCCAGATCCTGCTCAGGAAATAGCCGTACTCGTCGGGATCGACCGACCACGGCGTGACCACCGACTGCGGGTGGTCAGGATGTGATTCGGGGGCGCCGAGCACCGGCAGGCATGCCGGGTCCCACTGCTGTGGCGCGACCGTCTCGAAATCGCGCGGCTCGACGATCGGGATGAACTGCAGATAGGTGGAGCCAAGTTCCCGTCGCAGGAAGCGGTACACGTCGAGCGGCCGCGAGGCATTGAAGCGGTTCACGCAGGTGAGCGTGTTGAAGCGCACGCCGTGCCTGCGGAGCATCTGCGCCGCGGCGAACACCTTGTCGAAGGTCGGCTCGCCGTGCTTCGTGACGCGGAAGTGATCGTGGATTTCGCGTGGACCGTCGATGCTCAGGCCGACCAGGAAATTGTGTTCCTTCAGGAACCGCGCCCAGTCCTCGTCGAGCAGCGTGCCGTTGGTCTGCAGGTCGTTCTCGACGCGCTGGCCGGGCTTGGCGTGCTTCTTCTGCAGCGCCACCACCTTCGCGAAGAAACCGACGCCGAGCAGCGTCGGCTCGCCGCCCTGCCAGGAGAACACCACCTCGTCGGCGGTGACGCTCTGGATGTAGTCCCGCACGAACTGCTCGAGCACGTCGTCGTGCATGTGGCCGCCACCCGGGCCACCCGGCAGATCCTGTTTGCTCAGATAGAAGCAGTAGCCACAGTCGAGGTTGCACGCCGACCCGGCGGGCTTGGCCATCACGTGGAAGCGTCGCGTCGCACGCGACCCGAGCCATTGGGGGGCGTGGTACTTGTCGACGCTTGCAGGCGGACGGTCCAATGGTCTTTCCCCAGGCGACTGCACGTCAACGGAGCTGGCTGTCCTTGCTGCCGCGCCGGTTGTAGGGGCTCGACGCCTGCACCTGGCGGTCGGCCTCGGCCTGGCACTGGACGCACAGTCGGACGCCGGGCACGGCCTGCCGCCGCGCGTCCGGAATGGCCTCGCCACACTCCTGGCAGTGCGACAGGCTCGGGCCCTCCGGCAATTGCGCGCGGGCGCGCTTGATCGCGTCGGCGATGCTGTCGTCGATCTGCTGCTGCACGGCGCCGTCGCCGGCCCAACCGGTGGCCATCGGGCTTCCTCCTCCTGCGTCAATACCTTACACCAGAAATTGGACGCCGTTCACGGTGTGGACCCGCCCGGTTGGGGCTAGATGCGCGGGAAACCGTCAGGAAGCGCGGGCATGGGGGCCGCGCAGGAAGCAATGTCTCCAGGGCCGCACAACGACGACAACAAGAAGCGTGAATCCTTCGCTTCCGGCTGGACCGGCGTCACCTCCGTGGCGCTGTTCGCCTATGTCGTCATCGCGATTCTCCTGACGTTCGTCGACAGCCCGGGATCCCGCGTCCTCGAACTGGTGAACCTGTATTCCGACTCGCCGCCGTCGATCGTGGCGACGATCCTCGCCGGCGCGGCGGCGTTCGGTTCCACCGACCCCGCCGGCTGCCGCACCTGGTGGCTGCTCACGGCCGCGCTCGGCTGCTACACCGTCGGCAACGTCTCGCATGCCACCTACTGGCTGTTCGACGTCGATCCGTTCCCGTCGGTCGGCGACGTGTTCTTCGTGGCGTTCTACCCGCTCGTGTTCGCCGCCGCGGTGCTCGCGCTGCGCTCGGCCGCGGTACGCGTGCCCTGGGCCAGGCTCGGCCTGGACGCCGCCATCCTGCTGCTCGGTTTCGGCGGCTTCTTCTGGTTCTTCGTGATCGCCCCGACCGCCGCGGCCCAGCAGGACCCGGACGTGCTGCGTTACGTGCTTGCGCAGACGTATGTCGCCCTCAACTGCGTCGTACTGCTGGCCTGCGCCGTGCTGCTGATGCACTCGAGCTCCATGCCGATCCCGCGCCGGTCGATCATGCTGCTCACGCTCGGCTTCTCGTCGATGTCCGTGGCCGACATCGTGTGGGCCATGTCGAAGGTCGGCGGCGACTACCTGCCGGGCGGCGTCTCCGACGCGATGTACCTCTCGTGCTACGTGTGGCTCGCGGCCGCCGCCCGCGAGCACCTGCGCGGCACGCGCGCAGCACGCCGGGCGCCGGGCGCCGTTGCCAGCGCCCTGCTGCAGGGCATTCCCTACATCGCAATGCTGGCGTCGTTCCTGGTGCTG
>Ga0114938_1000356_pt1 | contig 35789 bp, 28 predicted proteins | sample AshMeaBigSpring_FD_88675 | JGI IMG/M metagenome (GOLD analysis project Ga0114938, IMG submission 88675) | Groundwater microbial communities from Big Spring, Nevada to study Microbial Dark Matter (Phase II) - Ash Meadows Big Spring | ecosystem: Environmental > Aquatic > Deep subsurface >... | reverse complement strand
TTCCGAGGGAGATTCGGGTGCGGGTGGAGCGGGGGCCACGGTCGGCTGTGCGGGCGGACTCAGTTCGCTGGTCAGGCTGCCGTCCTGATAATCGCTCTCGGTGGTTTCGATGTCTGTTGCGTCGCGCGGTTGGATGCCAGCCTGGGACGGGAGAGGAGGAGCCTCGGGCACCGGGCTGCGGTCGCTTGTGGCGCGGGTGCTCCGCTCGCCGATGAACGCAGGATTTTCCGCAGGGGGGGCGGCTTGGTCCGCGGAGGTGCGGGCGAAGCGCTTCGTCTCCGGGGCGGCCGGAATTGCGGTGACTGGGGATTTCGGAGCGGCTTCCGCGAAAATCGTGGCCACGGTCTGCATCTCGGCAGGAGGTGCCGGGACCGGTTTGGTTTTCCGGGTGAACTCCGCGGACTCCAGCGCGGCCATTCCCAGCGCCCCTACGATCACCAGATTGCACAACAACGAGAAACCTAGCGCGATCATCCACAGGTGACCATCGCCATGCCGCAGGGGAGGTGCCATCGATTCCGTTGCCAACGGCGCAAAGCTTGCCGCGAAAGCCCGCGGGCGCAATCCGGGAAATGGGGGCATTTCCGTGCGAGGGGAAATCACCCGCATTGGGGCTCAACTTTTCGGAGGCTGGAGAGGCGATGAGGTGAAATTCGTCTAAAATCGTCGATTTTTGGCGCGTTTTTTGGGTTATAATGGAAAAACGTGCCGCAAAATGGCAATTTTTGATTGCAAGTGAGTCGGCATCTGGTGAATTTGCTGCCGAAAAAGCAATTTTTATGAGCAAGGAGCAATTGGACGGAGCACAGGCACTCATCAAGACCCTCGATGAGTTGGGCATCGAATACATCTTCGGGTACTCCGGCGGTGCGGCGATCCCGATTTTCGATGCGCTGGAGACGGTGAAGACGAAGATGAAATTCATCCTGGTCCGACACGAGCAGGGAGCCGTCCACATGGCGGACGGATACGCCCGCGCCACCGGCAAGCCTGCGGCGGTGCTCGTGACCTCCGGTCCGGGTGCCGGAAACACGGTGACCGGCCTGATGACCGCGATGATGGATTCGGTGCCCATGATCGTCATTTGCGGCCAGACCGTGACCTGGATGCTCGGCAAGGACGCCTTCCAGGAGGCCGACATTTTCGGCATCACCATCCCGGTTGTGAAGCACAACTACCTCGTGAAGGACACCAACGCCTTGCCGCGCATCACCCGCGAGGCCTATCACATCGCCACCACCGGGCGTCCCGGTCCGGTGCTTATCGACGTGCCCAAGAACATTTCCCAAGGCCCGTTCACCGGAGACCTCAATGCCGGATTCGATCTCCCCGGATACCACCCGGAGACCTGCATGGACATCTCCGAAACGGCCGTCAAACAGGCCGCCGACCTGATCTCGAAGGCGAAGCGCCCCGTCATCCTCGCCGGCCAGGGCTGCATGATCTCCCGCGCGGACAAGCAACTCCTCGAACTCGCGGAAAAACTCAACGCGCCCGTCACCACCACCCTGCTTGGCAAGGGCGTCTTCCCGGAGACCCATCCGCTCTCGCTCGGCATGCTCGGCATGCACGGCACCGCATACGCCAACAAGGCGATGGTCGAGTGCGACCTCCTCATCAACATCGGCTCCCGCTTCGATGACCGCATCATCGGCCAGCCAGCGAAGTTCTGCAAAGACGCCCCGATCATTCACATCGACATCGATCCCGCGGAAATGGGCAAGATGATCGTGCCGGACGTCCAGATCGTGGGCGATGCCAAGGCCGCCCTCAACGCGATCCTCCCGCTGGTCGGAAAGCTCGAAACCACCGACTGGCTCTGGAAACTCGACGGCTACCGGAAAAAGTATCCGCTCACCTACAAGAAGCAGGGAGGCCTGCGCATGCAGCAGGTGATCGACGAACTCTATCACCTCACCGGCGGCAAGGCGATCATCTCCACGGACGTCGGCCAGCACCAGATGTGGGCGGCGCAGTTCTACAAGAACGACGCCTCCTACCACTGGCTCTCGTCCGGCGGCGCCGGCACCATGGGTTTCGGCTTTCCCGCCGCCATCGGCGCGCAACTCGCCTGCCCGGACAAGCTCGTCATCTCGATCTCGGGTGACGGCGGCTTCCAGATGACCCTGTTCGAGCTCGCCACCGCGCAGCTCCACAAGCTGCCGATCAAGATCGTGGTGCTCAACAACCACTACCTCGGCATGGTGCGCCAGTGGCAGGAACTCTTCTACGAAGACCGCATGTCCGGCGTCGATCTCATCGGCAACCCGGATTTCTGCAAACTCGCCGAGGCCTACGGTATCCCGTCCGTGCACATCAAGCGGCCCGGCGACGTCACCCGCAACCTGGAGAAGGCCCTCGCCTACAACGACGGCCCCATCCTCATCCACGCCGAGTGTGTGAAGACCGACAACGTCTTCCCGATGATCCCCGCCGGGGCGGCGCTAGAGGACATGATCGTCGAGGCCCCCAAACAGAAAATGGCCAAACCCGTGGGTTCCACGTGATGGCGCGCCTCTTGAATTCAACATTCAACATCCAACATTCAAAATTTCCACGCCATGTCCCACAACATCGTGACTTCCGAAACCCCCGTCCCGGCACCCGCCATCGCGCGCGGACCCACCCACACGCTCTCCATCCTCGTCAGCAACCAGCCCGGCGTGCTCATGCGCATCTGCCAGGTCTTCTCGCGCCGCGGATTCAACATCGATTCGCTCGTCGTCTCCGAGGGCCGCAACGCCAACTTCTCCCGCATGACCATCGGCGTCTCGGGTGATCCCCAGGGCCTCAGCCAGATCATCATGCAGGTGGGCAAGCTCATCGATGTGATCCATTGCTTCGAGCACACCTCGGAAAACTCGGTCACCAAGGAAATGGTCCTCATCAAGATCCAGTGCTCGACGGCCGAGCGTTCGATGGGGCTTCAGATCTCCGAGCACTTCAACGGCAAGACCGTGGACCTCACGCCCACCTCGATGATCGTCATGATCACCGGCGACAGCCCGAAGATCGATGCCGCGGTGACCATGTTCTCGCAGTTCACCATCATCGAGACCGTTCGCACCGGCAAGGTCGTGATGGCCCGGGGTGAACAGCCGACGTGAGCGGGCGAGCGGCTTGCGCCCGCTTGCGGAACCCCGACCCCCTCCGTGACTTGCCGGCTTGCCGGAAACGCTGGCATGGCCTTTGCTCATGGTGAATCCATGACGCATCGATTGGCCTCTGCCCGGGCGGGGATGAGCTCCGCGGATTTCAATTTCGTCGATTCCCTGCTTGCGGACGGAGCCGGGGTGCTGGCGGGTCTCTATGCCGATCCGGAGGCCGTGACCGCCATCCTCGATCTGAAGGAAATCCACCGGGCCTTGCTGGAAAGCCCCGTCGCCCTGGCCGTCTCCCCCTCACTGTATTTCTACGTGCTGGTCCGCCATGCCTTCCTCGACGGCGGCATCGATCATCCGGAACTGGCCGATTACGTCGCCGGAGTGCTGGTGGAAAAACTCGCCAACCGCCCCGATCCGCGGTCCGGCGCGATGCCCGGCTGGGTCACCCACGCGGTGGACTTCCTCGCCGTCATCCAATCCACTCACGGCGTCCTGCGCTTCCAGCTCGAAGTCGCCGCCGGCGACCAATTCCTCGTCCTCACCGGAATCTATCCGGAATTCCTCTGCCAGCGCGCGGAACGCCGCGGAGCACCCGGCGTGGACTTCTACGAGTCCTTTGCCCGCCAGGCCTACCATCGCGCCGCGGGCCGTCCCGGCATCACCCCTGCCACCCGGAATCTGTTCGGCCTGCTCTCGGAAACGTTTCCGCTGGCCCGGAGATCGTTGAACCGGATGAGCGAGAGGTGTTTATTCTGATCCGGCGGGTGACGACCGGTGCGTCCATTCCGGCAGGCGCACGATCTCGCCGCCTTTCATGGCGGATTCGTGGGCGAGGATGCCGGTGCAGGTGATGTTGGCGCTCTCGACGGCGTTCGGATAGGCGTCTCTGCCGGTCTTGAGCATTTCCACGAAGCGGTGGGCGAGGTGCGGGTGCGATCCGCCGTGGCCGCCGCCCTGGGTGAAGGAAAGGTGTTCCTCGCCCGCCTCGCCGCCATAGACGCCGCCGGTGGTGAAGGCCTGGATTTCCTCGGGCAGGTAGTGGGCGAAGTCCGGGCACTTCACTTCCCGCGGGATCTCCGGCTCGGGAAGCTTGGCGGTGTGGATGACGAGCGGATCGTGCTCGATAAGCGGCCACTCGACGGATTGCTTGGTGCCGTAAACTTCGAACGATTCGCGGTATTGCCGCGCCACGTCGAAGAGCGAGCGGATGACCTGGGCTGATAGATCGCTGTCCTTGAGCTTGATGTGGCAGGTCTCGATGGCGAAGGGCGAGCCGTAGCAGGCATGCATTTCCTCGGCGATGGTGCCGGAACCGAAACAGGAAACATACTCCGCCTCCGAGCGCATCAGCCCGAGGATGGGGCCCACGCAGTGGGTGGCGTAATACATCGGCGGCAGGCCCGGCCAGTAGCCCGGCCAGCCTTCCATGTCCTGCTGGTGCGAGGCCTTGAGGAACTGCACCTTGCCGAGCTCACCCTTGTCGTAGAGCTCCTTAATGAAGAGGAACTCGCGGGCATAGACCACGGTTTCCATCATCATGTATTTCAGGCCGGTCTCCTTGCAGAGTTCGATGATCTGCCTGCACTCGTCGAGCGAGGTGGCCATCGGCACGGTGCAGGCGACGTGCTTGCCGGCCTTGAGCGCCTGGATCGACTGCCGCCCGTGATCTGGGATGGGCGAGTTGATGTGGACGGCGTGGACTTCAGGATCCTCCAGCAGCTCCTCATAGGACGTGTATCGTTTCGCGATGCCATACTTGTCGCCGATCTCATCGAGCTTGGACTTCGTCCGCTGGCAGATGGCGTACATATTGGCATCCGGATGGCGCTGATAGATCGGGATGAACTCGGCTCCGAAGCCGAGGCCGACGATGGCGATGTTGATCTGGGACATGGGTCAGGGTTGTGAGAAAAGCTGTTGGAGGAAGGCGAGCCCGCGCGAGGCGAACTCGTCCTGGGTGGCGGTGAAACGTTTCCAAATGCAGACCGCGCCGGCGAGGTCGCGGTTTTCCGGGGTGAAGGATTCGATGACAATGGAGCCGCCGTACCCGATGTCGCGCAGGGCGTCGCGGAAATCCGTCCACGGCGTGAGTCCGGTGCCGGTGACGCCGCGGTGGTTTTCGCTGACTTGCACGTGGATGAGGTCCTTGCCGGCCGCGCGGATGGCGGCGCCGATGTCGGATTCCTCGATGGTCATGTGAAAACTGTCGATCATGACCTTGGCGGCGGGATGGTCGATGTCGCGGATCATGCGCAGCGAGTCGGCCGTGGTGTTGACGAGGTCGGTTTCGAAGCGGTTGATCGGCTCCAGGGCGATGGCGAGCCCGTGCTCCGCAGCGTCCGTGCAGACGGTCCGCAATTCGGAAACGGCGAGATCCCATTCGCGTTTGCGCTCATCCTCGGGGAGTTGGCGGGCTTTTCCGCATTCGGAATACATCGGCCCGGCGACGAAGCCGGCGTCGAGGTCCGCGGCGATGCGGAAACAATCGGCAAGGTAGCGGCGTGTGGCGGCGCGGACCGAGGAGTCCGGATGGGTGAGGTCTCGCCCGGGTCCGAAGACGCCGCAGACGTGGGGCTTGAGGCCGAGGTCCCTGAGCGCCGGGCGAAGTGCGGCGGTGTCGATGAGGGTGGGATCCTCAATCGGCAGTTCGACCGCGCGGAAGCCGAGGGCGGCGATGTTTTTCAGGATGTCCACCCGGTCAGAGCGGAAGGGCGAAGTCCAAAGCCAGGTGCTGGCACCGAGGGTCGGAGTCATGGGAATGAAGAGGCTGCGGGTGGTTGCGGGATGCCGATGGAGACGGCATGCTACAGATGGGAGGGGCCGCGGCTAGGAAGATCCCGCCGCGGTTTTGTAGCATTGCGACGTGCGGCGTCAGCGCGCGGAGGTGGAGGAGAGCGGGGTGAGCATGACCGGGCCGAGCAGGCCGGCGGGCTGGAGCTTGGTGTCCTTGCGGTGGTAATACCAGACGACGAAGCACTTGCGGTTCCCCTCCTGGCGCGGCTGGTTCTTCACGAACCAGTCCGGATAGGCCTTCATCGCGTGGCCCTTGTCGCCGCGGTCTTCGCCCCACTCGAAGTCGGCGGGGAACTGTTCGTCGCCGACAAGGCGGTTGTGCCAGGTGTTGGTGACGGCGATTTCGAGCTGGTTGGCTCCGGGCTTGAGGGCGGACGAGATGTCGAGCTTGAAGGGCGGGTGCCAGAGGACGCCGAGGTCCTTGCCGTTGACTTTGACGCGTGCGAGGTCGCGGACCTGGCCGAGATCGAGGGTCATCGGGGATTTGGGATTTTGGATTTCAAATTTCAGCGAGTAGGTGGCGGTGCCGGAGAAATACTTCACGGATGGGTCGGAATGTTCTGCCAGGTTGACGAGTCCGGGCAGTTGGATGGACCGCTTGGTCTCGACGGGTGAGACGAGTTCGACATTCCAAGGCCCATGAATCGCCACGGGCGCGGCGGGGGCGGACAGGGTGACGGGCTGGCGTTTTCCCGATGCGAAGACCAGCTCCGCGCTTGTGGCTGCGGCGGATGTGGCCGTGACGCTGCCATCCGCGGCGGCGCTGAGATCAAGCGCGGCGCGCGCCGCCGGAGTGCCGAGGTCGAGGGCGTCTCCCTCCTTGATGGTGAGGGTTCGGGATTCGCCTCCGAGGTTGTATTCGACCTCCAGTTGTTTGACGACGTTGGGAACGGGATCGCGGCCGAAGGTTCCGGGATTCACGGATGGCACGCGGAGTGCCCCATTCGCGGCGAGTTCCCGCAGCCTGGCGGTGACGTCCATCCAACGGTCGCCTTTGGGTGAACCGAAGCGGGCCTTGGTGATTTCCAGCGGCTTGTCGGAGGCTTTGGACTGGACCGAGACGACGTGGTCCGCGGCAGGCTTCGAATCGCGGAAGACGACGAAGACCGACTGGTATCCGTCGAGCGTGAGATCGACTTCGGTGCGGTCGTCCTTGGTGCGCCAGACCGGTGCGAACCGGATCGATCCGTCCACGGCGTCCCAGAGTTCGGGGCGCTTGCCGCCGATGCGCAGGGATGCGGTGAAACTGGCGGGGCTGCCGTTGGTGTTGGCGATGAAGAACAGCGTTTCGTCCTTCGTGTTCCGGGCCGTGACTCCGACGCCCGATGCTCCATCGATGCGGGCGATGGGGGTGATGCCGAGGTCGCGGATGACGGCGGCGACATCGCCCTTGGTGTGGAGTTTTCCTTTCCCGACGTCGCGGACGGGGCCGCCGTTCCAGAGCGTGGAGGATTTCACCTCGGCGTCGCTCTCCGGATAGCCGGACAGGCCGGGCGAGCCGGACGGCTTGGCGCAGGCGATGGTGGCGCCTTGTTCGAGGAGTTCGGTGATCTTCCTCACGTCGCCTGGCAGCAGGCGTCCGTCGTGCGGGATGCCGAGAAAGGAATAGGTGCGGCCGGAGGAGAGGAGGATGCGGCCGTCTCTAACGGTCATGCCGCCCCGGAACTCCCGCCACGACGTGATGTCGCCGCCCTGGGATTTCCCGACGCTGACGAAGTCCGACGGAGTTTCCCCGGCCTGGAGCAGTGCCTGGCAGCGGCCGAGGTATTGGAAGAAGGCGGTGCCGTCCTTCGCCCATGTCTGGTGGCGGTTGAAATGGGTGCCCCACCAGCCCATGCCCATGCCGGGCTTGTAGCGGTCGTCGAAGGGTTGGTGGACCCAGTGGTGGAGGACCATCCGGTTGGCTCCGCTGAGGAAGGTGCCGTTGGCGGATGGTTTGAGGAAGGCGGGGGTTTCGGACCACTTGCTGAGGGTGGGCGGGCCGGTGAAGGCCTCGGCTCCCACGACGGTGCGGCCGGCGGCGCGGGCGGCGGCGACGACGTTGCCGTTGATGCCACCTTTGCCTCCGGTCCAGAACTCGCCCATCGGGATGTCCGCCAGGGCGGTGCCTTCCACAGTATCAAAGGGGCCGCCGTAGGGTTCGAACTGGAGGTCCATGCCGACGGCTTTCATTTTTCCAACGCCGGTGAGCCAGCCGTTTTCATAATAGAGCGTGCGGATCACGTCGTCCCAGTCCCACTTGAAGCGTGCGGAGAGTTCCTTGTTGCCAACCGTGCGCTTCTCCGCGGTGAGCAGCCAGGGGAGCGGATCGTAGCCCTTGCGTTTCCTGAACTCCTCGCGGAAGGCGGGCGTCCAGTTCTGGTTGCCGGCCTCGTAGCTATCGATGAGGAAATGGCGGAAACTTTTGCCGAGATAGGGGCCGAGGTGTTGTTTCATGGGCTCGATGACCGTGTCCCAATGGAAGCGGTTCTGCTCGAGGCTCATCTTGTCCACTTCGAGGGTCTTGCCGATGAGGTCGTCCGGCACGGGATGGGGGCTGGCTCCGGTGGGCACGTGGCAAAGGCGGAAGACCTGCCAATTTCCGGCGGGCGCGTCCCATGTCAGTTTGCCGTCCTTGAACGAGGCGGTGAGATCGATGGTTTTCGCGGGATCGATGTCGCCGGAAGCCGGGACCGCGAGCACCGCGATGTCTTTGAAATACGGGAAACTTTTGCCGCTGGCTCCCCAGCCGCGGTAAACGACGGGATTGGGGCGGGGGATCTCGACGGAAACGCGCTTGCCGCCCTCGATGGTGACGGACTTCGACGCGAGTTGCTGCATGTTTTTCTCCTCATCGATCCACGGGCCTCCGGTGGTCGAGTAGCCCACGGTGTTGTGAAGTCCCACCTCGAGTCCGAGCCGCTGGGCTTCGGCGGCGGCGTGGCGGACGGCCTCCCAATATTTCGGACTGCGATAGGTTTGATCCGGCCACGGGTTGTTGAGCGTGGGCTTGTGGGATTCCTGGACGGCGGAGGCGATGTTGAAAATCGTGGCGCCGCCGATGCCGGAGGCCTTCATGGCTTCGAGATCCTTGGTGATGCCCTCCTTGGAGAAGTTCGAGCCCATCCAATGCCACCAGACGTAGGGGCGGGTTTTCACCGGGGGATTGTGGAAATCCTTTTCCAGTTGGGATTCCGCCGCGGCGGCGGATGACGCGATGACGGCTGCCAGCGCGAGGAGTCGATGGGGGTGTCTCATGATTTGTCGGGGTATCCGGATGGGTGGACCGTCCAGCGGTCGGGGCTTCGCCACGGGTCATACGGAAACCCTGCCGGGATCTGTCATCACTCGCCTTCCTCCGGACTTCGGATTTCCGGAACGGTGCCTTTCGCACGGTGTTGCTCCCTGTATTGGCTGGCGGTCTGGCCCATGTGGCGGCGGAATTGGCGGGCGAAGTCGCTGTGGTCGTAGAATCCGCATTCGAGGGCGATCTGTGTGAGCGGCTGATTGCCGCGCGCGAGCCATCCGCAGGCGGCGATGAGGCGCATGCGGATGAGGTAGTCGCGAGGAGTCATCTGGAAGGTGGCGCGGAACTTGCGCTCGAACTGCCTCACGGACATGCCGGCCATTTCCGCCAGGCCGGGCAGGTCGAGTTTCTCGCGGAAGCGGGTCTTGAGGTGATCGGCCACGGCGGCGAGTTCCAGATACGGCAGCATGGCGGCGCGTTGGGCCTCATAGCTGCGGACGGTGCCGCACAGTCCGCAGGTCCGGCCCGCGCGGTCGGCCAGCGGCAGCTTGTCGGTGAGAAACCACTCGGGATTGCCGTCGCGGTTGGGAAAGAGCTCGATCAGGCCGAGCAGGGGGGTTCCGGTGCTCATGACCCGCTCGTCGTCCCTGCGGTACTTTTCCGCGAGTCGTGCCGGAAAAATCATGTCATCGGTGAGCCCGACGATCTCCTCCTCGGAATGGAAGCCGCAGCGTTTCACGAAGGCGGGATTGCCCGCCATCAGCCTGCCCTCGCGGTCCTTGGCGAAGAACAAGGTGCCTGGCAGGTGGTCGAAGAGATGGCGGAACTGCCCGGGCGCGAGAGCGGAGTTCCATTGCGTGCGCTGCTCCTCGGGGGTCATCTGGCGGAAAGTTACACAAAGCGCCCGCAATCCTACAAGCGGAGCCTCGGGGTTTCTCCCAGCATGAAAGATCACCGGTCCGCCCGTTGTTCTTGGCATGTTCACTCTCCGCACCGCATGAAAAAAATCCTGCTTTTGCCGCTCATCCTGCTGGCCGCCGCCGTGGTGTTCGCCCAATCGACGAAACTGCCGCGCCCGGAGGCCCGCCGCGTCGAGGTCCTGTTTCTCGGAGCCCCCACCGGGAACCATCCGGGCCACGATCCCGTCGAGCGATACCGCATCCTCCGCAAGAACCTTGGCACGGCAGGCATCGATTTCACCTACAGCGAGGACCTTGCCGACCTCCGCCGCGACGTGCTCGACCGCTACGACGCCGTCATGTTCTACGGCAATTGGGAGCAGAACGGCCCGATGGACCCGGCGCAGGAAAAGGCGCTCGTCGGATACGTCGAGGACGGCGGCGGCTTCCTGCCGATCCACTGCGCGTCCGCCTGCTTCGGGAAATCCGACGCCTTCATCAAACTCGTCGGCGGGCGCTTCAAGTCCCACGGCGCGGGCGTCTTCAGAACCACGATCACCGCGCCCGACCATCCCATCATGCGTGGATACGAGGGCTTCGAGACCTGGGATGAAACGTATGTGCATGACCGCCACGGCGATGACCGCACCATCCTCCAGGTGCGCGAGCAGGAGCCGTGGTCATGGGTCCGCCAGCAGGGGAAAGGCCGGGTTTTTTATACCGCATACGGGCACGACATGCGCTGCTGGAGCCAGTCCGCCTTCCACGAGATGCTCCGCCGCGCGGTGCTCTGGAGCGTGGGCGCGGAGGTCCGCTCGAAGTGGATGGCCCTCAAACTCCCGGAACTCGAACAGGAGGAGATGTTGCTGCCCGGCTACAAGCAGCGCAAGGCCATCACCAGCGGCCAGAAACCGCTCCCGCCGGAGGAATCCATCAAGCTCGCACACGTGCCCACCGGCTTCGAACTCTCGCTCTTCGCCAGCGAGCCGGACATCGTCAATCCCATCTTCGTCGCATGGGATCACCGCGGCCGCGCCCACGTCGTGGAAACCGTGGACTACCCGAACAACCTTCAGGCCGGCAACATCGGACACGACCGCATCCGCATCTGCGAGGACACCAATGGCGACGGCCGCGCTGACAAGTTCACCCTCTTCGCCGACAAGCTCTCCATCCCCACCGCGGCGATTTGCGCCAACGGCGGCCTCATCTGCACCAACGGCACCCAGATGCTTTTCCTCAAGGACACCGACGGCGACGACAAGGCGGATGTGCGGACTGTTCTCTTCGACGGCTTCAGCATGGGCGACACCCATGCCGGCCCCTCCAACCTCCGCCATGGTCCGGATGACTGGATCTACGCCACCGTCGGCTACTCCGGTTTCAACGGCACCGTCGGCGGGGAGAAACACAAGTTCAGCCAGGGAGCCTTCCGCTTCAAGGCGGACGGCTCCAAGCTGGAATTCCTCCAAGGCACCACCAACAACACCTGGGGCCTTGGATTCAACTCGGACTACGATTTCATGGGTTCCACCGCCAACGCCAACCCCTCGTGGTACCTCACCTTTCCGCGCGCATTCTATCAGAGCGTCGGCCTCAGCGCCCCGCTCACGCCGCGCGCCGACAGCAACCCCTTGTTTTTCCCGATCTCCACGGACATCCGCCAGGTGGACGTGCATGACGGCTACACCGCCGCCGCCGGACACGCGTTCCACACCTCCAGCCGCTTTCCCGAGTCCTGGCGTGAGCGCGTGGCCTTCGTCGCCGAGCCTACCGGCAAACTCGTGGGCTGCTTCCAGGTCACCCGCGAAGGTGCCGGCTACAAGTCCACCCAGCTCCCCAACAACCTCTTCGACAGCGCCGACGCCTGGACTTCGCCGGTCTTCGCCGAGACCGGCCCCGATGGCGCGGTGTGGATCTGCGATTGGTACAACCTCATCATCCAGCACAACCCGACGCCCAACCAAAACTCCGCCGGCATGGACTCCAAGACCGGCAAGGGCAACGCCTATGAGACCCCCGTGCGGGACACCCGCTACGGCCGCATCTACCGCGTCTATCCGAAAGGCAGCCCGGACGACCCGAATCCCGGCCTCGATCCCGCGGATCCCCGCACGCTCATCGCCGCGCTCTCCCATTCCAACCAGTTCTGGCGCAGGTCCGCCCAGCGCTTGTTGGTTGAGACCCGCTCATCCGCGGCGGCCGCACCACTCAGGGAGCTCGTGAAGTCGGCGAACGGCCCCGCCGCGCTGCACGCCTTCGGCACCCTTCAGGGCCTCGGCGCGCTTGATGCGGAAACCGTCTCCTCCGCGCTCAGATCGCCCCACCGCGGGCTCCGCCGTGCCGCCATCGCGGAACCGCTCTCCGATGGTTTGCTCGCAACGGTGTTCGCCGGCCGCGACGGCGTTCTAACGGCCGCGGACGACCGCGAACTCGCCGAACTCCTCGCCGCGCTCTCCCGCCAGCCCTCGTCCGATGCCATCGGCAGGCTGGTCTTCGCCACCGCGGCGAAAATCAAGGCCTCTGACAAGACCCTCGCCGACGGATGGAGCATCGCCGCGCGTCACCATGCCAAGGGTGTCCTGCTCGCCGCCGCCGAATCCGGCGGGCCCTCCCTGCCTCCTCCCCACAACCTGCTGCCGAATCCGGATTTCTCCAAACCGCTCACCGATTGGACGCTCCGCGAGTATGGCGTCGAGGACCGCGGCACCCTGAAAATGGAAATCTCGCCCGACAAGGGCCGCAATGGCGGTCCAGCACTCATGATCCGCTCCGACGCCAGCGCCGACGCGGGAGCCGCGGCTGAAATCCCCGTGAAAACCAAGACCCGATACCGCCTCGGCGGCTGGGTCCGCACCGAGAAGCTCCGCAAAACCGGGGGACTGGGAGCCATGATGAACGTCCATGGCATGGAAGCCGCGACCCAGGGTGTTCACGGCACGAAGGACTGGATGGAAGTCAGTACGGATTTCGACAGCGGTGAAGCCGACCGCATACTCGTGCACTGCCTCTTCGGGGGCTTTGGTGGGGCGGCCGGCACGGCATTCTGGGACGATGTCTATCTGATCGAGATCGGTTCCGGCGGCGTGGACACGATGGTGATCCCGATCGCCGCCTATTTCGCCGCGCATGGAGACGGGGCGGAGAAAACCGCGCTCGCCGCCGTTCTCGGAACCCGTGCCGACGAATATTCGAAACGACTCCTCTCCCAGATCCGCGCCACCGTCCCGGAAACGCCTTCCCAAGTCCGCAAACACAAGCCGGATCCCGCCGTCCATGAACGCGGCCAGGCGGTTTACAGCAAGACCTGCATCGCCTGCCACGGCCCCGAGGGCAAGGGCGTGCCCATGGCCTTCCCTCCGCTCGATGGATCGCAGCGCCTCACCGGCGAGCCCACACTTCCTGTTCGCATCGTCCTCCACGGTCTCCACGGCCCGCTCGAGGCCGGCGGCCAGAAGTTCAACAACATCATGGCCCCGCTCGGCGGAAGCCTGAACGATGCCGAGATCGCCGACGTCCTCACCTACGTCCGCCAGTCGTGGGGCAATGACGCGCCGCCCGTCGGTGCCGATGTCGTGGCGTCCCAGCGTGCCAAACATGCCGCCCGCACCACGCCCTGGACCATCGGTGAGCTGAAGTGAAGGCCGGCCTTGCCCTGCGGGAAAATTCCGTTTGAGTGGTGGCATGACCTCGCTCAAGTCGATGATTCTCGCCGCCTGCGCCATGACCGCCCTCGCCTCCACCGCGCATTCCAAAGCGCCTGAACCGGTGCGCCTCGCCTGCATCGGCGACAGCATCACCCAGGGCTCCGGAGCGGCGGAGGGGAAATCCTATCCGGCCCAGCTCCAGGAACTGCTCGGACCGGAATGGAAGGTTGGAAACTTCGGGGTCAGCGGGCGCACGCTGCTCAAAAAGGGCGACTTCCCTTACTGGAACGAGAAGGCCTATCAGAAGGCTCTCGCCTTCAAGCCGGACTTCGTCGTCATCATGCTCGGCACCAACGACACCAAGCCGCAGAACTGGAAACACGAGGCGGAGTTCGTCGCCGACTACACCGCCCTCGTGAAGTCCTTCCTCTCGCTTGAAAGCAAGCCCCGCGTCTTCGTCTGCCGGCCATGCCCCGTGCCGGAGCCCGGGAATTACGGCATCAACGAAGCCAACGTGAATGAGGAAATCCAGCGCATCGACAAGCTCGCCGCGGAGATGAAGCTAGGCGTCATCGACATGCACGCCGCCCTCGCGGACAAGCCGCAGTTTCTCCCTGACCGCGTCCATCCGAACACCGAGGGTGCCGCGGAAATGGCGAAAGCCGCCTTCACCGCGTTGACCGGGAAAACCGCTCCGGAGCCGGCCGTGAAATGAGGTTTTCCGCCCGCTGCGCACCCCTTTTCATGTTCCGCGCATTCCCTGTTTTCTCTCGCCACCGCCCGGGGTTCCCGCCCAGCATACGGCACATTTGATAAAACCCCAAACCATCCACCGCCATGCTCTCCGAACATCACGACATCGTCCATGAGTTCCCCGAATACCACCGGATGATCGAAATCCTCCGCCTGAGCGACAAGGATTTCGACACGCTCGTCGCCAAGCACGACTACATCGATGACGAGATTCGCAATCTTGAGGAGCGCCAGCAACCCGTCTCGGACCAGGAGATCGAGAAGATGAAGTTCGAGCGCGCCGCGCTCAAGGACCGCATCTATCAGGCTCTCCGCGCGGAGGCCGCCAAGGCCTGATTCAGGGAATTGCCCGTCAGGCTGCCGACATGTAGAGGAATTTCTGGAAGCCGATGAAGACTTCCTGAATCTGTTTGGGAGCGCCCAGGTCCGCCACGGCATCCGGCAGGGAGTCGTGATATTTGAGGCGTGGCAACGGATTCAGCTTCCCGGAATCCAGTTCCTCCACGCCGACGTTCACGTAGGGCATGATTCCTGTTTTTCCCATCATTCCCATTTCTTGGATTTGAAAAGCCCTTCATTTTCTTCCTTGGTTGTTGCGGTTCGCCAGTCTCACGCGGGTCATTCGCTCGCGTAGGCCGCCTTGTTCGATGAACTCTTTCTCCAAGGTCTTGAGTTGCTGGTCGATGAGGTAGTTGGCCTGATGGATGAGACAAATCGCGATGTTGGCAATGACCTCGGGCGGGCGAGTCTCCACGAACTCGCGATAGATCTCAAAGGTTTGCGGGGTCTTGCAGCCCAGCCGCCGGACTAAGCGGGCTTCCTTGGATTCCTTGTCCCAGAGGACGTGGTCCCGCACGCGGAGGTAGTCGCGGTAATCCCGGAGCAGCTCCTCCAGACTGGCCCGGCCGACGTTGGTGAGCTTGATCTCCATTTCCTTGGAGGTCTGCGCGGCCTTGCTGCCTTCCAGGATGTTCTGTTTCCCGGAACGCGCGGACTGGATCATCTGGTCCACGGTGCGGTCGCCGCGGGAGAGATGCTTGTTCGCGAAGCGGAAGGTGATGTCATAAACGACCTCGGCTTTCTGGAAAGAGCGGAGCGTTTGGTAGTCGCCGCGAGGCGGGAGCAGAGGCTCTGGTTGCGGAGAAGAATGGGAATGAGGGGAGGAATAGGAATCCTGATTCCCATCATTCCGATTCTTCCCGTCTCTTGGATTCCCGTTCATAACAGCGCCTTTGGGGAGGTGGGTGCGTGGGCTTTTTCCAGCATGGCTCTCCAAGCCCCGGCGTCTCGCGTGTCAGGCGGAATTGCCCCCGCCGTGAATCGAACACGGATTTACGGTTTAGGAAACCATCGTTCTATCCATTGAACTACGGGGGCGCGGGAATGTGGGTAACGTCCGGGCCGCGGGCTGGCAAGTCACTTGTCGTGTCCCGGAGGCCGGAATTTCGGCACGGCGAGGCGCTGTGCGGTGTAGATGCCGGTGTGGCCGCTGAAGTGGTAGGCGACGATGCAGGCGGTGGCCAGGTAAAGGCCGTTGCCCGCACCGAAGAGTTCCATGCCGAGAAGCGTGGACGCCAGCGGCGTGTTGGTGGCGGCGGCGAAGATGGCCACGAATCCCAGCGCCGCGAAGAGGTCCACGGGCGCTCCGAGCGCCATGGCCAGCGAGTTTCCGAGCGCCGCTCCGATGAAGAACAACGGCGTGACCTCGCCACCCTTGAAACCCGCGCCGAGGGTGACGACCGTGAACACCAGTTTCCAGATCCAAGCCGAGGCAGGGATCTCCGTGGAGGTGAACATGGCGGGCAGGGTGATGGCGTCCGGCCGGTTTCCGAGCACGCCCAAGCCGAGGTAGTCCGGCGTGCCACAGAGGAAGAACAATGCGATCACCAGCAGTCCGCCCGCCACCGGCCGCAGCTCCGGGCGCGGGATGAACCGCTTGAAGACGCTCGCCAGTTGGTGAGAGCAGGCCGCGAATCCCGTTCCGGCCAGGCCGAAGGCCAAGGCGGCGAGCACCACTTTCCCGAACAGCATGAAATCCGGTCGGGCTCCCTGGGTGGCGACCGCCACATGGTAGTGCGTGTGCTCGATGCCCCACGCGCCGCAGGTCCAGTCCGCCACCAGCGCGGCGATGAAACAGGGAACGAGCGCGTCATACTGCATCCGCCCGATGACGAGCACCTCCAGCGCGAACACGGCTCCCGCGATGGGTGTGCCGAAAACCGAGCCGAATCCGGCCGCCACGCCGGCCATCAGCAGCAGGCGCAATCCCGCGGCATCGAGTTTGAAGACGCGCGCGAAGGTGGCGGCGATTCCTCCTCCCATCTGCACGGCCGTGCCCTCGCGCCCGGCCGAGCCGCCGAAGAGGTGAGTGACGAGGGTGCCCGCCAGGATCAGCGGAGCCATCCGCCGCGGCACGCCGGCACCGGGTTGGTGGATTTCATCGATGAGCAGGTTGTTTCCGCCCGACGAGGTTTTCCCGAAGTGGTGGTAGAGCCATCCCACGCCCAGCCCGCCGAGCGGCAGCAGCCACAGCAGCCACGGATGGGCAAAGCGGACCCGGGTCACGGCGTCGAGGCTCCACAGGAAAAACGCCGAGGCCGACCCGACGGCCGCGGCCATCGGCAGCAGCACGGCCAGCCATTTCAAGGAGGCGGAGACTCTGGAGAGACGCGGGAACATCGGGCGGCGGGAGGGTTCGGAGTGGCCGGCGACCCGTGGCTTTGGAGGCCCGGGTCACTCCTCAGGACCGGCTTCAGGGGCCTTCGGGAGCTTGTCCACTTCCTCCAGCAGGTTGACGATGCCCACGCCGCGGACGGCCGAAGCATCGTGATGGAAACGCAGGACCGGAGTGGACTTGAGCACGACGCGTTTCATCACCTTGCCCTGGATGGAGCCGTGCTCGCGGTTGAGCTTGTCGATCACCGGGCCGGCATCGCCGCCGAGCACGCTGGTCCAGACCTTGCCCTCCTTGAGATCCTGGGTGACCTCCACCTCGCTCACGGTCACGAGCTTGCCATGCCATTCGTAGTCCTTCTGAATGACGTTGCCGATCTCGCGGCGAAGCAGTTCGTTGACTCGGTCAAGACGGCGGGACATTGGGATGGTTGATGGTTGAGAGTCGATGGTTGATTGAAAGAGCAGAATGAAGCGCAGAGGATTGTTGCCTTCTTACTATCAACTCTCAACTTTCAACCATCAACTTCTTCAGAGCGTCTGCGGCACCTTCTCGAGCTTGTAGCACTCGATGATGTCGCCTTCCTGGTATTCGTTGAATTCGCCGAGACGGATGCCGCATTCGAAGTTCTGGCGGACTTCATCGACCTCCTCCTGGAAGCGGCGGAGCGTGGACATGCGGCCGTCGAAGACCGGGATGCCGCCGCGGATGACGCGGGCGTGGGCCTTGCGGTGGATGCGGCCGTCCGTGACGAAGGAGCCGGCGGCGCGGCCGCGGGAGAGCTTGAAGACCTGGCGGACCTCGGCGTGGCCGATGACCGTCTCGCGGTTGAGCGGTTCCAGCAGGCCGAGCATCGCCTCACGGACCTGGTCGATGAGTTCGTAAACCACCGAGTAGAGTTTGATTTCCACGTCGGAGGCTTTGGCGGACTTCACGGCCTTGGCCTCGACCTTCACGTTGAAGCCGAGGATGATGGCGTCGGTGGAGGCGGCGTAGGTGACGTCGGATTCCGTGACGGGGCCGGCGGCGGCGGTGATGAACGAGCACTCGACCTTTTCCGATTCGATGGCGAGCACGGCCTTCTTGATGGCCTCGACGGAGCCTTGCACGTCGCACTTGAGGATGAGCTTGAGCTGGGCCTTGCCGCCGCCGTCGCGGACCATCGAGTAGAGGTCCTCCATGCGGTTGCGGTGCTGCGGCTTGAGGCGGACCAGGCGTTGTTGTTCCTGGCGCTCGGCGGCGAGGGTTTTCGCCTCGCGCTCGGATTTCATCTCGGTGAGGTGGTCGCCGACGTTGGGCAGTTCCTCGAAGCCGATCACCTCCACGGGCATGCCGGGATGGGCGGACTTCACGGCTTGGCCGCGGTCGTTGATGAGCGAGCGGACCTTGCCCGAGAACGGGCCGCAGATGAAGGGCATGCCGACCTTGAGCGTGCCGGACTCGACGATGACGGTGGCGGTGGTGCCGCGGCCGGGCACGACGCGGGCCTCGATGACCGAGGCGCGGGTGGTGGCTTTCGGGTTGGCCTTGAGTTCGAGTACCTCGGCCTGGAGGGCGATGAGTTCCAACAAGTCCTCCATCCCTTGGCCGGTGAGGGCGGAAACTTCCGCGAACTCGGTGTCTCCGCCGAAGTCGGTGGTCTGCAGGCCGTGCTCGGCGAGCTGGGATTTCACGCGGTCCACGTTGGCGGACGGCAGGTCGCACTTGTTGATGGCGACGATGATGGTCTTCTGCGCCTTCTTGGCGTGGTTGATGGCCTCGATGGTCTGCGGCATGATGCCGTCGTTGGCCGCCACCACGATGATGACGATGTCGGTGATGTCCGCGCCGCGGGCGCGCATGTCCGAGAAGATGGCGTGGCCGGGGGTGTCGAGAAAGGTGATTTCCTGGTCGTTGTGGATGACCTGATAGGCTCCGATGTGCTGGGTGATGCCGCCCGCTTCCCCGGCGACGACCTTGGACTTGCGGAAGAAATCGAGGATCGAGGTCTTGCCGTGGTCCACGTGGCCCATGATGGTGACGATGGGCGGGCGGTCCTTCAGGAGGTCCTCGGGTTCCTGGACGGGAGCTTCCGGTTCCTTGATGACTTCTTCCACTTTGTGGAAACCCTTTTCCTTGTCGCGTTTTTCGCGTTCGAAGGTGAAGCCGTGGATTTCGCAGACTTTGGCGGCGACGTCCGGTTCGAGCGGTTGGTTGGGAGCGGGGAAGACGCCGAGTTTGATCAGGTCCGCCATGATGTTGAACGGCTTGAGCCCGAGACGGGCGGCCAGTTCGGGGACCAGGATGGGCGGCTTGATGACGATCAGTTTCGGATCGCCGCCGGAGTTTTCGGTGGAGTCCGCGGACTCCGGAGAGGGCTCGGCCGGAGGTGGGGGAGCCGGAGCGGCGGGCGTGGCGGTCGGCATTGCCGCGCCGGGGGCCTCCTGCTCAAGAAGCTTGGAGATGGAGCCCAGAACCGCCTGGGGAGGGAGTTTGGCCTTGCGGACCTTGGGCTTTTTCTCCTCGGAGAAGAGGTCGAGGGCCTCGCTCTTGGCTTTTTCCAGTTTGCTGGGCTCGGGAGCCGCGGCTTCGGCTTCCTTGCGCTGGCGCTCACGGCGTGAAGGTTTCCGGCTGGTGTCGAGAAGATCGAGAACCTTGTCTTTCTTGGGTGAGCTGTCGCTGTCCTGGGGCATCCGTGGTGTCTGCAGAGTTCGGTGGGGCGGGGGAGGAGGAGAAGGTTAATCGTTGGAAAGCGAGGATTCGGGCGTGCCGCAGATTTCGCGGGCGCGGACGAGGATGGCTTCGGCGGCCTCCTCGGTGATTTCGAGCGCCGCGGCGATGTAGTCGGCGGGCATGTCGATGACGAGCTCGGGATTGAAGCCGCCCGCGAGGGTGAGCTTGTTGGCGAGCTCGTCGGTGATGCCGAGCTGTTCGCCGAGCGTGTGGGCGGCTCCACCGATCTTCTCCTTGAACTGCTCCTCCTTGGATTCGTCGCGGCGCACCTGGACGTCCCAGCCCATGAGGCGGGACGAGAGCCGTGCGTTCTGGCCCTTGCGGCCGATGGCTTTGCTGAGATCGGCCTCATCGACGGTGACGTGCACGATCTTGTTCTCCACATCCACGCTGATGGAGCGGAGCTCGGCGGGCTTGAGCGCCTCGCGCACGAATTCCGCGGGATCCTCGCTCCAGCGGATGATGTCCACCTTTTCGTTGTTGAGCTCGCGGACGATGTTTTTGACGCGGGCGCCCCGCATGCCGACGCAGGCGCCGACGGGGTCGACTTTCGGATCGCTGCTCCAGACGGCGACTTTGGTGCGGAAGCCGGCCTCGCGGGCGATGCCGCGGATCTCCACGGTGTGGTCGGAGATTTCATTCACCTCGGCCTCGAAGAGGCGGCGGACGAAATTCGGGTGGCTGCGCGAGAGGATGATTTCCGGGCCGCGGCCTTCGTTTTCCACAGCCAGCACGTAGCAGCGGATGCGGTCGCCGATGTTGTAGTCCTCGCCCTGGACTCGCTCGCGGTTCGGCATGATGCCTTCGAATTTGCCGAGGTCGATCATCACGTCGTTGCGCTCGAAGCGGCGCACGGTGCCGGAGACCACGTCGCCGGCGCGGTCCTTGAACTCCTCGTAGATCATCTCCTTTTCCGCCTGGCGGAGGCGCTGCATCATCGTCTGCTTGGCCGTCTGCACGGCGATGCGGCCGAAGTCCTTGGGCGTGACGTTGAACTCCTGGGTATCCCCGGGCTGGGCGGCCGCGTTCTTTTTGACGGCCGTGGAGAGGGGGACCTGGTTGAACTTGTCCTTATACTCCTCGTCGGCGACCACGGTGAGAGAGGCGAAAATGCGGGTCTCGCCCTTGCGGGTGTTGACTTCGGCGCGCAGCGTCTCGATGGCGTCGGCCCCGGGAACCATCTTGCGGTAGGCGGAAATGAAGGCGAATTCCAGCGCGGCGACGACCTTGTCGCGGTCGATGCCTTTTTCCTTTTCGTAATACTCGATGAGGGCGACGATGTCGTTGGTCATGGCGGGCTGTGTCTGCAATCTGCGCTGCTGATGTCCGGAGACGCAAAAGAGTGGGTGCGAGACCCACTCCTTTCTTTCGTCAGAAGCCGTGCGGGAGGCGATTTAAGTCGGCGGTATGGACCATGCAAGTCTAAACTGGGTCGAAACCAGGGTGACCTCACTTTGAACATTCTGAATTCGAGCGACTTGAGAATGGGGTCGAGGTTTGGAAACCACTGATTCCACTGAGTTCCACTGAAAACACTCAGAAAATGGGGCGGGAGAAGGGATTGGTATTCCTCCATAGTCGCTTCAGTGACTTCAGTGGTTCTCAGTATCTCAGTGGTTTCTTCACCGGTTTTCTGAAAATGCCGGTTCCATTGCAGGGTGCTTCCAAAATGAGGTGGCCCTGGGGTCGAAACCGGGCCGCCACGAAGGCGCCGGAGCGCGACGCGACGCGGATTGGAACCCAGGAAATTCCGTCGCCACAAAAAACCTTGCGCAGCCGCTTAGGAAGCTTTCAGAATGCTCATCAGGCCTCCGCAACCCCCTGTTTCAGTCGATCCCTCCCTGTGGGGGGTGCATTTCATTTTGAAATTCCGGCTCATCAGATATGGCCGTCTCCTTCATTGATCCGACCACTGTGGCCTCCTTGGCCGTCCTTCACCCGATTGGCGGATTCCTGTTCAAAACAACAGAGATCGAACCTCATGGGGCCCGCCCATGAGACGAAATCTGGTAAAATGAGATACTGAAAACCAAGACCTGTGCCGGCAGAAGTTCAAAGCTGGAATAATTGCGGAAGAGAAACTGGACAGGGTCTGTTGATGGTTCAGAGGGTGTAATCGGCGAGGATGTTGGGCCAGGTGGGTTTGCCGTGGTCGGACAGGGTTTCTTCGACCCAGAAGCGTTGGACGGGGTGGTGGATGATGCCGACGGATTTGCGCGCGGTAGCGGCGGCCGGCCACGGGGGTGTGGTCGGGATTGGCACGGCGCACCGTGGGAACTTCCTTTTTATGGAACCTTCCGGTAGCCGCCTTTGGTGGAGTCTCCGAGGCACCATCCTTGTTCAAACCGGACCGGTGCGCAGGGCACAAAGGCGGCTATCCCAACGGAGGAGTCAAATCCCCTTTCTCAGATCCCGGAGGCTCCAGAGCACTCCGGCGGCCGCTTCACCGCGAATTTTCCTCGCGCCGTCCCGGCCTTTCGGCCCGAAGCGCTCCCGCACGTTCGCAAACGCCTCGTTCACGAAGGCTCTGCCGCCGATCACCGCCCCGTCCGTGAAATACCTCACCCGGCGGCGCAGCATTTTGCCCCGCGAAATCACGCCCGCGCGCTCGCGTTCGGCTTCCGACGCGCTCATGCCCTTGCGGGATCGCTTGGCTTCCGCCGCGCCATTCCTTGATGCCAGCCTGCTTTGCAGCCGCCGCCTGCGTCTCGCAGCAGTCCGTTGCCGGAGCGTCCTGCTCCGGAATTGGATCATCCGGTTTTTGTCTCGCCTTCGAGCATCCATAGATCCGCAGCTACGATGAGGCGCTCACGGAGTTCATCGCGTTGAGAAAGGCTGACAATGTAACCGACGCAACCCGGCTTGCCGCAGCGACAGGGGTGGTCCGCATAGCAACTGATGTCGAATCCGTAATCGAATGTCAGTTCCTCCCCCTTGGCAACAGGACGCCGGGAGTAGATGAATATCCTTTCCCCCTCAATCCATGCCTGGCAATTTGGGTCACATGAATGATTGATGAGACGGGCCGTATTCCAAGCGAAATTGCCATCTATATCCCTGGTCTCATCCAACGAGAAAATGAAGACAGCACCATCTCCTGATTTCTCTGCCAACTCACACTGTTTTACGCAACGGCGCGCACTCTCTTCCTTGTCGATGAGTTCGCCGACATACTCAATGATTAGCGTTGCCTCGGGAATATCTTGGGTGGCATAGACGCCCCTGCCATGGATTTCTGAATCGCGCACCTCACACAATTCACTTTTCCCCCTCTCCCTTGGCATAGGCGGAGTGCTCAATTTGGGCGCTTGCATTTCCATAGTTATGGCGGATCAATACCGGTGGCAAATAGGGAGAAACGGGTCATTAGCCTGATAGAAAATCACATTCAGCCTCCCGCCTCACCCAAAAAGTGAAGCGAGAGGAATGATGGATTGTCGTCTAACCCTCGGACGTTACGCACGTGATCAGGCGATGGATTCATCCCTAGTGATGAAGGGCCGCGGATCCGATTCGATCGCTTTCACAGCCTTTTTGGCAGGGGCCTTTTTAGCAATCAATTGCTCGTAGCTAAAGAATCGTGGATCGGATTCGACTGCTTTCACAGCCTTTTTGGCAGGGGCCTTTTTAGCAATCAATTGCTCGTCGCTAAGGGATCGCGGATCGGATTCGACCGCTTTCACAGCTTTTTTGGCAGGGGCCTTTTTAGCAATCTGCTCATAGCACGCTTTTTCCTCGCTTGGACTGGCCATGGACAATCGGCTTTCCTTATCGAGCTGAGTCCACCCATTCCGTTGGGCTTCCTCATAGAGGCGGGCGGCGACGGTTTGCCGGTCTACGATGTTTGGAATGTCGATCTTGCAACCGATCTCGGTGGCGGCGGACACAAGTAATGCAAGCGTTGACAACGAAACGGTATTCAACATGGAGGGCAGTCCGGGATGATCCCACATGACGCGCCGTAAGTCATATGCCGAGGCTCCGGCGAGAGTGACCTTGTCGCCGTCATGAACGATTTTTTTGGATGATTTTTTCATGGCAACTGGCTTTATAAAACATGAAGCCATTGCGGCAAGCTTTTTCTAATCAGGATTTCAATCAAATCATACATAATATAAAACAACTGCTGTAATACAGTCATTCGAATTACTGCAAGGACTTTGCCTTCTGCGGGAGACTCCCGAAAGGCCCATTGGGCCGGACCGGAGGGCGGGAGATGTGGGTTGCGTATGAATCATGATACCCCCCCCTCGAATTCGTATCTCTCGACAGTGTGGCGTTGGCCTTGCTTCACATGGATTTCTCCAACTCCTGTCGCTGCGCCATGGCCAGCCGCCAGGCTTCCCGGTCGCCATACTTGTCAACGGACCAGCGGCGGACGCGCTGGCGGCCATTGATGAAGGCACTGGCAAATCACCACCAAGCCTCGCGGCCAAACCCGTCACCTTCCATTCGGCGTCTGACACCGGTGGAGTCGCGCAGCCGGCCGTCGAGTTTCACAGGCGGTCTCACACACGGCGGCAACAGACCCTCGCGATAGTGGCGGGTCGCTGAGGCCACGGCCTTCTCCCGACAGGCCGGGCAGGTGCTGTAGTTCCGTCTGGTGCCCGGCTTTTTGTCCAGCTTCCCTCCGAAGCGGCAAATGCCGCGTCTCCTGGCCGCCGCCACTTTCTCGCGCATCCGCGCGTCGGCCGCTTTCCTAGTCTTCCGCGGGCCAATCCAGCGCTTGATTCAACTAGTGATCGGGAAACTTCAAGATTCTCACTTCATCGCGGGGAAAACCTCGCGCGCACGTCTTGCAGGGGCGTCTCAATCCAGTGCCAAGAGGCGAGCGTGAGCAGCCAGGTGACCGCGGCGAACAAGACTACCCGGAAGAGATCCCAGAAGACGGATTGGAAGGCCGGGCCCCACAGGAACCAAAAGAGCTTGCCGGCCAGCAGCGGGGCGAGGTTGTGGAAGAGATAGACTCCGTAAGAAAGCTGGCCGATGCGTTGCAACGCGGGGCGCGTGAGCAGGTGCCCAGCCGGACCTGGAAGACCGACGATGGCGGCGGCCACGACTCCGCACGCGGCGATGGCCAGAAACGTCTGCTGGAACGGCCACAATCCGGTAACCGCCCGCCCTGCCGAGTGCGCCGCAAAAAGGCCGAGCCAGGCTGCGCAGGAAAAACCAGCGATCCAGCGCAGGCCCGGGCTCTCCAGCGACATCCCGCGGTGCACGGCCAGCGCGAACAGTCCGCCGATGCCGAAGTAATCGAAGGCCGCCGGCGTCAGCACCTGCGGCCACGCGCACCATGCGCTCAGATCGTCGTGAAACCATCGCGTCGCCGGGCCGACCGCCGTGAAGGCGAGCATCACCGGCAGCAGCCGCTTCCGCGGGACGAACCAGATCACGAAGGGCCACACCAGGTAGAACTGCTGCTGCATCGAGAGCGACCAGAAATGATTCGTGCCGTCCGGCCAGTCGCCGAGGAAGGCCATGTGGATGTTGGAAAGGTGGAACACATACCAGCCCAACGCCTGCCGCACATCCGCAGACAGCAGCAGCGCCAGCGCGAGCGCCGCGTAGTAGGGGGCGAGGATCCGCAGCCCGCGGCGGATCTGATAGACCCGCAGCGCCTCCCGTCTCCACGGGCGTCCGAGAGCCTCCTTGCGGTCGCGCTCCCGCAGCAGCGAGCCGGTGATCAGGTAGCCCGTCATCACCAGGAAAAAGAACAGGAAGACCTCGAAGGGAAACATCCGCGTCCAGGATTGCGGACGCCAGTGGTCCCAGCAGATCGCCAGCATGGCCACCGCCCTGAGTCCGTCGAGTTGCGCCGCACGCCCGTTCACCCGACCCGAGAAACCACGATCCGCTGTCGGCCGCACGCGTTTTCCTTGGAGAAATGGGCGGGGCCGTCGGGCCAAGTTCACGCTTCATTCCCGCGCGGATTGTGGCAGCTTGCTCTCGCTTGAAGCTCCGCCCGCCAGTTTTCCGGCGTTTCGCCCGGCGCATCCTCGCGGTCGCCGCGGTGGGGGTCGCGGCATGGTTCCTCGCGCCGTTCTGCGTGCCGCTGCCCGCGGGCCTGCTGGGAAACCCGGACGCCTCGCCGGTCATCGTGGACCGCCATGGCAGCCCGATCTCGCACCTGACGTTGCCGGATTCGTCACGTGCCGCGCCGGTCCGGGCGGACCAGCTCCCGCCCGATCTCATCGCCTGCACGCTGGCTGCCGAGGACAAGCGATTCCACGAGCACGGCGGGGTGGACTTCCTCGCCACGGGCAGGGCCGCGCGCGATTTCCTCACGAAGCGGCGCGTTGTTTCGGGGGCCTCCACCATCACCCAGCAGCTCATCAAGATTTCCTCGCCGCCGGCGAAAAGGACGCCCTTCGTCAAACTCCGCGAGGCCCTTGCCGCCCGGCGGCTTGAAATGAAGTGGTCCAAGACGCGGATCCTCACCGCCTACCTCAACCGCCTCGATTACGGAAACCTCCGCACCGGAGCCGCCGAGGCCGCCCGCTTCTATTTCCAGAAACCGCTCGCCGATCTCTCGCTTGCCGAGTGCGCGTTGCTCGCCGGCCTGCCGCAGGCTCCGTCCCGCCTCAATCCGCTCCGCCATCCGCAGCGCGCCACCGCCCGGCGGAACTTGGTCCTCCAGCGTCTCGCCGCGGCGGGGAAAACCGATCCCGCCCGCCTCGCCAAGGCCCTCGCCGAGCCGCTCAACCTGCGTCCGCTCCGCGAAGCCCGGCCCGCTCCCTGGCTCGCCACGCTCACCCCGCCGGCCGTCGGCCCGGAACTCCACTCCACCCTCGACCTGCCCATCCAGCGCGACTTCGAAGCCATCGTCCGCGAGGAAACTTCGAAGTGGAAACAAGCCAACCTCCGCCACGCCGCGGTGGTCGCCATCCACAATCCCACCGGGGAAATCCTCGCCCTCGTCTCGTCCGCTGCCTGGGACGACCCCCGCGGCGGCCAGCTCAACGGCGCGCTGGCCCCGCGCTCGCCCGGCTCGGCGCTCAAGCCCTTCACCTACCTGCTCGCCATGGAGCGGAACCACCGCACGCCCGCCTCCATCCTCGCCGACATCCCCAGCCCCTACCGCACTCCCGAAGGCCTCGATCTCCCTGAAAACTACGACCGCGCCTACCGCGGCCCCGTCACGCTCCGCGCCGCGCTCGCCTGCTCGCTCAACCTCCCCGCCATGCGCGAACTCAACGCCCTCGGCGGCCCCGCTCCGCTCCACGAACTCCTCACCACCCTCGGTCTCACCACCCTCGGCTCCGATCCCGAGGCTCACGGACTCGGCCTCACGCTTGGCAACGCCCCCGTCCGCCTGCTGGAACTCACCAACGCCTACGCCACCCTCGCCCGCCGCGGCACGCATCTCCCGAGCGTCCTGTTCCCGGCGGAAACCCCTCCGCCGCCCGCCCGCCTGCCCTTTTCGGAAACCTCGTTCTTCCTTCTCGCCGACATCCTCTCCGATCCCGCCGCCCGCGCGCCATCCTTCCCGCCCGGCGGCCCGCTCGACCTGCCCTTCCGCTGTGCCGTGAAGACCGGCACCTCGTCGGATTTCCGCGACAACTGGTGCCTCGGCTTCACCCCGGATTTCACCGTCGGCGTCTGGGCCGGAAATTTCGAGAACCAACCGATGAAAGGCATCTCCGGAGTGGCCGGGGCCGCCCCCATCTTCCACCGCGCCATGCTGCGCCTCCACCGCGGCCGCGATCCCTCATGGTTCCTGCGTCCGCCAAACCTCGTGGAAATTGCCATCGATTCCCGGAACGGCAGGCTCGCTTCCGCCGATCCGGAGAACCCCCATCTCCGCAACGACCTCGTCCCTGCCAGCCAAACGCCGCCCGTCGCCAACGCCGCGGACTACGACCGCGAGGGCAGGGCGCGGCTCGATCCGACCTACGCCGCCTGGTTCGGCAGCCGCCACAACCTCCGCCGCGGAGAACTCGCCCTCGATCCCGCGCCCGCCTCGATCGAGCCGCTCAAAATCATCACCCCCGCCGACGGCGCCACGCTGCTCCTCGATCCCGAGATCCCCTCCGGCTCCGGCAAGCTCCGCCCCGTCACCAATCTGCCCGGCACCGCCCGCTGGACTTCTCCCACCCTGCGCATCGACCCCGCCACGCCCGAGCCGGTCATCCACCTTTCCCCCGGCACCCACACCCTCACCGCCACCGACCCGCGCACCGGTACCTCGCAGAACATCACGCTGCATGTGAAGGCGATGTGAGTTCCGCATCAGGGCAGGATCAACACACGGTCACCGGTCCGGGTCATGGAGAAGAGTTTCTCCGCATTGCCCGCGGGGACGCGGATGCAGCCGTGGGAGGCGGGATGGCCGGGGACGTAGCCCTGGTGCAGGCCGAAGTCCCCGCAACTGAGGCGCTGGAAATACGGCATGCTGGCCTCGTACAGCGTGGAGGTCCATTCGCGGTATTTGTTGGTGATGGCGAACTCGCCGGTGGGCGTGTCGAAACCCTTGCGGCCGGTGGAGACCTTCGTCGTCCAGATTTCGCGGCCCTCTGCATCGTAAACCCGCGCCTGTTGTTCGGAGATGCGGATTTCGATGCGGCGTTCCTCGTGGAAGGGATCGCGGCCGAGGAAGAGGCGCATCATGGGCACGTCGCCGCGGCGCGAGGCGAAGTTGATGGGCCACAGCGCGGAAACGCGGGTTCTGACGCCGGTCCTGGCGCCGGCTTTCAGTAAGTGCCGCGAGGTATGAACGCTGCCGGAGTCCGCGGCGAGCATGAGCGGGGTGGCGTTGCGGTCGTTTTTGAGCACCCAGCGCATGACGCCTGGGCGGACTTGGCGGAGGAACTCGGGCGAGACTGGCAGCTCGAAGGGGGCGTTCGGATCGGCCCCTGCGGAGAGAAGTTCCCGGACGGTGCGATGGCAGCCGGTGGCGACGGCGAGGTGGAGGAGCGTCTGGCCTTCGGGCGGCAGGTGACTGGTTTCCGCGCCGGCCTGGACGAGCCGTGCGGCCGCGCGGTCATGGCGGCCGCGGATGGCGGCGGAGAGGGAGGTGTCCCGGGAGGGATGACGCGTGAAGTCCGGGCAGGCGCCGCAGGCCAGCAGCAGGTCCAGCATCTCGTGATTGCCGCGGGTGGCGGCGAGATCCACGGAGCGGCCGGGTGGAAGGCCGTAGTCGAGCAGGAGTTTCACGAATGAGCCGTCGCTGGCGAGGGTGGCGGCTTCCACGATGGAGAAACCTCCGGACGGTGCGGGCGAGGGGAAACTCGCCCCGTGCGAGAGCAGCAGGCGCGCCTTTTCGAGGTTCCTTGAGCGAAACGCCCGCCACAGCCAGGCATTCCAAGCGCCTTCCGGAGGTTTGGAGCGGTGTTTCAGGAACACCTCGAGGAGAACGGGATCCGGACGGTTGAACGCCCGCTGCAGGGGGCTTGCACGGGTCCCGCGCCCGTGGAGGTTGGGATCGGCTCCGATGGTGAGAAACAGCGCGGTTTTCACCGGGTCCGCCTCTTCGACGGCGTATTCCAGCAAGGTGAGCCCGTCCGGGCCGGGGGCGTTCGGGTCCGCTCCGGCCGCGGCGAGTTTTGGAATGGCGTCCAACCATCCCCGGCGGAGCGCGAGGTGGAGCGTGGTCTCTCCCGCCGCGTTGGTGGCGGCGGCATCGGCCCCGAGTTCAAGCAGGGACTCCATCAGATCGCGCCGTCCGGCCTCCATGGCGATGTGGAGCAGCGGGTTGCCGTGGCGGTCCTTGAGATGGGGGTCGGCGTCCGCCTTCATCAAAGTCTTCACCAGATCGAGCCGCCCGCTGCGGATCGCCCAAGGCAGGATCTTCTCGCCGTCCGGCAGCAGTCCGCCGGGGTGTGCGCCGCCTGCGAGCAGGAGGTGGGTGACGTCGGAATTTCCACTCTCGGCGGCGATGCCGAGGATGCTGGCGTTGCCGGCGAGCGTGGCGTTCGGGTTGGCCCGGGCATTGAGCAGCATCATGATGAGGGGAGCCTCGCCATGCCGCGTGGCGATGGCGAGCGGGGTGAGGCCGCGGCTGTCGCGTTGTTCGGTGTAAACGCCGGCCTCGAGCAGCAGGCCGGTGGTGGTGGCGTCGCGTTCCTGCACGGCGCGGACGAGCGAGCGGCCGGACGCCTCCACTCCGGCCTCGGAGAGCTTTCGCAATGCGGACTTCTGGGGCGTGTCGCAGGATGCCGCCAGCACCGCGGCGAGCAGGGGCATGCCGCGTTTCAGGATCCGATGACGCCACGCCGAAATCTCCACGGCCGACACGCTACACGCCCGGATGCCGATGGCAAGTTCGCGCGATCCGCGGACGCGGCTGTTCTGTTTCTATCAATTTGCGGGCGGCGGTTACAATTTCGCTGTATTCCGCCACTTGATAGGCGCGGCGGCTTCGTCTAGGCCTCGGGGCGATATGAAGTTCCTCCACCTTCCGATCATTCTCGCGAGCGTTCTTGTCCAGTCCGTGACCGCCGCCGACATCCTGGTGCTCGCGGACAAAAACGGCGCCAACCTGACCGCGCAGCCCGTGTCCTGCGACGGCACCACGCTGACCATCATCCGGGAATCGGACAAGAAGAGGTTCTCCATCCCTCTGGAGCGCTTGAACGACGCCTCGCAGGCGCGGGTGAAAGCATGGATGGCGAAGGCCGCCGACAAGCCGCGCGATTTCGAAATCATCGTGGAGACCAACAAAAACCGCCGCACGACCGGCATGGAGGATTTCGACGACAAGCGGGTCAACCTCGAGCCGGTGGTCACCATCCGCAATCCCGAGAACCGGCTCGCCGCGCCCGCGGCGAAGGTGACCGTCGTCTTCCTCGGCAGGCCGGTGACGGACACCTCCGGATTTGTCGTGTTCAACAAGACCACCTTCGACCTGCCCGAGCTCCAGCCGCTCGCGTCGGAGGTCTATCAGATCGCGAAGATCAGCTCCGCCTATGACACCCGCGGCTATGCCAAGTTCGGCGCGCGCTACTGCGGCTACGTCGTCCTCATCCACGATGAGGCGGGGGAGAAGATCCTCGATTCCCAATCCGTCCCGCCGGGTTTGGATGAGAAGTTCGGGCTGAAGTTCCTGAACCTGAAAACTAACACCACCTACAACCGGGACCTGCGTTGAGGGACGCGCCGCCCGCGCCCTAGCGGTTCCGTCCGGGCACCGGATCGTCCCCCGCCTCGGCGTTGAGCCGCTCGAGCAGGCCGGAGTGGAGCCTCGCCAGCGCGGTGCTCGCGGAGTAGACGCCCTCGTCGACGAAATAGCTTTCACCACGCGTCCGTGCCGCGCGGTCAAGCGTCCTCAAGGCGACGATCACCTCGCGCGTCTCCTCGATCAATGGACGGTCGGTTTTCTCAATGTAGCGTTCCAGCCCCTCGACGGCGGCGCGGCAGGAGTCATACATCTCGCCGAGGCCGGCGTTGGCGATTGCCCCGGGGCCGGGAGTGTTGTTTCCGGTGATCCGGCTGATCGGCTCGATGGCGTGGCGCAGCTCGGCGGCGGCGACCGCGCGCGAGACGAAGACCGGTCGGCTTCCGGAGGCCTGGATGAGGAGCATTTTGGCCGATACGTGTGTCGGCATGTCCTGAAGGACGGCTGCGAGGCGCTGTTTCACGAAGCTGTTGGCGATGTATTGTCGGACGTCGCCACTGCCGGCGCGTTCGCGGATCTCGCGGAATTTCGCGGATGCGGGTGGCGGCGGCTCATCCGGCTTCCGCGTCGCGAGGTCGAGCACTTGCTTGAGGTCGGAGGCGAGCAGGACTTCGTATTCGAGGAAAAACTCCGGTTTCTCCAAGGCGAGCATGGAGGGCAGGAAGGCGGCGGCTTCCGCGGGCAGCACGAGGCGGGTGCCCGTGCCCTTGCCGAGGGCGCGGAGTTGATCCCAGAAGCCGTTCGGCAGCTTGTAGGCTCCGGTGCCGTCGATCTGGCCGATGATGACGGCTTCCGGCGCCCGGCCGGAGATGGCCGCGGCCGTGAGTACTGCGGTCGCTGCGCTGATTGATTGGCGGCGTCCGGACGCGATGGACCGTTCGAGATCGGTGCCGGTGACCTGGACCCGGACTCCCCTCGGCAGTTTGCCGAAGTGGGTTCGGAGCAGGTTCTTCACGGAGTCCGCCAGTTGGAACATCTGCCCCATGTCCGGCTGGTGGCTGATGGCGAGGGCGAAGGGTGGTTTCGCTTCCTGGTCTTGATTGGGCTTCACCTTCCGCGCGGTCATTTCGAGGGTTGAAGGCCCCATCGTCCATTTCATGTCGCCGGGTTTTCCAACCCTGAGCCACAGGACCGTCTGGATCCGGGCGGCCTCCAGAAGCGGAGCGTCGGCTTCCGGGGTGGCGGGTGTTTCCGGCGGAGGCTCGGCAGGGGACTCCGTGGTCGCGACCACCGGTTTTTCGTATGCGGAAAGCTCCGGAATCCAGCCGGCCCAGACACCGTTTTCGCCGTTGGCGCGCAGGTCGGCGGCCTTCGGGTGTTTGGGGTCGGAAACGAGGATGACGTCCTTGAGGCAGGCGGCCAGCGCGCGTCCATCCTCGCCGGCCTCAGGCGTTTCGAGCCAGGAAATACACTGCCAGATCCGCGAGCGGCTCCGCTCGATGACGGCGATCTCGCCCTCCGGATCGTGTTGGTCCCGCGCGTATCGGGAAATCAGATCGCGGGCTTTGGCATTGGCGGGGTCGAGCGCGAGAGCGAGTGCCAGCATTTGGGCGGCTCCCCTGCGGTCCGCCGCGCTTTCCGCGCGCAGGCCGCGGGCCAGCGTTTCGAGCTGCCTGGAGAGGCCCGCGATGGCGTCCACATCCAGCGGGATCCGGTCGCGCCGGAACGCCACCGGGCCTTCCGCGGGCGGCGCGAATTCCGCCGCGGACATCGAGGTGGCCATCCCGGCGAGAAGCAACCACGTTGGTTTTCGGATGCGCATCGGTTTCAGCCTGCCCGGCTTACGCTCGTTCTCAAGCCAACATTGCAGTCCACGGAGGATTCCCCCAGATTTCCGCCATGTCCACTCCCGCTCCGAGCCTTGAAACCCGCGAGGAGGTGATGTTTTTCGATACCGACTGCGGAGGTGTCGTCCACAACATCGCCTACCTGCGCATGATCGAAACCTGCCGCACCCGCCTTGCCGCGCTGATGGGCATGGACCTCCGGACGATGTCGGAAACGCGGGTCTTCCCGGTCGTGGCCCGCACGGAGATCGACTACAAACGCCCCGCGAAACTCGGCGATTGGATCACCATCCGAGGCCGGCTCGACGAGCTCTCCCGCGCCCGTTTCTGGTGCGCCTTCGAAATGATCCGCGAGTCGGACGGCGCCTTGCTCGTCAGTGCCCGGCAGGCCCTGGCCCTCGTCTCCATGCCCGAGGGGAAACCGCTCCGACTGCCCGCCGAGTGGTCGGAAAAATGGGGATGAGGTGGTTTCGAAATCCTTGCCAAGTCCCCGGCGCTCCCCTTCACTCCGGGCCGCGCAACCCATGGCACTCATCGTTCAGAAATATGGCGGCACGTCCGTCGGCTCGCTAGACCGCATCCGCAACGTCGCCGCCCGCATGAAACGCGTCCGGGACGAGGGAAACCAGGTCGTCGCCGTGGTCTCGGCCATGTCCGGCGTGACCGACGGCCTCATCAAGATGGCCCGCGAGCTCTCCGAAAATCCCAGCGAACGCGAACTCGATGTGCTCCTCGCCACCGGCGAGCAGCAGTCCATCGCGCTGGTCACCATGGCCCTGCAGGACCTGGGCGTGGACGCCGTCTCCATCACCGGCAGCCAGGCGGGCATCCTCACCACCGGCTCCCACACCCGCGGACGCATCCTCAACATGGACCCTTCGACGATGCGCGGATTCCTCGATGAGGGGAAAACCCTCGTCGTCGCCGGATTCCAGGGCGTCACCCCGGACGGCATGATCCACACGCTCGGCCGCGGCGGCTCCGACCTCACCGCCATCGCCGTCGCCGCCGCCCTCAAGGCGGATGTCTGCCAGATCCTCACCGATGTGGACGGCGTCTACACCTGCGATCCGCGGATCGTCAAAAACGCCCGCAAGCTCCCCGAGATTTCCTACGACGAGATGCTCGAGATGGCCTCGTCCGGCTCCAAGGTCATGCAATCCCGCTCCGTCGAGTTCGCCAAGAAATTCGGCGTCGTCTTCGAAGTCCGCTCCTCACTCAACGACAACCCAGGCACACTCGTGTTAGAAGAACATCCCAACATGGAAAACGTCGTCATCCGCGGCGTCTCGATCGAACGCTCCCAGGCGCGCGTCACCATCACCGGCATCCCGGACGCTCCCGGCATGTCCGGCCGCATCCTCGGCGCGCTCGCCGATGCCGAGATCAATCTCGACATGATCATTTCCAACATCGCGCACGACGGCTTCGCCCGCCACTCGTTCACGATGCACAGCAGCGATCTCGGCAAGGCCCAGGCCGCGCTCAAGCCGCTGCTCGCCGATCTTCCGAACTCGAAGATCGAGACCGAGGCCGGCATCGCGAAACTTTCCGCCGTCGGCATCGGCATGCGCTCCCATTCCGGCGTGGCGGCCACGATGTTCAAGGCCCTCGGTGCCGCCGGCATCAACATCGGCATGATCTCCACCTCGGAAATCAAGATCGCCGTGACCGTGGACGAGACCCGCATCGAGGACGCCGCACGCGCCGTGCACGATGCCTTCGGCCTCGACAAGGTGCCCGCGTGACGCGGGAGGAGGCGCTCCTCACTCAGGGGGCCTGCGTCTCCAGAACGCGGCGAGCAGACTGCCGATGAGGCAGTGATAGACCGCGGAGATCGCGGCCGGCACGGGTGCCAGCGCGAGTTGCGGGAAATGCTTCGTGGCCAGTGCCGCGCCCAGGCCGCTGTTCTGCATTCCCACCTCGATGGAGATCGTGCGCCGCAACGATTCCCGGCAGCCCGCCGCCCATGCGAAAAGGTAGCCAAGAAGGAACCCGAGGAAGTGCAGCAGGAACACCGACACGAACAGCGGCATCGCGGACCTGGCGATTTCCGGTTTTTTCGAGGCCACGATGCAACCCACGATGAGCACGATCACCGCCACGCTGAGCAACGGGCCGGCCGCATCGATCCATGAACGAACCCGTCCGGGGTTTCTCGCTTTTTCCAACAGAGAATTCACTCCCACCCCGCAGACCAGCGGCAGGAGCACGACCATCAGCATGGAGCGGAACAAGGCCCATGCGTCCACCGGAAGCCAGGCACCCGCCAGCCATCGCGTGAGCATGGGGGTGGCGAAGATGGCCACCACCGTGGAGCTCATGGTGAGGAGCACGCTGAGCGGCACGTTCGCCCGCGCGAGGTAGCAGATCACATTCGAGGCGGTGCCGCCCGGGCAGCAACCCACCAGAATGAGCCCGATGGCCAGGCCGGTCTCCAAGTGGAAGGCGCGCGCCACCGCCCAGCCGACCAGCGGCATGATGAGAAACTGCGCCGCCACCCCGAGCGCCACGATCTTCGGCTCCCTCGCGACCGCCGCAAAGTCCGAGAAACGAAGGGTGAGTCCCATGCCGAGCATGATCACCCCGAGGCCCGGTTCGATGAAGGGTTTGAACCAGGTCCAGGCGTCGGGCTGAAACCACGCCCAGACGCAGCCGAGAACGATCCACAAGGGGAAGGCGTTGGAGAGGAGGGCGAGGAGGCGTTTCACTCCGGCAAGGCTCGGGAATCCGGCGCTTGGCGTCAAGGAACCGCCTCACTCCCCGCGCTCCTTGACCTTCGCGCCGTCCTTCACGGTGTCCGGCGGATGGAGCAGGACCTTGTCGCCGGGTTTCAGGCCGGAGAGTATTTCGGTGGAGCGTCCGTCGGAATGGCCGGCCTCGATCGCGGTGAGCCGGGCCTTTCCATTCTGATAGAGGAAGGTTTTCCAGACATTCCCTTCGCGGAACAAGGCTCCGGCGGGAACGATGGGCACGTCGTCGGAATGCCAGACGGCCACCCGGACCTCGACGCGGTAGCGGTCGCCGAGGGCTTTGGCGGCGTCCGGCGGATCGACGAGATCGCTGAGCACGTAAACCCTT
>Ga0114938_1000355_pt1 | contig 35813 bp, 26 predicted proteins | sample AshMeaBigSpring_FD_88675 | JGI IMG/M metagenome (GOLD analysis project Ga0114938, IMG submission 88675) | Groundwater microbial communities from Big Spring, Nevada to study Microbial Dark Matter (Phase II) - Ash Meadows Big Spring | ecosystem: Environmental > Aquatic > Deep subsurface >... | reverse complement strand
TGATACTACGTTAATAATTAACCCAGATGGCAGTAATACCATTCTTATCATCACTAATATACTTGAATACTATCATATACAATATATCGTAGGAGCTATAACAGTAAATTCACTTGATATATTAAGTTTCACAGTCATTGCCTATGATGATTTTAATTCTATTACATGGCATATAACAAATGAAGAAGCTAATCAAGAGTATGAATTATGGGCTATGCTCTCAGACCATATTCCTTATTGTATCACTAAAATACAAGCTGATGGAAGTAATTATTATTGTCATAAAGATCACGATATATCGTATCAATCAAAATATTATCAGTTATTAGCTAAAGAATATAATGGAAGGATAGACCATAGCGACTGGATTTCTATTGATAGAGAATTAGTTTCTATGTTTGAACTTATAATTAATCACGAAAATGAATTACTTATATATTCTAAAGGAGCAGGATGTATCGAAATTTATAATTCACTTGGACAAAAAATTGATGAGATTTATAATAATACCATAGGAGTTAATGCATTACCTACCCATAAATTAATTGCTGGTATTTATTTTATAAGCTACATTAGCAATGGAAAAAAGATAACTAAGTCCTGGATAAAACAATAATTAATAATTAATAATGAAAATAGGAATAGTGTGTTATCCCACCTATGGAGGTAGTGGCGTGTTAGCTACAGAGCTTGGCAAAGCTTTGGCATTAAAAGGACATCAGGTACACTTTATTACCTATGCCCAACCTATACGATTAGATTCTTTCAGTGAAAATATTTTCTATCACGAGGTGCGATTTGCTGATTATCCCCTATTTGAACTAGCACCATTCGAAACAGCACTGACCAGTAAAATAATAGATGTGGTAAAATATGAAAAACTGGACCTGTTGCATGTACACTATGCTATACCTCATGCATCGGTAGCCTATATGGCTAAGCAAATCTTACAGCAAGATAATTACAGGTTGCCAGTAGTAACCACATTACATGGCACAGATATTACACTCGTTGGCAAAGACCCATCGTATTCGCCCGTGGTAACTTTTAGCATTATGCAGAGCGATGCGGTAACAGCGGTTTCCAAGCATTTGCAGTATGAAACGCAAAAATATTTTCATATACGTAAGCCCATAGATGTAGTATATAATTTTGTAGATCTAAATCGATTTGTGCCTCAATCTAATGAGCATTTGAAAAGAAGATTTGCACCCAAGGGGGAATATATATTAACACACATGTCTAATTTTAGAAAAGTAAAACGAGTGCAAGATGTAGTGAAAATATTTGCCCAAGTACAAAAAGTACTAAGTGCTAAATTATTACTTATAGGCGATGGTCCTGAACGCATTAATATAGAATTGATGTGTCGAGAGTGCGGAATATGTGATCATATTACTTTCTTGGGCAAGCAAGATGCTGTTGAAGATATACTAGCTATCAGCGATATTTTTTTATTACCATCCGAGTCTGAGAGTTTTGGGTTGGCAGCATTAGAAGCTATGGCTTGTCGTGTACCATGTGTTAGTAGTAATGCCGGCGGGTTGCCAGAAGTGAATATAGATAATATAACGGGATTCCTAGCTCCTGTAGGTGATATAGACACTATGGCTCAAAAAGCTATATATATATTGAGCGATGAATACAGGTTGATGACCTTCAAAGAAAATGCATACATTCAAGCGCAGAATTTTAGTATAGATTTGATATTGCCACAATACGAAAAAATTTATCAACGGCTTTTTTCAACTTAGATCTAGTTATTTATTCTATGATATCCACTTCAAATATCAAAGGTGTATTGGGTTTAATATTGGTTCCTACGCCACGAGTGCCGTAGGCTAATGCTGATGGTATCAACAATATAGCCTTACTACCTATAGGTAGCAGGGCTATGCCTTCATCCCAGCCTTTTATTACTTGACCTACTCCAAGAGTAAAACTAAATGGCTTGCCTCTATTAATGCTAGAATCAAACACAACCTCATCTAAGGTTTTACCAGTATAGTGTACGCTAACTTTTTGTTTAGGGGAAGGTATATCACCGCTGCCTCTTTGCATGATATATAGCATCAAACCACTCGGCATCGTAATTATTTTTTTCTTTTTGAGCTTATGAGCTTTAGCGTATTTTAATAAATCTGATTTTTCTTGATTAGAGTCTTGAGCAACACTAAAACTGAAGAGTCCAAATATTAAAAAAATATATAGAAATACTTTATCCATTTCAAAAATTTAAATTTAATCCTTAATGAATTTTATAAATTGTTCAGCTCTATCTATTGTCACTACCCGCAGTAAATATATTCCTGAAGATAATTCATGAATGCCTATTTGGCATTGCATATCGTTAATTATAGTTTCAGAAATATTTTTACCATCTAAGTTTAATATATTGACACTTTTTATTGTATGGTCGGATGATATATTTATATAGTTTATGCCCGGGTTAGGATATAGTGTAGCGAATGAACTTTGATCTAATATGTCTGTACTTGGTATCAAGTCAGCTATATATCGTGGCATGATTTGATAATTATCCAAATAGGGTACAGCAATATCAAATTGAGAACCAATACCTATTATGTCAAATGCTCCTGTCGGTGCAGTAGTGCCATATAATGATACATCATTATCTATACGGATAACGTAGCTATTAGTTCCATCCGTAACATCTACATTAAATGCACTACCTGTGTTTGTCCATTGTGTGGGAGTAACTAGAGTAACGCCATTGATACGTATAAGGTTACTTTCAGTGCTTTCATTTAATGCGGTAACTATAGTTGGAGTTATTAATGGATTACCAGAAGTATATTTTATAATGGTATCTGGTTTTATTTGTAATAATCCATAATATTGGTCTATGAAACCAGTGATTTCAATACTATCTCCTTCTGTCACAATATATCCATATGTATTAGTATCATTAAATACACCAATACCACCCGTAGCATCACGTAAAGTAAATTGTACGCCAGCTAGCGACGCTCTAAGATTGACACCATACACGATTCCTTTCAACGTCACATAGGCACCAATACTCGCTGCTATACCACTCGCATCTATACTGCTTACTGCAGCTATTGTACTCAGCATAGCATCATTATCATTGATAGTAATGGTATGTATGCTATCTACTATTATTTCGGCACCATTGGTAGCATTGGTTAATGTTAATATTATAGTTTCTGTACTTTCAATACTTGTATCATCTATTATAGGTATCATAATAGAAATGGGTGCAGCACTGCCTGCTGGAAAAGTAATAGTAGTACTGGTATAAGTATAATCTGCTGCAGTAGCTGTACCACCACTTATGACTACATCTACACTAGTAGGATTAGCATTGGGACTGATTATATTTATGTCAACAGTAGCTGTTCCAGCACCCTCATTGATAGTAGTAGTGGGTAAATTAAATTTCACATCTGGAGGTAATATAAGTGTAGTCATACCAAACACAACAGTTGCAGTTGCACCAGAGCTTAATGTAATACTGATAGGTGATGTAGTAGTAAGACTATACAATGCTAATGGGGTACATGTTACTGTATATAATCCAGGCATAATACTGCTAAAACTATAATTGCCACTAGCATCTGTTGTAGTATTAGCACCTGTTGATAGCGTAACTATAACCCCAGACAATCCAGGTTCACCCATGTCTTGTACACTATTGCCATTCAAATCATCAAAGACTATTCCGTTGATAGCACCAGGGATAGCCGTACCAAAGGTCATGTATGAATTTATATCACCGGGTGAGGCTGTAGAGTCTGATGACCAACTGAAATCGGAATAGGTAGTACCAGTACCAAACAATTGCAGGGACGTTCCTATAGGGTCGCTTTCTTGTACTACGAGGATATCAGTAGTCATAGAACCACTTATAGTACTTCCATCTATTGTAAAAGCTCCTTCATAACTAAGTGCCTGTATCAGTCCAGCAGCAGGACAACCAGTTGCTCCGCTACTCATAAGTGCAATAGCATCCGGTGCCGGTGTAGCTCCTGACCCACCATTCTGCAACCCTACCAAATCAAACCATACAGCACCATATCCACTTAGCTCATTATCTATTATTCCACTTAATGCCAATGAGTCATACTGGTCGTTAACTACTGAGGTGGGGTTCCCATTTAGTAAGAGAATATAGTAGCATGATAAATCAGTACCTGCTGGACCTGTGATTTCAATACCTTCGCCAGTATCGCTACCTACATTATCATAATGTATTTCTGAAATAAATACACTTTGTGCTTTGGCAAATGTATTAATACATAGTACCATGATAAAAGACAATAATATTCGCATAAAATAGAATTTTTTTAATAATCAAAAATGCAAAAATTTTTCGAGAATTTTATCAAAAACATAAATAAATATATTAATTAATATAAAAAGCATAGAATTTATATATCTATAGGATTTATCTTATCGCATTCTCATCAGTAACCCATATTTTTTTAATAAATGCTGAAATTTTTATTTTTTTTATTTTAGTGATTGTATTATTTAAAAAAGAATGATTAATAGCAATCTGTTTTCCGGTAATTAAATTTTTTAGTGTAATTGAATTATTGTGTAGTTCAGTAGCCCCAACTACCACTATATATGGAATATTTTTTTTATCTGCATATTCAATTTGCTTTCCAAGTTTTTTATCATCAGGAAATACATATACTCGCAGTCCTATTGATCGTAGTTTATTTGCTAATTGGATGCTATAATGAAGTGACTCTTTCATATATGTGATTAGGATATCAGCAGGTTGATCACTATGATTTTGAAGCAACCCCAAGGCATTCATTACGTCATATATCCTATCAAGTCCGAAGCTAATGCCGACACCAGAAATACCCTTCCACCCAAATATGCTAGCGAGATCATCATATCGACCACCTCCTCCTATACTTCCATAATCAAAGTTTTTAGCCTTTACTTCTAGGATACATCCTGTATAGTAATCTAAGCCACGAGCTAATGTAAGATCAATTTCTATATTTTCTTTACTTGGGAGATGCTCTAAGACATATCGCAGTTCTGAAATACCTTCTGTTCCTAATGTATTACCAGCCAATTTGTGGGTTAATTTATTAAGGATAATAGTATTATCGCCAGTAAGATTAATAAGGTCTAGCAGCTTTTCTGTTTGATTTGTTTCTTTTATTGTTTTAGATAGTTCTTTGCTTACGCCTTCATATCCTATTTTGTCAAGTTTATCTATTGCTATTGTTATTTCTTTAAAATAATTATTACAACCACATTTTTCTGTAATGCCTTGTAATACTTTACGATTATTAAGTGAAATTGTAATTGGTAATTTTAATTTTTCAAAAGCCCCTTGAAATATTTGTATTAATTCGATTTCATTTAGTAAAGATACACTACCAATAATATCACAATCACATTGATAAAACTCTCTGTATCGGCCTTTCTGAGGCTTATCAGCACGCCATACGGGTTGAATCTGATATCTTTTGAATGGTAATGACAATTTCTCTCTATTCATTGCGGCGTATCTTGCCAAAGGGATAGTAAGGTCATAGCGAAGAGCACGTTCCGTAATTATATTACTAGTATATGCTTGTGATAGCATCTTATTAAATTCAATTTGCATCTGTTCTTTTTTATTAGATTCGTGTATGCGTGAATTTAATATTTTGAAAAGTAAAGTATCCCCTTCTTCTCCATACTTGCCTGTCAGTGTTTGGATGTTTTCAAATGAAGGTGTTTCTAATGGTTGGAATCCAAATTGTTCAAACAATAATCTCAAAACACTAATAATATATTGTCGCTTACGCAGCACATCTGAAGCAAAGTCACGGGTGCCGGATGGAAGAGATGCTTGTATCATCGTACAAAAGTAAAGTAAATATTTTATCCATAATTAATTGATGTAAATCCATTACTTTCGTTATATAAATTTTAGATGAATTTTACGATTATTTTGGCATTGATAATAGCTGGACTTATTGGAGGTTTTTTCTCTGGTTTATTCGGTATAGGAGGGGGTATAATTTATGTAGTTGTGCTACAGGAGTATTTCTACTATGTCACCAATTTACAGAATTTACCTCACGCAGCAGTGCAGTTAATCATAGCCAATAGTATGTTTGCTGTGATGTGGGCAGGATGTATCGGCACTATTAAGCAGTGGCTTATGGGTACTATCTATCCTCGATCAGTATTTATTATATCTAGCGGAGGATTAATCAGCTCCTTTATTTGTAATTATTTAATAGCACAAATGCCGACATTTAACAATAAGCGATTTGTCATTGTATTTACGATTCTATTTATTTTTTTGATCTTACAGAGTTTTTATAATAAAAAAGAAAGGGGAGTATCAGAGAATGAGAATAATCTATTACTATTTTTATTTGGAATAATAGCAGGCATTGTTTTTGCCTTTACAGGCTTGGGTGGGGGTATTGTGATAGTGCCATTATTACACCAATATATGTATATGGAATATAAAAAAGCTATTAGTATTTCGCTAGGATTTATGGCGATAGTAGCTTTAATAAATACTATTAATAACATATTACAACCGACTAATTCATACTGTATTCCTCCACAATATTTTATTGGCTATATTAATTTTCTATTGATATTACCCCTTGTGATTAGCATTATAGTAGCTACACCTTACGGGGTGATACTTAGCAAAAAAATTCCTGGTGATAGACTTAAGATTTATTTTTTATGTTTTGTCTTTTTGATGATATCATATATGATTTATAAAGCGTTCTTCTAATTCCAATATTTTTATTAAGGTATTATGAAATAATATATGTCCAAAACTAAATCTATATTTTTTTGTCGTAATTGTGGCAACGAATCACCTAAGTGGATAGGCAAGTGTCCCTTATGCAATGAGTGGAATACATTTATTGAAGAACAGTATAACAAAAAAAAATCAAATAACAATATAGATAGCCATAGTATCCACAATAAGCCCATTTTATTAGATGAAGTAGCCGCTCTCAATTATTCGAAGATTGTTACGGGAGATACTGAACTTGATCAAACATTGGGTGGGGGTATAGTGCCAGGCTCACTCATACTCATTGGCGGCGAACCAGGCATAGGCAAAAGTACGCTTTTATTACAACTTGGATTACAAATATCAGGGTATAAAGTATTATATATTAGTGGTGAAGAAAGCAGTCAACAGATTAAACTTCGTGCTGATCGCATATATTCTAACACTTCAAAATCTCTTAATTTAGACTTCTTTATCTATACCGAAACCAATATAGCACTTATATTGAAACAAGCTAAAAGTATTTTACCGCAGGTAATTATTATTGATTCTATTCAAACAATATATAGCGACACTATAGAGAGTTCACCAGGGAGTATATCCCAAATACGAGAATGCACAGCAGAACTAATGCGTTTAGCTAAGGAGCATAATATATCCGTATTTATCATAGGACATATCACTAAGGATGGTATAATCGCCGGCCCCAAAATATTGGAACATATAGTTGATACCGTATTACAATTTGAAGGTGATCGTAATAATATGTATCGCATAATACGTACTATAAAAAATAGATTTGGCTCTACTTCGAATATGGGTATTTACGAGATGCAAAGCTATGGATTAATCCCTGTCAGTAATCCATCTGAGTTGCTTATTACCGAACGTGCCGAGCAGCCTAGTGGTATAGCTGTAGCTTGCACTATAGAAGGCATACGCCCTTTTCTCATTGAGTGCCAAGCTCTAGTGAGTCCAGCCGTATATGGCTCACCTCAGCGTAGCACGACCGGCTATGATGCTAAGCGACTCAATATGGTATTGGCAATATTAGAAAAAAGATGTGGAATACCTCTGGGTATGCATGATGTATTTATAAATATAGCTGGAGGAATACGAGTGGAGGATACGGCTGTAGACCTAGCTATAGCAGCGGCGATTATTTCCTCATTACAAGATGTGAGTATTGCCGCTCATACATGTTTTGCTGCAGAGTTAGGATTGAGTGGTGAGATACGTGGTGTGCAGCGCATTGAGCAGCGTATCATAGAGGCACAACGTATGGGCTACAAATCCATAATTATAGCTAATTCTAATATCAAAGGTCTTATGCTAGATAATTATAATATAAAGATTTGCACCTTAAACTACATTAAAGATTTAGTTTTAGAGCAGTACTGAGTTTAATATTACGTTGAGTTTTTCAAGGTAAAAATATAAAGAACTTTTTATGTTTTTATAAATGAATGTGTTGATGGAATTGGTATAATTGATTCTAAAGTATTTTAGAGCATTTATTAAAACAGTAGATAATAATAGATTGTAGAGCATTGCAGAACTCACCAAACCAACTTTTTTATAAGCTTCAGCTTTGGCAAAATTAAATAATGCATTTATAGTTAATAGACACGGAAGTTTGTTATTTTCAAACTAATTAATTGTATCTACCATATCTTTGGTTTTAGGTTTTAGCAACCTAGCATTTATCGTGGTCATCGCTGCAGGTCTAAGTTTAGTAATTAGGATGCAGCCTATATATTGTTGTCCATAATTGAGGATTTCCGGTATAGGGATACAATGATAGCTCTAATTGAATTAGGCTTACAACACAGTTAAATATCGGGATGTTTAGCATTAGGCTATATTATATTGCGGCAGTAGTTATGACGAATGGTGTGGGAGATTTTTTTATTTTGATAGAACGAGTTTAAATAAATAGAATTATTTTTTTTAAATATTATTATCATTAAAGACAGTTGATCAATTTTATATTATTTTCAGTTTTGCGAATTTCAGCATCAATTTTTTTTCTCCTTCATTTTCAAATTGTATCACAGCTATACGATTATCTCCCACGCCATCCATAGCACTAACTTTTCCTACACCAAATTTTATATGTAATATTTTCATGCCTACTTCTAATCTCGTAGTATCATCTGCTTTAAAATTGGCTAAAGGTGCTGGGCTGGGTTTGGGTCGATTATTGATATTGCGAGTAAATATATTATTGCTACGAGATGGTATAGTTGTAAAATGGCGATCTCCAAGGTTGGCTTGTCTGTCTGATTTCATCCTTTTAAAATTACCATTGGGTATTTCTGCTATAAATCTACTTGGCTCAGAATATTCTAATTTACCAAATTTATACCGAGTAGTAGCATGTGAAATGAACAAATGATCTTGTGCTCTAGTAATAGCCACATAGAATAATCTTCGCTCCTCTTCTAACTCCTCTAGGGAGCTTATACTCATAATACTAGGGAAGAGGTTTTCTTCCATTCCTACTACAAATACTACAGGAAATTCAAGACCTTTGGCTGCATGTATAGTCATCAAGCTCACTGTATCTAGTGTATTCGGATCAATATTGTCAGTATCTGTGAGTAAGCTTATTTGCTGTAAATAACTTCCTAATGATTTGTCATCCGGTAATACACCATCAGCATCTATGGCTACATCAGACTCTGTAAATTCTTTAATAGAATTTAATAACTCTATAAGATTTTCATAACGGCTTACTCCTTCTACTGATTTATCATTATATAATTCTTTCATGATGCCGCTATGTTTAGCAATATATTCTGCCATAGCAAATGCATTTTTTTCAGCAAGCATTATTTGACAACTTTTGAGTAAATAGCTAAAAGTTTCTATATCCTCTGCAGTTCGCTTACTGAATCCATTCAAGCTAGCTTGTTGCATAATCTCCCACATAGATTTGTTCTGCTCTCTAGATTTAACAAGTAGTTTGTTTATAGTGGCATCACCGATACCCCGAGGAGGGTAATTGATAATGCGTAGCAAAGCTACTTCATCCAAAGGATTGACTATACAGCGCAAATATGCCACCATATCTTTTATTTCTTTGCGTTGGTAGAACGATAAGCCTCCATATATTTTATATGCTATATTCAAACGACGCATAGCTTCTTCAAATGCACGTGACTGAGCATTGGTGCGATATAAAACAGCAAAATTTTTGTTACTTAACTGGTGGCGCATCTTCAATTCAAATACTTTATCAGCTATGATACGCCCCTCATCATTGTCAGTGGTGGCAATTAATTCTATGATAGGATTGCCTTCACCACGCTCTGTAAATATTGTTTTCACTAATTGATTTTTATTTTGTTTTATAATTTCATTAGCTGTATTCACAATATGATAAGTGCTGCGATAATTTTGTTCTAACTTGTATATTTGCAAATCATCATATTTTTTTGCAAAATCCAATATATTCGCTATTGTAGCCCCACGAAAGGCATAAATACTTTGAGCATCGTCACCTACCACACATAGATTCTCATGCACAGCGGCAAGTATTTTGATGATTTCATATTGTGCATGGTTGGTATCTTGAAACTCATCTATCATGATATATTTAAATTTATTTTGATATTTATAAGCTACATCAGGACAGCGTTGTAGTAATTGATATGTTTTAAGTAATAGATCATCGAAGTCCATAGCGCCATTGTGAAAACACTGCTGTGAATATGCGGCATATAGAAAGCCGAATTTTTCTCTATGATTACTAATATCTTCATTTAACATATCGATATTTTGCTCATAATCTTCTGGGGTGATAAGTTTATTTTTAGCTGAAGATATACGATTATACACTATACTTTCTTTGTATAATTTCTGCTTACTAGTTGGTATTAGATCTTTTACAAGTTTTTTAATTAATGACTTGCTATCGGCTGTATCATATATAGTAAAATTGCTAGAATAACCGAGACGGTGACCTTCAATACGCAATATTTTGGCAAAAATACTATGAAAAGTACCCATCCATAGATTACGAGCATCATTATGGTGTAGTTGAGCAATACGTTGGCGCATTTCAGTTGCAGCTTTATTAGTAAATGTAAGGCATAAGATACGGAAAGGATCGATACCCTCTGAGATCATATGAGCTACTCGAAATGTAAGTACACGGGTCTTACCTGATCCCGGTCCGGCTATAATCATTACTGGACCATTTATTTGTATTACTGCTTTCCGCTGGCTTTCATTGAGTTGTAATAAATAATCTTTCATAATAGCGAAAATAAAAAGGAATATCATAGCAATTATTTAATGTGAATAATTAAATGCTATCTTGAGGATAATACAACAAAAAAAAAATTAAATATCCTTATCTGTTTAGTGTTTTATACTATATTTGGGATATCGTTTTTTTTATAAATATAATTTTTGTGTAAATAAATATATGACTTCAGGCTCCGATACTACTTATACTCAACTAAATCAAGAACAAAGTTTTTGGACTTATGTCAAACGTCAATTTCGCAAAAATAAATTAGCATTATTTTCTAGTTATTTTGTTTTATTCTTATTTATCATAGCTCTGTTAGCAGATTTTCTTGCCAACGAAAAACCTATTGTGGCAAAATACAAGGGGGATACAATTTTTCCAATCATACGTAGTTATGGTGTAAGCTTAGGGCTTACTAAATGGCCCAAACACCTAAATAATGTCAATTGGCATAAATTGGAATACGACTATGTGATCTACCCTCTTATACCTTATAGTCCAACGAATCAAGATGTTTTAAATTCGAGATATGTGGCGCCCAATGATAAACAAGATGTGACATCTAAACGCTGGTGGCATTGGTTTGGGACAGATCAATTAGGGCATGACATTCTATCTTGCATAATACACGGTACTCGCATAGCTTTTTTGGTAGCTATTGTATCTATGACATTGAGTACTTTGATAGGAGTGATATTGGGGGGGCTAGCAGGATATTTTGGGGATGAACGATTACAATTGCCGTGGATAAGTGTTTTATTATATTTGGTTTTTTTTCTAATAGGCGGTTTTTTTGCTTTTGGTGCTAGATCATATATTTTTACAGATGCATTGGCTGTCGGTATAGGTAGATTTTTAATAGAGCTTTTTATTAGTTTTATCATTCTGTCATTATTTATGGTAGCAGCTATGTTGCTGAGTAAAGTATTGAGTAAAATACCTTTGTTGAAAAAAAACATAAACGTACCCATAGACTTAATGGTGAGTAGGCTCATAGAAATAATTGTATGTGTGCCTCGCTTGTTTTTGATTGTTTCTATAGTAGCGATAGTAAAACCATCAATTTTTTGGGTAATGGTGATCATAGGACTTACATCATGGACAGGTATAGCTAGATTTATCCGCAGCGAATTATTGCGTGTACGCAATCTGGAGTATGTAGAAGCAGCTCAGGCTCTTGGATTTAGTAATTGGCGTATTATGTTCAAACATGCTATACCTAATTCCCTTTCACCTGTTCTTATTGATATAGCATTTGGTATTGCAGCAGCAATACTTATAGAGGCATCATTGTCTTTTCTTGGTATAGGTATGCCAAGTGAAATATTCACATGGGGGAGATTACTATCCATGGCAAGAGAACAACCTAGCGCTTGGTGGATAGCTATATTTCCAGGTATGATGATTTTTTTTACAGTTACTGTATTCAATCTTATAGGCGAGGGATTGACAGATGCTCTTGATCCACGTTTGAAAAAATAGTGTTTTATACTATTTTTATAATCACTACTTTTTTTTATAAAAAGATAGTTGGTTTGTAATATTAAAATAGTTAATGTTATTGTACATTCATATAATAAAAAACAATGCAAAGACTATTATATAAGACTGCTTTCGAATAAACGAATGTATAACCTCAAAAATCTAATATGCAATCAATTTTTAATTAAATATTATATAAAATACTCCATATAAAGTATATGGATATAAGGGCTATATTTATTAATTGAACGCTGCTATGTCAATTGTATAGATTTTTCATCAATTCTAACTCTATTGATAATAGTTTGCAAGCTTCACTTGCTTTTAATATAAAGGATTGTAGAGATGTAATATAGGTATTACTCTGATCGGTGGCCAAGGATAGCTCTGCTTCCTCCAGGTCTGGAATTAGCTCTTTGAGTTTATACATTCGTAGTGTATTAGTAATTTTATTAATTTCATATTTTAAAAGGGTCTTATTTTCTAGATTTTCTGGTAATGCTAATATTTCACATGAAGTATTTAATTCATCTAAGAACGTATGCATGGATTCATTTAACCACTCTTTATTTTCGCCAAATAATGCTGTGAAATGCTTAAGATATAAGCCTCCTGTTTCCAATAGTTTTTTATTCATATTAGCATATAGGGCTATCGTTCGAATAAGTGCTAGTGGTTTAAAAGGTTTGATGATATAATCTTTCATTCCTAAATCTAGTGCTTTTTCCTTTTCAGTATATAGTGCATTAGCTGTTACAGCTATAACGGGTGTTGTTTTATTGAGTGAATAGGCATTGTGTTGGATTTTATCATAGAGTTCAAATCCATCCATATTAGGCATTTGAATATCCGTTAATATTATATCATATTTTTTATTTGAAATTGCTTCTAATGCTTCGTAGCCATCTTTAGCTAAATCTAATTTTATATAAGGGTTATTAAGTATTTTTTTTATATAAAGTTGATTAAATTTATTATCCTCTACACTTAATATATTGATTATTTTGTTAGAAGAAATATCATTTTCGTTTTCAATTTTCTGTAATTCATTTTGATTTGTTATGGATGCAGCGTCTGACACGGGCAGTGTGAGTAGAATCGAGAATGTAGAACCTACACCCGATTCGCTGTCCACTGTAAGTTTACCCCCCATGAGCGTAATCAGATTATTAACTAATGACAGTCCTATACCAATGCCTTGTTGCTTTCTCGTATTGCCTTTTGAAATCTGAGTAAAGCTATCAAATATTTCTGTCAATCTATGTCTAGCTATACCATAGCCTGTATCGATTACTTGAATGAATATGGTAGCTTTTTCATCTAATTGTTCTACCAGCTTTATGTCTACCATGATAGCGCCTTTTTTTGTATTTTTAAATGCATTATCGATTAGGTTGAATAAGATTTGTTTGAGTCGAGTTTCATCTCCAACAAGATATAAAGGCACTTTTTCATTAATAGAATAATGAAAATCTATTTTTTGGGCAATAGCGACTGGTTGAAATACTTTCATGGAGGACTCTAAGAGATGTGAAACAGCAAAAGGTTGATTATTGAAAGATAAATTGCCTAGTTGTGATTGACTTAAATCAATAAGGTCTTTTATGATTTTGCTCAAGTGTAAGGAGGAATCATTAATGATTTTGATATATTCATTGACTTCTTGTGTATGATCCATATCTTTGAGTAAATGACTCATACCGATGACTGCATTAAGGGGAGTACGTAATTCATGACTTATATTAGCCAGTATTTGATCCTTGATAATTAAAGATTGTTCTATAAGATTGCTTTTTCGTTTTTCTTCCTGAACTTTATAATTGGCTTCAATCATTTTACTTCTATTAGTCTGTTCATTTTTACTGATTATATCATCTATTTCTTTCATGCGTTTATACTCTTTTAACGCAGCTTTATAATTTCCTTGTTTTTCATGGTATTGAGATTTTATTAATAAAAATTCTTTTTTATAATTAACAAGGTCCTGTTCTTTATTAACTAATAAAGGTTCTATTATATGAAGTATAGATTCACATTGTGCCATATCATTTTGTTCTAAATAGATTTGAGATAGGAGGATATAATTTTCAATAATAGATACTCCTTGAGTATTAAATTCGAAGGTTTTAAGAAGGCATGACAAGGCATTGGTAGTATCATTTTCCATGAAATATGACAAACCTAGATCAGATATAGCTGCAATTTGAAGCAGAACAGGAAGAGCTTTGAATTCTGGTCCTTCATAATTTATTTTAAGTAATATTGATCGTGCCTTTTTGGGCTGATTGAGTTTACAATATATATTGGCTATTTTTATTTCATTCGTTAAATGATTCGTGTCATTTATATTTTTCTCAAAGAATTCAATACTCTTTAAAAAGTGAAATCGAGCATTGGCATTATCTTTTATATTTTCAAATAAAATACCGATATTATAATGACAACCTGCAATATGATCTAATTTGTCTAAATTTTCATACAAATTGATAGCAATATAAAAATAATTGAGTGCCACATCGATTCTCTTAGTATATAGCATGCACCTACCTAAAGCATTATAAATAATTGCAATTTTGGCTTTGTCATGGAGCAACTCATATATACTTAATGATTTTTGAAAAAATGGAGTTGCAGATTGATATTTATATTGATTATGTAGATAAATTCCTATTTCTAAATAAGCAGCACCTATGGGCTTTTTTTCTCCCATTTCTATGGCTTCTTTAAGCGCATCATTTAGCTGTACTAGTTTTGTATCCAAAGGATCTTTTTTATAATAATAAACAATAAATTAATAGTGATATATTAAGCGCTTGTATATATTTCATGTTCTACAAATTCGCTTCCTACATACATTTTTTCTATTAGTTTTTTGTATTTCTCCAATACTGTTTTTCGTTTTACTTTCATAGTCGGCGTAAGTTCGCCTGTATCCACGCTCCATTCATCTTCTAATAATTCAAATTTTTTTAATTGTTCCCATTTAGCGAATTTAATATTTAATTCGTCTATTGCTTTTTTATAAGTATGAAGGACTTTTTCATGTGAAATCATTGCTTTTTTACTTGAAGTATCCAATCCGTTGTTTTTACAGTATTCTTCTAAATTGATATAATTTGGTACTATCAGTGCCGATACGAAATTGCGGTCTGCACCTACAACCATTAATTGTTCTACAAGATTAAATTCCTTAATTTTATTTTCAATTACTTGAGGTGCGACATATTTGCCACCGCTAGTTTTAAATAATTCTTTGAGACGGTCGGTTATTTTTAAGAATTTACCATTTACCCACTCTCCTACATCTCCAGTATGTAAATACCCATTTTTATCTATAACCGCTGCCGTTAGATCAGGTCTATTATAATATCCCATCATTACATTAGGTCCTTTCACGAGAATTTCATTTGTTGTTTCATCTATTTTTACATTCACACCAGGTATTGGGATGCCAATAGATCCTACATAGCAATTATGATTTTCAAATCTATTAAAAGATACTACTGGACTGGTTTCTGTCTGACCATAACCCTCTCTCACAGGTATATTGGCTGCAGAGAATATTCGACATAATCTAGGTTGTAGTGCCGCAGAGCCAGTTACAATGCCCAGTACATTACCTCCCAAAGCTTCACGCCACTTGGAAAATATTAATTTATTAGCTATAGCTAATTGGAAATTATATATCAAGCCCTTATCAATTTGTGGATCCCATTGATTGCCTAAATCCATTGCCCAAAAGAATAATTTCTTTTTAAAACCTGTCAATTCCATACCTTTACCAACTATTTTACCATATACTTTTTCAAGTAGCCTTGGTACACAGGAGAAAAAGTGAGGTTTGACTTCCTTAAGATTATCACCTATAGTCTCTATACTCTCAGCATAATATATAGATACACCAACATAGGTATAGTAGAAGAACACTACTTTCTCAAATATATGACATAAGGGTAAGAAGCTAAGAGATCTATGAGTATTATTGACGGGTAGTATGGGTTGCACTGCTTTTACATTACTTACTATATTATTATGCGATAGCATGACTCCTTTGGGTGTACCTGTAGTACCCGATGTATATATGATAGTGGATAGTGTTGCGGGGTCTATATTATTTTTGATAGTATCTACTTCTTGCTGCCAGGCAGGTGTTGCTTTTTCTAATAACTCACGCCAGTATTTTGCCCCTTCTAATTTGTTAAAAGTATATATGTCCTGAAGTGAGGTAACTTGAGATTTGATATTACTTATTTTGGTATATAGATTCCAATCGCTAACAAATGCTAGTTTAATACTAGCATCATTAAAAATGAAAAGATAGTCAGACTCTGTGATGGTAGGATAAATAGGTACTAGCACTGCACCGATTTGTTGCACAGCGAAATCTACAAAATTCCATTCCGGACGGTTATTACTTATGAGGGCTACTTTATCATCAGCCTTTATACCATAAGCTAGCAAAGCACTGCTTAACTGATTGATGATATTAATTACATTTTGTGTAGAATATTTAATCCAATCGCCATTTTCTTTAGCACATATAGCGTCTGGTTGTGGGTAATTTTCTAATTGAAAATAAATAGAATCAAATAATCGGCGAAATTCCATAAAGCAATAGTTTTGTTTAATGTAATAAATAAAAATTTCTTTGGATAAAGTAACAAAATAAATTGCAGGAATACAAATTTTATTGTGAGATATATAAAAAATTGATGTTTACTTTGGCAGCGCCTCCATCACCGTGCTTAATATTTTATATGCTATTTCTCTTTTTGAATCCAGTCTTAATGTGATTTCTTTTTTATCTTTTTGTAATATAATGACCTGATTGGTATCTGTACCGAAACCCGTATTTGGGGTTGGTGTATTGACTATTATCATATCCAGATTCTTAGCATATAATTTTTCTTGTCCATATTCCAAAGCATTTTGTGTCTCTAATGCAAATCCTACTAAAAATTGATTTTGTTTTTTTAATTTTCCTAGTTGAGCCAATGTATCTTTTGTTTTTATCAATTCTAATTGGAACAGTCCTTTTTTCTTTTTTATTTTCTGTGTTTTTACCTGTTTTGGCTTATAATCTGCCACAGCTGCTGCACATATTGCTATATCTACATCAGTAAATATTTGTGTACATTTATCATACATTTCATCGCTATCTTGGATTAAAGTAGTATTGATATGATCAGGTATCATTAGGGAATTGGGACCTATGACCAATTGTACATCAGCACCCAAAGATGCAGCGGCTATGGCAAGTTCTAAGCCCATTTTACCACTGCTGTAATTGCCAATAAATCTTACGGGATCTATGGGTTCATATGTAGGACCAGCATTGATAAGAATTTTTTTTTGTTTTAAGGCAAGTATTTGGTTTTGATTTAAAAAAAAATCAGTAATTAATTTAATGATTTCATTTGGTTCAGCCATACGACCATCACCTACTAGTCCACTAGCTAATGCACCATGACCTACTGGGATCAATTGATTTTTATTTTTTTTAAGTGTTTTTAAATTTTGCTGTGTAGTTGCATGATGCCACATATCGAGATCCATTGCGGGTGCTATCATAACGTGACATTTAGCGGAAAGATAAGTTGCCAATAATATATTATCACATATACCGTGTGCCATTTTGGCAAGTGTATTGGCTGTGGTAGGTGCTATAATCATCAAATCAGCCCACAATCCTAAGTGTACATGCTCATTCCATTGACCAGCATCTGTGGCTATGGAGCAATATACCTCATTGTGAGAGATTGCATTAAATGTAAGTGGTGTTACAAACTGTGTTGCATCAGGTGTCATTACTACTTTCACTTCAGCACCTGATTTGATCAACTCACGGCAAAGTATTACAGCTTTATAGGCAGCGATACTGCCTGTCACACCCATGAGTATTTTCTTTTGAGTTAGCAATCAAACTATTTTTTTTCTTCCTTTGTTTCTTCTGTCTTTCGATGAAAAAATATTTTTCCAAGCAAAAATTCAGTTGTTGAAATAATAGACGGATCAGGTAGTTTTTCATAAAATCGTGAAATTTCTACTTGCTCACGATTTTCTAAGATTTCATCAAGCGTATCAACTGTAGCTGAAAAATCATTTAATTTGCCTTGTAATTCTTCCTTGATCTGTGTAGAAATCTGATTGGAACGTTTACTTAATACACATATACTTTCATATACATTTCCTGTCTTAGCGGTAATCTCATCAAGACTTTTGGTGGTAATAGATGGATTAATGTTAGTGTAGAATGGTTTGCGAAATTGACTCATGAGGATTTTTTTATTTTATTTAATAAATTTTCGGCATTGTTATTTATTGTTTCTGCTTTATGGACATAAGCAGATGTGGGGTATGAAACTACAAACTGATGGTAAAAATTTATTACTTCTTCCAGTCTTTCAATTTTTTTGTCAGATACACTATTAATAGCAGTGTGATATTTTGATTGTAATATCATATAATTTATTTCTTCACGTCGATTGGTCTCTGGAAAATCACTTAATAAATTCTGATAGGACGTGACAGCGGCTTTATAATTCATAGTTTTATAATATGTATAAGCTGCAAGCATGGCTTTCTCTTCCAATTTATATCTAAGGTCTTTAAATAAGTCCAAAGCTCGAAGTCGAAGTGTACTTTTGGGATATTTATTGACAAAGTCTTGTAGCATATCCATTGCTTCTTGTGTATAAGTCTGATCCAGCGAAGGTTTTGGAGTAAGTTTATAATAACAATAAGCAGACATAAATGCTGCATTTTCTGCATTAGTATGCTGAGGATAACTTATGGCAAATTGCTTGAAATAATATTGAGCGGATACATATTCTTTCATTCCATAGTAGCAATACGCATAGTAATAGTAATAGTCCGATATATCTTTTTGCCCTTTATAATAAGCGATGACTTCCTCAAGTAAAGGAGCTGCACGCTCAAATTCTTGTGCATTATAATATTCTTTGGCTGCTAGAGCTTTACGTTCAAAGTCATTACTTTTAAGGATATGCTCATAAGGATCACAGGCATTAAAAAATACCGTAATGTTTAAAAACAATATTATAAATATGATTTTTCTCATAATCAACTTACAAAAGTACAAAAAATATAATAAAAAATGTGAATATCCTTTCTTTAATGGCAAAAACTTATAAAAACTTGTAATTGATAAGTGGTATTTCTTCTGTTTTGAAAAACTACTAATGCTAATATGATTTATAAATTATGCCAATAATTTTAATCCCTAATTACGCTATAGAAATTATTCAAACAATAAAATTTATGGATTTATATACTTAATCGGGGTTGCCCTACTGGACACCTTAGTTCGTTTTTTTTAAATTTTCTTATGTGTAATTCGGGATAATTCATACAATAGTTAATGCCGATTTGTTGGATGTTTAGATCATTCTTACTTTAATAAATTGATCTGATACATATACCCTTCCGGTATTATAATTTATTATGGGTTGTAATGGATGATAATTGCATAATAGTCGATATCTAATTTTAGTAATTCAAAATAGATCATATTCATTTCTTTGGTGAAAAGTATTTATTTTTGCAATAATAATATAATGTAAATCTGGCTATGACTTTTAAAAATATCAAATATGCATATAATCCACTAGAGATAGAACAAACTGATCTAGATATACTCACCGAAGTTCCTTCTCAACTTATACTATGGAATGATGAAGTGAATACATTTGAATGGATTATATTATCTCTCATAGAATTATGTGGTCATACTTTTGAGCAAGCAAGCAATTGTGCCCTCATCATACATAATACAGGCAAGTATGCCGTCAAGCATGGCTCTATCGATGAACTTACACCAGTAATGAATGCATTTCACGACCGAGGTATATCAGCCTCTATAGAAAAATAGTTTGTATTTGTAATATGAAACGTTTTCCCCTTATACTAATTTTAATATTTACTATGATCAATATAGCTGCACAGCAAACTGATAAAAACCCTAATAATTTGGATGTCACAAAAACCAATAGAATATATGAATACGACGTTTTTGACAATGATCCTACTCATACTCGTCGATATATATTGGAAAATGGACTTACCGTATTACTTACAGTAAATAAAGCAGAACCACGAGTAATGGCTATGACCGCTGTAAAAGCAGGGAGTAAAAATGATCCTGCAACACATACTGGATTGGCTCATTATTTAGAACACATGCTATTTAAAGGTACTGATAAATATGGCTCTAAGAATTTTGCATTAGAAGAACCCCTATTAGCTCAAATAGAACACTTATATGAGCTATATGGGCACGAAAAAGATGAAACACAACGCCAGATCATTTATAGTAAAATAGATAGCATCTCCGGTATGGCTGCGCAATATGCTATACCTAATGAAATAGATAAAATGTTCTCGTCTATAGGTGCTAAAGGAACTAATGCATTTACATCATTTGACCATACTGTATATATCAATGATATACCTGCTAATCAATTGGAGAATTTTTTAAATATCGAAGCCGAACGCTATCGTAATCCTCAAATGAGATTATTTCATACGGAATTAGAAGCCGTATATGAAGAAAAAAACATAAGTCTCGATAATGATCAACGCAAAATAACAGAGGCTATGATGGCATCCTTATTTTATAATCATAATTATGGCAAACAAACTACTATAGGTACAATAGATCACCTCAAGCGGCCATCAATTGTAGAAATCAAGAAATTTTTTCATGATTATTATGTACCCAATAATATGGCTTTAATACTCGCCGGAGATTTTGATCCAGATCAAGTTATAACTTGGATAGATGAAAAATTTAGCTATATGCAGCCCAAAGAAGTAGCTCAATATCAATACACACTGGAACCTAAACGTAAAAAACATAATCAAAATATCTATGGTCCTACGGCCGAGAGTGTGACTATAGCTTGGCGTTTTCCTGGAGCAAATGATAAAAATATATTGATAGCCGAAATGCTATCCAATATAATATATAATGGCAAGGCTGGATTGTTGGATTTAGAATTAAATAAAAAGCAAGAAGTATTAGAAGCTACAGCCGGACGATGGACCATGAGCGATTATGGTGTCATGATATTAGCTGCTGACCCTAAGGAGGGGCAGACACTTCTAGAATGCGAAGCATTATTATTAGATATAATTAATAAAATCAAGGCAGGCAACTTCGATGAAAAAATGATGCAAAGTATAATCAATAACCTCAAAGTTGCTGAATTACGTTCTTTGGAAAGTAATCGCAGCAGAGCCAGCATGTTACAGAATACATTTACAATGGATATAGATTGGCAACAATACATAACTAGGTTGGAGAGAATGAAAATGATTTCAAAAAATGATATAATTACGTTTGCAAACACATATTTTACTGATGAATATGTAGTGATATATAAAAATAAAGGCGATGATATAAATATAAAAAAAATTGCGAAACCCAAAATTACTCCTGTTACAATGAATCGCAATGATCAAAGTGATTTTGTAAAAAGTATTTTGAATAACACAGTAGAACCCTTACAGCCTTTATTTTTAGACTACCATAAGGATATAGTCAAAAAGCCTATAAACAATGGAAGAGAATTATGGTATGTAGAGAATAAAGAAAATAAATTATTTACGCAATACTATGTATTTGATATAGGCAGCTATCATAATAAACTATGGAGTGTTGCACTCGAATTGCTTAAATATCTTCCAACACAAACGATGAGCAATGAAAATATAAGCACTCGCATATATGACCTTGCCGCTAGTTTCAATGTTAGCACCAGTGGTGATCAAATGTTTGTCTCAATAGCTGGCTTAAATGACCATTATTTGGAAATAAAACAACTTGTAGAAGATATAATCCAAAATTGTATCGCTGACCAAAAAATTCTCGATGAGCTAATCGAGCGAATGATAAAAGAGCGTAATGATGCCAAAAGCAACAAATCAAAAATCCATGCATTACAGCTCAGTTATGCCCGGTATGGGGCAGATAATCCTGATACCTATGTGTTGAGTGATGAGCAATTGAATGCACTTACAGCCCAAGAGCTTGTAGACATGCTTCATACATTATTGCTATATCCTACTACTATATATTATTATGGTCCTATGACAGCTGATGGTGTGGTACAAGCGCATAGCCTACTTGGAGGCAATAACCCCTTAATGAAAATACCAGAACCGCATGTATTCTATCCAACGCAACATACTCAGTCTATAGTATATTTTACAGAGTATGATATGGTACAGGCAGAGATAGGATGGGTGTATAATGATGTATTGTATAATATGCTTATGGCACCTACAGCAGCTGTATTCAATCAATATTTTGGCGGTAATATGAGTTCAGTAGTATTTCAGACTATACGTGAAAGCAAGGCTCTTGCATACGCATCCTCTGCTGCCTATATCACTCCCACTAAACGCACTGATCCATACACAATGGTAGCATATATAGGTACGCAAGCTGACAAGATGCCAGAGGCTATCACAGCAATGAATGAATTATTAACAGCATTGCCTTATAGTGTATTATCATATAATCAATCGCTGGATGCAATGCGAAATAAATTTGAAAGCGAGCGTATAAAAGGGATGAATATAATTACATCATACGCCTCAGCTCTTAAGCGTGGGCTTACACTAGATATAAGACAGCATATATATAACCGATTACCAAATATAGCATTTACTGAGATCGCATCCTTTCATAAAGAACATATTCAAGGAAAATCATATAGCTATACAATACTTGGCGATCATACCAAAATAGATATGCAATTCTTATCACGTCTTGGCTATGTCAAGGAATTGACCTTAAAGGAATTATTTGGGTATTAAATATATAAGCAACATTTATATATGAAAACTTGCTGGTTTTTTACTCATAGTAATAATATGGATTAGTCTTTTTTCTAAAAAAATATAATATTTATAGTTGTGATTTTTGTATTTTTGTTTATAACTATATGAATAATTATAACCTACTAATACAGCGCCTTGATAAATTTATTCGTAAGTATTATATCAATAAATTTTTACGAGGTTTATTATATACAATAGGTATCGTATTATTACTATACCTTGTTTTTGTTGTATTTGAATATTTTAATTATAGTGGATCTGCATTGCGTAGAGCCATGCTGTGGAGTTTTATTGGAATCTCAGCTAGTGCTGTTTTATTTTTTATTTTATTACCATTATTAAATTATTTTAGTTTAGGTAAAATCATATCCCACGAACAAGCTGCTAGTATTATAGGAACACATTTTACTGATGTACAAGATAAATTACTAAATATTTTACAACTCAAAAAACAGACAGAACAAACCAGTACATCCAATGCATTAATATATGCAAGCATTGATCAAAAAATAAGTAAACTCAAACCAATACCTTTTCAATCTGCCATAGACTTAAGCAAAAATAAAAAGTATCTAAAATACGCATTGCCACCATTGGCTATTTTTCTTATCATGTTATTTGCAGCACCCAATATTATCAATGAGGGAACACAGCGATTACTTAATCCTGATAAAGTTTACGAAAAAAAAGCCCCATTTAAGTTTGTAGTGAAAAATAAAGATATGCAAGTTATGCAATATCAAGATTTTACTTTAGAAGTGTTTACTGAAGGACTTATCACACCTAATGAAATATTTGTAGAGCAGGATGGATATACTTATAAAATGACCAAGGACAAAGAAGGTAATTTTACATATACCTTTAATAAACTCCAAAAGAATACCAAGTTTTTACTTAAAAGCGGGGAGTACAATTCCCATGAATATACTATAAGTGTAGTGCCCAAACCGGCCATACTTAATTTCAAAGGGCACATAGATTATCCAGAATATATAGGCAAACCAGATGAAGACCTAAATTATTTGGGGGATATGACATTGCCCCAAGGTACCATTGTTTCTTGGGATTTTGAAACCATTCATGCAGACAATCTAAAAATACTATTTGATAGTATATCCGTACAATTAATAAAAGAAAATGACCAAGAATATACACTTACTCGTAGATTTATGAAGAATGCAAGCTATAGTGTACAAGTCACCAGCGCATTAGTACAAAACACAGATAACGCTTCTTATTATGTCAATATCATACCCGATCAGTTTCCTAGCATTACGGTAGAACAATTTAATGATAGCTTATCGTATGGCAATTTTTGGTATTATGGTGATGCAGCTGATGACTATGGATTGCGTAACATTAATCTAGTATATCGTATAGAGGGGGCAGGAGCTAATACAACTCGCACCAAAGCTGTACCTATGACCGTGACAGGTAATGCCGCCATCTTTAGCTATACTGTTAATGCCATTGAGCTTGGTATCCAACCAGGACAGCAATTAATTTATTATTTTGAAGTATATGATAACGACGGTGTCAATGGCAACAAATCTTCTCGCACCCAATTATTTTCATATAAACAGCCATCACTAGATGAGATAGAAAAACAAAATGAACAACAAAGTGAAGAGATTAAAATGGATATAGAAAAATTTATCAAAGAGGCAGAAGCATTGCAACAAGAGTTCAAAGCAATGCAACAGATGATTATAGAAAAAAAGAATCTATCCTATGATGAAAAAAAACAAATTCAAAACTTGCTAGAACGCCAAAAAAACTTTCAACAACAAATGGAACAATTGCAAGATAAATTTAATCAAAATATAGAGCAACAAGAGGAATTTAAAGACAATACGGAATCCATAAAAGAAAAACAAGAGAAACTACAAGAACTCTTTGAAAAAACTATGGATAATGAATTGCAAGAGTTGATGAAAAAAATGGAAGAACTTTTAGAGAAAATGAATAAAGACCAAGCACTCGAAAATATGAATGAAATGAAAATGAGCAATGAAGCACTTGAAAAAGAATTAGACCAAATGCTTGAGTTATTCAAAAAAATGGAATTAGAACAGAAAATACAAGAGACTGTAGAAAAACTAGAAGAATTGGCAAAAAAAGAAGAAGAACTCGGAGATAAAACCGAAAGTGGTGAAAAATCAAGCGAAGAAAGTAAAAAAGAACAAGAAGAAATTAAAAAAGAATTTGAAGAAATCAAAAAAGATATGCAAGATATAGAGAAAAAAAATGCAGAGCAAGGAAATAAGAACGATAATAAAATGGAAAATGCAAAAAAAGAAGCTGAGCAAGCTGAAAAAAACATGGAAAAAGCGCAAGAAAAATTAGATCAAAATGATACGAAGAAAGCAAGCGAAAATCAAAAAAATGCAGCAGAGAATATGAAGCAAATGGCGAATAATATGCAGCAAATGATGAATAAGAAACAACAACAAGAAATGGAAATGAATATGAAAGCATTAAGACAGATATTAGAAAACCTCGTAAAAACTTCATTTGACCAAGAAACACTAATGAATAAAGTGTTAAGCACCAATATCAATACTCCAGCCTATGTAAGCAATATGTCTGATCAGCAACGTATCAAAGATAATTATAAAATCATAGAAGATAGCCTCAATGCGCTAGCCAAACGTGTATTTGAAATAGGTCCTATAATCAATGATGAACTAGAACTCATCAATAAACATATGACAAAAGGTATAGACAATCTTGAAGCCAGACGTACTCAAGTAGCCGCCACTGAACAACAATATGTTATGACCTCATTAAATAATCTTGCACTATTACTTAGTGAAGTTATGCAAAGCATGCAAAACCAAATGAAACAACAAATGCAAGGAAATGGATCTTGCAATAACCCTGGAGGTACGGGCAGTGGTATGAGCGAATTGGCTAAAATGCAACAACAACTTAAAGATAAAATGACAGAAATGAGCAAACAAGATGGTGGTAAAAAGGATGGCGGACAACAATCCGGTGGCTCTCAAGGTAATTCTAAAGAAATAGCTCAAATGGCAGCCAAACAAGCAGCCATCAAAAATGCGCTCAAAAATCTTAATGCCAATGAAAATAAAAATGGTAAAGGTAAATACGGGGACCTTAGTAAAATAATAGACGAAATGGAGAAAACAGAAGAACAATTAGTAAATAAAAAAATCACAAACGAAATGTTGCAACGCCAACAAGAAATAATCACTAAATTACTTGAAGCTGAAAAAGCCAATCGCCAACAAGAGCAGGATGATCAACGCAAAAGCGATATAGGTGCAGAAAAACCAAAAACAATGCCTGTAGCTTTGCAAGATTATATCAAAAAACGACAAGCAGAAATAGATCAATATCGCAAAATACCCCCATCACTTACACCTTATTATAAAAAAATTGTAGAACAATATTTTAAAAGAGTAGGAGGTCAATAAATTAATATCAAAACTAATAATATAAAAATGACGAGTAAGGCTACACACAATATGCACACTCCATCACATGTATATGTTCATTATTACTTTTTTATAGCATTTGATCTTATCCTTTAGCAATTTATTACATAAAAATTGGTGCCATAAACTTTTGTTTGAATTCATTTCAGATTGTGGTCTATGGCACTATATTTTGATTTACTATAGGGGTCTCATTTATAATAATCATATTATCAAATACACTCTATTAGAAAACGATATAGAGCAAAAAAATATTTGTAATGCTACACCCTATATCATAAACTATTTAATAATAAAAAAAACTAAAATACGGCAAACGATGTCATAAATTTAATTTATCTTAGTTCCTTATTTTAATAAAAAAAACCCTTTATGGTGCTTAATTATATATGGTTTGGTTTTTTTGCCTTAGGCTTTCTCATAGCATTATGTAAATTGATTTTTTTAGGCGACGCTAATGTATTCCCCGATATGGTCAAAGCCGTAGGTGATACATCCAAATCGGCATTTGAATTAGCTCTTGGCCTCACAGGTGCCATGTGTTTTTGGTTAGGTATAATGAAAGTAGGAGAAAAGGGCGGTGCTATAAATTATTTATCTAAAGCTATATCTCCTTTTTTTCGACGCTTATTTCCTGATGTGCCAAAGGATCACCCGGCTATGGGTAGTATCATTATGAACTATAGCGCCAATATGCTAGGTCTGGATAATGCAGCTACTCCGCTCGGTCTTAAAGCAATGGAACAATTGCAAGAAATAAATCCCAACAAAGATACAGCCAGTAATAGTATGATTATGTTTATGACATTAAATACAGCAGGATTTACTATCATACCCGTGACTATATTAGCATTGCGCACTGAAGCAGGCAGTATCAATCCATTCAGCATATTTATACCCTTATTGATAGCTACTTATGGCACTATGCTTTCGGGTATGATCATGGTATCTATTTGGCAACGTATCAAATGGGATATGGTATTATTATCTGGTGTCACAGCATTAGTGTGCTTGCTAGCAGGTACTGCAGCATCATTTATTTACTATCCTGATCAGGCTCGTATTTTATTTAATGTAATTGGTCCATTAGTCATATTCTCAATTATCGTTTCATTCTTAAGTTTAGCCTTTTTTCGCAAGCTTGATGTATATGATAGTTTTATTACAGGCGCCAAGGAGGGTTTTGGGGTAGTTATCAATATTTTACCTTATCTAGTAGCTATGTTGGTAGCAATTAGTATTTTTAGATCCTCAGGTGGTATGGATTTACTGATGAATAGTGTCAAATGGATATTTGATAACTCAGGTATTAATAGTGAATTTGTAGATGCCTTACCTGTAGGACTTATGAAGCCCTTTAGTGGCAGTGGCGCTCGAGGATTGATGGCGGAAATCTATCAGAATAAAAACTTTGGACCTGATAGCATCGTAGGATATATAGCCACTCTAATGAATGGATCACATGATACTACATTTTATATGATAGCTTTATACTTTGGAAGGGTAGCGATTACTAAAACTCGATATATCGTAGCTACTGGATTATTGACCGATCTGGTAAGTATTATTTTGAGTATAATATTGGCTTATATATTTTTTGGTTAAATTTATTTTACCTTTACATTATAATCTAAATGATAATAATATTATGGAAACCGGACTTCTACATTTACATTCTGCTTTACGTTGGGTCATAATCATCGGAATGCTCATTACTATTATACGAGCTGCTATAGGTTATTTTCAAAATAAACCTTATGAAAAAATGGACAAAATGTTAGCCTTAATTACAATGACTGCAGCTCAAATCCAATTGGTATTAGGGCTATTGCAATACTTTATGGGTAGATGGTATGCCAGCGATAGTGCGTATTGGAAAGTCGAACATATCAGTACCATGATATTTGGTATATTATTGATTACTCTGGGTTATTCATTTGCTAAGCGCACCGTAAACGATCGCAGTAAACATTTGAAAATATTGCTTTATTTTGTCTTGGCAGCATTAGTCATTATTTCTCGTATGCCTTGGGCAGAAAGGGGATGGATTTAATAAAATAATTGAATGAATGAAATATATATACTTATTTATAATGCTATCCGTTTGCACTATAGCCTGCACTCCGCTGCTTAGCGAACATACTTATGCTGTCATCAATAATTATGAAATAAAATGGGATTGTAAAAGCATAGAAAATAGCAAAATAGAAAAAGATGGAAAACTATATATCAAGTTACGACTCATCGATTGTAATATAGACCGGGATGGAGCTACAGCCTTTGTCAATGAAATAGCTTATGAGTCCAAAGCTGGAGGAAAATATAAAGGTATGGTGATAGAATTATCATCACAGCAAGAAAGTAAAAGTGAAACATGGGAAATTAAATATTAAACAATAAATATTATGGCAGCGAGCTCACAAATATTTTTTTAATAAGTCTTTGTAAGTGATACGGATAATATGCTATCACAATGCAAATATAAGAGTAAAGTCGGGCTATATATAATGTTTGAATTAAGCATTGCGTATAGAAGAGCAAGACTTATAGCCTTTATACTTTAAAGTCATAGGAACTATGATTGCAGCGAAGTCATTCTGTACACCGTCTATCATAGCTGACACAGAACCGGACAATGTCACATTAGCTCCAATGCGAATAGGCTCTTTACTAGAATTTTCATTACAAGGCAATACATGGAATCTAAGTAACGAAGTATTTTTATGCTCCAAATTAAACTATTTTCTAAATAATGCATTATCAGATATGTACCAAGAATATTGTGTATTGCTCCATTTAGCTAAAGTGTATGATTTCACTATTTGTTGAAGCTGAGGATTTCTTGAGAATTTTATTCATATAATCTCTTTATTTTGATTATCACCATACTCATAGACAAATGAATCTTGCATAATGATAAAAATGTATATGATTAAAAATAGACCAAATAAGCATGAAATTCAAATACACGAAATGCGTATTTTTTAATTATTTACTTGGCACAGTATATATAAATTGATATTTGAAGGGGTAATAAAAAAATGTTAAATAATTTGGAAAAACAAAACATGCGTGTATATTTGAGAATGTACATAATTCGCTTCTCTCATTTCGTACATCGTACAGCGGATTACATCCACTGATGAGCGAAGTAAACTTCGCTCATAAATTGTAACCCTTACATATCAAAATTATTATAAGAAAAACAGCTATTTGTGAGGCTGGATATTGCTTTCTTAAGCGTTTGGGCAGTACTTGTTTTATGATTGCTTCGGTATCGACCAATTTATTTGTCCTCGCATTTCGAAGGTATATAAGTTAAAAAATAGTCATTTGATAAAATCTTTGCGACCTTGCATATAAAATAACGAGCAAAAAAAATACCTGAAATTCAATCCTGACAATGCTTTCAGCCATTTATTATTCACATTTAAATACATTTAAAAACTGTTGTATTTTTGAGTTGTGCAACAGAAACAACCGTTAGCGGTTATGGCAATAAATACACAGACAGGGAGAAACCGAAAAAAATGAGCATCTTTGTAATAAGGAAAATACTATGACACTTTGGAATAACGAAACTGAAATTCAATTCTTTACAGAAGCACTAAAAAACTTTGCTTCTCCTGAACAAATATTTTATAATATTCAAAATGGATACTTTGCTTATGTTCCAAAAGGCTCAGATGCCGAAGGACAAACTTTACAAAGCAGAAACTCATTAATCGGACAATTTACAGAAAAATTGAGTAAAAATCTTTTTGATCCAATTGCTAATGAATTGGGACTATTTGCTGTCAACAGCGTAGTTTGCGATGAACTTGGTTTGTCGAGACAATCAAGTGCTGACCTTGCTTTCTGCACAACCAATCAGACAACTCAAAAACCCTAGAATATAAAACTAATGTTTGAAATAAAAATGAGTGTTGTGTCGAACTACAAGTTTACACAGCCGAATAAAGTTGAATTAATTGGTGATTATAAGCAACATAAAGGCAATCCTGCATTACTCCGTTCTGACTCAATGTTAAAAGCAATCGGAAAATCTATAAACATTCGTGTTTCTGGAATTGCTTCAACAAAGATACCAGTTGTTGTTTTGGGTAACAGTCCGATAACTGACAGTTACATTAAGAAAGTTTACTTTCTAAAGACTTCTGGAGTTATTCAAGGATTTTGGTCATTAAATCCAATACCAACCAATTCAGACTATGTTAAAAACACTCCAAAATTAGGTTTTCAAACTATCCTAAACGGGGAGCAACTACTTAATAGCTGCAAAGAACTTGTAACAAATGATATGAATTATTTTTCTTCAATGATTTCAAAATTGAAATTGGGAGAAATAATTCGTATTGCAAGCCAAGAAGCAAATGACATTGCTAAAGCAGAGAAATTTTTAAACTTAATCCGAAGCTAAAATGAAAAGACAAAACGCTACAGAGACAAGTGCTTTCGAAACAAACGGAAGAATTAATCACGATAGTTCAAAATTTTATAACTCTAAATTATATACAGAACTTGGGGACAAAAAAGTACTTGATAAAAATGAAAATGACTTCCCTGATAAATTAGAGAATAAAATTATTCTTGGTTCTGCCGAGAATATGAAAGAATTGCCTGACAATTCAGTTCATCTGATGATAACTTCACCGCCCTACAATGTTTCAAAAGAATATGACGAAGATTTATCTTTAAAAGAATATTTACAACTTCTTGAAAATTCTTTTAAAGAAACGTACAGAGTACTTGTTAATGGTGGTCGTTCTTGTATAAATGTCGCTAATCTTGGCAGAAAGCCTTATATACCTCTATCAGATTACATTTCAAAAATGATGTTAGATATTGGTTTTAATATGCGTGGCGAAATCATTTGGAATAAAGCTGCTAGTGCAAGTCCTTCGACAGCTTGGGGTAGTTGGCAAAGTGCCGCCAATCCAATATTAAGAGATATACACGAATATATTTTAGTTTTTTCTAAAGGTGATTATAAACGAGAAAAAAAGGAAAAAGAAAATACCATTTCAAAAGACCAGTTTATGGAATGGACAAAATCCATTTGGACAATGAATGCAGAAAGTGCAAGAAGAATAGGGCACCCTGCACCATTTCCTGAAGAATTACCATATAGACTAATTCAACTTTATTCATTTAAAGGAGATATTATCTTAGACCCATTTATGGGTAGTGGAACAACTGCTCTTTCTGCTCTGAAAACTCAAAGAAAGTTTGTTGGATATGACATAAGCAAAGAATATATTGACCTTGCCGAGAAAAGAATTGAACCCTTATTAAAGCAAACAATAATAGCATTTAACCTGACAGTATTGGAAGAAGAGCCACAAACTGCTATCAAAGGTAACCCTTGCATATCAAAATTATTATAAGAAAAAGAGCTTTATGTGAGGCTGGATATTGCTTTTTTATGCGTTTGGGTAGTACTTGTTTTATGATTGCTTCGGTATCTCCCAATTTATTTGTCCTCGCATTTCGAAGATATATAAGTTAAAAAATAGTCATTTGATAAAATCTTTGCAACCTTGCATATTAAATAATGAGCAAAAAAAATACCTAAAATTCAATCCTGACAATGCTTTCAGCCATTTTTTATTCACATTTATATACATTAAAAAAGTATTGTATCTTTGAGTTGTGCAACAGGCACAGGGCTTTGCCAAATTGGGGGCAGACCCCGTTTCGTTCCGCACGGGACAGAAGTGCTAAATTTGAGCATTGGAATACTAATGATCAGTAGTTCTGAACTGAACATTTGGAATTCTAATTCCCCGCCTTCGACATTACCACACCGATGCTATATCTTGCCTTTTGGATCGATATCTCATAGCATCGCACGGGCAAATTACATTCATAGAGGATTGGGTATCTTCTCCTGAAGACTCGATACTTCGTGTATCGGTTTGTGCATTTGCATTGTTGCCGATTTATGAAACGCAAAATTGTCTGCCGAAACGAAAACAAAGATATGAAAAACGAAACTCAATATAAGCAGGTCAGTGGCAATAACGCAAATGCACTGTTGGCAGCCGTAGTTCTTGTCTTCAGATTACTCCGAGTTCTTTTGCTGTCCGCATTATGTAGTTGCGGTCTTTACAGTTGTCTAAGAAGTCGTAATTATTTTTTAGCGGTTCAATTGTCCCAAGTCCTTTACTTTTTGTCCCCCAAACTGCGATGAGAAGTGTCGGGATGAAATACATATCAAAAGTTTTTTCATCAACTGGTTTCAGTCCAATTACTACATCTGAAGTTTTTGTAGATTGAGTATATGTCTTAACGCCAGATTTATATTCTCTGTCTACTCCGCCTCTTGTCCCACCAGTAAAACTTACGCTTGTTCTTGCTGTCTTAACTTGTGCTCTGATAATATCTTCGTCACCCTTTTTAAGTTTGCGAACAATAATTATGTCGTAAGATGAAAGCGGTAAATCGACAAGAGAAACATTTTGATATTTTTTCATTAGCAGTCCAGCGGCAATATGCTCATTAGCAAAACCCTCAATGGACGCTTGTCTTCCGATGTCTTCTGTATTTGGCATAATTTATTTTTGTAGAACTATTATCCAGTCCGTATTTATTCTTTCTTCTCTCGGAACTTTTATAAAATGTTTGATAATTTCTGAACCGAAATAATTTTCAATTTTGAAACCAACTTGTTCAGCAATAGTCATTAAGTATTTCCAATTCTCAAAAAGTTCTCCACGAATAGTGTTGTTCCCTACAACTATTACATAACGAGCGGTTGGTTTCAATGCTCTGTAAACCTCTTTAAGATTGAGTTTCATATCATACAAATATTTGTATGCGATAAACGCTCGTCTTGGGTCTTTTTCAAAAATCGCTTTTAATTTTTTATCTGCTTCTTTATCGCCAATTTTATTGAGTGTTTTATATTCATCAACTTTCACAACTTCTGTTCCGATGTGAATTTTTTTAAGTGGACTTAATGAGCCATTTGCAAGTCCAAGCCAATACATTTCTAATTGGTGAGTTCTTGGATAATCTACTGCATTTGCATAAGGCGGTGAAGTAACTGCTAAATCAAAATGATTGTCGGGATAGGAAAAATATCTTGCGTCATTGTCTTGTGGAAACTCAACTGAAATATTTTTTGAATAGAATCTGGAAAATTCTTTTATTCGGAGAGAATTTGTAAGCAAGTTTTCAGCAAACTTTGTCAATGCCATTGATGGAATAATTTGTTTGTTCAATTTTTTTCGTATCACTGTCCTTGTGCAGTTATCGTCTGCATTGGAAACACTGCGAATAATTGAAGACAAACAAATTTTGCAGAAGTCAATTATATCTTCGTCTGTGCCTAATTCGTCAATTATTTTTTTGATGAAGGAAAGTTCAAGTAAAATTTCTTTGCTGAACCAATTGTCTCGGTAAGGAAATTCGGGAATGTCGGTTTTATCTACAAGTTTTGGTTTATATGCAACAAGTTTCCGCAAAATTTTTTCCGTTACTCTGTCTAATTCATCATTGTCAAGCGGGGTAGTTTTTACTTTTGCTAATAGTCGGGCAAAAGGGTCAACATCTACACCCACAGAGTGTCTGTCTGATAGTAACGCTTCAATATTTGTCGTGGCACTGCCAGCGAATGGGTCAAGGACTAAACTGTCTGGTTGAGAGTAGCGTTTAATTAACCATCTCGGAAGTTCGGGAAAAAATTTTGCGGGATATTTATGTATACCGTGAGAGTATTTGCTCTGGTCGTAACTGATAAATAAAAATCGCTGTCCATCTTTTACTGGCAAGTCCGTTGGAATTTCACCGTCCACACGAACAAGTGTCTCGCCAAACTCGTTGGTAATTTCCTTTACATTTTGTAGGTCTGGAAAGTCAAGTAGTTGTTCGGTTGCTCGCTTTGCAACTTTCTTCTTTTCAACTTTTTCTTTTATTTCCTTTAATGAAATCGGGTAGTAAGTCATTGTCCGTGTGATTTGGTTTTGTCAAAAGTAGATAAATTTTTTGAAAACATTTTTTGCCTATATAGGAAGTTGTCCACATTACAGTGTGTCGTTTTACTATGGCTGCCAACTACGAATTTTACGAAATACTATGCTCTAAAACTTTGTTTTCTCGCTTGTTCTTCGTAAATTCGCCATAGGATATAGACTTTATTATAATGTCCACTAAATCGACTCAACATTTGAATAAGAGTATTTTACATCCCAGACATATTGATGAGTATCACTGTTTGTTTCCTGAGGGTATTCAAATCATACTTGAACAACTTCGGCAGACAATAAAGCAAGTCGCACCAAAAGCCACAGAAACGATTAGCTACGGTATGCCTGCATTCCGACAGAACAAAGTATTGGTTTACTATGCCGTTCACAATTATCATATTGGATTTTATCCTACGCCTAATCCTATTGTTTATTTCAAACAAGAACTTGAAAAGTATAATACCTCAAAAGGTGCCATTCAATTTCCCATTGACAAAACTTTGCCATTGGCATTGATAAAAAAGATAGTACAGCTTCGTGTGGAGGAAGATAAGGATAATACCAAATTAAATAATAAGAAGAACAAGAAAATTCCCGACATAAAAAACGACATTCTTTCTTTTCACAGCAAGCAAACAGCAGCTGACAAAGACATCTGTGACTTGTTGCTACAGGAAATTACCCTCAACTTACCAAAAGCGGAATATAAAGTCTGGCACGGTCATCCCGTTTGGTTTATAGATGGCAACCCTATTGTGGGTTATAGCAAGCAAAAAGCGGGTATTCGTTTAATGTTTTGGAGTGGTGCTAGTTTCGATGAACAGGGATTGAATGTGCGAGGCATAAAATTTAAAGACGCTTCTGTTTTTTACAATGCTATTTCAGATATTCATACCAATGAACCTGAACGCCGGCTCAAAAAATTAAAAGAAATTCAGTGGGATTATAAAAACATTGTGAAACGAAAAGGTGTCTTGGAACGATTGAAATAACTAACAGGA